>JAEEGF010281325.1_pt1 | contig 11881 bp, 5 predicted proteins | sample 9134171 | NCBI WGS metagenome assembly JAEEGF01 (sample SAMN16246542, study PRJNA631951) | gut metagenome | biome: gut microbiome; feature: rumen; material: AP-attached | host: Bos | place: Iran: Karaj | collected 2018-10 | reverse complement strand
CAGCAGCACGGCCATGATGACATAGATGGCAATGCTTTTCAGTGGATAGTTGAGCGGATAGTATTTCTGTCCCACAAAGTAGGAAGTGATCATTGCCACGCCATAGCCGGCAACGCCTCCCCATGCACAGGCCATATAGCCGTACTTCGGCACGAAGATAAAGTTCACTGCCAACAGCACAGCGCATCCGATGCCTGAGAACCACGCACCCCAGATGGTCTTGTCGATGATCTTATACCAGAACGACAGGTTGAAGTAGATACCCATCATGATTTCAGCAGCCATCACAATCGGTATCACTTTCAGACCCACCCAGTAGTCAGGCTTTCTGACGATGTATTTCACGATCAGGTATTCCGACTCGTCATGGACGTTAAGACATCCGATTACTATCAGGAATGCTAATAGCGTAAAGATGATGAAGTATTTCATCGCCTGCTCATACATTTCGTGCTGCCCTTTTTCCTTGACGCCAGAGAACACTATCGGCTCGTAGGCGAAGCGGAAGGCCTGGGTAATCATTGCCATGATCATCGCAATCTTCGAACAGGCACCGTAGATGCCGAGTTGCTCTCGCATCTCCATTTTGTCACCGTCGTAGAGATAGGGGAAGAGCATCTTATCAGCCGTCTGGTTCAGGATGCCTGCAATACCGAGGATAAGAATGGGCCATGAATAGCTGAGCATTGTGCGCAGCAGTTTCTTATCGAGTCGCCAGCGGAAACCCGTATATTCCGTAATGAGACATACGGCAAGCATCGCTGTACAGACGAGGTTGATATAAAAGGCATAGCCTACATCTTTACCATCCATCCAAGCGAAGTAGATAAGGTTGAGCAGAATGCTCACTACAATGTTCAGCAATTTCAGTGATGCAAACTTGATGGCCTTCTTCTGCTGTCGCAAGTGGGCGAAAGGAATGCAGAGGAAGGCATCGATGGCCACCGTCACCGCCATCACCCATACCCACTCAGGATGGTCGCCGTAGCCCATCAACGTACTGATAGGTGTGATAAAGATAATCACCAATGCAGCGAAGAGCGCTGAGACAGCACCCACGCTGATCAATGTGGTGGAATACACCACCTGCGAGTCTGTGTGTGTCTTGTTGGTAAAGCGGAAGTAGGTGGTCTCCATGCCAAAGGTGAGAATCACTAAGATCAGCGCCACGTAGGCATACATATTCGTAATGACGCCATAGCCGCCCGAAGCTGCAGAGAGCTGGGCTGTATAGAGTGGCACCAACAGATAGTTAAGAAATCTACCGATGATACTCGAGAGACCATAAATGGCCGTATCTTTTGCTATTGTTTGTAGTTTGCCCATATTTTATCCGAAGAACATATATGCTATTGCTATCGCTGCGATGATACCTGCCAGGTCTGCCAAGAGTCCGCAGGCCACAGCATGACGGGTCTTCACAATGCCCACGCTGCCAAAGTAGACGGCGAGAATATAGAAGGTGGTGTCTGTAGAGCCTTGGAAGATACAGCTCAGGCGTCCGATAAAGGAATCTGCGCCATATGTGGTCATCGCATCCACCATCATGCCTCGTGCGCCACTGCCTGAAAGAGGCTTCATCAGGGCTGTGGGCAAAGCTCCTACGAAATCACTATTGCCACCACAGGCCTCCACGCTCCACTTGATACCGTCGATGAGCATATCCATTGCCCCTGAAGCACGGAACACGCCAATGCCTACGAGGATAGCCACTAAGTAGGGGATAATGCGGACGGCTGTCGTGAAACCATCCTTCGCACCTTCGATAAAGGCATCGTAGACGTTGACCTTCTTTCTGATACCTGCCAGGATAAAGGCGATGATAATTGTCATCAACAGGATGTTGGCCGTCGAGGTGCTCACCTTGTTCATCAGCACGGAGTCTAACTGTCCGAAGCCCCAGATGACACCTGCCACCACGAGGGCTGCGCCACCTAAGAAGAGCAGAATCGTGCGGTTCAGCAGATTGATTTTCTGGAAGAGGCTCGTGATGATCACACCTGCCAAGGTCGAGAAGAACGTTGCTAATAGGATGGGGATGAAGATGTCGGTTGGCTGGGCGGCTCCCATCTGGGCGCGATACACCATAATAGAAATAGGTATCAGCGTCAGACCGCTGGTGTTCAGCACCAAGAACATGATCATCGGGTTGGTCGCTGTATCCTTCTTGGGGTTCAATTCTTGCATCTGCTCCATCGCCTTTAGGCCGAGGGGGGTAGCAGCATTGTCCAAACCTAACATGTTGGCTGCGATGTTCATGAAGATAGAGCCTGTAACGGGATGACCTTTGGGGATGTCAGGAAACAGTTTGGTGAACAGCGGACTCAGCATCTTGGCCAAGACATTCACCACTCCGCCCTTTTCGCCGATTTTCATGATACCGAGCCAAAGGGCCAATACACCTGTCAGACCTAAGGAAATCTCAAAGGCCGTCTTCGACGAGGAGAACGTCGAGTCCATCATCGCAGGGAATACCTCGAAGTCTCCTAAAAACACCAATTTCACCAGCGCTATCACAAACGCGATGATGAAAAATGCTATCCAAATCCAATTCAATACCATATCAGCGGGCAAAGTTACACATTATTTTCGAATTACACAATAGGAACCGTCCCTAATGTGTAAAAAAAGAGTGCCTGCTCGCGCAGGCACTCTCCATCAATGTTTATGATTTAAGTATCTGATGTATCAATTACTGAAAGCTATCCCAATTCCAAGTTTCAATAGCACCCTGTACCCAGTCCTTAAAGTTTGAATGACCCTTCAAGTCCTCACGCTCTTCTGCCCAGCGAAGATTCGGTGAGCAAGCGAATTTAGCAGCAGGCGCTCCAACTGCAGCCTCCATTGGATACCAACCTGCTACACCGTCTACTGTCTTCTTGACCTCAATGGTGATTTTATTAGCATCGGCAGCATTAGTTACATTGTAGTCGAGCTCAATTGGATCAAGCAGTGTAGAGGTCTCATAACCCATTTTCTGATTAATGATAGTCGTAGCATTTGTATTAATCATGATGCCCGTGCTTTTGCCCCAGAGTGCATGAATCTCCTGCCATCCGTTGCCATCCTTACCTGTACATGCATCATCGCTATGTGAAGCAGCGTCCTTGACTTTAATACGCAGAGGCAGTGTACCACCAGCAGCCATTACACGAATCTTAGCAGGTGAACCATACTGAATGTCAAATACGATATCGTTGAAGTCGAAGTCTGTCTGCTCACTTGCACTCAGGTCCTCAGCCATTACACGAAGGTTAGCTGTGAAATTTGTTGGAGGAGGTGTGACTGTATAACCATGATGGCAATCACCTGGTTCAATAGTAGATGTCAGCGGACATGCATCATTGTGGGGAGCGAATTTCAGCTTCACACTTGAATCAAAATAATAGTGGGGCTGATCAGCTGGATCATTTGAAGTGTCAAATGCTTGAGGGAAGTGCTTGTCTGTATCGATGAAAAGCTTTCCGAAATAGTTCATGCGCCATCTCTGTGCACTTGTGTAAGCGATTTCGCCAGCTTTAATTACTGAGTAAGCAGTTGTGCCAACACCCTTGAAACCGGTATCTGGGTTCAGATTGCTTGAAGTCAATTTATTGACAATCCAAAGAAGTGAATAATCCTTCATGAAGAAATCACCTTCGGCTGTAAGTATAAAGTAATCTGTTTTAACTGAAGAGTTGGCTTCTACAACGAAGGAATTATGAGTCGTACCATCCATTTTGAATGTACCTGTAGTTCCTTGTGCATCGGCATGAACAGTTAACTTACAGTCGTTAAACAGTCTGCCTGCGTTATAGATAGTAAAGTCACCAGAGTTGTACTCGCCTTGGTTAAGCCATTGAGCACTTTTATTTTGAATATATGTTTCACCATGAATGGTTGTCTTACATAAACTGGCATTATAGAACTTACCTCCCGCACGCATGTCTAATTCGCCTGCTTCTAATGTACCGGCATTAACAAATTCGGCTTCAGTGTTATGAAGATCAACTTTGCCTGTTGCTTTTACAGTACCTTCGTTATAAAAACGACCATAGTTGTTGCCAGTAGTGATGTTTGTAGCATTAATAGTCCTACCTTTTTCATTATAGACTGTTGCGTCTTCGTTCTCCATATGTATTGTTGTTGCTTTGAAAGTAGGACCATCATTCCACAGAATAGAATTTTTGTCAACCTGAACTTTTGTTGCAGTAATAGAACCACCGTTGTTTATAACCTTACATCCATTAAAAAACATGACATTAATAGCTTTTAGTTGGCTTCCTGAACTCATATATAATCCAGAATTGCTGCCATTAAAAGTGATACTATGTACGTAACCCTCATAAGCCCAACTAGGTAATTCGGTTAAATCCAGGATTGCATCTTTTGCAAGTATTACTTTGGTACCATTGCTAATGCTTGTCAGTTTGAGTGTAACTCCCTCTGTAACAACGATAACAGAACCATCTTGAGTGCCCCAACCATTTGTCATATTATCGACAACATAAATCGTCAATTTCTGGGCATCTTTTACCCAAGTATTTCCAGTACTTACATAAACGACTTTGTCTGTCCAATCTGCATTCCCGTCAACGCTATTAGCAGCTGAAACCCCACTGTTTTGTGCAATAACAGCATTTTTCGTAGTTAAGTATCCTTCAGGAAAAACGGGCTTTAGTCCGTTAATATATGTTTTCGTTGTAAAGCTTGGCGCTTCTGGTTCTCCATATTTCGGAGTAACCGGTTTAAGAGTATAATCTACACTACGTGTTAAAGCACGAGCACTTGCAGAAGAACTGAATCCCCAGTCCTGATCAGCAGCGGGCTGGCCAAAAGTAGCAATAAACGCCTTGTTGTAGGTGTTCTGAATCTTCTCCGCTCTCTGCATCTCAATATCCTCTTGGGTTGTGCTTGCGATGTCGTGAGAGCAACTTGTGAATGCAGCGCACATTGCAACGGCTGCGATTCCTGTCATCAAATACTTTTTCATAAAATACAGTTTAATATGTTATTGTTATATTTCGTTTCATTGTCCCGTTCTCGGAATCTTGTTGCAAAGATAGATAAAATATTTCGAATAGTCATCATTTTTAGTGTCAATAATTGTTAATTGGCCAAAAACGGTTTATGTTTATCGGTAAAAAGCACTTGAATAAAAGAAAAGAGCGGCTACCCACGCAGCCGCTCCATTTCCCAAAAGGGTTATCTAAAGTACTTGATGTATCAATTATTCCCACCAGATCAAAGGATCGTTATTCACAACCCAATTCAAGAAGCTTGGATATTTTTTCGTGATCTTTTCACGTTCATCGCAAATTGTGAATTTGGTGGACTTGGAATTAATAGCAAGCTTAGATGCGGGATGACCTTTTTCTGCTGTCAGTTCGAACCATTTCTTGGTGCCGCTCTTCAGTGTCTTCTCAACATAGATAGGAATAAGCTTACCATTTGAAGCCTTCACACCAGGAATGTTGAGGTAAAGCTTTGGTGCTGCAATTTGAGGTGCTCCACCATTTAAGCCTTTTTTCTCTGCATTAGTATTGACCATATATTTAACGTCAACTCCAAACAGAGAGTGAACTTCAAAATCAGGATAGCTCACTCCGTCTACGGGATTGGCTTTACCAACAATCAGAGGCAGTGTACCACCAGCAGCAATAAGTGTAACTTCGGCATTATTGTCATCTGTGAAATTCACGTCGAAAACTACATCGTTGAAGTCCCAGTCGGAATTCTCAATGTCACCATCCTCAGCTTTAGCATTCAGGTCTTCAGCAATGATGCGAACGTCGTAGTCTGGAGCCTTGTCTTTTCCTGGAACAATCTTGATAATACGATCGTCATAGACACCATCAGGCTCAAGAGCCCACGCCTTATTATTTGTATATGTGATGGTTTCTCCATTGTTGTTCGTATATTGTACATTCTCGAGTTTATAGGCCTGATAGTCAAAACCTACATAGTAACCATCAATACCATTTGCTTCATCTACAATATGCGCCATAAATGAATTGCCGTACACATGTTTGTTATCTGTACCCCATGACTCTTCATACCCAAATCCATACTTAGTCTCACTATCGAGAACCAACATGAAACTTCCTGAATTCGTATTAAAATTATAAATATGATCAGAAGAGGTACCATTAGCGTCTGTATTAGCATAAATTTGGTCCATGTGACCTATGGGATTTATTTGTTGTGTCCCTGTCTTCCAAACTTCCTTACCATTCTCGTATTTCTCCCATTCATGCTGGTTGGCGGTATAATTGTAGTTCTTATAATGTACTTGCAATACCCAATAGTCATTGCAATCTAGTGTTACCGCATCAGCTATCGTATGAGTCTGGAACCATTCGGTAACAATTTCTTCTTCTGATTTGCCTGAAGGTGTGGTTGTCTTAAGTGATCCGGGCTTTTGGGGATAGCCATAATTTGGCCACACTGTTTGGTTGGGTTCTGAACCACCACGCGTAATACCTCTTGTTGATGTTCCGAAGCCCCAATCTTGGTTGGCTGCGGGCTGACCAAAGGTCTTGATAAAAGCCTGATTATAGGCATTTACGATCTGTTCAGCTTCAAGATTGTTAAGATCTTCCTGGCTCACTTGCTCAACGTCTTTTGAGCAGCTTGTGAATGCAGCGCACATTGCAATTGCTGCGATTCCTGTCATCAAATACTTTTTCATAAATTCAATTTTTAATAATTTGGTTATAGAATTATAATTTTTTCGTTTCACAGTCCCGTTTTTCAGAACTTCGGTGCAAAGATAGACAAAATAGATGGAATAGCCATCATTTTATATGTCAATAATTGTTAAATGCCTAAAAATTCTTTCTTTTAGTCGATAAAAATACATTGAAACTTTGGTGTTTTGGCCTTCGCCTTTACCTTATTTTATTAGGGTTTCGCGTTCTTTTCCTATCATTTTTTGCAAAGATGCGGAAAAATGCCGAAATTTGCAAATTTATCGGGAAAATAGTTCAAATAGTCGAACACCTAGGGAACAATAGTTTTCTGCCTAGGAAAAATTTGTTGCCTGCCTAGGTTGCAAAAAACACAAGAGCCACCAATCTATAGAGAAGAGGTTCTTGCTGAATAGTAGGAGCCGAGTATTGGGAAGCAACGAGGTCGGCTACGATGGATGGTCAGGTTGGCTACGATTGACTATCAGCTACGGGTAGGCCGATTGCCAGCTATGTCCTCGCTATCAGAAATAATAGTTCTCACTTGTTATGAGGACTATTTTCGTTGGAAGCGGGAATACTGCTCGTTATAAGCCCTCATCCCTCACATGATTGCTTGGAATGCCTTTATACAAAGGACCTAAGGCGTGTGAGGGATGATTTGGATCCCTCACATCCTTAAACCTCTTTGTACAAAGGCGATTCCGAAGATTATGTGAGGGATAGGAGGGTGAGACGCTTCTTTCATGATAAAAAAGAAGGGCATCTGCTCACGCAGACGCCCTCCACAAACAAAATCTTATGTTATGTATTTGATTTTTAATGAGATCTTACTCAACAGTAATGTTGGTAATGGTCATATTACCATTGCCGAAATTCATTCCAAAACCATAACTTTTGATTTCTTGGATGAGTTGAGAACTCAACTGTAATTCTATGCAGCCCTTGGTTTGGTTATAGACACTGCCTAAACCATTTGCGGGCTCAAGTTCGCTCGCATTATTACTAACAATGCTCCAACTACTTGATATATCAGTAGATGTCCATGCTCCCCAATCTGCTCTATTTAGCTTTATCCATGATCCTTCGCCGATAGTGCAATAGATACATATCTTGTTACTGGCAGAAGCGCTGGATAATGCAGCATTCATAGTTTCGTTATTGAGAGAGAACATTGAAGTAGCATTACCATTACTGCCATCGCTGGGCCAGAACTGACCAGGCTTTGTGGTTGGAATTGGTGTGGGTTCGACTACTGTAACGTATGTGATGGTGAAGTTCTTACCCTGTATAACAAGGCTTCTTCCCCAGTTTCCTGTAACATCAAATTCAACATATCCGTTTGAAGTATAATCACTTGTGTTAGATTGCGTTTTTCTTTTATCGACACATGTGACTTCCCAATCATCTATGCTTACACCATAGACACGAATCTTGCTTCCAGCCGTAATAGATGTGGAACTCGTAGCTATTACATAACCGCCGTCATACAAATAACCATAACCATTCGTTGAATAGTCGTAAATCGGAGTACCTGTAGGTGTGGCCATTAACGTGTTTGTAGCAGGCTCAAAGCTTTCTGTGTAGCTACTAGACGTCATTTCTTCTTCACCTAAGTCGGTCACTTCTTCTTCACCGTTATTGCTGATGATATTACCTTCAGCATACTTGACAGGATCAAGACCCACTATAGTATTGGTGTTATCATTGTAGAATTTGCTCGGATCATTAGAGGGATAATCCCAGAACTTAACACTTTCATCGGCTATCCAAGCATTAAATTTGGGATAAGCCTCAGCTATATTGACACGCTCCTTTGCCCAAGGTGTTCCTAGAGGAACCATATACTTGGCAGAGGCAACAACTTCGCCAGTTTGACCATCGTAGTATTTCGATCTGATACCTGCGGCAAGGTTACCATATTCAACATTGAGTTCAATGCCGTTGTCAAGATCATTAACATTATAGAACTTCTCTCTTTCATCGCCAGTAGCTTTCTCTAAATCTTCAGCTGGTACAGGAGATACCACAGCTGCCATATTAACCTTTTCTCGCTCTCCCTCATCAAGGGTATTGATCATGATGGTGGTAGAGGTTTGGCCAAGGACATTATGTACGTCAGCATTATATTGGCCAGGAACTTTAATCTCGATAGGCAGGGTACCGCCCGCAGCCAACAAACGTACTATAGCATATAAACTATTGTAGCCGTTTGCTTGACCACTAATATCAAAGTTGTATTCAATTTTAGGATTGGGGTCTCCATTTTCGAAAACAATAGGATTCCTGTCGTTGTCTAAATAGGTGGTGACGAGTTTTCTGTAATTATTAATGATAGCAGCATCATAAACAACATCGTTGTAATCCAAGTCCTCCAACGCGTATTTAGCACTTACGATGTCTTCACAGAATACACGGCCAGACTTCATAACCTTCTCACCTGAGACGATCTTTCTTGTTACATAACCATCGGTCGTAATGCTTCCGGAAACAACCTTAACTTGAGGAATGTTTTTGGGCTTTGCCTCTACTAGGCGGACAATCCAGTCTGTGTAATACTCATTGGCATCAACAACCTTGTTGCCACCTACAATATTGCCCTTTGTCCAATTTGATCCAACTGCAGGACCTTCTTCATAGACGGTTTTAGTTCCATCCCAATGGCCAATTCTTGTTTTGGCTCCAGCAGCGACAGCGTCTGCTACACTCTTCCATGCTCCTGGTACTTCATAATTTTGACCGCCAGGATCTTGGAAATTTGTGTAAGCATCGGGATTTCTTGCGATAAAATCAAAGCAAACATAATATTTTCCGGCATGGTTAACACCCTTAGAATCTGTAATGTATGCACCATCAATGATAATCCACTTATCGTGATATCTGCTGTCTGTTGAATTATGGTAGGCAAAGTTCTGAGTGCCCCAATTAACAAACATAGTATTACCATCCCAGTCTCTATTTTGACCAGCATTAAAATTGTTTGCATGATCCCAGTCGCTGTTAATGGCGGCTCCTCCTGGGTTATCCCAGGTAGCATTCATTGAAAGTACACCGTTGGTTCCTAATCTGTCAGCACTTTTACTAATCTGAAGGTGATTCATTTGTGTACCACCATGAACGGCGCCGCCATCATAATCCGTATAATTGCAATTTATGTCAGTTTTGTTTTCATTCGAACCCCACACTTGAGTCACAAAGAAATTCTTCATATTTACTGGAGATTCCTCATAATATGACTCTGGAGGAATCTGATTCTTTGGCTTGTTTACCCAAGCATAAACGGCTGCAGCCTCTTCAGCGGTTACTTCAGGACGAGACTCCCACATATTGCCATTAACATCAACACTACGTGTAACTCCTTCTAATACGATCGGATCTCCAAATCCAAACGTATGATTGGGGGCTGGTTTACCAAAAGCCTGAGTGAAAATGTCCTCAAAGGCCTGGATTTTTTGTTCAACAGTTGAGCCTGTAATCTCGTCATCGTGACAGCTGACGAAGGTTCCACTGACCGCAACAGCCATAGCGGCTGTTATCAAATACTTCTTCATTCTCATAAGATTTTTAATATTGTTACGTAACTTAAATTTTCCTTTGAAAAGATTCTTTGGGCGCAAAATTAGTATATTTTTCGGGAAAATCCAACACTTTAATAGTTAAATTCTGTAAAACACCCTAATTTTTGCACGTTTTATCGAATATTTTTGTAATTTTGGCGCAAAATAGTTGTTTATTTCAATAAGGAAGGTATGAAAAGAATTATTTATTTCATGATCATCATTCTCAGCATTTCGCTGTTGGCAGGAACAGGAGTGTCATGTAAAAAAGATGTATTCGATGAAGATAAATACGACACGTTGATTAAGATTAGTTCGCCTGTTGACAGTGTGGACGCCAATCATACTTGGGAGTTGACACAGGACCATGTCTATATAGTGGAGGCTGATGTGAATGTGGGTGCAAGAACCGCTCTAATTCTGGCTGATAATCCTTTGACTGCAATCAATGCGGTGATAATGGCCCAAAGCCCAATTGAGGATGGCGGACGAGTTACGATGGCAGCTTCTGTACCAACAAGACTTTCTGAGGTATATGCTGCTTTAGTAGATGCTGATGGACATTATACTGTGGTGGGTTTCCCTGTAGAGACGACTGAGGTTAAATTTAGCAATGTCAACTCTGCGAATAAACAGAAATCCCCGAGGTCCAACCCCGTGCAGCAGAAAATGGTGTATTGTTTTGAGGAGGAGATGCCTGAGCCGGGTGACTATGACTATAATGATGTGGTTATGCGTCTTTCACGTGAGGTGGTGAATAGCCGTCATATGAAAATTTCAGTTGAATTGGCTGCTGTGGGAGGAGCGAAACAGCTGGCTGCTGGCTTGCGATTGGTGGGCTATCAGGCTGAAGACATCGACAGTGTGACTATTGAAGGAGGCGGATCTTTCGACATGGGTGGCTCAAACCACGATGTGCCTCTGAAAAAAACTGCTTCACCGATGTTTAAGAACAGCGATTTGCTGCAGTCTGGTCGTAATGGTGAGGCTTTCCTATATTTGTTTGAAGATGCTCACTGGGCGATGGGTGACGATCTGGAGGTGATCGATCAGGTTTTCCAGCGGAAAAAATATAATGTATTGAGATCGTACAGTAATGATTATCCGATTCTTGTTCCTCGTACAGAAATCTATCATGTCTATTTCAAGGAAGGACAGAATATCAATGGTTTTACACCAGAGATGTTAGACCTTTTTGTCCTCAGTCCCAATTATGGCTTTGTCTGGGAACAGCATTGCAATCGTTATTGTGAGGCTCAGGTGACACGTGAGTATAATCTGTTGACGAAAACTAAGAATCTGCCTTGGGCCTTGATGGTTCCTTATGCCTCGTTCCGTTATCCCTTAGAGGGAGTGAATATCGGCTTCTACAGGAATGGTGCACTCTTTGGCGCCTACATGACCATAGGCAGTTCCTTCGGCGAATGGGCCGCAGACCATACGAAGTGTTTAGACTGGTACACAAGTCCAACAGACAATAAGGTATTCTAATGAATAAGGGGCGCACCAAACGGTACGCCCCTTATTCGTGTGGACCAGCCAGGGCTTGAACCTGGGACCTCCAGATTATGAGTCTGTTGCTCTAACCAACTGAGCTACAAGTCCGGTGAAATCGGCATTTCTGTCGTTTTCGGCTGCAAAGTTACATTAAAAACG
>JAEEGF010959145.1_pt1 | contig 11883 bp, 11 predicted proteins | sample 9134171 | NCBI WGS metagenome assembly JAEEGF01 (sample SAMN16246542, study PRJNA631951) | gut metagenome | biome: gut microbiome; feature: rumen; material: AP-attached | host: Bos | place: Iran: Karaj | collected 2018-10 | reverse complement strand
CTCACCACGGTTAGCACTACGCTGCTTGATGGCCTGACTCATCTGGCATCGCCCACTGTAGCACACGCAAAGTGCGCCATGGACGAATGCTTCGAGCGGCACCTTGACGGCCTGGCGGATGTCGGCAATCTCATTGAACGTCAGTTCGCGCGCCATGACCAGTTGAGAGAAGCCCAAAGCTTCGAGGAACCGTGCCTTGTCGGGTGTGCGCAGGTCGCACTGGGTGCTGGCATGCAAGGCAATGGGTGGCAAGTCGAGCCGCAAGATGCCCATGTCCTGAACGATGAGCGCGTCAACGCCAGCGTCCCACAGTTGCCAGATCATGCGTTCGACCTGATGCAACTCATGATCATAGACAATAGTGTTGACGGTAGCGTATACACGCGCATCGAAATGATGCGCAAACTGGCACACCTGCTGCATGTCGTCGATAGAATTGGTCGCAGCTGCACGTGCGCCAAACATGGGCGCACCCATGTAGACAGCATCGGCGCCATGCTTGATGGCTTCGATGGCGATTTCGCGGTCGCGAGCCGGTGCGAGGAGTTCTATGGGGTATCGGGTTGGAGTCATGGTGCAAAGGTACGAATTAGTTTTCAGTTTTCAGTTATCAGTTTTCAGTTTTTCAGTTGTCAGTTGTCAGTTTTTAAGTTATCAGTTTTCAGTTATCAGTTGTCAGTTATCAGTTGTCAGTTGTCAGGTTTTCAGTTGTCAGTATTTTGAGAATGGGGAATGGAGATTATTTATTCGGTGTGATTTTGCTGAAAAATGGTGTATCTCACTTGGTTTAAGAAAAATAAGCCATAGAATTGATGGTCAGTTGCAAAAAAAGCAGTAATTTTTAATAAATTACACTGCGTTTCGGCAAAAAAAAATTAAAAACTAGTGTTTTTATTTTGCTATGCGCTCAACTTGCAGTAATTTTGTCGGCTGCAAACTAGTGAAGCAAAAAAACGACATGTCAAGAAACATCATCATATCCCTCCTACTCACAGCCTTGTTGGCTAGTATGACCTCCTGCGGCGAGTACAACAAAGTGCTCAAGAGCACCGATGCCAACTACAAGTATGAGTATGCCAAGCGTGCTTTTGAGGAGAAAAGGTATGCCCAAGCCTATACCATCCTTGAGGACTTGATTACGGTGTTCAAAGGTACCGACAAGGCCGAGGAATCGCTGTTCCTTCTGGCGATGAGCTACTATGAGAACAAGGACTACCTCACATCGGGCACTTATTTCAAGAACTACTATTCGCACTACCCCAAGGGCCAGTATGCCGAGTTAGCACGCTACTATGCTGGTTATGGCTACTATCTTGACTCGCCTGATTCTCAGCTAGACCAGAGCGAGACGCTGAAAGCCATTGAGGAACTGCAAGGCTTCCTTGACTATTTTCCCAAAAGTGATAAGGTGTCGATAGCACAGAGCGCAATCTTTGAGCTGCAAGACAAGCTTGTGAAAAAGGAGCTGGAGAACGCGCAACTATACTACAACTTGGGAAACTACATGGGTAACAACTACGAATCGGCGGTGATTACTGCCAAAAATGCCATCAAGGAGTATCCCTACAGCAAGTACAAGGAGGAGCTGGAGATGCTAGTCCTCAAGTCACGATACCGTGAGGCCAGCGAGAGCGTGGATGAGAAAAAGTCCGAGCGTTTCCGCACAGTGATTGACGAATATTACACGTTTATCAACGACTATCCCGACAGCGAGCATCGCAAGGAGGCCGACAACATTTTCAAGGTTGCCAACAAGTTTGTCAACGGCAACTGATCATGATTAAACAAAGAAAGATTTTACTGCGTTTTTAAGTAAAGAACAAATACAACATTTTTACTATATGGATTACAAGAAAAGCAATGCACCGTTGACCACCACTGTTCATGACCTGGTCGAATTGTCAGAACAGACGGGCAACATCTATGAAACCGTAGCTATCATCAGTAAGCGCGCCAACCAGATTGCCGCCGAGATGAAGGGCGACCTGGAGAAGAAACTGCAGGACTTTGCCACTCAGAACGACAACCTAGAGGAGATTTCGGAGAACCGCGAGCAGATTGAGATTTCTCGCTACTATGAGAAGCTTCCGAAACCCACCCTGATTGCCACACAGGAATATGAGGATGGCAAGTTGGCCTTCCGCAACCTGTCGAAGCAGAAGGACAGCGACGAATGATTGTATCACACACAGAAGGCGCCACTCAAGATTTATTGGGTGGCGCTTTTGTTATTACAGGTCTAAGTATGGGTTATAGTCGCGTTCGTTGGCGACTGTAGTTGTGGGGCCATGGCCTGGTATGAGTAGCGTGTCGGGCGGCAAGGTCATGATTTTTTCCTTGATGCTTTTGATTAAGGTGGCATAGTCGCCTCCAGGCAGGTCGGTGCGTCCAATGCTGCCCTCAAACACACTGTCACCAGTGAATGCCAAGGCGCTATCGGGAGCGTAGAATGCCAATCCACCCGGCGTATGTCCTGGCATCGCTAAAACTTGAACGGTTTCTTCGCCCAGCATGAATGTGTCTCCGTCGGCCAACGGCTGGTCGATTGTGAGCGCGTCGACGGGTATGCGCAAACGGAAGTGCTCGGCCTGCCCAGGTAGTGCAAGCGCATGAGGGGCATCCATTGAACTTGCTGCCACGGTGATTCCATAGCGGTCGGCCATCCACCGTGCCGAGGCAACATGATCGATGTGGATGTGAGTAAGCAGCACTTGCTGCATTACCAGATGATTGTCCTCAATAAACTCTGTGACCACATTTCGTTCATGGTCCTGCATCATGCCCGGATCGATGATGACGGCACGAAGTGTTGCCTCGTCCCATGCTAGATAAGTGTTCTCTCCAAATGGATTGACAGTAAATTTTGTAACTTTCATAAGGGCAAGAAGACTAGTTTTTTGGTAGTGAAAAAGGGTTCATCAAAATAGGTTGCCAAGTCTTCAATCAAGACTTGCTTAGCGTATGGTCGGAGTTCGTCATCCAAATCTCCTCCCTTAAGGCAGATTAGCCCGTTGGGAATTGCATTTCGTTGCTGTCGGTCGACCAGGCGTCGCACCAGTGGAACCATGTCGGGTAATGGCATGACAGCACGGCTGACCACAAAGTCGAATGTTCCCTTTACCTCTTTGATATCGCCATGCTGCAACGTAACATTGGCAATTCCTGCTTGCCGTGCCACATCTTCAGCTACTCGAAGTTTCTTGCCAATGCGGTCGACTAGGTGGAAATGCGTTTCAGGAAACATCATCGCCAAGGGAATAGCCGGAAATCCACCCCCTGTTCCCAAGTCAATCACGCGTGTTCCCGGAGAGAACTGAACAAATCGTGCGATGGCCAATGAATGGAGTATATGGTTCACCTCAAGGTTGTCAATGTCCTTGCGCGAAATGACATTGACTCGGGCATTCCACTCGGGGTATAGCCTAAGCATTACCGACAACTGATTGATTTGGTTCTCGGAAAGTTGCTTAAAGTATTTCTTGATAGATTGCATGCCAATTACTTGAACCTACTAATAATGGAACCGTCGCATGCTAGCGGAGCCAGCTTGTCGTAAGAGAGTAGAATCATTGGTTCACCCACGGCGTCAATGGCGAGTTGTCCAGGCAGAAAACTCCATGTCACGCCCTCGTCACCGAAACAGAAGTTGCGAGTGACGGTAAGGTTGTCGACATTGAAATAGCCCAAGTCATTGAGCTGGTCATCGCTGGTGGCATTGTTCTGCTCAAGCAGTTGTGCTCGCAACAGTTGTGTCACATCGGTCAACGCGTCATCGCGGAACAGCTTGTGCAAGTCGATGTAGCTCATCGTGCTGAGATCGAAACTATAGTATCGATTGGTCTCAGATGTTGTTTTGTCGTTCTTCTTTACCACCTCGTTTTTGCAGAAAGTGAGCACATCGTTGTGGTTATAGCACACCCTGACTGTAGTCAGCGTGTTATATTTATAGACCAATTGCGCCTCATCCTCTTCATTGGCATCCACCTCATTGGGCAGCTGTTGGACAAAGTCGTACTGATGCAGTGTGTTGCTCACGGTTGCGTGCATGGCATCCTCAAGGTTGAGCGAGTCGGGTGCATTGAGCACAAACGCAGCAAACAGCCGCTGCAGCTGCTCGGTCGCTGCATGATCGCCAAATGACTTCGGGTAAACAATGGTAGCGTCGGCATAGATTGCACATCGCTCTCCATTGCTTTTGACAAAGCTTGTCGTGTCGGTCAAACTGCAAGAGTCAAGCTGCACTTCTCCTGCACTAGAAGTGGCTTTTTGAGCTCCGCCATTGCAAGCTATCATTGTGACAGTCAATATAATGAATACTGCCACGAGGGTTAAAAAGTGGTGATGGTTTTGCATGTGTGCTAAAAATTTTCCGCTAAATTAGTAAAAAAAACTGAGTCACAGTGTTTTTTTTTGTATCTTTGTGTGATTTTTTCAATAGTACTGGAGTCACCAAAATGATCAATGCCTCCAGACAGACAAAGATAAACCGATAGTTATTCTATGGATATAGGTAAGTATAATGATTTGCGCGTGAACCGTGAGGTGGACTTCGGCATCTACCTAATTGACGACGAGGGTAATGAAGTGTTGTTGCCCAAGCGTTATGTAACCGAGCGCATGCCCATTGGTACACGTTTACACGTTTTTGTATACAACGATTCGGAAAACCGGCCAGTTGCGACTACCGAGACACCTACAGCTGTTGTCGGTGAGACAGCCCTGCTGCGCGTAAAGGCGGTAAACGCTGTTGGTGCCTTTCTGGACTGGGGCCTGATTGCCAAGGACTTGCTTGTACCATTTCGCGAACAACGCGTTGACATGAAGACGGGTCGCAGCTATGTGGTACACGTCTATCTGGACGAGTCGAGCGGCCGCATTGTCGCTAGCGCCAAACTCGACAAGTTTCTAAGTCATGAGCGCCCCAACTACTACCACCGCCAACGCGTAGATGTGCTTATCGTTCAGCGTACTGAGCTGGGCTTCAAGGTGATTGTCAACGACAGCCATTGGGGTATGATTTATCACAACGAGATAATGGGTGACGTGAACATCGGCGACCGCTTGACTGGGTATGTCAAGCAAGTGCGTGAAGACGACAAGGTTGATGTGACACTTGCCAAGATTGAGAAGGCGCGTGTCGATGACCTCACGAGTGTCATCATCGATTATCTAAAGGCTCATGGCGGTTCCATGGCATTGACCGACAAGTCAAGCCCCGAAGAGATTTTCAAGACATTCTCCTGCAGCAAGAAAGATTTCAAGAAAGCATTGGGTCAGCTTTACAAACAACACAGTGTCGTGTTGTCGACCGACGCGACATACTTGTCAAAGGCTAAAAACAGTTAAATATTTGGCAATTTTGGTCTAAATGCGTATATTTGCCAATTAAAACACAAGCCATGACCTTGACGCGTCACATAGTGTTGAAGTGTGTCATTATCATCTTGATAGTGGCATGTTGTGTGCCATCGGTTCAAGGCATCATCTACCCTAAGTCATCTGCCCCAAATGGCTATCTCTTCTACCCTTTACCGAAAGACACTGTTGGTGTGAGCATGTGGCTTGCCGATGTGTACAAATATTATGAGGCCAAGAATTTGCGTACCGATAGTATTAAAGCTTCGCTCACTGCCGACATGGGCTGGGGCGTAGACAACATGCTCGCCCAGCAAGTGCCTGGTTTCGGTTTCCTTCCTTCGACCACGCAAGCTCCGCAGTTAAAAACCATTCTGAGTGAGAGTTATGATATCTTTGGATATGTTAGCAACTTTAAGTCCTTGGTCAAACGCGTCCGTCCCTGCCGTCGTTTCCGCGAAGATACCTTCGGTGTGGAGAATGCTAATGCCACCGACTTTCAGCCCGGTAAGAGTTCAGAATTCTCTTTCCCATCGTCTCATGCAAGCACATCGTGGGGTATTGCTTTGACACTGATGTGTGTCAACCCTTGGAAAGCCGATACTATTATTAATCGCGGATTGGCCCACAGTCAAAGTCGCATCATTGGCGGAGTGCATTGGCAGAGTGATGTTGACGCCGGCAAGATTTTAGCAACAGCCAACTATGCACGCATCTTCGCCGATGATAGCCTTCTTAACCTAATAGACATTGCGCGCACTCAAACTCTGACAGAACTTGGTCGCGATGTCTACCCTTCCTTTGATGAGTTGTATACCAATGACGACACGCTGTCACTGCTAACGAAAAGTCTCGCAGGACCCTATGACATGTCGACTCCTGTGGGCAGTTGTGACATGGCTGTACTCGTTGACCGCATGTCACAATGCACCTCATCGACTGTCTCGTCAGCAAAAAAACAAACCAACCTGAGCACCGCTAATATTTTATCTTGTTTCAAGAGCCAGATGGGCAAGACTCTCACTGCCGAGAGTCATCCAGCCATCTATGCGCTAGTCGATATGCACCTGCGCATGTGCAACAAGGTATGCGAGATTATGCGAGATCAATATGACAAGCCCCGCCCTTATGACATCCTTCACATCATGCCTCTCACTGGCGAGAGCGCAGAAGCAATGGCCGAAGATGGGTATCCGTCATTGCATTCAGCAATGGGATGGACGGCATCTATGGTCTTGATGATGATGCGGCCCAGTAATCGCAACAACATTCTCAAGCAAGGAGTCTCCTTCGGCGAGAACCGCATAGCAACGGGTTGCACATGGCCCAGCGATGTTGAAATGGGTCGCTTGGTGGCAAGCATTGCCTTTGGCTATGTCACATCATGTAGCGAGTATACTTCTATGGTCCGTGCCGCCTTGGCCGAATTCAATCAAACCAGCAAGTCATCCCAATGAAGTCGTTCGTATGTCATATTGTCTTGCTGCTGTTGCTCGTTGTGATGACGTCGCAAAATTGTAGGGCACAGTACTATACCTCTAACCTGGCACCTGATCCAACAGTATTTTTGCCGCTCCCATTCAGTGATGACAACAATCCACACTGGGCTTATGACATATACCGTCATTACCAGTATAAGTCCTATCGCGACTCGGCCTATATGACTGATATTAAGTATGCCACCTATGACTATCGGTCGAACAATGAAAGCTCACTTCAGACTTACTATTCCAACAACCATGTGAAGTTCTTCCAGTCGGCATTTGGTCTTCTTGTAGACAAGAGCACCAACAAAGACCTGTTTTTATTCTTAGATTCCTGCCGAATAACCTCAAATCTTGCAGTCAAAAAGATTCCAGATTCCTGGTATCGACTTCGTCCTTGTGTGCGTTTGCGTGAAGCTAACTTCGGAGCATTTAGACCCTCCAGCTCATATGCTCACGACTATGCCTCCTCGCCTAGTAACTCATTCCCGTCACCTGAAGCATCATTTGGCTGGTTAACAGGAGTTCTGATGAGTTGCTTGAATCCATGGAATGCCGACACCATCCTAACCCGTGCCTATCAACATGGCTTGTTCCGTATAATCGGCGGTAATTCATGGAGCAGTGACATAGACATTTCGCGCCAACTAGGTACTGTTACATTCGCCCAACTGATGTCGATCACTCGCTTCCGTAACCGTCTGAAAACGTTACGCCAAAAGACTGGCCAGCTATTGCACATTGACCACAATCCAGCCACTATCGACCAACTACTGTCGAATGACACATTAACCGCCAAACTTGCGTCTCTTATCCCCGATCCGTGTAGCGAAAACACAGGTGGATATCAGAGCGACTTAAGCCGTTATCTTTCATTGTATTCATTGCGAGATAGCCTTGAGGCTGGCGACTTGTTGGGCTCTAGTTATATGGACATCGAGAACCCGATGGATGCTTTTCAACCCGTCATCCAGCTATCGATCAGTCCCCAATTTACCCCATATATTTATGAATTGCTCAGCCAGGTTGAGTCGTGCTGTGATTTGCTGTGCGAGCACGTTAAGTCGCGAGTACCCATTCGTCGTCGCCCATTCGAGGTATTTAACACCGCTCCGTTCACTCTAGAGGATCCCGCTGACTTGATTCAAGTCAGCAGCTACCCTTCGGTTCATGCCAGCAAGGGCTTAGCTACTGCTCTGGCCCTGGTGATGATAGCACCAGAGCGCCGTGACACTTTGCTCCAAGCTGGATACCAATATGGCCTTAACCGTGTAATTTGTGGAACAAATTGGCATAGTGATGTTGAGGCCGGTCGCATTATCGGCTGTTTGGCTGTGTCATTGGTTGCATCGGGCAGCGACTTCATCGAGTTGCTTGACAATGCCCGTCAAGAGTACATAACGATAAAAGATGCCATCATTACTGACAATCCATCGATCCAATCAGACACTACTCCTGACGAACAGCCATTGTTCACCATTGATGGCCGACGAGCAACGCCACATAGCCGTGGAGTTCTCATAGGACCTGGGAAAAAAATCATTAAGCCATGAAAAACATATTACATTACAGCCGATTTCTCATCATCGGAGTCTTCCTACTGATATCTCAACAAGCTTATGCTGTTCGTTATCAATCGGGTGATTTTGTGTTTGACTGTAACTATAGTTGGGGGCAGTTGAATGCAACCCTGATGCGTTATGTCGGAGTATCGCCTGATGTCACGATACCCGAGACAGTAGACTTTGATGGCAATACCTACCCCGTGCTATACATTGGGGATGAATTTAGCACGCCTTTTAGAGATAATCCCTATGTCGAGAGTGTCCGTTTACCCGACAATGCCTTGAGCCTGTCGGTTGAGTCATTTAGCAACTGCCCTCGGCTTGATACTGTCGTTTTGGGTCGCAACTTGGAGCGAATAGAGGCTTATGCCTTCTACCACTGCCCAAAGCTAAGCCAGGTTAAGACATACAACAAGTTGACGAAAATCGGCGAATTTGCCTTTGCCGAGTGCCCCAGTCTCTCGTCTTTGACACTGGGGCGAGGTGTTCTTCAATTGGGCAAATATGTGTTTGATCAAACTCCAATTCAGTCGCTCACTTTGCTTAATTCTATACCAGCAATCTGTGAGGGTCCCTTGAATAGCCAGGCACAATGGTATAATACATGCCAAGTATATGTTCACATCGGTTCATTAGAAGCCTATTCCACCGCCTCAGAGTGGTTACGCTTTTCCAACATCGACGAACGTGCTGAAAAAGGAGACGTGAACACTGACGGGATGGTCGATATTTCTGATGTTAACTTGTTGATTAATTGCATTTTAGGTCGTTTTCAGATTGACATCTCTCTAAGTGATATCAATCAAGATAGCAATATTGACATTGCTGATGTCAGTCATCTAATTAATATTATGTTAGGAAAAGACTAACCTCTAAAACCCTATTGATCATGAAAAAAGTAGCTACTATACTGTTATTCTTCATCATCTTCATTGCGGCAAGCGGACAAGGTCTGTCTAGCGTTATGGATATGCCCTATCCCAACGCCGTGAAGTATCTGCCAGCTCCACCCGACTCACTGAGTATGGCATTTGCCTATGATGTCCATCAATACATGTATTACAAAGGTTTGCGTGATAGCGAACGGGGACAACAGGCTGTGACCGATGTTAGTTATGGTAGCACCTATATCGCTAATCGCATGCAGGACATCTTTGGTCTGCTAGCCTCGAGTCCCAATTACCCTAACATCCGTGAGTTGCTTTACACGTCACTGAACTACATTGCCCAGTCGTGTGGAGCAGCGAAGAGCTACTACAACCGCCGTCGACCTTTTGACCGCTTCAACGACCCAATCTTTGGCAGTGAGACACGCAATGAGTTGCTCAAGACTGGTTCTTATCCATCAGCTCACTCGATGTGTGGCTGGGCTGCAGCCTTAGTACTTGCTGAAATCAACCCCCAAGTGCAAGATGAGTTGTTTGACAGTGGCTATGAGTATGGCCAAAGCCGACTCATCATTGGAGCTCACTGGCAGAGTGATGTCGATGCCGCTCGGTTAATGACCTCGGCCAATTTTGCCCGTCTACATGCCAACGAAGAATACCTTGCTGCAATCGACAGGGCACAAGCTGACTATGACGAAATTACACTCAACACTCGCCCTACGGCGCTTGACCAGCTTCATCCTTTGGTTGAGTTCCTTCCCGAGATGCCTGACAGCACCGGCTCGGCCTATGCCTATGACGTAACTGCATTTTATGCCGGCAAACAGCAACGCACCGCCAGTCGTTCCCAGCAAGCCATAGCTGATGCCGACATATCAGTGACTGGTATCAGCAACGCATTCTCATCAATCCTAGGAATTGATATCACGGCCAGTGGTACTCCCAAAATCTATCAACTGCTAGAGACGGGCATCAATCAAGCTATTAGCAACTGTGACAATCTACAAGCCACACAGTACCGCCGTGCGCCCTATGATCGCTTAAGAGAAACACCCCTATTGGGAACCGTTTCAATGACTGCACTTAGCTGTTATCCTTCGGAACACGCTACAGTAGGGTGGCTATCAGCCTTGTTGTTGATGGACATTTGTCCCACCTATCAGAACACCATCCTAAAGCGAGGATACGACTATGGCGAAAGTCGCGTGATTGCTGGCACCAACTGGCAAAGTGATGTCGAGGCAGGTCAGCTGCTAGGCGGGATGGTGTTTGCCAACATGATGTCTGACCCCTCGATGCGTGCTCTACTAACCCAAGCTCGTGAGGAATTTAACAACATCTCAAGCATTTCAACAGTTACCGTAGAAGCACCTGACACACAGCCAACAAGTTACACACTTGACGGCCGCATTGCGACGCCCGACAGCCATGGAGTCATCGTGTCATCTGATGGTAAAAAAATCATGCGTTAACGTTAAATTTTGCCAACATTCTTGTGGGGTGTTGCAGTTTTTTGTATATTTGCGCAATTTTTCAAACCAATAACTAAAGAAACCCCTATAGTATCAGAAAAACTATGGAATTACCCTTTGCTGAATCTTGGAAAATCAAGATGATTGAGCCCCTTCGCAAGAGTACTCGCGAGGAGAGAGAACAGTGGCTGAAAGAAGCCCATTATAATGTGTTTATGCTGAAAGCAGAACAGGTGTATATCGACTGCTTGACAGACTCGGGCACGGGCGCAATGAGTGACCGTCAGTGGGCCGAGATGATGCTTGGCGATGAGAGTTACGCCGGTGCCACCTCGTTCTACAAGTTCCAATCGGTCGTGCAACGCTTGTTTGGCTTCAAGTATGTCATTCCCACCCATCAGGGTCGTGCCGCCGAAAACGTGCTGTTCTCTTATCTTGTCAAAGAAGGCAATGTCATCCCTGGCAACGCACACTTTGATACCACCAAGGGACACATCGAGAGCCGCAAGGCTCACGCTATCGATGTTACCATCGACGAGGCCAAGGACACCCAGAAGGAGCTCCCGTTCAAAGGCAATGTATCACTTGAGAAACTTGAGAAAGTCCTGAGCGAAAATAAGGGCAATGTGCCCTTCATGGTGCTTACAGTGACCAACAATACAGTGGGCGGTCAACCTGTGTCGATGCAGAATATCCGCGAGACCTGCGAACTGTGCCACAAATATGGAGTGCCTGTGGTAATGGACTCGGCCCGTTTTGCCGAAAACAGCTACTTCATCAAGACGCGCGAGGCTGGTTATGCCGACAAGACCATCAAAGAAATTGCTCGCGAGATGTACAGCTATGTTGACGCCATGACCATGTCGGCCAAGAAAGACGGTTTGGTGAACATGGGTGGCTTTATCGCTACGAACAACGAAGACTGGTATGAGGGCGCCAAGCTTTTCTGCATCCCGTTCGAAGGCTTCATTACCTATGGTGGCATGAATGGCCGCGACCTGAATGCCCTGGCCGTGGGTCTGGACGAGAACACCGAGTTTGATATGCTCGAGACCCGCATTCACCAAGTTCATTATCTTGCCAAGAAGCTCGACGAGTACGGCATTCCCTACCAGCGTCC
>JAEEGF011173009.1_pt1 | contig 11884 bp, 6 predicted proteins | sample 9134171 | NCBI WGS metagenome assembly JAEEGF01 (sample SAMN16246542, study PRJNA631951) | gut metagenome | biome: gut microbiome; feature: rumen; material: AP-attached | host: Bos | place: Iran: Karaj | collected 2018-10 | reverse complement strand
TCAGATGAAAACATCGAGGTATGTTTGACCCTGTAGCCCCGTGTTGGGAAAACCTACGTTGGAAAACCCAACGTAGGATTTTCCAAAGTTGGATAATCCTACTTAGGAAAATCGCATGCAATTAAATACTTATCTATAAAAGAATGATAGATTAAATACTGATATATCAAATCCTTATCGATCAAATGTCCATCTATCAATCTTTGAAATGAATTGAATGGCTGGTTTTCCACGGGGAATGCATAAAACAAGAAATGTGTGCTGAAATCATAGCCAACGAATCGGGGAATGATCCTTATCAAATAGCCATACCCTCCTTGAAAAATGAATGTCTTTCACGATGACCTTGTTACTTGGAAATTATATCATGTTTTCCAAAAACAGAAAACCCCCGCGAAACTTAAAAATCAGTTCTGCGAGGTATTTGTCTATCTGAAAATGAAAAAAGATGAATTAACAGAAAAACTAAAAGCACATTGATTTTAAAAGCCTGTGATTCTGATGACCTGCAGAAAAGCAGGCTGTGGATGATCAGCTTTTCTTTATGAAACAGGTTCTGATTAGATTGACTTTATCGGTTTATATGCAATTCTTCGTCATCGTATATTTTTTTCTTTACGGATCGACAATTATCGGGTAAAATAGAAGATGATTCAATGATTGCAAACGGTGCTTTGGGGGCGGTATATACAGCGGTTTTAAGGCGCAGGTTTCCACCGCGGCGATGATCGGGAAAAATGCCTGCAAAACGGAAAGATGGAGGGACAGAATGCCTGAAAAAAATTTTCAGCTGAACGAACAAAACATTTCCATCGTTCGGGAGATCGGAAAGCATATGCCCGGGGGATTTTTTATCTACCGCGCCAAGCAGCCGGAGGAATTGCTGTACGCCAACGAAGCTGTGTTCGACATTTTCGGCTGCGACGATCTGGAGGATTTCAAAAGGCTCACCGGCTACACCTTCCGGGGCATGCTCCATCCGCTGGATTACGAAAAGGTCGCGGCGTCCATCAATCAGCAGATCCGGGACAGCGAGGAAAAGATGGATTACGCCGAATACCGGATCATCCGCAAGGACGGCGCGGTGCGCTGGGTGGATGATTACGGCCATTTCACGGAAACGGAAGCCTACGGCGGCATTTACTATGTGTTCATCTCCGATATCACGGAAAAGCGGGAACGCATGGAATCCGACCAGAAGAAATACCGGAAAGAGCTCAACAATATGATCACCGCCATGGCGTCAGATTACCGCAGCGTATATCATGTGGATCTGGACGCTGACGACGCGGTCTGCTACCGTGTGGACCCGGAGGACGCTGCCGACCGGGAAGGCGACCATTTCTCCTTCCATCGGCGGTTTCAGGAATACTGCGCGCAGTATGTGGACGCGGAATACCGGGAGGGCTTTCTTCACTTTATCGATCCCGCGCAGATCCGCAGCGCGCTTGCCACGGAGAACATCATCGCGTACCGCTACCTGATCCGGCGCGGCGGCAAGGAATCCTATGAAATGCTGCGGATGGCGGGCGTACGGCATCCGGCGGACCGGGAGGATCATATCGTGCACGCCGTGGGCCTCGGCTTTACCGATATCGATTCGGAGATGCGCAAGAACCTGGAACAGCAGAAGGCCATAGCCGACGCGCTGGAGGCGGCCAAGCAGGCCAACCTGGCCAAGACGGCTTTCCTTTCCAACATGAGTCATGAGATCCGCACGCCCATGAACGCCATCATCGGCCTGAACAGCCTGGCGTTGCGCAGCAAAGTCCTGCCGGCGGAAACTCGGGAATACCTGGAAAAGATCGGCGGCAGCGCCCGGCATCTGCTGGGTCTCATCAACGACATTCTGGATATGAGCCGGATCGAATCCGGGCGGATGGTGTTGCATAAAGAAGAGTTTTCCTTTCGCAGCATGCTGGAGCAGATCAATACGATGGTCATGTCCCAGTGCGTGGAAAAAGGGCTGAAATACGAGTGCCAGGTTCTTGGCGGCGTCTGCGATTACTATATCGGTGACGATATAAAGCTCAAGCAGGTACTGATCAATATCCTGTCCAACGCCATCAAATTCACCGATCCGCCGGGGAGCGTTTCCCTGACCATAGAACGCACCGGGACCTTTCACGAACAGTCCACCCTGAAATTCGTGATCTCCGATACCGGCATCGGGATCGATCAAAATTTTATTCCGAAGATCTTCGATCCCTTCACCCAGGAAAACAGCAGCCGCAGCAGTAAATACGGCAGCACCGGCCTGGGCATGGCCATTACCCGGAGTATCGTGGAGCTGATGAACGGTGAAATCTCCGTCCGGTCCGAAAAGGGAAAAGGCTCGGAGTTTACCGTGGTGATCTCCCTGAAAAACTGCAGGCATCAAGGCCCGGCGACTCATTACATCAAGCCGAATGATATGCGTGTGCTGATCGTGGACGACGAGGAAATCGCGGCGGAGCATGCCCGGCTGGTGCTGGACGAAGTGGGTATCCGTGCGGATATCTGCTTGACCGGCGAGGACGCCATGCAGATGCTGGAGGTGCAGCACGGCAAGCATGCGCCCTATAACCTGGTGCTCCTGGATTGGAAGATGCCGGAAATGGACGGGCTGGAGGTGGCGAAGGAAATACGGAAGCGCTACAGCAGCGAAACCACCGTGATCATCCTGACCTCCTTCAACTGGGACGAGATCATGGACGAGGCGCTGCACATCGGCGTGGACAGCTTCCTGGCCAAGCCGCTGTTCGCCTCCAACGTGATCGACGAGTTCGAGCGGATCGCAAGAAAGAACAACATGTCGCTTTTCAAGGAGCGGAAACGGGCGGAACTGAAGGACAGGCGGATTTTGCTGGCGGAGGATATTATTATCAACGCGGAGATCATGAAACATCTGCTCGCCGCGAAGGAAGCCGTGATCGACCATGCCGAAAACGGAAAGCTGGCGGTGGAAATGTTTGAAAAGAGCGGCGTCGGATATTACAGTGCCATACTGATGGACGTGCGGATGCCGGAAATGGACGGCCTGGAAGCGGCACAGACGATCCGGGCGCTGGACAGGCCGGACGCCAGGCGGATTCCCATCATCGCCCTGACCGCCAACGCCTTTGACGAGGATGTGCAGCGCAGCCTGCAGGTGGGCATGAACGCCCACCTGTCCAAGCCGGTGGAGCCGGAGCGTCTGTATCAAACGATGGAAGAGCTGATCTGGGAAGCGGAGAAGGAAAACCGGTAAGGAGAGACGGGATATGGAAAGCAAACGCAAAAACAGGACGGTGCTGGTCACGGTGCTCGGAAGCACTGCCCTCGCCGTGATCCTGATCGGGGGCGCTTTCCTGATGGCGGGAAGCGCCCACCGGGACGCGACAGATGCCGCGCACTCCGTAAGTCTGCTGTATCTGGACGAATTGGCCGGACGCCGGGAGCAGGTGGTGGAGGACAAGCTGAACAGCAATATCCAGGTAATCCGGGTCGCCCTGGAAATGCTGGACGATGAGGATCTGAGCGATCTGGACCACTTGAGGAATTACCAGCGGCGGGTCAAGCGGTTTTTCAACCTGGAGCGCTTTGCCTTCGTGGATGAAAACGGCTTGGTCTATACGGCGGACGAGGGTGTGCGGGATGAAATGGGTCAGTACCCGTTTGATTATCAGACGCTTTCGGAACCGGGCGTTTTTATCAAGGATCAGTCCGTTCCCGACAAGCGGGTGATCATCGCCTATCCGATCAGGGACAGAAAGCTGTCGGTGGAGAGTCAGCCGTTGGCAATCTGCTTCATGGAAATCGATATGAACACCCTGCTGCAGGACGTTTCCATGAAATCTCAAAGCTCCGGAACTACTTTTTCAAATATATATACATCTGACGGCATCGCGCTGACTAACACCGTATTGGGCGGCCTGGCGGTGGAGGACAATTTGCTGGAAGCGCTGGCGCACGCGGAATATGACAAAGGTTCTTCCTATGCGTCCGTGATTCGGGATTTCCGCGAAGGAAACAGAGGAGTCACGGCTTTCACCTACGGTGACACCAAGGAAATGCTGAGCTACGTGCCCGTTCCGGGAACTAACTGGATGCTGACCTACCTGATCCGGGACCAGATCATCAGCGAACGGATTGATTCCGTTTCCAACAGGATCATCGTCCGGAGCATACTCCAGTCAGCGCTGATCGCGCTGGTGCTGGGTGTAATGTTTGCCTTTATCATCCGGCAGAACAGGAAAAACGCCATGCTTGCGCTCGAGAAGGAAACAGCGGACGCGGAAAACCGCGCCAGACAGCAGGAGATGGAAGAAAAGCTGGCGCTGCAGGATCAGCTGCTGGAGCAGCGTCAGGCCCTGCAGGAAGCGCTGGAGGCGGCGGAGCAGGCCAGCAAGGCCAAGACCGCCTTCCTTTCCAATATGAGCCATGAGATCCGCACGCCTATGAACGCCATCATTGGGCTGGACAGCATCGCCCTGAACGATCCGGACGTTCCGCCAAAAACCAGGGAGCTTCTGGAAAAAATCGGAGCTTCTGCGCAGCATCTGCTGGGAATCATCAACGACATCCTGGACATGAGCCGGATTGAGTCCGGGCGTATGATCATCAAGAATGAAGAGTTTTCCTTCTCTGACACGCTGGAGCAGGTCAATTCCATTATCAGTGGCCAGTGCCGGGACAAGGGGCTGAAATTCGACTGCCGCACGGTGGGAAAGATAGACGAATATTATTACGGCGACGAAATCAAGCTCCGCCAGGTGATGATCAATATTCTGGGCAACGCGGTGAAGTTCACGCCGCAGGGCGGAGAAATCACCTTTCTGATCGAAGAGGGACAGCGCTTCGGCGGTAAGGCTGTGCTGAAGCTCATTTTCCGGGATACCGGCATCGGCATGAGCAAGGAGTTTCTGCCGCACCTCTTCGACGCGTTCAGCCAGGAGGATTCCTCCTCCACAAGCAAATACGGCAGCACCGGCCTTGGTATGCCCATCACGAAAAGCATCGTGGAGCTGATGAACGGCCATATCGAAGTGGAAAGCGAAAAGGGAAAAGGGACGACCTTCACCGTGACGGTCACGCTGGGCGAATCCGACAGCCACGCCGGCATGCTGGAGGGCGACATCAATCCCAAGGAACTGGATGTGCTGGTGGTGGATGATGATCCCATCGCGCTGGAGCACGCGCAAATCGTGCTGGGGCAGGCAGGCATCTGCTGCGAGCTCGCCGCTTCCGGCGCGGAAGCCCTGGAAAAAGTGCGGCTCCGGCACGCCCGCAGGGACGATTACGATCTTTTGCTGGTGGACTGGAAAATGCCTGAGATGGACGGCGTGGAAACCACCCGTCAGATTCGCGTCGTGGTAGGCAGCGATACGCCGATCGTGATCCTGACGTCGTATAATTGGGATGAAGTGGCGGAGGAAGCAATGCGTGCCGGCGTGGATACTTTCGTTGCTAAGCCTTTGTTTGCCGGGCATGTGCTGGATCAGTTCCGGGTGGCCTTCCGGCGAAAGAGCGCGGAAATGAAGGTCGAAAAGGCTGATCTGAAGGGACGGCGCGTGCTGCTGGCCGAGGATGTGGAAGTGAACGCCGATATCATGGTCATGGTGCTGAGCATGCGGGAGATCAATACGGATGTGGCGCAGAACGGCCGTATCGCCGTGGACAAATATCTGTCGCAGCCTGCCGGGACCTACGACGCCATTCTGATGGACATGCGGATGCCGGAAATGGACGGGTTGGAAGCCACGCGGCAGATCCGCGCCTCCGGCCGTGAGGACGCGCAGACGATCCCCATCATCGCCCTGACCGCCAATGCTTTTGACGAAGACGTGCAGCGGAGCATGCAGGCCGGGCTGAACGCGCATCTGTCGAAGCCCGTTGAGCCGAACGCCCTGTTCGATACACTGGAAAAAATGATCAGGCCTTAATCGTTGGGAGATGATACGAATGACTGCTTTGAATCAGATGTACGACATTTCCGAAATCAATGCGAAGAACCGGAAAAAGCCCGTGCTGATCGTGGAGGATGATTTCGTCAACCGTGAATTGCTGAACGCTTATCTTCAGCAGGAATATGAAATCCTTTGCGCGGAAACCGCCGAGGAGGCCCTGCGGATCATTCACGGGAACAGCGAAACGCTCAGCCTCGTGCTGTTGGATCTGAACCTACCGGGCATGAAAGGCCTGGACTTGCTACGGGAGATCAAGAAGGACATCGACCTTTCCCGGATCCCCGTCATTGTGCTGACATCCGATACGGAATCCGAGGTGGACAGCCTAAACGCCGGGGCCAGCGACTTTATCCCCAAGCCCTATCCGCGGCACGAGATTATCCTGGCCCGCGTTCGGCGCAGCATCGAGCTTTCCGAAAACAAGGATCTGATCCGCTGGACGGAGCGCGATCAGCTGACGGGACTGTATAACCGGGAGTATTTTTACCGGTACGCGGAAATATACGACACGTTTCATCAGGACGAGGCAACGGACGCCCTGGTGCTGGACGTCAGCCATTTCCGCGTGATGAACGAGCGCTTCGGAAGGGCATACGCGGATGAAGTGCTCAAACGGATCGGCGCGGAGCTGTTCAGGATCGTCAGGAGCAACGGCGGGATCGCGTGCCGCAGAGAGGCGGACACCTTCCAGGTCTACTGTCCCCACATGACGGATTACGCGCCGCTGGCCCGGCAGGTGACAGCCGCCGCCTGCGGGGAAGATAAAGGGCGCGTCCGCATCCGCGTCGGGGTTTGCCCCCGGGTGGATAAAACCGTCGATATGGAGCGCCGCTTCGACCACGCCAAAAGCGCGGCGGACACCCTGCGGAACAGCTTTTCGGAATCCGTCGCCGTGTATGACGAATCCCTGCGGGAAGGAGAAGCGTATGCCGAGCGGCTGCTGGACGATTTCCGCACCGCCCTGGCGCAAAAGCAATTCGCCGTGTATTTTCAGCCGAAATACGGCATCCGTTCCCCGAAGCCCGTTCTGTGCGGCGCGGAGGCGCTGGTGCGCTGGCAGCATCCGGAGCTGGGCATGATCCCGCCCGGCAGGTTCATCCCGCTCTTTGAGAGCAACGGCCTGATCCGGGAGCTGGATCATTATGTCTGGCGGGAAGCCGCCGCACAGATTGGCGATTGGAGGAAACGGCTGGGATGCTCGGTGCCCGTTTCCGTCAACGTGTCGCGGATCGACATGATGGATCCCGACCTGGCCGATACGTTCTGCCGTCTTGTGGAAGAAAACGGGCTGAGCTTCGATGATCTTCATCTTGAAATCACCGAATCTGCCTATACGGAGGATTCGGAAGAAATCATTCGTGTCGTTTCCGGCCTGCGGGCGAGGGGTTTCAAAATAGAAATGGACGATTTCGGCGCGGGCTATTCCTCGCTGAACATGATTACAAAGCTGCCCATCGACGCGCTGAAGTTGGATATGATGTTCATCCGCACCGCGTTTCATGAAACCGGAAATACCGGCATCCTGAAAATCATGCTGGATATTTCCCGCTACCTTTCCGTACCGATGATCGCTGAGGGAGTCGAAACGGAAGAACAGATGCTAACGCTTCAAGGCCTGGGCTGCGATATCGTGCAGGGTTACTATTTTGCCCGGCCGATGCCAGCAAAAGACTTTGAAGCCTATCTGAAATCCAAATGAGGAGGGAAAATACATGCTGACGATTGAAAGCCTGCGCGGCTGGGGTGCAAACGTGGACGAGGCATTGGTCAGATGCCTGAACAATGAATCCTTTTATCTGATGCTGGTCAACAAGGCCATGCAGGACGCTCCTTTCGACAAGCTCAAGGAGGCCGTCGAAACCAGCGATCTGGACAAGGGGTTTGCCTTCGCCCATTCGATCAAGGGTATGGCGGCTAATCTGGCGCTGACGCCGATTTGCAAGCCCATCGAGCAGATCACCGAGCTGCTTCGGCACAGAACGGAAATGGATTATGCCCCGCTTCTGGAAGAAATCGAAGAAAAAAGACGCCAGTTAATGGGGCTTTTGTAACAAAAAAACGCGCGCATAATCAATGGGCCAAAGCCTGCCCGGGGCAGCAGGACGACTGCTGCCCCGGGCAGGCTTTGGCCCAGTTGCAAATTGCTCAAAATGATCCGTATTGGCTGACTGCTTCATCAATGGTGACGGCTCCGATCCCGACCTGATACGCCGCGTTCCTTACCTGAGTGGCAAGGGAATCCGTGATACCAATCACTTCCGGGCACAATATCCGTTCTGCGGGCACTTGGCTGAAAGGCGCGTATACAGCGTCGAAGGATAAATCTGTCGTCGGCGTAACCAGGCGTTTCGAGGAAGCCATCCTGTTCAGTTCCTGGCGTGAGACCAGAAAGCGCATAAACTCGTTTGTCATGTCCAGATTGTCGCAGGTTTTATTGACAGAAAACTGTATGGAGGGACTGTCAATAAAATAACCTCCGGCTTCTGACAGCGGAATGGGCGTAAAGGAATAGGAAAAAGGTGCTTTGGAAAACGCTTCGGATTGGCTTTCCCGCTTTCCGGTTCCGGACACAGTATCTCCCGTGCAGATCATCATGGGAACGTCCCCTTCAAAAAAGCGGAGTATGACCTGCGTATAGTTGTCGCTTATTTCGCCGCATTTTTCCAGATTGATATAGCCGTTCCCAATCAGTTGCATCATCGCCTCCAGTGCCGGGCGCATGTACGCGCCTGCGGAGGGATCCATTTCATTTGCGGCCTGAAGCGCTTCGGGATTATCGCTGAGGGCAGCCACGACTTCCGGGTACACCAGGATGTTCATCAGGCAGCCGGAAGAACCCGCGCTGTAGCCCATCATGGGGCTGGCATAACCCTTGCTGAGAAACGCTTCGCACACAGCCAGCAGTTCTTCCCAAGTGGTCGGAACTTGAAGCCCTTCCTTCGCAAACAGATCGTTGTTCACCAGCATGCCATAGTTTCTGGCGAAAACTGGCACCATCAGCAAATGACCGTCCGCGTCCAGATTCAGCAGACCGGTGCGAAGACAGTCCAGATCCAAGCCTAGCTGGGGATCGGAAAGATCCTCCATATGGTCATAGACCTGTTGGTATTTTTCATTTCCGCACATCCATTGATAGGAGAAGAAGATGTTCGGGGCGTTACTGCTTTCCAGCACCGTTCCCAGCAGATTGTTGTAATCATCCGGTTTCCAATAGCTCATCTCAACATCGGGATAAAACTCATTGAATCTGTCGAATTCGGTTTCCAGCGCTTCAAAGTTGGAATAGCTCCCAATCACAGTGATCTGGCAGTTGGTATCCGTATCCAGCCTCGGCTGGAATGCAGATTCCGCCTTAGCTCGAGAAATACAGGCCGTCGGTACGATAGCAAGCAGGGCACCCAGGATGACGCAAAGCATTTTTTTCATTTTCTCTTTTCCTCCTTGATTCTGCGAATTTCTTTGATGACAAGTTTCATGTCAACCGGTTTGGCGATATGTCCATCCATGCCCGCTTCCAGGCATTCCGCGATGTTTTCTGAGAAAGCGTCGGCAGTCATAGCAATGATGGGAATGGAAGAAGCCCATTTATTTTCCAGCCTGCGGATATGCCGCGTCGCGTCCAGACCGTTCATTTCGGGCATTTGAACATCCATGAAAATCAGCGCATAGCTTCCCTCTTTGGCCTCCGCCATTTTGTCTACGCAGATCCGGCCGTTTTCAGCTCGTTCTGACGTGATGCCAAACATGTTCAGCATGGCGGAGATGATTTCCCAGTTAATGTCGTTGTCTTCCGCCACCAGGATATTGATTCCCACCAGGTCAGAATAGTTATCCTCCGGTTCCACGGCCTTTGCTTCCGTCCCGAGCAGTTCATTGATTTTCTGATACAACCTGGAGCGGAACAGCGGCTTGCAGCAGAATCCGTTTGCACCCGCCTCCTTTGCTTTGCCTTCGATGTCGGACAGGTCATAAGCGGAGGTCAGCAGGATGGGGATTTGGGCGCCTACTTCTGCCCGGATCCGCTTAATTGTTTCGATACCGTTCATATCCGGCATCTTCCAGTCCAGGATAACCACATTGTAATCCTTCCCGGCTGTGTGGCGGCGGCGGGTCATCTCCAGCGCTTCCATACCGCTCTTCGCCCTCTCCGCGTTGATGCCCAGCGATTCCAGCGTATCCGCCGCGGTATCCAGCAGAATCGGGTCATCATCCGCAATCAGTGCGTCGACAGCTTCAAAATACAATTCCTCCATCTGCCTTTCGGCGATAGGAATATCCAGCGCAATGATGAAGGTCGTACCTTTTCCGATTTCGCTCTGGCACTCGATGGTTCCGTTCATCAATTCGACCATCTGTTTTGTGATTGCAAGCCCAAGCCCGGTTCCCTGGATACTGTTGACCCGGCTGTCCGTCTGCCGGGAAAAAGGCTGATACATCTTTTCCATGAATTCAGGGCTCATGCCGATACCGGTGTCCGAGACAATATAAATCAGCTTTACGCAGCTTTCCTTTTCGCTTTCTTCCTCCCTCAGATCCACGGAGACGCGGCCGCCCGGCTCCGTGTATTTGATTGCGTTGGACAGGATATTGATGTAAATCTGGTTCAGCCGCAGCTGATCTGCGTAAAGGTATTCCTTTTCCATACGGTTGATGCGGAAGCTGAAATCAATGCTTTTCTCCTTGATCATGGGTTGAGCCAGGTTTACCAGGTTCTCCACTGTCTCCACGATGGAGAAGGTCAGCGGACTCAGGTTGAGTTTTCCGCTTTCCACCTTGGAAATATCCAGAATATCATTGATCAGCGTTAGAAGATGGCTGCTGGCCAGGCCGATCTTTCTCAGGCTTTCTCTCACGGCTTCCCGGTCGCCCAGATTCTTTTCGGCAATCGTGGTCAAACCGATGATTGCGTTCATCGGGGTGCGGATATCATGGGACATGGTGGAGAGGAAATCGGTTTTTGCCTTGTTGGCGGATTCAGCGTTCCTTGCCATCACCCGAAGCATTTTATTAGATGAAAGCATATACAGGAAATCCACCACCAGCAGCATCAACAATCCGGCGGTCACGGTCCCGATCAGCAGCCAATCCATCGTATCCGCATTCAGATCGCTGACCGGTACAGTGCTCAGCAGCACCCAGCCGCTGGTGGAAGTAATGGGCGTATGTGCGACGATGCATTCCCTGCCCTTTGAATCCAGCATGAGAAACGAGTCCGTTTCGGACAGGATATCAGCAAACAGCTGTTGCTGTGCCGTGATGCCCGGCTGGTTATAGGATTTATAGAACTCAAAGAAATTTGAATTTTTAAAAGAGCGTCCCCGGATGATGTAGTTGCCGTCAGCGTCGATCATGGAAAACTCTTCATTCTCATATTCTTCCTGCGGGAAAACCCACTTTTCGGCCAGGTTGGAAGTGGGAACGATGCGCAGCAGGTAAGCCAGCCTCTTCTCTCCTGTTTCTGCGTCCCGTACGGTGATCCTGTTGCAGAAAGCCAATGACTGTTCCCCGTTGATGGGATTCGTATAGGTTCGGGAGATGTTGATCGCCGTGTCATGGTCTGCGATCCAGGATCCGTCCCCAAACAGGTCTATCCGCGCATAGGAAACAGAATAATCATCCCTGTTGTTCGGCCTTGGCCGCGTTGAATAGCCCTCCAGGGTTTCCGCGTCGATAAGATGGGCGGACGTCGTGGCCTGCGGGTGGGTCGCTCCCACGTATGCCGCGGCTTCTTCCAGCGTCAGATCCTGGCTGTTGATATAATGCGCCCAGTTGTCGCAGATTCCTTGCTCCCCTTCCAGGTAATTTCCCGTTACCTGTTCCATGGCGACAGTGGTGTTGACAAATTGTTCCACCTGGTGCTGGTACTTTTCATTTCTCTCAGCGTTGGAATACAGCGCAACGAAGGCCATGATGGCAGTCATAAGAACCACATTCACAATGATAATCCATGATGTCTT
>JAEEGF010724578.1_pt1 | contig 11885 bp, 8 predicted proteins | sample 9134171 | NCBI WGS metagenome assembly JAEEGF01 (sample SAMN16246542, study PRJNA631951) | gut metagenome | biome: gut microbiome; feature: rumen; material: AP-attached | host: Bos | place: Iran: Karaj | collected 2018-10 | reverse complement strand
GGTTCAAGAGTTCAAAAGGTTTAAAGTTCAAAGGGTTCAAAAAAAACCTGAGTAGAAACTACCCAGGCCTTTCCGCTTGTGAGGTGCCTGGCGGATTCGAACCGCCGTAGACGGTTTTGCAGACCGTTGACTAAGCCACTCATCCAAGGCACCATTTCTGTTTTCGCGGTGCAAAATTACAATCTTTTTTTTATTTGACCAAACTTTTCTGCCATTTTCTTTTAAAACGAGTGCGAGAAAAATCTGATGAACCGATATTTGGGGCCTTTTATCATCCTTTTATCCGCTTTATAAGGCCGTTGAATGAATACGAACCAGAAAGCAGCAGGGATGCAAAAGCAACAAGGTAGCGCTGACAGCCATCGGTAAGCAGCCAGGCCCCTACCGTAAGTGAAAGGCAACAGAAGAAGAAGAAAGCGTTGACCCAAGTCTGTCGACTGAGGCGAAGGCCATAGCGCAGATGGCATACGAAGTAGCTCACCACCATATCGGCTAATGACGAAATGGAGAAGGCGGCCCCTGCCCCATCGAGTCCATAGCGCCTGTAGAAATACCATATCAGGAAAGGCAGAATGGCACCGCTGATGACCTCCAGGCACAAGAAGAGGACGGAATCGCCACGGGCCAGTGTCGTATAGGAGACTGGCAACATAATGCTGCGGAAGAACATATAGTACACCGCACAGACCGTCATGCCCAGAATGACGATGAAATCGCTCTCGTAGAGCAAGGGCACAATCCAGGGCATGCAGATAATAAATAGGATGAGGAAGGGGGAGATAAGCCGCAAGCTGACATCAATCTGCTGGTTTACCGTCTGGTTGACCTTGGAAATATCATGGTTGACGGCCGAGAGACGGGGATAGTAATCGGACTCGAGCGCCACAAATATCAGGCCGGAATAGGCCACCATCAGATAGTAGCCGGCACGATAGTAGCCGACTTCGTTCATCGAGGAAACCTGCAGGATCAGCATGGGAATCAGCATGGCAACACCCGAATTGACAATACCGGATAGTACGTAGGGAATGCCGCGCCTGATCATAGGCCATCCCGCCCTGTAGATGCGACGGCTAAAGGGAAGCACCCTATAGGGAACAACGCCCACGGAATAGTAGAGGTGGATGAAGCAAACTGCAACAGAACTGGCCACAAGACCTACGATGATACCTCTCAAATGCCATATATAATAAAAAGGTATGGTCAGCAGTAGCGTCACAACTGCAGCCAGCGTCTCAATCTTGGCTACCCGGCGCAGTTGCCTAAGCCCCTTCAGCAGGGAACATTCGGCTCCGGAAACGATTAGGGAAACGATGATGGGCACCAGGTAAATGACCTCGGGCCAGTGGTGCCAGTCGTGTTCAAAGAAGCCATAGCTGAGCAAGGGAGACATCAGGGCGCAGAAAAGAACGGAGAGAAAAGACGTCCACAAGGCCCAGGTACGGACAATGCATGCAAAATGCGAGATGCGCAGAGGGGTGGCTTTCGCCTCGAACAGCTCGCTGGCTTCGCGCGTTGCATTCAGGGGCAGGCCGAAATTTGTACAGCTGGCCACAAACTCGGAAATGGCACTATAGACGGAGATCAGACCCAGAGCCGTCACGCCCAGAAGATAAACCGTCAGCTTATTGCGCACGATGGATACCAACATCTTGAGTCCCTGTACACTGCCAAAGATGCCTGTGTACTTCAAGACATGTCGATATGAGGTATCCTCTGTCTCCTGCGTATGCAATTTCTCGGTCTGCGACATTAGAATTTTCTCGTTTATGGCGTCATTCATTACAATTCGGGCCACAAAGATACGATTTTTATTCGGAAAGCTTGTCTTATTCGCAGAAAAACTCTAACTTTGTGACAATTTATGGCATTATGAAGATACTTCTACTGGGTGAATACAGCAATGTGCACTGGACTTTAGCCGAGGGCCTGAGAGCCTTGGGTCAGGATGTTATTGTTGTATCAGACGGCGATGCCTGGAAGAACTACCCGCGCGACATTGACCTCAGACGCCGTTCATTAGGTCGTTGGGATACAATGAGTTACCTGTGGAAAGTGCATCGGCTCATGCCCAAGCTGAAGGGATATGACGTGGTGCAACTCATCAACCCCATATTCCTGGACCTTAGGGTGGAACGGATGTGGAAGTATTATGAACAGCTGAAACTGCAGAACGGGAAGATAATCCTGGGCGCCTTCGGCATGGATTATTACTGGGTGAAAGCCGGAGTGGACTGCCACACATTTCGCTACTCCGACTTCAACCTGGGCAGCGAAGAACGGCATTCTGCCTGGAACGACCAGATGAAAGCAGAATGGCTGGAAGGCGAGAAGGGTCGTCTGAACCAGTTCATTGCCCAGGACTGCGCAGGCATTGTATCGGGACTATACGAGTATGACGTTTGCTATCGCCCGTATTTTGCTGAAAAACTGAAGTTTATCCCATACCCGATTAAGCCCGACGAAACGGTCCGCCCAATTGACCAAATCCCAGAAACCGTTCGCTTCTTCATTGGCATACAGCGTGGACGCAGCGCCTACAAAGGTACTGACATCATGCTGCGCGCCCTGGAGCGGCTGGAGAAAGACTATCCTGAAAGAGTCGAGATATGCCGTGCCGAGAGTGTTCCCTTCAGTCAATACCGTCAAATGATGCTTGGTTGCGATGTGTTGCTCGATCAGCTTTACAGCTACACACCCGCCATGAACGGTCTGAACGCCCTGAGCCAGGGCTTAGTACTGGTGGGAGGAGGAGAACCTGAGCAATACGATATTCTGGGAGAGAAGGAACTTAGGCCAATAGTGAACGTGCTGCCCGATGAAGAAGATGTCTATCGCAAGTTGGAAGAACTGGTTCTCCATCCCGAGCGCATCCCGGATCTGAAGCGCCAGGGACTGGAATACATACATCGTCATCACGACTACAAAAAGGTAGCCGGAGAGTATTTGGAGTTTTACAATTCACGGCGTTAATGCTAAGATTAAAAGATACACAGCTTAAATGCAGATTATCAGTTAGATAGAAATATGGGAAACAATATAGAATTGAGCATCATCATTCCGTGCTACAATGTACCGATTTCCACATTGAGACAATGCGTGGAAAGTATGACGTTTCTGGATGGCGTGCTTCCCTACGAGGTGCTGATCATTGATGACGGCAGCCAGAAGAATGAGGTTGTACCGTTCATCGAAAGCCTGGGAAACAAAAATTTCCGTGCCATCCGCCAGGAGAATATGGGACCGGGCGGAGCGCGGAATACAGGCATCGAACAGAGCAACGGTGAATACATCACCTTCGTAGATGCCGACGACTACATCCTCTACGGCCCGTACATCAAGATGCTGAACCTGCTCATGGAGAAGAAACCCGATATCCTGTGCCAGGGATGCCTGCGCAACTACGAAGGCAATGCCACACAATATATGATGGAGTACGACATCAGTCCCAGCTGCTGTTCATACTTCATCCGGCGTCATACATTGGGCGACCTGCGCTTCACGCCTCACATTTTCCACGAGGATGAGGAGTTTTGCACCAAGCTGCACTTGCTCAGGGCACACCTCATCACACTGACGTATAGCGCATATTTCTATCGCTATAGGGCCGACTCCATCACACACAACAGCAACGACGAAGTGGTCCGCAAGCGGTTCGGCGACTACCTTACCGTCATACACAACCTGCAGGAACTTCACTTGAAAGAGCCACGCCATAAGGCCTTGGTCAGACGCCTGGATATCATAGCAATGTGTTACGTCGTTACCCTGATGAGGGATATGACGAAATGGCAGGACATTGAAGCATCGCTACAAGGACTGCGCAAGACAGGCCTCTATCCCCTCCCCTTCCGATGGCATGGGATGCGCTACTTCACTATCATGATAGTGTCCCGCATACCCTGGCTCACACACATACTGTCATCACTCACGAAATTAGCATTGAAACTGAGATATGGAACAACCCAAAAAAGAGCGTTCACTGCACATGCTGACCTTGTTAATGCAGACGAACCGGAAGTATTCTGTCAATGACCTGGCCGAACTGTTAGAAGTAGACCGCAGAACCATCTACCGCTACATCAGTACATTCAACGAGGCAGGCTTTGTCGTCCAGACCAGCAATCGGCATGTACGACTTGCACAAAACACACAAATCCACCGACAGCTCTCGGAACTTCTGTATTTCAACCAGGAAGAAGCCCTGACACTATACAATGCCATTGACGCCATCGAGTCGGACACGGAGCGCAAGACGGAACTCAAGCGTAAGTTGGCTGCCATTTACGGCACTAAGGCCGTACAGGAAAAACTCATCCGACTCGAGAAGAGCCGCCTGCTGAAATCGCTGATGGAAGCAATGGAGCATCGCCGTCGTGCTGTGCTGGTCAACTACTCATCGCCCAGCAGCAATACGACATCCGACCGCCTGGTAGAGCCATTTTGCCTGAGTGACGACAAGAAACATGTATGGGCCTATGAAGTCAGCACCGGGCAAAACAAGCTTTTCAAGCTAAGCCGCGCCGAAGCCGTCCGCATACTGGAAAAGCCTTGGCTTATGAGCATGCACCACCGTAAAGGTTTCACCGATGCCTTCCGCATCATCAGTTTCGACGGACAGACACTGCCGGCACGACTCATCATGAATCGGCGCGCCTATAACCTGCTTATGGAGGAATACCCCTTGGCACAGCAGGATGTTAGCCCTCTGGGAGAAGACTGGGTCTTCGACGGGCAGGTTAGCAGCTACGTGGGCATCGGACGTTTCGCATTGGGCCTGGCCGATTGCATAACAGTGGAAACACCGGCCTTGAGAGAATGGATGAAGGCCTTTGCCACGAAACACATCATTGGGCATGAGGAGGAATAGATTTACAATGAGCAAGTGGCTGTATCATATCGTTGCCTTCCTGGTAGTTGCCGTATGGGGTTCTACCTTCGTCTTTACGAAGATCCTTCTGTTGAGTGGACTGTCGGCGGCTCAGATCTTCACCCTGCGTTTCATCATAGCCTACCTGCTGCTAATGGGTTTCTCGTTGACCCGCCACCCCTTCAGGCTTATGTCCCGCTCGTTATGCGATGAACTACTCATGTTTGCATTGGGTGTCAGTGGCGGTTCGCTCTATTTCCTGACCGAGAACAGCGCCATGAACTACACCACGACGACAAACACATCGCTGATCGTCTGCCTATGTCCGCTCTTTGCCGCACTGCTCATCTCGGCTTTTTACAAGTCGGAACGCCTAAAGGGCGTACAGATCATAGGCACGCTTATGGCTGCAGTCGGTGTGGCTGTAGTGGTGCTCAACGGTCACTTCGTGCTGCACCTTTCGCCACGCGGCGATGCACTGGCTTTTGCGGCTTGCCTGTGCTGGGCTGTTTATTCACTGCTGATGATACCGGCCGGAAGGCGCTATGACACAATTTTCATTACAAGAAAGGTGTTCTTCTACGGCTTGCTCTCTATGATACCATACTTCCTGCTACGGCCCGACCTCCCGCAGGCTGAGGTCGTCTTTCGTCCGACGATTATGGCAAACCTGCTGTTTCTGGGCTGCGTGGCATCAATGCTTTGCGTTGTGGCCTGGAACTGGGTACTTAAACACCTCGGAGCCATGACGGCAACAAACTATGTTTACTTCAACCCTGTTACTACTGTGATATTTGCCTGGCTGATCTTGTCGGAGAAGATAACGGTCTATTTCCTGATAGGAACGTGCCTCATTCTGTTTGGGATGTACTTGGCTGACAGAAAAGTGCCGGACAGCCGATTGGCGACAATGGAAAGGCCGTCGGAAAACGATTAAACGTCCTTTAGGACAAATATGGATTATTACGATGAGAATAAAAGTACGACTAACTGTAAAACACCTCATGCCGGTACTTGTCATCGCAGTACTGTCAATATGGATGGCAAAGCGATGGAACGTATGGTTCGGCAACGTACCCGAGCAACCATATAGCGCGCCGGACAGACCAAGCCGCATCATGCTGACCTTTGGCGATGAGCAGGAAGGAAGCCGCAACATCAGCTGGCAGTGCGACAGCATACTGCATCCGTCAATGGTGCAGACAATATGCTGAGCCGATAGCGACACGGTATATACAGAGGCTGCGGGCGAGATCTTTGCATCACGACGTGGACGGGCGGCGTATTACGTGGCACGGCTCCGTCATCTGAAGGCGGGTCGTGAATACGCCTATCGTGTCGTCACCGGCACGATGGCCTCACCCTGGTATCATTTCCGCACCTATGAACCAGGGCGAAGCAAGTTCTCCTTCCTATACGTAGGTGATGTGCAGGATACACTCTACGGCAAGGCGAACATGTTTCTCCGCCAGGCACTCAAGCGCCATCCTCAGAGCGAGTTCATTGTGTGCGGAGGCGACCTCACGGAACGTCCGACCGACCAGCACTGGGCCGAGACCTATCGCAATACAGACAGCGTGGCCCAGGCCATGCCTTTGCTCTGCGTCACGGGCAACCACGACTATCTGAAAGGTCTTGTTCGCCGCCTGGAGCGTCGGTTCCCGCTCATCTTCTCATACTTCCTCGACTCGGCCATCAATAAAAATCAAGTCTATACGCTGACCTACGGGAATGTGCAGTTCTTCCTCCTCGATTCGAACCGCGAACTACCCTATCTGCTGAAACAGCGCAAATGGCTAGAACAGCAGCTCTGTCAAAGCGAGGCGAAATGGAAGATCGTCATCCTGCACCACCCGCTCTATTCCATCAAGGGCAACAACAACCTGATTCAGCGCTGGGTCTTTGACGGCGTCATAAGGAAATATGGCGTCGACCTGGTCTTGCAAGGTCACGAACATGCCTACGCCAGAATGACGATGCATGACGAACGGGGCCAGGCCGCCACGCCGGTCTATACCGTAAGCCACTGCTCGCCCAAGAATTATCGCATCGAATTCAATAAGCGCTTTGACAAGTTTGGCATCTCCAGCCGATACTACCAGACGATAGAGATACGGGAAGACACAATGATTCTCGCGGCATACGAAGTCTATGGGCATACGCTATACGACTCCCTGCACATCGTCAAGCCCGTCCAAGGCGAAACATATATTGAGGACCTGGGAAAAGACATTCCTGAATATCTGGAATACACACCTAATCCCCACAAGAAGAAAGACTTGAAGTTCGCACGACGCATTGAAGCGTACAAAAAGCGGCACAACCAAACGAATGCAATGCAATAATGCCATTTTATTCGTTGTTTCCTAAGAAAGCCTGCGAAATTGAATAAGAAGTTGTAGCTTTGAACCGACGGCTATCTTATCAAATGGAAATCCCAATAGCCATCAATGTCAAACCGCAATTTCTATGCTTGAGAGTTTGTTGTGGGTAGAGAAAGAAAGTGGTTGATTCCAAAGGGAAGGTCGGTTATTTCATTTAGTTGTTGCATCTGGTAAAAAACTATACAAAAACAGGGAAAAAGGGTCAATTCTGGAATGAAGATGTGTTTGGAGGACGATTTTCTAATAAAAATTGTGTAATTTTGCCCCCGTTATGAAGAATATGATACCCAAAAATACTGGCCAGATAAGAAACCTGCTCTGTTTCTTGACCGTATTACTGATATTATGCTGCTCTGCGATAGTAGTCGTATATTTCAATCATGACAATCGTATTGAACAGGATAGCATAAAGCCTGTTTCTGATAAGGTTTGGACGTTCAGCCAGAGCCGCCCGGACGGGTTCACTCTTGACATCCGCACTATGACGGAGCCGACTGAAGGAATAGCCGTCAGTTATGCAGAAACGCAGAACAGTCATTCACGCAACCAGCTCGACAAGGTTGTCCGGCACGCACTTAGTCATGACGGCTATGTAGGAGGGTGGCTAAACACGGAAAACGGGCTGTATTACTTTGACAGTGCCAGACTTTTCCCGGAAACGTCGCTTAAAGATGCCATTCGGTTCGGAACGGAGAACGGCCAACACTCGGTATTCATCCTGTCCACCGGTTCGGATATCCCGACTGACGGAAAGGTGGCCGAGATAGTTGAACGCGGCACGTTGAGGATTGGTACTACCGGCGACTACCGACCATTGTCTTTCCGTGAAGCAGACGGGACATACTGGGGCTTTGGCATAGAAGTTGCCAAAGAAATTGCCAGTTGTCTGGGTGTCGGTGCGGAATTTGTAAGAACTTCATGGCCTACGTTGACGGCCGATGTGCTGGCGGAACCTCAGACGTTCGACTTGGCAATAGGAGGCATTACCATCACTGATACCCGGCGCGAGACGATGCTCATGAGTGAAGGCTATCTGGCCAATGGCAAGACGATTCTTTGCCGTGCATCAGAAGCTGACCGTTTCCGCTCATTGGCTGACATCGACAAGCCTGAGGTGCGGGTAATGGTTAATCCCGGAGGTCTGAACGAAAAGTTTGCCAACGAAAACCTCACTCGTGCCACCATCGTCGTCCACCGGAAAAATGAAGAAATACCCTCGCTAATTGCCCAGGGAGAGGCCGACGTGATGATTACCGAGATTACCGAAGCGCCCTACTACGTGCAAACGGACTCCCGTCTTGCCGCCCCTCTTTTGAACGAGCCTTTCAATCATGGAGAGATCGGGGTCTTGATGAAGAAGGGTCAGGAGGACTTAATGGGAATGGTGAATAATGCCATCCGGAAAATGAAGTCTGACGGCACCCTGTGTCGTTTGCATGAAAAGTACGGATTGGTGTTTGCTTATTAAGCTTTGATTGGTGAAAGCAAAAAAATAAGAGACACCCGATTGGGTATCTCTCGTTTGTTCCTTTGCGGAGAGAGAGGGATTCGAACCCCCGGTGCCTCTCAGCACGCCGGTTTTCAAGACCGGTGTAATCGACCACTCTACCATCTCTCCTAAAGTCAATTTCGATGAGCAATCTCTCGAAAAGCGGTGCAAAGGTACGAATAAGTGATGGAATAACAAAATAAATTTTGAACTTTATTTCATTTAACACTCATATTTTCATAAGTGAAACACGGCGCAGGCACTATTGTTTCACTATCTTCGTGATTTGTTGCACGCCGGACTGAAGGCTCACAACGTAGAGACCGGAACGAAGTATGCTTAGGGAGAAATCGCTATAACCAGCAGGGAAACGGTGAGAGGCAACTAGACGCCCCTGCATGTCGTGAATCGAGAGTACTGACGGTTCGGGGGAAACAATACTGATCAGGCCGTGGCGCAGTTTCATCTCCAGACCTTTATCAGTCTGAGTCGAGGAAATGTCTGTACTTGAGAAAGCGAACATCTGAAGCTGACCTATCTGCAACTGGTTCCCGCCATTCACTTCAGTCACGACCAGGCGATAGAATTGGTATGCTGCGGGCGAGTCGAGATGATAGAACTGCGTGGCATAGCGTTGTGAGAAGGCCTGGTCGGAGCGAGAATCCAGAACATTCCAATTCTCGCCGTCGAGCGAGCCTTCAAGGGACCAGGACCGTGGATCGCGCGATTCCTCGTCCTTGGCTGCGGTCAGAGCGTATGTTTCTACGTACTGAGGCTCTGAGAAACTGAACAGGATGCTTTGCGGACCGTCGAACAGTGCGCGGTAGCGGGTGGTCTTATTCTGATCGGACAGTTTCTCCACGCCTTCAGTCGCGCTGGCGGGCTGAGCCGAGCTACTTACCTCGACAGGCAGGTACAAGCCTTGCCAACCTGTCTCTGCGATGGCTGTACCGTAGATTTCCAGCTCAGCGATGCGAGTCTCCGTACCACCACTTGCGGTAGAAATGATGTTCAGGTCTAGGCTGGTAAAGAGTTTCGATGAGGAAATAGAATTGGTTGAGCGCGAGCCGCGTGTGCTGAAGTTGAGAGTACGCTTCGACAGAGAGGTTTCGGAACCGTCCTCCTGTGTTCCGATGAGAGTAACCTCCTTCGGATCGAGCCCGGCATCGTTACCGCTCACAATGGAATAGGCAAGGACGCGGGTTGGAACGGGCAGATTGATGTGCCAGTGCGCTTCCTCGCCTGATAGACTGGCATAGCTATAGCCGTTATCATCGGTGAGCGGAGAGACTGAGTTCCCGTCCGATGCGGTAATGTACGAGAACGCGGTGAGGTCGGGATAGAAGCGTCCGAAATCGAGGGTGCCAAGCAGTTGAATCTCGCCGAAGGAAACGGGGGCCCCCTGCTCGATTTCAAAGACGAACTTGAAGTACTGATAGGCAGGAACATCCTCGAGGGCATAGACTGCAGTGGTCACAGGGAAGGGGTAAATCTGGCCTGCTTGCTGCGTAATAGCGGTCCAGGTACGACCGTTATTCGAACCATAAAGCGTCCAGGCATGCGGTCCGTCGGCTGTATTCTCAATCTGCAGCGCGTAGCCTGAGAGGAGGTAGGAACCCTCCGTCTGGAAGACGAACTCCCCGGGGGCATCGAGCTTGGCCAGGGTATTGGCATCGTGGTCGCAGAGTGCCTCGAGTCCCTCACTTGGTGTGCCGCCTTCTGAGGATATGTCGCGGGTGGAGAGACCGTTGCCGAAGAGTTGCCATTCGCTGAGCGAGACGGCCTTCTGCTCACCTTCCGGCAGGTCGAGCAAGAGGCGATAGAAAGTGTAGTCGCGGTCCACACTGACGGGGAACTGCATCTTCTGTCCCCGAACCGAGAACGCGATATCGGTGCGGCGGTCTATCTCTGTCCATTCCGAGCCATCGTTACTGCCCTGCAGCGTCCAGCCAGTAGGATCGGCGGCTGTGAGGCCGCTGAAGAGGCTGTAGCCTTGCAGGCGGAAGGGCCAGGATGATTCGTACTGTATCCACGAGTCGCCGTCTGTGTTGGCCCCGAACTCCGTGAGCACATTGTCATCGGTGAGCGCATTTAGGCCGGAAGAGACAGGCTGCATGGAAGTAGTCAGGCGGCCTCCGTTGTTCGTCATATCTGCGAAGATGAGACTTAAAGCCTGGAACTGGAACCAGTTGACATACATTAATTGGATGCGGCTGGTGCCCTGGGCTACAAGGTAAATATCATGCTCGCCGGCGATGGGCACATCCAGTGGCTTGAACACTGTGGTCCACTCGCCCGTAGCTTCCATATCCCCACCCGATATGGTGCAGAGCAGCAGCCCTTTCTGCGGATGGTCGGCATAGACGAGCAGCTTGGATGTCGGGCGCAGAAGCTTCATACGAACCACGATATGCGAAGCGGCCTGGATGGCGAAGTTTACTCTCCGGTAGCCGATATACTGCTGATTCATCATAGGCCCAGCCACACGAGTCCCGTCGTCATCGGTCTGCGCATTGACGGGTGTGCCCTGCAGGTAACTGAACTGCTCGGCTTCCATGCGCTGCCAGGCATCGCGGTGGTTCAGTACGCCCAGATGGGCATTGAAGGCGGCGCTGACGGCTGTAAAGGCTCCAACGCCGTCGGTGTCGAAGCTACCGCCGTCGGAGTAGTTGAAGTTCTCGGTTGTCTTGTGGAGCCATGCCGACATAGAGATGCCCTTCGAGTTCCTGTTGTTCCAGGCATGCCAGGCGTTCCGGGCCAGCCAATCGTAGTATTCGGGGTGATCCAGGTCTGCGGCATAGCGGCGTACATAGCGCATCAGGATGCCCTTGAAGCCCGTCAGGTCGCCCGTTACGGTCTGGCACACCTTGATGATACCGTGACTGTCGGCCAGGTTAGCCGCCGTCCACTTCATGATAGCGTCTGCATCGCTCTTGTACTGAGACTTCCCGTAGTGGTTCCAGAGCATGATGGCCGCGCCCAGGCAGGTGCCCTGATTGTAGGTCGAGGACCAGGTATTGGAGACCTTCTTCTCCTTCATGTTATACGAGTCATAGACCTGTCCGTTGAAGGTGCCCGAGCTGTTTATATTATATAATATTGAACGCTCGCCCGCGTATATGGAGGCAGCCTTCTCGTAGTA
>JAEEGF011957177.1_pt1 | contig 11888 bp, 8 predicted proteins | sample 9134171 | NCBI WGS metagenome assembly JAEEGF01 (sample SAMN16246542, study PRJNA631951) | gut metagenome | biome: gut microbiome; feature: rumen; material: AP-attached | host: Bos | place: Iran: Karaj | collected 2018-10 | reverse complement strand
AGCCACTTCTTGACAACTTTCTTCTGGAACTTGTAGATGATTTCATCCATATACTGCATCATGTCGGGGTGATCCGCCTCGTACTTTTCCTGCATGGCGGTGATCCACTCATTGACGCGGGCTTCACGGATATTCTTGTCATCGGTATCCAGGCAGTATTCCATGCCCTCGAACTCATTTTCAACGAGCTTCTCAAAAAGCTCATCGTCAAAAGCCGCATGCTCATAGGAGAACTTCGGCTTTCCGATTTCCTCGACCATCTTGTCAATCAGGTCAAGCACAGGCTGGAGATGCTCGTGTGCCTGAACGATGCCCTCGTACATCACATCATCCGGAATCTGATCCGCTTCCGACTCGATCATAACGATCTTTTTATGAGTTGCGGCAACGGTAGTCGTCATACGGTTGGTCTTGCGCTCTTCTGCTGTCGGGTTGAAGAGGTACTTCTCACCGTCCCAGCCGAGCACGATCCCGGCAATAGGTCCGTTAAACGGAACATCGGAAATGGAAACTGCAGCGGAAGCACCGATCATAGCGGTAATCTCCGGTGAACAGTCACGGTCAACGGAGAGGACTTCGCAGGCGATTACGACGTCGTTACGCAGATCGGTCGGGAAGAGCGGACGCATCGGGCGGTCAATCAGACGGGACGCAAGAACAGCAGGCAGGCTCGGCTTGCCTTCGCGGCGCTGGAAGCTGCCGGGGATGCGGCCGACTGCATAAAGCTTCTCATTGAAGTCAACCGAGAGGGGGAAATAATCGATGCCGTCTTTCGGGCGGGCAGAAGCTGTGCAGGTGACCAGCACAACCGTTTCACCATAGGAAACCAGCACTGCAGCATTGCAGAGCTCTGCCAGCTTGCCGACTTCCATCGTCAGCTTACGGCCTTCATAATCCATTTCGAATTTGCGGTAATTGGGGAATTCTCTGTGTTTGATAATCATATCTTTTACTCCTTCACTGCGGGCGGTTCAGGCAACCGCACCCGCTCATTTTATTTCCGATTTTAGAGGATGAAAAAAGGCCTGAGAACAGTATTCAGTTGTCCTCAGACCCTCAAAACCTTCATACCCCTCATAACCCGGGCTTCTGTACCCGGGGCTGATGCATCTTATCTGCGGATGCCCAGCTTTGCAATGATTGCACGATAACGCTCGATGTCCTTCTTTGCGACATAGTCGAGCAGGCGGCGGCGCTTACCGACCATCTTGTACATACCGAGACGGCTGTGGTCGTCATTCGGATGCTGCTTGAGGTGCTCGGTCAGCTCGCGGATACGCTCACTGAGGATCGCAATCTGAACTTCGGGAGAACCGGTGTCACCTTCGTGGGTGGCATTGGCGGCCATGACTTCGTTTTTCTTTTCTTTGGTAATCATTGTATTACACCTTTCTTTTATTCTTTCTCCGACGTCCGGGCAAAGGGTGGAAAGGTCACCTCCTCAGGAGGCTTATCCCTCAGCTCAGCACGCGGACTATGGTATATTAGCAGACAATAACCCGCTTGTCAACAGAAAAAACATTAATAAGTATGAATTTTGTTATTATTATCCATTCATTTATTAACTATCACTTTGCTTGACAACCCCTCCTGCCGGATGTATAATTATGCAGCGTATTTTTAATACGTAAAATAACTAGGAGGAAAAAAGAAACCATGAAGAAACTTCTTGCACTGCTGATTGCTACTCTGCTTGTTCTGAGCATGTGTTCCGCAGCTTTTGCTGATGGCGGTAAAATTGCCATTATGACCGGCACCACCTCTCAGGGCGAAGAAGAGTACTACGCAGCTCGCACCCTCATGGAGCAGCATCCTGATGTTGTCATCCATGACACCTACCCTGACAACTTCTCTTCCGAAGTTGAGACCACGATCTCCAAGCTGATCTCTTTTGCAAGTGATCCCGACGTCAAGGCGATTATTTTCGTCCAGGCTGTTCAGGGCGCAACTGCTGCCTTTACCCAGATTGCAAAAGACATGGGCCGCGATGACATCCTGCTGATCGCTGGTGTTCCTGCAGAAGATCCTGCTGATATCGCTGCTGCCACTGATATCGTCCTGGCCAATGATGAAATCGGCTGCGGCTATCAGGTTGCTGACCTTGCCAGCATGTGGGAGTGCGACGTACTCGTCCACTACTCTTTCGCTCGTCACCTCTCTTATGAGACGATCGTTGCAAAGCGCGATGCCATGAAGGCAACTGCTGAAAGCTACGGCATTGAATTTGTCGAGCGTGACTGCCCGGATCCGACCGGTGATGCCGGCATGTCCGGTGCCCAGGCTGCCGTTCTGGAAGATATTCCTAAGGTCATGAACGAGTATGCCGGCAAGAAGGTCTGCTTCTACTGCACCAACTGCGGCCTCCAGGTCGCTCTGCAGCAGGCTATCGTCAACGAGCCGAATGCCTACTATGCACTGCCCTGCTGCCCGAGCCCGTACCATGGCTTCCAGGAAGCTTTCGGTCTGACTGCAACCTATGGCGATATCAACGGCGCTATTGTTAACCTGGCAAACTACCTGAATGAGCATGATGCTATCGGCCGCTTCTCCACATGGAGTCTGCCGGTCAACATGTCCATGATCAATGCCGGTTATGCATATGCCTGCAAGTACATTGCCGGCGAGACCAACGGCAAGCTTGATATGGATGTTCTCAATGCATGCTTTGCTGAAGCTGCTGGCGGCGAGATCGAACTCGGCACCTACGTTGATGCTTCCGGTAATTCTTACGACAATTACCTGCTCATCGCACTCGAGCCCATCAACTTTGCTGATTATCTGAATTAATCGGTGTATTTATAGGCTGTCCGGGATCACCGTATTTCGGGATTTCGGACAGCCTTTTCCCTTAACACAGTAATTCAATCCGAAGAACAGCGAGTGTATTTTCCGCCATATGTCTGTATTACGGCATATGGCGGAAAATGCGCTCGATACGGTTAAAATTACTTTCGAATGCATTTGTTCCCGCGCTTTTCAGACACTTATATCTATTATTTTGTCTGTATTTATCACTAATTAATTATCTTCCGGAGCATTTTTTCTGACAAACTCCGGAAAAAAAGGAGTTGTAGCTGTTGGCAAATGATTTTGTGCTTGAAATGAACCATATCTCAAAAACGTATGGTTCCAACACAGTACTGAAGGATGTAACCCTCAGCGTCCGCCCCGGAGAGATACATGCACTTCTTGGAGAAAATGGGGCAGGCAAATCGACACTGATGAACATTCTCTTCGGGATGCCTGTTATTCATTCCACCGGTGGCTTTCAGGGCGAGGTTTTTATTGACGGTCAGAAAACGAACATCATCTCTCCGATGGATGCCATGGACAAAGGGATCGGCATGGTCCATCAGGAGTTTATGCTGATTCCTGGTTTTCATGTAACAGACAACATCAAACTGAACCGTGAAATAACGAATCCTTGGCCGATCAGCCGCATATTGGGCAAAGATCTGGAGTTTCTGGACAGGAAAGCCATGGCCTCCGATGCGCGTAAAGCTTTGGATGCAGTCGGGATGAACATTGAAGAGTATACCATGGTAAATGGTCTGCCGGTCGGCCACATGCAGTTTATAGAAATTGCCCGTGAGATCGATAAAAAGGGTATGAAGCTTCTTGTATTCGATGAGCCAACTGCTGTTCTGACTGAAAGCGAAGCCCAGCAGCTTCTCAATGTAATGAAGAATATTGCCAGTCAGGGCATTGCAATCATTTTCATTACGCATCGCCTGGATGAAGTTATGGATGCTGCCGACCGGATTACCATTCTCCGTGACGGAACACTTGTTACTTCTCTTGACAAAAAAGATGCAACTGCTGAGAAGCTTGCCGCGCTGATGATCGGCCGCGGAGATGAAAGTGTAATTAAAGTTGATAAGCGTCACACGGAAATCAAGGGCGAAACGGCAATGACCATCCGGGATATGTGGGTCAATATGCCGGGAGAAGTCGACCGCGGTATTGATCTTGACATTTACGAAGGTGAAATCCTCGGGATAGGCGGTCTGGCCGGTCAGGGTAAAATCGGTGTTCCGAACGGTGTTATGGGCCTTTATGAAGCAAGCGGCGAAGTTACCTTCTTTGGCCACCCGCTCCCTCTGGGAAATACCCGGGACGCTCTGAAGGCAGGGCTGGCAATGGTGAGTGAAGACCGCCGCGGTGTCGGTTTGCTGCTTGATCAGTCTATAGAAGACAATATAGCCTTTACTGCCATGCAGATCAACGGCGACTTCATGAAGCCTCTTCTCAAGCAGAAAGATACCGGTGCTATCCGCCGCTTTGCGGAGGAAATGATCAAGGAACTGGATATACGCTGCACTTCTCCCGCTCAGTCAGTCGGGACATTGTCCGGCGGTAACCAGCAGAAAGTATGTGTTGCCCGTGCATTGGCAATGAAGCCGAAATTTTTATTCGTTTCTGAGCCGACACGCGGTATTGATATAGGCGCCAAACAGCTTGTTCTGGAGACACTTGTCCGTCTGAACCGCGAACAGGGGCTGACAATTGTTATGGTATCTTCTGAGCTTCAGGAACTCCGTTCCATCTGTGACAGAATCGCAATTGTAGCTGAAGGCAAGGTCGTCGATATTCTTACTCCGGATGCATCTGATATTGCTTTCGGTCTGGCAATGTCCGGAAAGAAAATGGAGAAAGGAGAAACAGTATGAGTACTCGCATCGAGGATAAAGCGGCAAAGAATCCCCGCCGTAAAATTGCCCCGATCGTTCTGCTTTCTCTGGCTGTGATCCTTCTGATCACTTCTGTAATCGGTTATCTGCTTCGGGGCACAGAATCCAGCAAAGCCAATCTTGATAAAATGCGTACCTATGCCGTCCTGCACACCTCCTCAGAGGGGCTGGTTGACAGCATCGCGCAGCAGGCACGTGCTGATAAACTGAAGGAGCTTCGTGCTGACAAGGACTTCCGCAAGCGCGGTCTGGATGAAGTAAATTCTATCTGTGACGCTGCCATGCAGGAGGCCCGTGAAGCGGCGGAGAAACTGTACAGCAATCCTGTTATCAGTGATGAAGCTGCTTTGGAAAGCACCATCGACAATTTCCAGGGTCTGCTTGCCACTTCCGGTACACTCCGTGAAAAAGAGCAGTCTTCCTATGCTCAGCTGTATCTGGATCTTGTAGACAATATTTCTGACTGGACTGCCATAGCCGGCAGTGATCAGGACGATGCTGCTGTTTTCACTGCACTCAGCAGTGTAGCTTCCGGCCTTACAGATGCAGATAATGCCCAAATGAAGGACAGTTTTGTAAAACTTGCCCGTGATATGGCTGCCAAGCAGCAGGAAAAAGCAGATGCAGAACAACAGGAGCAGTTAATCAGTATGATGACCGGTGCTGTTTCAGACTGGTCTGAATACATTGGGCTCGACAACGATCTCCTGTGGGATAAACTGGCTGAAGTTCTTCCGGAGCTTTCAGAAAATGAGCGTTTCAAAGGCGCACTGCTTGAGTCTGCCGCTGTTTATATTTCCGCAGCAGAATCCGGTGAATCTGTTCCCGAAGCTCAGGCTGCTGACAAAGGAGCTGACACCGTAAGTGAAACACAGGTTGATTATTCCTATTTTATTCCCTCCTCTGAGCTGGCAAAGGAAATAGAGGAAGAAGCAGATGCTTTTACAGCACTGAATGAGCAGCTTGTTTCCATCATTCCTGATCTTGGCAGTCTGTCCGGAAAACTGCAGAACACTCTGCGGACAAACATTGAAAAAGTTGTCTGGCCAGGAAGCCTTGACTTCTCTGCGAGATATAACGCGTACGCATCACAGAATGCCGTCAGCGTGCTGGACAGCGGATCTGCCAGGACACTGAAGCTTGCCTCTGCTGCAGAATCAATCCTTCTGCTGAGTATTGCGCTTCTGCTGCTTGGCCTTACGCTGCTGTTCTGGCCTTCCCTGACAAAGCGTTTCGGTGTACCTCGTACAATTATTACACTCTTCTTTATTTATCTGTGTCTGCTTGCAGAGCAGTTCAGTATCAGCCTTCCCATGATGCTCGGCAACGTTCTGGAACGTATGACTATGTACGGTGTCCTGGTACTGGCCATGATGCCCGGTATTCAGTGTGGTATTGGATTGAATATGGGTATGACCATCGGCTGTATTTCCGGCCTGCTTGGCATCGTTCTTTCACTCCAGTTCAATATGACAGGGTTTGCAGCTCTTCTGTTTGCCTGTGCCAGCGGCGCCGTCGTTTCTCTGCCTCTCGGCTGGGCATACTCCAAACTGCTCAACCGTATGAAGGGAAATGAAATGACCATCTCCACTTATGTCGGGTTTTCCTTTGTGTCTCTGATGTGCATTGGCTGGATGATGCTGCCATTCAACAACCCGAAAATCATATGGCTTCTGAGCGGCCACGGGCTCCGTGTGACCCACAGCCTGTTGGGTAGTTTTGCGCACCTTCTTGACAATCTGTTCTCATTCAAAATATTTGGTGTCGAAGTTCCGACAGGCGGCCTGCTGTTCCTCCTTCTGTGCTGTTTCCTGATGTGGCTTTTCTCGCGTTCCAAAGTCGGTATTGCCATGACAGCCGCCGGCACAAATCCGCGTTTTGCAGAGGCAAGCGGCATCAATGTCAATCATATGCGTACAGTCGGTACAGTATTATCTACTATGATAGCAGCTGTAGGTATAGTGATCTACTCCCAGGCATTCGGATATGCTCAGCTATATACCGCACCCCGCCAGCTTGGGTTTATTGCTTCAAGCGCCATTCTGATCGGTGGTGCCTCCGTAAGGAAAGCCAAAGTAAGCAACGTGCTGATCGGTGTTTTTCTGTTTGAAGGCGTGCTGGTCTTCGGACAGCAGATTGCCAACTCCGTACTGGCAGGCGGCGGATTGAGCGAAGTTATGAGAATTATGATTTCAAACGGCATCATACTATATGCCTTAACGCAGAGCGGAGGTGCCAGCCGTGAATAATAAAAACAAGTTTCTTGAGCATATTGAAAAATATGCTGTAACATATCTGTTTATTGCTCTAAGCATACTCTTTATCATCGCATCCGGGCTGGATATCAACTATGTCGCAAGCCAGCTCCTGCTTCGTCTGAACCGAAATGCATTTATTGTTCTTGCACTGATCATACCGATTGTCGCAGGAATGGGAATCAACTTCGCCATTACCATCGGGGCCATGGCGGCTCAGATTGGTTTGCTGCTGACAATCAACTGGGGTATTACCGGTATACGCGGCATCTTAACCGCGGCTGCTATCACCCTGCCTCTCGGCGCGTTCTTCGGCTTTCTGATCGGCAAACTCCTGAACAAAATGAAAGGTCAGGAAACGATCGGATCTCTGATCCTCGGTTACTTTGCCAATGGTGCCTACCAGCTTCTGTTCCTGTTTATTTTTGGTACAATTATCCCGCTGAACAGCAACGTAACAATCGTCGGTGCCAGCGGCGTACAGAACACTCTGAACCTGACAGGCGCTGTCGGTCTGTATACGGCTATCGACAGCATAGCCTACATCCCCTTCTTAACGGCAGTTTATATTATTGCAGGTGCTCTGGCTCTGTATGCCATCATCCAGTTCATCCGCAAACAGCTTCCTCTGAAGCGTTTCATCATGATTCTGGGACTTGCTATACTGATTGCTGCAGTATTCAGAATTCCGGCTGTCTCGTCGATTGTTGACGGAACTCACGGCCGCAAGCTCAGACTGCCTCTGGTGACCTGGCTGCTGATTCTTTCTCTGTGTCTTTTCAATTCCACTATTATGCGTACACGCCTCGGGCAGAAGTTCCGTGCCGTCGGTCAGAGCCAGACGGTTGCAAATGCCTCCGGTATTGACGTAGATCGTACCCGTGTTATTGCCATCATGATCTCCACTGTGCTGGCAGGCTGGGGGCAGATTGTATTTATGCAGTCAGACGGTATCGGAACATTCCAGACTTATGCCGCCCACGAGCAGGTTGGCTTATATGCAGGCGCTGCCATTCTGGTCGGTGGTGCTTCCATCGACCGTGCAACCAACCTTCAGGCACTTATCGGAACATTCCTTTTCCACTCCCTGTTCATTACTGCCCAGAGCGCAGCATCCACGCTGTTCGGTGATTCGGCAGTTGGAGAATACTTCCGTGCTTTCCTCTCATACGGTGTCATAGCAGTCGCTTTGATCATGTACGCCTGGCGCAGTGCCAAACAGAAAAAAGCCGGTCAGCTGGATTTATCCGCACAGCGAGCGGCAAAATAACCGGACAATTACACTATCTATCAAAAAGCTCAGTCCTGTACAGACTGAGCTTTTTTCTGTAATAAATAAGACACCGCTGCAATTCTGACTAAAGCAGTTCTTTTATCTGTTTCCAGGCTTCATAGAGCCTCTCCGGGCTCCACGCTGCATTTGCCGGACTTGTTGAAGGAAGCTTCACCGGAATTCTTCCGCAGACCGGCTCCAGATGACGCATAAACAGATCATAGGATGCACTGCCGTTGCAGTAGATCTGTGCAATATCTGCCGTATTCAGAACCCGCTGAATGTCAACAGGGACAATATTCCGGATGCTGGCATCACTGGATCCTACAATATCGCACTCCTCAATAGTGTCCCACAGTGCTATCCCTACGTCAAGCATCAGGGCTTTTCTCTCCTCAATTGCTGCCGGGATTTCCCGGGCAAGTATCTTCCCCATCAAAGGCCAGAACCGGTTTTGCGGATGCCCGTAGTAGAAGTTGGCTTCTCTGGATTTTACTGAAGGAAAGCTGCCAAGGATCAGTATTCTGGAATTCTGATTATAAACTGGACCGAAAGTCCGTTTGATATGCCGGTATTGTCCCTGTATTCCTTCAGATTGCTTCACGGTTTTGCCTTTCCACTCTGTTTCTGTCTCATTGCCTTATCCCGGCCGATACCACAGCCGGGGTTATCCAGGAAGCAGTTGTGCTGACATCCGCCGCAGTGTTCATCCCTGCGGGAAACGACAAAGCGTTCCAGCGGCTGAATTTTCAGAACACCGCTGCGCTGAATCACATAGCCGTGAACACGAAGCCGATCCAGCAGTTCAGTCAGGAAAAGAGGATATGAAATGAGAATCGGATTGCTTCCTTCAATTTTCCCGATCAGGGCTTCCGCCCTTTCAATCACGGCAGTACGGGATTCCGGCTGCCTTGCATCTCCTTTTTTCCTTTGAGCCGCTGCTTTTCTCAGCCAGGTGTCAAGAGAATACTGCACATCTGTATCGGTAAAAGAACGCAGCGGAATTTCATTAAGCAGAGGTTCTACAGTATATGGACACGGCAGGAGCAGCTTCTCAGCGGTATCTCCAGCCGGCACTCCTTCTCCGACCAGGACCGTTCTTCCGGCAGGGTCAAGTTTTTTTCCTGCAGTAAAATCAGCTGCTGATCTCAGCTCTTCCTGTATAGCAGCGTCAAAACCTGAGGAATTGTATTTACCTGCAGCTTTGTTAACAGGCATTCCCGCACAGAAAATCAAAATGCTCATTTCATACTCCTTACAAAAACCATCCCGGACCGCCTGTTTCGGTCATTTTCTATACGGAAGAACAGGCAGACGCAGCATTCCGTTCTTTCCGGCTTCTCCCGCTTCAACTGGCCCCGGGTACGCACTGACACCTCTGTGTGCCCCGAAATAATCCTCATTGAACAGAATATCAGAACCGTCCGGGTTCTCAAAGCGCTGTTCCGGTTCAAACGCGCAGCCCAGAGTATCTGAGCTGATCAAGCCGTCACGGAAATCTCCCAGCAGAGAATACAGATTTGTTTCAAGATAATATTCTCCATCCTGTTCCGTCAGAGTAACAACTGCCTTCTCTTTTTCACATTTCAGATAATGATGCTCATGCTTGCAGACAGTTGCTCCGTTAAAGTAAGCATTGCCGTCGATCCAGACAGGAAGGTGAGAAAAATGCCATTTAGCCAGTGCTCCCATATCCGGCTCTTCCTCATCCATCTTAAAGTTGGCAATCCATTCTTCATAAGTCGGGAAGATATCAAAAGGTGCAGTCCCGGCGACTTCATAATCAGGATGCTGCGGTGTTTTTTCCGGATTCGCCACCGGATAGTGCTGAACAATCAGGTTGTTGTAAATTCTGTCGTCCCCGTGCAGTATCGTCATAAAGCCTGCCACCTCTGTGCGATGGCGAATATGGTAAGGTGTATAGCGGGGTTCTCTCTGCCCGTTGACGATACTGTCTACTCCGGAATTGATCAGGCCGAAAGTCCCCAGCATGAGATTATGCACACAGGCAAGCCCTTCGCTCGGCATAACAACAGACACTTTGGAGAGCAGAATATTGTTATCGATCAGGGTTGGTCCATGCCCTACTTCAATAAAAACGTCGGTATTGAACATGGCGCCGGGAGCCTGTTTCAATCCCTCCGGCCGATGATTGTCATGCATCAGATTCTGGGTAATTCTGGCTCCCTGAGCCTGCCAGTCACACCACACGCCCATAATCGAATGGTGAATGTGATTTCTCCGGATTGTGACATCAATTGCGGCATGGATCTTTATCCCTGCTGTCTCCGCCCCTCCAAGCTGCTGGGAATTGCAGATATCGTGAATATGGCAATCCTCAATCAGGGAAAATACAGCTCCCATCCGGCCTACTATTCCGGTCTGTTCACAGTGGTGGATATTGCAGCGGCGGATAATATGATGTCCAATGTTTTCTTTCAGCCATCCGTGGTACTGCCCGCGGCAGACGGCATCTCTTTCCATCTGTGTAGGGCTCTTCACATGCCTGGTTGTGAAATACATATCATTTTCAGGATCCCGGTATTTGCCGAGAGAAATGCCGCAGCAGCGGCTGTTGCTGATCTCACAGTCTTCAATAATCCAGCCCTTGCTCCAGTGGGGCCCGATCATTCCGTCCTGATAGGCAGCGGGAGGTGCCCAGGTTGTCGCTGCCTTTGTGATTTCAAAACCGCTTACAGTAATATAATTTACTCCTGTTTTATCCGGCATAAAGCAGTTCCGACGAACAGTGATCTCAACCTTCTCCTGATTGGGATCCTTTCCCTGGAAATTCGCATAGAAAACAGTCCTGTTCCCTTCCTGTTCTGAGAACCATTTGTACCGGGATTCTTCCGCTTTCCATGCGTAGGGATCCGGCTCCCCTGCGAGGCATTCTTCCAGGGAAACGGTCTCATACATCATTCTGTCATTCAGGAAAACTGAGCCTGTATGGCGGACTTTCGGGGCAAAATACCAGTCACCGTATACAAAAGTCGTATAGGGATTATAATTTCCGAATACGCCGTTATCAACCTGCGCAGTCCAGACGTCTTTCTCATATCTTGTCCACCCGGTCAGAATTTCTGCGCCGGTAATCACCGCTCCAAGCTTTTTCTGAGAGCGGTATATAATCGGAGCTTCTTCTGTACCGGCATTGACCGGATTGACATATTCCCGATAAACACCCGGCATAACAAGCACCTCATCTCCCGGGACAGCGAGCTGTGCTGCATCACCGATATGGCGGAATGGCCGCTCTTTGCTTCCGGTTCCATCTGCCGGAGCATTGATATCCACATAGTAAACTGTTGTCTTTCTCATTTTTTATCCTCTCTGTCAAAATCTGAACTGGTCAGTGTTAATTATAAATCTTCCGGCCGTATTGATCCGGAACACCGCTGAGCCGATGGAAGAAAGTATTGATTACGTCCCGCCATTCCCTGGCATTGTGTATCTGCATCTGCATCCTTTCCTCCACAGCCAGCCGGTCCCGCTCAGGCAGATCAAGTTCGGACAGCGTTTGCTGCATCCGCAATACCTCGTTATACCCCTCAAAGTGATCATCGTAAATACGCTGAATGAGTGTTCTTCCGTCTCTCATCAGGAAAGAATAGGGAAGCCTGTGGAAAAACAGCAGGTATTCATCGTGACATACAGACGGATCCTCGT
>JAEEGF011317219.1_pt1 | contig 11890 bp, 9 predicted proteins | sample 9134171 | NCBI WGS metagenome assembly JAEEGF01 (sample SAMN16246542, study PRJNA631951) | gut metagenome | biome: gut microbiome; feature: rumen; material: AP-attached | host: Bos | place: Iran: Karaj | collected 2018-10 | reverse complement strand
TAACATCATTTTGTTGATAAAAGGATGGGGGATAGGAGGACTATTTATATATTTAGTTTTATTTTTAGTGTTTGAAACGAAATATTTAATTCTATGCAAAGAGTTGGATTTGTTGCTTTTATGGTGATGACGATGCTGTCGGTCATGCCCACTGAGGCTCAAAATGCCAGAGGTGACGGCGACTGGGAGCGTGCACACGACCTGTTCGCAAAAGAGAAATACGCTGCTGCTCAGTTTATCTACGACAGGTTGGCCGCTGGCGGACAGCAGTCGACAGTAGGAGTTCAGCAGTCGGATGCGGTATATTATGCTGCCGTATGCTCGGAGAAGTTGGGCAACGACGATGCGCGCTGGCGCTTGGAGGAATTCTTGAGGTTGCACCCGCAGAGCAGCCGCTGCAACATGGCGCGCTACTATCTGGGCAATTATTTCTACACGAGGGGCGAATATGCCGAAGCATTGGATTATTACAAGGTGATTACGGTGCAGGAAGTGGAATACGGGCAGCGAAACGAGTATGAGTTCAAGAAAGCGTATTGCCATCTTGCCAAAGGGGAGCGCTCAAAGGCCAAGGAGATATTCTCGAGAATACAGGGCACCAAGTCGAAATACGGCACATCCGCGCTCTACTATTATGCTCATATCCAGTACATGGATGCTGAGTACGAGTTGGCACTTAAGAACTTCGAGAAGCTGAAAGGCGACAAGAAGTTCGGACGCATAGTGCCGAGCTACACGGCGAGGATATACTACTATCTCGGAAAAGAGGATGAGCTGCTGACCATAGCTCCTGGCCTCCTGGAGCAGGAGGACGCCTTCAAGCGTGAGGAGATAGCTCAGATGGTGGCCGAGGTGTATTTCAACAGAGGCGACTACCGCAGGGCGTTGAACTACTACCACAAGGTTGAGCAGCTGACGCCGACCAAGCGTACGAGGAAGAACGAAAGCGGTGTGATTTGCACACCACAGGACAACCACTACCAGATGGGATACAGCTACTATATGCTGCATCAGTACGACTCTGCAGCGAGGTATCTGGAGATGAAGACCGTCTGCACCGACAGCGTGGCGCAGAACGCACTCTATGCCTTGGGCGACTGCTACGTGAAGTTGGGCGACAAGCATAAGGCTCGCTCGTCGTTTCTGCAGGCCTCGCAGATGAACTTCGACAAGGCCATAAAGGAAGATGCGCTCTTCAACTACGCCAAGCTTTCGTGCGAGTTGAACGCCAACCCATATAACGAGTCGATACGCTCGTTTCAAGACTACCTGACGCAGTATCCAAAGACAAAACACAAGACCGAGATACAGGAGATACTCGCCTCGCTCTATATGAGTACGCGCAACTATAAGGATGCGCTGACGCTGATAGAGAAGATTCCTGACAGAAACGCCGCATTGAACGAGGCCTACCAGCGCATCTGCCTGAACCGGGGAATCGAGCTTTTCAATGCTGGGTCGGTTGAGCATGCCTCCACTTATTTTGAGAAGGCGATGAAGATAAATGCGGTGAGGGAGGTGACGGCAGACGCCTGCTATCTCTACGGCGAGTCGCAGTATAGGCTTGGCGACGTGTCCAAGGCCGACAAGGCAATCGACCGCTTCCTGCTCTCGACGCCGGCCAAGAAGTCGTCTTATTATCCCCAGGCGCTTTACACCTATGGCTATATCTGCATGAAACAGAAACGGTATGACGACGCGTCGGGCTATTTCGGTGATTTCGGCAAGGTCGCCAAATCCGATGATTTGCGACTGCAGAAAGGCGACGCCTACAACCGCATGGGCGACTGCGCCTACATACAGTCGCATTTCGCCGAAGCCATCGGCTACTACGACAAAGTTATAAACGCCGACGCTGTGGGTGCCGACTATGCTACCTACCAAAAGGCTCTCTGTCAAGGAGCCATGGGCAAGCGTACTGACAAGCTATCGACACTGAATACCATATTTGAGCGCTATAAGGGTTCTTCCTATTGCCCTAAGGCGACAATCGAGATAGCCAATACGTACACAGTGCTTAACAACAACGAGATGGCTCTGGTGTACTACAACAAATATATCAAAGACTACCCACGCAGCTCACAGATCAAAGGCGCATTGTTGAGCATGGGCCTGGTTCACTATAATATGGGCCAAAACACTAAAGCACTCGAAGCTTTCGACCAACTGCTGACTCAATATCCCGGCACCGAAGAGTCGAAGGACGCCCTTTCTACTATAAAGAACATCTACGTCGAAGAAAACCGTGTGGACGAGTATTTCACTTATGTGCAGAAAAAGACCAAGATATCGGTATCGACGACCGAGCAGGACAGCACCACGTTCGTGGCGGCTCAGAACCGCTATTTCGAAGGCGATTGCGAGAGCAGCGTGATTGGATTCGAGAACTATGTTAAGAAGTTCCCCAATGGACTTTACTCCCTGACAGCCCACTACTATTTGGCCGACTGCCTCTATCGGATGGGACAGAACGAGCGGGCTCTGCCCCACTATGAATACGTACTCGATGCCAACACCAATCAGTACACCGAGCGCTCGCTCTGCAACGCGGCTCAGATTGCCTATTCGCTCACCGACTACACCCGCGCGCTGGGCCACTACACCATGTTGTCTCAGAATGCAGAGAGCGAGTCGTTGAGAATGTCCGGTAAAGTGGGCATGATGCGTTGCAATGCGATGATAGGCAATCACGCTGGTGTGGTGGAAACTGCCATGCAGGTTGCAGACGATCCGACGACAACGGCTGAATTGCGCGACGAGGCCTGTATCACGCTGGCTCGCAGCTACAAGAATGCCGGCGACAAGACTAACGCCGACCTCTACTACTCCAAACTTCTGCGCTCGTCCAACGGCGAATACAGTGGCGAGGCGGCCTATTACGGAGCCGAAAGTTATTACAACAAGAAAGACTATGACGGAGCCGAGAGCGCTATAGAACGTATCATAGCCGAGCCTCACAGCGACTACTGGCTGGCCAAGACTTTCATCCTCTGGGCCGACATTTTCTATGCCAGAGAAAACAACATGCAGGCCAAGCAGACGCTGCAAAGTATAATCGACAACTACGACGGCGACGAATTGGTAAGGGAGGCACAGGCCAAGTACGACGCGATTGTGGAGTCTGAGAAGAGCGATCACCCCGCCGACGAGGAACAGATTGAGATTAATTTGGAGTTTTAAGATAGTTTTCGTTTTCACAAGTCCTAACTAACCATACATGAGGATGAACAAGAGAATTGCCATACTGCTGATTATCGGTTTTCAACTGTCGGCACCGGCGTTGATCGCCCAGAACCCCGACGAAACCTTCAACGAGAGCGTCACCGTTACCGGCACCTACCGACCGGAGATAAAAGAGTTCGACAAAATAAACATTGCGCCGCAGATTGCCGACACCTCGACGGCCATGCGCCACAAGTTCAGCTACGAGGTGAGCACCACCCGTCTCACCTCCCTCTATTCGCCCACACGCATCAAGGCGGCGAAAATCATCGGCGAACCGACATCGAGGCTCTACAACAGCTATGTGCGTCTGGGCTTCGGCAACTATTGGTCGCCGCTGGCGGAGATATACTACAACAGCACCCGCAGCAAGAAGATAAACTACGGTGTGTTCGCCACCCACAACTCGTCGTGGGGCACCATCGGAAAACGCAAGAAAGGTGTCGATTTTCCCGGCACCTATTACGGAAAGAACCATTTCTCGCAGACGGGCGTGACGGCGTTCGGCAAGTTCATCGTGGGCGACAAGGTACAGCTGGCTACTGATTTGTCGTTTGAGAACGATTACAACCTCTACTACGGCTTCAACGACTCCACGCTGCACGCCAATGACTCGCTTGTCGGATTCGGACACAGCGCGACAGTCAACTACCGCGACTCGCTGAAGGTCAAGGACTACCGGGCTCTCTACAACCGGCTGGCTTGGAACTTCGGAGTGAAAGACCTCAGCACCGAAGCGTTAGGCTATTCGGCAAACATAAAAGTCTCTAACCTGTGGGCTTTGTATAAGCAGAACGAACTGAACATTAATCTCGACGGCGATGTACACTATGCTTTCAATGTGGGGAAGAAGAAAAAACACAAGGCAATCGCCTATCTGCATCTAATGTGGGATGGCTACTACGGCACCGTGAATCCATCCGCCAGCATGACTATGCCGCTGGGTTATAGCGGGGCGGCGCCTACGAGCCAGTCGGCTTTCCGCAATCTGTTCGACATCAATCCGTACGTCGATTTCCTGTTCGGGTCGTTCAAGCTGCACGCTGGATTCCTGTCCAATATCGAGAATTTCTCCAACGCCGACTCCACTCGATTCCACATCTATCCCGATGTCGAGCTCAGTAAGTCGTTTCTGAAGGAGGCGTTGAACCTCAGCCTCGGAGCTGTGGGCGCGATGGATGCCAACAGCCTCGATGTCATACGCCAGGTCAACCCCTACGTAGGGCCGTACTCCACCATGCGCGGCACCTCTCACTACGACTTCTACCTGCGTATGCGAGTGAACTTCAGTAAGAAACTGGAGATGAAGCTCTATGGCGAATTCAATATGTTCACGGACGACCTCTGTTTCCAACTCGACACCAACTATGTGCTGAGGAACGTCTATGAGCCGCTCTATCTGAAATACAACCGCGTGAAGGCAGGAGGAAGCTTCTCCTTCGTCAACGACGAGATGCTCAACATCTCGCTTGGTGGTAACTACTATTACTACACCGACAAGACTTTGCCCTACCGTCCAGACTTCGACGCCTTCTTCTCAGCCAAGTTCAACTACCACGACAAGTGGCTTTTCGGAATCCAGGCATTGGTGGTGGGCAAGATGAGGGGAAGCCAGCCGACAGCTGACGGCTCGGTCGAGACCCTCCCGTTGCGTTACGGCATCTCCGCCGAACTCGAATACCGTCACAACCGCGCTCTCTCTTTCTTCATCAAGGCCGACAACCTCGCCTACCAGCGCTACTACCTATGGTCCAACTACCCCTCGCAGCGCATCACCTTCCTCGCGGGTGTCACCTACACCATACTCACCAAGAAACGCTAATCCACATCCTCCCCGAAGTACTCTTGAACCTTGAACCTTGAAACTTGACCCTTGAACTTTGAACTCTTAAACTCTCAAACTCTCAAGCGAAGCGAACCCTTAAAACCTTTTAAGCGAAGCGAACCTTTAAAACTCTTAAACTCTTAAACTCTTAACCCCAAGTGAACTACGTACAGACAGTCGATTATATGACTAAAGCCCTGCCCATGTATCATCGCATAGGGGCGGCGGCTTACAAAGCCGATATAAAGAACACCGTGCAGCTGATGTCGCTGCTCGGCAACCCCGAGAAGAAGTTCAAATCCATACATGTTGCCGGCACCAATGGCAAGGGCTCCGTATGCCACATGCTCGCTTCCATACTGCAGGAGGCTGGCTACAAGGTTGGACTCTACACCTCGCCCCATCTCGTCGATTTTCGCGAACGCATCCGCGTCAACGGCGAGATGATCATCCGCGGCAATGTGGTCGATTTCGTCCAGAACTACCGTTGTGCCATTGAGGGCATCGGTCTTTCTTTCTTCGAGATGACCGTCGGGTTGGCCTTCGACTATTTCGCCCAGCAGCAGGTCGATGTGGCGGTTGTCGAAGTGGGCATGGGCGGACGGCTCGACAGCACCAACGTCATCACCCCCGACCTCAGCGTCATCACCAACATCGGCCTCGACCACACCCAGTTCCTCGGCGACACCCTCACCAAGATCGCCTCCGAGAAAGCCGGCATCATCAAAGCCGACGTCCCCGTGGTGATTGGTGAGACACATGCCGACACCGCCGGCGTCTTCGAGGCGAAGGCTATGCAGCTCGGCTCACCAATCGACTTCGCCGACAAACGCTACAAGATAGACATAAAATCCGACGACGGAAACATGATCACCTTCGACGTCGAAAAGCTCGGACAGAAGGTATTCGGACCTCTGCAATGTCCCCTCACGGGTGCCTACCAGCAGAAGAATATCGCCACCGTCTTCCAGTCATTGGAAATCCTGCGCATCCTGGGATACAAAATAAGCGACGCCAATATCGCCGACGGCTTGTATAATGTGGTGAAGAACACAGGGCTGCATGGTCGCTGGCAGGTGGTGAAGAAGAAACCGCTAACAATCTGTGAAACCGCGCACAATGCCGACGGCATACGGTCGATGCTCACCAAGCTCGGCACGATGAAGTACGAGCGGCTACGTGTGGTTTACGGATGTGTGAACGACAAAGACTTCGGCTCCATACTCGCTATGCTGCCCAAGGAGGCGGAGTATTATTTCACACGCCCGAGTGTCGAGCGGGGCCTCGACGTCGAGGTGCTGCAGACGGCTGCCCAAGAAAATGGCCTGTCGGGGAAAACCTACAGCGATGTGGGAGCGGCGTTGAGCGCTGCCACCGCCGACGCCTCGCCGAAGGATCTGATACTCGTCACCGGAAGCATCTTCCTCGTCGCCGACTGCCTATCCTGGCTAACCACCCACAAGAAATAGCAGCCACCACCCGCCAACCTCATACCTTTCATCCCAAGCAAAGCGCCTCCCCATTAACCCCAGAAGCCAATAACCATTAACCCCATTAACCATTAATCATTAATCCATCATGACCGACGTAATAAAAAACATTGAATCCATCCGACCGCTCATCCCCGACGGGGTGCGCCTCGTGGCTGTCTCCAAGACCAAGCCCGCCGAGATGATACAAGACGCCTATAGTGTCGGACAGCGTCTCTTCGGCGAGAACAAAGCACTCGAGATGCGTGACAAGCACGCCCAACTGCCCGACGACATTGAGTGGCACTTCATCGGACACCTCCAAACCAACAAGATAAAGTACATCATACCCTATGTGACGCTCATCCACAGCATCGACTCGCTCCCGCTCCTGCAAGCCGTCAACAAGGAGGCCGCCAAGCGCGACCGCCAAGTCGATTGCCTGCTGCAGTTCCACATAGCCACCGAAGAAACCAAGTTCGGCCTCGACCGAGCCGAAGCCGACGAGCTGATGCAGCACTATGGCGAGCTACCAAACGTGCGTCTCGTAGGCGTGATGGGCATGGCCACCAACACCGACAACAAAGAGCAGGTGCGCTCCGAGTTCCGCAATCTCCACACCATCTTCAGCGACCTCAAGGCAAAATATTTCGCCGACCGGCCCGAGTTCAGAGAGCTCTCGATGGGCATGAGCCACGACTGGCAGATAGCGGTGGAGGAGGGGAGCACCCTCATACGTCTGGGCAGCACCATCTTCGGAGCCAGAGACTACGGCGTGAAAGTAAATGATTAACCCCCACCCGCCATCAATCCCCAAATACATTTGTCAATTCACCAATCACAAATCACAATTCACCAATCACCAACACCATTTGTCAAATCACTAATCCCCAATCCCCAATCCCCAATCACTAATCCCCAAATACATTTGTCTAATCACCAATCACTAATCACTAATCACCAATCACTAATCCCCAATCCCCAAATACATTTGTCTAATCACTAATCACCAATCACTAATCACTAATCACTAATCACTAATCCCCAATCATGCAACTCCTCCGTACCGATAAACTACCCGATGGACAGCTCTACACCTGTGCGATGCCCGAAGGCGTCTGTTCTCAGATGGTGGAGGTGTGGAGTCGCGGCGACCGCATCGAGAAGATCGAGTTCACCGGCGGCTGTCACGGAAACACCCAGGGAGTGGCGCGCCTCGCCGAAGGACGCACCTTCAAAGAGTTGATCACCCTGCTGCGTGGCATCGACTGCGGTGGCAAGGGCACCAGCTGTCCCGACCAGCTAGCCGAAGTCCTCGAAGCCATCCAACCTGTGTGAGATAAGGAATGATATTTTTTCGTATCATTGCACACAGAAACGACAAATACATATTGTATCCAAGACGTTGTGCGAATGAGTCAATATCAATAAATCGAATAACTTAATCAGAATGAAAACATAAAAATAGAATAGAAATAAATACATAATTTAAAAGCGTTTTTGCTTTTCTTTGTAAATGGGAATCTGGTAAATTCTACACTAATGCACAAGAAAAGGAAAGCGTTCACGGTATCCGTGGACTTTTCTTGTTTGCATTAGGGTATTACCAGAACCTCCATTTAGACAAAAAAGTCTCACGGATTTCTTATGGCTAAAAAGAATCAAAAAAAAGAAGCATTATCTGTAAGCAGGTTAATAATTGAGGTCTTGGTTGAACAATTAGGTATCCCTTTTAGAAATATAGTAAACGATACTACATTTTCATCCTATACAGGTTCAAAACGGCCGGATCTGCTGATATCAAACATTGAGTATACTGCTGAGAAAGAAAAGGCTTATATTCAAAATCTCTTATGCTATGTTGAAGCAAAAGATCCTGCATGTAATATTGATGATAGAGAATGGAAGGATGCCTATAAACAAGGTAAAGACAAGTCAAAAAAACTTGGAATTCCTTTTTTTGGTGTCACTAACTGCAAAACAACATTCTTTTATAATGGGAAAACGGGTGAAAGACTTAAACTAAATGGGAACCTGATTTCTGAATTTCAAACGCTTGATGTATTCCGAATTATCAAAAAGAAATTAAAAGAGAATCATTCTCTTTCTGATATTCGGATGGGCGTTGATTCTTTATCCTCAGTATCTGAAGCTGTATTCAATAAGAAACTGTGGGAACTAAAGGAGGAATATCGTGAGATAGATTTTGCTAATAACACCCAAAAGATAGACTTTACTATCGGAATGATAGCTTTAGAGTATTTTGAAGAGAAAGCAGAAATAGATAATAAAAAAGATGACTCGTTACAATATTGGTCAGATGGCAAACAATACATTCCAATTAGCGGAGAAGATGTAACAAAGGCCAATATGCTTCGAACAATGCTTGTTGAATATATTGACCGGCTTATAAGTGAAGACAGTGAGATTAAGGAGTTTTCTGATTTGCTTGTAAATGTTAAAAATCTTATATCAGGAAGTCACGCAATAATCAATTCTCTTCAACTACAATCCATATATCCCATTATTGATTCCATGAAGCCCATGCATGGGGCAGGTTTTGATTTATTTGGGGCAGTTTATGAAAACTTTGCTAATTCAAAAGAAAAGAAAGACTTTGGTGAATATTTTACACGGAGACATTACTCTCACGTTTTAGCTGAACTGCTATTAAAAGATGAAGATGTATTTAAAGAAATCAAAATAATCGATCCGGCATGTGGCACAGGGGGTATGCTTACAGAGAGTTTTAAAGTACTGAAGTCAAATTACGAAGATTCTGGCACTTATAATGAAGTCGTAGCTGATTATTTAAGTAAATCCTGTTTTTATGGTGTTGACATAAGAACAGAAAACGTGTCAAGATCAAGATTGAACATGTTTCTCGTAGGAGATGGACATACAAATATGTTTTCAGACAATTCATTGAAACCAGAGAAACAAAAGGGGAAAGAAATTCTAAAAAATGGGCAATATGATTATGTGATTACGAATCCACCTTATGGGGCTGGTACTATTCTTGCGGAAACCGATATGCTGAATTCCTATAGGATGGAGGTGGCATATTTCTGCAAAATAATCGATTTATTAAAAGTAAACGGGAAAGCTTGTATTATTACCCCCGATGGAATTCTTGAAAATCCATCATTCAAAAAACTCCGTGAGGAGGTATTGCTGGTTTGTCACATTGATGCTATTGTTTCTTTGCCGAAGTTCGCATTTGCCCCTTATACAAAAGAGAAAACGTATGCAATTTTCTTACAAAAGAAACATGAAAGAAACTACAATGCGGAGATAGACAGAAAAATAAAGAAGAAGAATGTGACAACAGGGAAGATGCAATCCGACCCTATTTGGATGTATATAATAGACAATGATGGCTTCGCAAATTCAGACAAACGTTTTCCAACGCGATTACGTGGTAACAACCAGGAATGGCTACATGATGAAGTATCGGGTTATTCCGACAACAATGGTGTTGAAAAGAAAAGTATTTTAGTTCAAAGTTGGAAGGTGAGAGATGATGCGTCTGCGGAAGGTACAGAGTGGATTACAGATAAAGGACAAAAGGTGAAAATGCGCAAATGTGGATTTATTCCATTTGAGACAATCAAGAAAGATACATATTATACGTTGCTTCCAGAGAAATACCTTCGCCCCTACGAGCCTCATTACATTGACGAAGCGGAATTTAAAAGAGAAATGGCTGACATAGAGAAGCATATTAAGAAAATACTTAAATGAAGTTTCTTGACATATTCAATCCGATAGAAAAGGGAAGTCATGGTCTTACCGATGAAGCCATATATGGCTCTATTGGGAATGGTGATATTATGATTCCTTTGTATGGGGGAAATAGTCAGCATAGCTATACAGAACGCTATATTGCTAAGAAAACCATGACGGTGGATGGAACAGAGGCAAAAGTGTTTTCAGGGGAAGGTGTAGTCATTAGTCTTGATGGAAGTGCAGGCTGTATGACATACAAATCTGGCGAATTATTTTCTCTTAATCATCATGCAGGTTTTATTACATTGAATGATTCGGGGGGAAAAAAGGTCAACCTTCGGTTCTTCTCATTGTTTATGCAGAATCATTATAAAGCATTATCTGTAAGCGATGGTTCAAAAACTTTATCATTGTCTCAAATTTACTCTGATGATTTTTCTTTGCCAAGTAAAGAAACTCAAGATAGGATAATCGAAGTAATAAAACCCTTAATACCCAAGATAGAGTTACTGTATCAAATCGAAGAAAAAATAACAGATGTAACACAAAAACAGTTGTCAATTAATTACAATAAATATCAAGCAAGAAATATTAATATTGATAAATGCATTGGCTATTTAAGTGGAAACACAGGATTGACGGAGGAATTTTTATATAACAATATTGATTTAACAGGTGATAGATACAAAGTATTGTCAAGTGCAACCCAAGAGGAAAATATGTTGGGTGAGGTTCCGATGTGCAAAATAAATGGAAAGGATTTGAAGGTGTTTTCAGAACACAAAGAGGGTTTATTAGTTATACGTAAAGGAAAAGCAGGTAAGACTGTTTATATTGAGCCAGGATTATATACTCTGAATGATGATGCCTATATATTGTTTGTGAAAGAAACTTGTCCTTATCAAATCCATTTAAAATGGTTATCTATTCAATATAGAGAAGAGTTCCTTTCTTATGCCTCTTCTTCAGACAATGGAACATGGAATATGACAGGATTCTTTAATAATGTAGTTATAGATATTCCTGATTATGATGAGCAGTTAAACATTGTACGATTGTATGAGAAAGCCGAGATTTTAAAAAGTAAAATCAATCGAATCACAGATAAACTATCTATATTGCTAAATAAAGAAATCTGTTGAGTAACTGTATCCCTCCCCGAAAGTCGGACTGTTTGAAAATGGACAGAAAATAATAATTTTGTACCATCAAAAACAGAAAAAGATGAAAAAGTCAAAACATTCAGACAGCGAGAAAGTGAAAGCGGTAAAATCGTTTGACGGAGGAGTATCAGCGGACGTGATATGCCGAGAGCATGGGATATCAAGGTCGACGCTCTACCAGTGGAGGAGCAAGTACGGAGGGATGGAAGTTTTATTTTCAAAGGTGCTATTCGCTGTATTAATTCGTATTAAAGCGGTGCTCATCACACTTTCAGTGCTCGCAGGCATACCACAAAGCCTCTATCGAGGCAGAATGTGTTAATGCGATATAGAATGTGTGAACGTGTGAATGCGTTAATGCGGGAGTTGTCGTTTAATAGAGCAGCCCAAACGTCCACAGCGGTATGCTTATTCCGTGGCCGTACTCTATGTCGTCTTTCACGATATGGCCGTTGGCAACATCCTCAATTTGTTTCTTTCCT
>JAEEGF012103628.1_pt1 | contig 11892 bp, 5 predicted proteins | sample 9134171 | NCBI WGS metagenome assembly JAEEGF01 (sample SAMN16246542, study PRJNA631951) | gut metagenome | biome: gut microbiome; feature: rumen; material: AP-attached | host: Bos | place: Iran: Karaj | collected 2018-10 | reverse complement strand
CGCTCCATTTGATGAGCCCTTCTACATGATCCTCAACCTTGCAGTAGACAGCGGTCAGTTCGGTGGCTCCGCAAACAAGGCTGACTTCCAGGACGACATCAACATGTATGTTGACTACGTTCGCTGCTTCCAGAGGACAGAAGGCTATCCTGATTCAGTAGTTAAGGCTGCAGATGATTCTGCTCATGAAGACTGGACAGAGTACGCAGGCATCAACCAGATCGCTGATATCACAGCTGACAATTTTGACAATGTCGGCGGCGGACACGATGACAGCGCTGCAGCAGGAACAGGCAAGTGGTATCTCTCATACCAGAGCGATGCAGCAGCTACTGCAGAGACAGTTGTCGGCAGCGATGGAAACACATGGGCCAGGATTGATATAAGCAAGAACGGCAGCCAGGACTACGGCGTACAGCTGATCGGTCACTACAATGCCAAGAAGGGCTATGTATACAGAGTATCCTATGATGCCTATGCTGAAGGCGGTATCGTAGGCAAGCAGGTCAACTGTGATTCCAAGGAATACTCCGGCTGGAGCACTTACGGAATCAAGGCATTCAACCTCACAGATACTCCTTCCCACTACGAGTACACAATCGAGCAGACCGAAGACTTCGACAACTGCCGTATCGAGTTCAATATCGGCGGACAGTCAGCAGGTACTGTATATGTTTCAAATGTAAGAGTTGAGATCATCGATCCCGAGTCAATCGGAACAACTGATCCAAGCGGCGCTCACGGTGTCCTTGCAGATGGCAACATGATCTACAACGGAACCTTTGATCAGGGCAACAACCACACAGGTTACTGGACTGCAGGCGCAGGCACTACCCTCTTCATTCCAAGATATACAACAACAGCACTTACAGACAGCGATGTAAGGGTAAAAGACATCGCATCCATGAGCAACTATGAGAACCTCTCAGACGGTATCAAGTACTACGAGAGAAGAGGTCAGGTTTCTCCTTCAGGAGATGCTTCTGCTGTTATCTATCAGAGCGGCATCAAGATGAATGCAGATACTTATACCCTCTCCTTCGACCTCTACTCTGATACAGATTCAGCTGTTAAGGCATCCATCAACAAAGTAAGTATCGATGACAACGGCTATGTATCACTCGGAGAAGAGATTGGAAGCGCCAAGGCCTCCTATGGTGCAGGCGACAACGTAAGAAGATACAATCTTACAATTTCAACAGCTGAAGACCTTGCAAACGGTGCTGTAGTACTGACATTTGCAAAGGGAACTAAGGTACAGATTGACAACGTCAAGATGTACGGTGCCAACCAGGAATCTTCATTTGATGAGACTCCTATCGATTATGACATCACATGGACAGGTGACAGCGGCGCAGGTTCAGCCATTGCCATCGACACAGATGCAAACGGCATCCACTCCATGTCAGGCATAGCAAGTGGCAGCACATGGTACTCTCCTCAGATCGGAAGCAGCAACTTCACAACTGTTGCAGGACTTAAGTACAAGCTCTCACTTGATTACAAGCTGACAGGAAACAACAACGGCAAGTTTAAGTACATCGTACAGCAGAACGGCGGAAGCTGGGCTGTAGTTCAGGATATCGTTGAAGTCGACAGCAGCGCTCTTACTCTGGGTGCAGACGGATTCTACCACTATGAGACAGTATTTACCGCTGCTGCTTCACTTGAAGACTGCCACTTTAACTTCGGTTTCGGCGACAGCGCAGCTACAGGTGATACAACATTCTTCTTTAAGAATGTAACCATGACTCTTGTAAAAGAAGCTTCAGAAGATAACGGACAGACAGACAACGAGACAGATGTTGACGATGACATTTTCGCTCCCACACCTGTCGCAGATCCTTCTACCGATACTCCTGAGACTCCTGATGAGCCCGAAACTCCTGACGAGCCTGTAATAACACCTGACGATCCGGTTACTCCCGATGAGCCCATCATCACACCTGAAGAGCCGGATAAGCCAGACACTCCTACAGAGCCTGAAAAGCCTGTAAAGCCCACAAAGCCTTCAAAGGTAATTAAGGAAGTTGTAAAAGTAGTTACTACAGTTGTAAAGACAGTTGTTAAGACAGTCGTTAAGACAGTTTCAAGCGTATTAAAGAAACTCTTTGGTTTCTGATATAACACCTCTCTTTATAGGAAGGCCCCTCAGCCATGGCGCTGAGGGGCCTTTTTTAAAACCCTGAATTATTATCAATTTGCAAATCGTGCTGCTCTTACAGTCTTCGTATACTTCCCATAAACATATTTTCCGGCTGAGTCTTTTACTCCGTATTTAGCCCGAACATAATATGTTCTGTTCTTAAGACCACTCTTTGACACGACAGCCCTGGATACCCCGGTGCCATCGTCACTCAGACTCTCCGGCCCCAGAACAACCGAATTAACTCCAAAGATGAACAGGGGAGATGCAGAGTATTCAATCACCACGCTTCCGTTTTCGGAACTGTCTTTTACTGCCAAAGCCACTTCCAGAGAGACAGTTCCATCTTCTTCGTGATCGATCAAAACAGCACCTGCCGAAGGAACCCCGGGACTGACCTTAGTCCAGATTGGATAGATGGTTATGGTTGCTCCGTTCTTTTTTACAAGCTTAGAAATATTCTGCCTTTCTCCATTTGAGTCATAGAGTTCTATCCTGTTCTTTCCTTTCTTGTCAGTTGCAAGACCGCTTAGAACATACCCCTCTTTTGCAGACTTCCGGCAGAATTCTTCAAGTATATCAGATACATCATGGAAGTATCCCACCTTATAAAGGTCACCGCTTTTCTTCTTGCCTTCGTAAGTACCGCCATTGGGATTGAACGCAATTGTATACTCACTCCAGTCAAAAACAGCCTCCAATACCAGATCTGAACAGTTGTCCTTAAGCACCTTCTTAATCAGTCCTGTGTCTAATGAAGGATAAGTACTTATGAAACCATCACCAAATGCCTGTGAGACCTGCCACCCCTTAAAGACGTACCCCTCATAAGACAGCGTTTTAAGTGTGACATCTTTGCCTTTGTATGTCTGAATTTCCTCACCTTCAAAAGAAGGATCTTCAAAGAATCTATATCCATAAAACGGATTATAAACATGCGCATTCTTGCTGTATGTAATTGTGTTCTGCCTGCTCTTCCAGATGGCATAGAGCTTAACTGACGTCTGTTTGCCGTTTCCAAGTCCGTCTATACCTGTTACAGGCACCTTCGAATTGGAACTAACCCCAAAACCTGCCAGCTCATAGCCATACCTCTTCCATTTGGGAGCTGTGAAGCTCGCTGTGGTATCATAGGCAAATTCCGATATCTCCTGTCCCGCTGAATCTACAGATATATACTGCACTCCTTTCGAGCTATCGATATATTCTCCGGCGTCTTCGCTTGTTCTGACATCCTTGGCATTGGGCATAAGGGTTACAGTATATTTCAGCCGCTCTGTCTTTGCAGTCAAAACCGGATATACCTTTATCACACTGCCGCTTCCGCTCTTTGCCGCAAGCTTTGAGTATTTCCTGTAAAGAGCATACTTTGGCTTTCTGGCATTGACCGCAAGTCCAAAACCGCTGACGCTCCGGCCTTCATCAAAGTCGTCAAGGGACTCTATATACATAGCCGCTGCCGTAAAATCGACACTGTCTGTATAGGTAAGTCCGACATAGTCGCTGAGGACATTAGCATCTGAACTGTACGCTGAGCCATCTTCTCTGCAGAATATCACATCATAAGTATACGGCGACCAGTTGGCTGTAAGTTCTATGTTTCCACAGATTTCACCGGTTACCCTTCCTGTGCCCGGATCAATGACCCTGCTTATACTGTTCTCGTCAATACCGCCGGTTGTGTACTCTTTTCTATCATCACCATCTGTAACCACTGCAGTCCAGCCTGCAAACTCAAAGCCGTCCTTTTTAGGGTCCGGAACCTGTTTGGATGATCCTAGGCCATAGACATAGGATGTTGGCTTTGAACCGATCTTACCGCCGTCAAGACTGTAGGATATCTTGTAGGAAGCGGCCGCAAAACGTGCGGTAAGCACATACTCACCGCTTGTCGGCAAATCAAGGTCTTTTAGCCTGAGGGTGTTCTTTACGGTAAAGAGTCTGGTCTTATTCCTGTACTCTCCTTCCCATCCCCTGAAGGTATAGCCGGCCTTTTGGGGCACATAGTTTTTCAGGGCAAAAGAGCTGTCGAAGGAAGCTGCTTCTTCCGGCAAAAGCTCTGTCTGTCCATCAGTATCCATGAACTTCAGAGTGTAGGTCTTTGGAGTCCACACAGCTGTAAGTGTCAGGTTCTGATAGATATCATCGCCGTAATGTGTGTAGAAGTCCGCCCCAACGGTCCATCCCGCAAAGTCATATCCTGTCCTTGAAACCTCATATATCTCTTCAGGATTGTTTTTGGGATCCTTTTTAACATAAGATCCGGCACCGTCTTTTTTGTAGTTATAAAGAGCCACGCCGTCTTTCGTGACATCACTTGCGCTGTAGGTGACTGTTGTCTTGTTTTTGCCTGCGGTTCCTCCGTTTAATTTATAGGTTATTTTGTAGGAGGATACCTTTTTCCAGAGCGCTCTTGCAGTAATCTCGCTCCCGGCATCGGTGAGTTTTCTGAAGCTTGCCGAGGGCTTCAGTGTAACTTTTCTGCCGCTCAGATTCGTATACTCCCATCCACTTAATGTAAATCCCTTGAGATTATACTCATCGCCCGTCAGAATGAAGCTTTCGTCCACACCGGCAAGCAGTTTTACATAGGGATTTTCTCTGTCTTCTGTCCTTGCCGCATCAGCCAGGCTTCCTCCAAGGTTCTCTGCCTTGGCATCATCAGGAAGATTGGAATCAAGTATTACTGTATAGTTGTTGTCTGCCTCTTCCCACTGGGCATAGAGATCAAGACTTACTCTGGCTGAGGGTGCGCCGTATTTTTCTACAAGCTTCCCGATCAGTTCTTTTCCCGTAGTTTCGAAGCTGACCTCAAAATCGTCCGTGCTTTCCCAGCCGCAAAAACCTGTTTTATCCGAAAGAGTACTGAAAACAAGATTCGCTGTAACAGCTGCTGCATTCTTTTCATCGTCCTTTTCGGTTATTCTGTAGGCAGCTTTTGACGTTTCGTCTTTTCCAAAGTTGGAGTGGAAAGTTACGACGTACTCCACGGGAACCCATTTTGCATAAAGAGTTGTATCCCTGGTTATCCGCGTCTTGCCAAAGGAAAAGATATTCTTAAACTCCGCATCGGTATACCATCCTGAAAGATAGTATCCCGCTTTTTTAAGTTCTGCATCAGGCCTTGCCACAGTTTCACCACTGCGTACCCTAAGGTCTTGTATAGTAACTTCCTCCAAGCCCGTGTCAAAAGATACTGTCCTGAAAGAAGACTTTTCTGCATAGACATTAAAATAGAACTGAGTTGTCAAACCGGTAACCGGATCACTTTCACATGAATACCGAATATTTTCGTCAAAGCGGCTCTCACCCGGGATCACCTCAACTTTTTCACTGCCATTTTGGACGTAATAACTGCTATATGAGCTGCGGGAAAAATCAGGGAGTTTATCACCGTATGTCACCGAATAATCACTGCTGTAGTCATCAAACAGAAGGCGGATCTGTGCAGTGATAGGCTCCCACCTGGCATAAACATGAAGTTTGCCGTCCTCTGAGAGCATCTTTTCCTCAATCGGAGTTCCACCATTCTGCCCCGGCATATAAAGTTCGCAGTCTTCATTCATCTCCTGTGAATAATACAAACCTGTAAGATCATAGCCGTGATCGGGTACATAGTAATATGGGGTAAAAAGTCCATGACCGGGATATAAGACAAATCCGACGAAAAATTCCTGCAGATGAAAGGTCTTCTCGATACCGTCCAAAAAGACATGATGTCCGTGATCGCCGTCTTCAAAGACTACATCAATTATTCTTTCAAATTCCGGAAATACAGATATTCCGGAAGATACGTCCTCCCTGGAAACAGTATATTCATAGAGGTATGCGGTATGATCGTTTATGATCCTTCCATAAAGTGCTTCAAAACCATATGATTGCGCCATACAGCGCAGGTAATTAAGTTCATATCCTTCGGGAATTTCAGGATAAGGAAGGATAAAGTAAACCAGCTGCCCTTCTTTACCCTTTACAGATTTGGGCATGTCAGCAGGAAATTGATAATTCAAACTGTAGCGGATCGGTATTTCCAGCTCCGCATCGGGATCATTCTCATCATAGATCCTGGTAAAATCAGCGCCGACGGTGATACCGGCTTCAATATCCATGGAGTCATAGTAGTTAAATGTAAATGTATATGTTGATGTTTCGTCATTCCTGCTCGCGGGAATGTTAATATACCCATTGGCGCTTTTAAATACAGCCCACATGGATTTTAATTCATATCCCTCCGGGATGTCAGGAAAAGGAACAATGATATCATCAGACTCAAGCCACTCCCCATTCCACTCTACGGATGTGGGTGGCTGATTGTTCGGATCGGAAAAAGCGATATCCCCGTGGTAGTAAATGGGAACGGATACGGCCTCCTGATCATACAGCAGTTCATCGTCAAGAGTTTCCTCTGCTGACTCAGGATATGTCTCAGAGACATTCTGATTCTGTATAGTCTCCTCATCTGCAGCGCTGCCGGAAGTTACGGCCTCATCTGTTGTGAAATCCGAATATTCTTCAGCATAAGAGGGAACATATGAAGACATTGCCACAACTGCTGCTAAGGCAAGGCTTAGGATTCTTCCTGTTGTTTTTCTTACCATTTATCATTCTCCTTTTGTTAATGGTTTTTTTCCTAAAGCTCATTATATAGGAGTTCTCATATTCAGCAACTTAAAATTATCTAATATTTAAGCATTTTTTCAACTAAATTTCATATACCATTCGGCGTGCTGATATTTTTTTGCATAAAGTGCCCCGGCCCCCAACCAAATCGAATAATTCTGTTAAATGCAAGTTTTGAAGAATAATGTTTATGAAATTTTCATATTAAATTTAATGTAATATTGTTCTTTTTAATTGCTATAAAAGCAAATGAAATGTAGAATTAAAGTTGCAGCAGTACGTGTATGTACTTGTAAAAGGAGAAAATTTCATGAAAATGTTTTATGGAAAGAACGCATCATGTGACGCAAAAGAAGCTACCAGGGGCCTGTCCTCACCAAAGCTCATTGTTTTTAGCTGCAGTGAGAATGGCTTTGATAAAGCCGTAGCAGATATTGAGAATCTTTTTCCCGGCGTGCCCAGTATCGGCTGTGTAGGAATGGGATATGATTCAACAATTCTGGAAAAAGGTGTGTCAGTCATGGCCTTCTCTGAAGGCGTTACTGTTACCACCGGAATCCTTGAAGGTGTATCCAGGATGCCTGCAAGGCATATCACGAGACTTAAAAATGATATCGAACAGGTAAGGCCCGGCAGGGACAACACAGCTATTATTGATTTCTGTACCGGCAATGATGCTGTTGTTCTCACTACCCTTCGCGGTCTTGTTGACAGATATAATCTCCAGGTCATGGGTGCCACCGGCGATGCCGGCAAAGTATCCTGCAATGGTGTAATCTACAACGATGGTATGACCTATGCCGTTATTCGCAATGAACACGGCAGGGTAAAGACCTATAAAGAGAATATCTACGTTCCCAAGGATAGCTCCCAGCAGCTTATCTGCTCCAAGACAGATAAGGCAAAATACTATCTTGGTGAACTGAATGGCCGCTCAGCCAAGCAGGTATATATGGATCTCACCGGAACTACCAGCGATAAAGAGATCATAAACCAGACCTTTAAGAATCCTCTCGGCAAAATGATCGGTGATGATGTATGCATCATGTCCATCAAGGATGTGTCAGGGTCCGGACTTATTCTTTACCGTCAGGCCAATGACTCAGACATCCTCACCCTCCTTGAGATGCGCGATCCCATGGAAGTTGCCCAGTCCACCGTAGACAGGATCAGAGCGGATTTCAGCAGGATATCCGGTATTTATTCAGTCAACTGCATTTTCCGCTACCTGGTTCTGAAAGAAAGGGGCGAACTCAATTCATATCTTGGAAAGATCGCGTCCCTTGGCACCTCCTGCGGACTAGTGGGATTCGGTGAGCACTACAACGCCCAGTTTGTTAACCAGACAATGACCTGTGTTGTATTTGAATGATGTAAGAGGCAATAACCTTTGCGCACCATTTCGATCTTTATAACATTTGACTAAAAGGAGAAATCATATGTTCACAGATATTTTTAAGAAGAAAACTGAAGAGCCGGACAATCATAAGGTGCAGACCTCCTCTCCCACCGATTCTGACAAGATGGAGTCTCTGGTTTACATCGCTGATTCTATAAAGACCTTCCAGAAAGAGCTTGTGCAGAACGAGCTCAATTCCCTGAAAGAGATCCATGATATGGGAATTGCAATCAATACTGTTATGGAAAGTAATGCAATGCTGCGGGAGCAGATGGATGCCTTTAACGAGATGTTTGACGGGGTCAATTGCAGTGCCGCCAAGTTTGAAGATGTCAAACAGAACATCTTAAACAGTGTCGAAAATGCACAGAATAAAGTTGAAGAATTAAAGACAAGCTCAAATGAAGTAAGGGCAAGCTTTGATGAGATGACTCAGGGGTTTGAAAACTTCAAGAGCGCTGTTGATCAGATCTCCGATTACATGAAAAAGATCATCGGAATCGCAACCCAGACCAATCTCCTGGCCCTCAACGCTTCAATAGAGGCCGCAAGAGCCGGAGCCGCAGGCAAAGGCTTTGCAGTAGTTGCGACGGAAGTTCGTGAACTTGCAGATGAGATCAAGGTCATGATAAGTCAGGTAAATGCCAGTATCGACGCAGCAGGCCAGGAAAGTGAAAAACTCTCTGTAAGTATGGAAAATTCCATAAATGCCATGGACAGGAGCCTCAAGGAGGTCGATGAGACAAAAGAAACCTTCGCAGAGATCATTGAGAGTGCAAACGGCGCAAATGCTGTTCAGCAGGAAATCTCTGATACGGCGGATTCAGCTTCGGATGAACTGATAAAGATCGGAAACAGTTTCTCAGATATCAATTCCAAGTACGACGATCTTGTAAACCAGCTCGACAGGGTCAATGCCCTCGGCACCACTAAGAGCAGCGTGTTCGAGCACATAGACAACCTGATCTCACAGATTCCGCCTATTGTGAAGGATTAAATACTGCTTCTATAAAAAATGATCCCCCAGTCTGAAAAAGGCTGGGGGATTTATTATGTCTGAATTATCTCTGTTTCTGCTTTACTTGGGTCTTAGATTAGGCGTATGCTCAGACTTCTATCAGTTCATACTCCTTGACTCCGTATCCCATTTCTGCTGCAGCGTCTATCGTGTGTTCTCCATTTCTCGTCTGCACCCTCTCAAGGAAATGATCTTTGCCGGGATCCTGTGATTTATAGACGAGATCAACACAGGCTCTGTCAATCGCAACGGGATCTGTGGAGATCAGAATACCCACATCAGCCATGCAGGGATCTTCTGCTATTGCGCAGCAGTCGCAGTCTACAGAGAGATTCTTCATTACATTCACGAAAACCATATTTCCATTGAAATGTTTTACCACGGCCTCTGCTGCTTCTGCCATTGACTCAAGGAAGTGATTCTGAGGCGGGAGATCTCCCCAGACAATATCCTGCTCTTCTGTCCTGGTATACTTGCCTGCGGAGTGAATGTTAACCTTACCTGCTGTGGATGCACAACCTATGGACAATTGCTTCAGTGCTCCGCCGTAGCCTCCCATAGGATGGCCCTTAAAATGCGAAAGCACAAGCATGGAATCGTAGTTCAGAAGGTTCTTTCCCACGATATCACTTTTAAGATGGTTCGCATGCTCTATCGGAAGTTCAGCATCGGGACCTTCTGCATCCATGAGATCCACTACAAAGAAGTCATTCCAGCCATGCTTTTTGATAAGCCTGTTGTGCTTTTCGGTACTGTTGCGCTCACCTTCATATGCGGTGTTGCACTCAACAACTGTGCCACCCACATGCTCTACCATCGGCTTCCAGAATTCCGGCTTAAGATAGTTCTGGTTGCCATCCTCACCAGAGTGCACTTTAACTGCGATCCTGCCGGTAAGCTCTTTTCCAAGAGTCCTGTACATTTCTACCACCTTCTGTGGTGTGATTGTCCTGGTAAAATAGACTTTAGATACTGATCCCATGAAGCATCTCCCTCCTCTGAGTTAATTTAATCTAATTCTATTTTACCACGTTTTTGGCCCCTGGGGACGGGGGCCAAAAAAGGCCCTCGGTTTCCCGGGAGCCCTCTGCCTGACCAAAATTACTGCGGATCAATGTATGATGTTATTACTGCACCCTTATAGGTATCCTCTATGTAGGCCTGAACCTTGTCGGACTGAAGAGCCCTGATGAGCGCCTGCGTCTTCTCTGTCTCCTCATTTCCTTCTTTTACAACAAGGAAATTGGTTCTCTTGATCGATGTCTCCTCGTTGAACTCCTCAATTCCAAGAGCGGGATATGTGGCAGGAAGCCCTGCTTCAAGCGCATAGTTGCCGTTTATAGCTGCCGCATCAAGGTCAGGAAGCGAAAGAGCAAGCTGCGCAGCATCAAGAGGTGTGATCACGTAGCCGTGAGGGTTAGCTTCTTTGTCGTTGTTGAGTGAATCCTCAGTATAGTTGGGATCTGTGCCAAATCCTCCGTTTGATACAAGAAGTCCCTTCTGTACAAGAAGATCTATACCTCTGTCTTCATTCTCAGGTCCGTTTGGTACGCCGATTGCCGCACCATCGGGAAGATCCTCAAGTGATGTGTACTTCTGGGAGTATATACCCATTGGCTCAATGTGAACACCTGCTACTGCCACAAGATGAAGTCCTGCGTCCTCATTCTGGCTGTTCAGATATGCAAGGGTCTGGAAGTAGTTGGCGTCAAGTTCTTCTGCTTCAAGGGATGTATTGGGCAGTACATAGTCGGAAAAGACTACTGTCTCAAGTTTCCATCCATCTTCTGCAAGTACATCCTTCAGAACATTGTCAAGAATCTCCGCGTGAGGTACTGCTGTTGCGCCTACTCTGATGACCTTATCATCGCTCTGTGAATCCTGAGCCTGCTCCGGAGCTTCTGCAGAAGCCTCAGCTGTTGTCTCAGCAGCCTTGGCTGTCTCAGCTGTCTCCTTTTTGGCACCTGCCACTTCAGGCACCTCTGTATTTCCGCAGCCTGTAGCAAGTGACCCAAGAAGTGTTGCAATTGCAAGAACTGATACTAATCTCTTTTTCATAACAAATCTCCTCCTAAATCTGTGTTGTTTTTTAGAAGTATAGATTTATCACATCATTTTGTAAAAGAGACTATTCTTATCGCCAGATATAGCTTTTACTTAACAGACTCACAGCCTGAATTTACAGCAATTAAAAATCCATCATCTCATATATCCTGGTGCAGTCTTCTTCACTAAGTGTAACGAAACCGGAGATGCTGCCCTGGCGTCCGTCGCCATAGCAAAGTGCCTTTACAAGTGTGGGGATGTCTTCTCTCTTTGCTCCAAGCTCCTTAAAGCTAAGAGGCATTCCGATTCTCTTAAGGAAGTTTTCAAGACATGCAATTCCCTCAAGGGCAGTTCTCTCTGGATTGTCGAAGTCCATCTGGCAGCCCCATACGCGGACAGCCAGTTTGGCAAAGCGGGAAACATCATGCTTGTAGACATACTTAAACACTGCAGGCATTGTAACCGCAAGACCTGCGCCGTGTGCACAGTCGTAAAGTGCTGACAGCTCATGCTCTATATTGTGACTGTTCCAGTCCTGACTTCTTCCAACTCCGCATGAGTTGTTGTGAGCCATCATTCCTGCCCACATGATGTTGGCTCTTGCCTCATAGTTGTTGGGATCTTCTATAACTCTGGGTCCTTCATGTATCATAGTAAGGAGCA
>JAEEGF011831213.1_pt1 | contig 11892 bp, 11 predicted proteins | sample 9134171 | NCBI WGS metagenome assembly JAEEGF01 (sample SAMN16246542, study PRJNA631951) | gut metagenome | biome: gut microbiome; feature: rumen; material: AP-attached | host: Bos | place: Iran: Karaj | collected 2018-10 | reverse complement strand
TAAGGTTCCTCGCGTATCATCGAATTAAACCACATGTTCCTCCGCTTGTGCGGGCCCCCGTCAATTCCTTTGAGTTTCACCGTTGCCGGCGTACTCCCCAGGTGGGATGCTTAACGCTTTCGCTTGGTCACTGACTGTCTGTCGCCAATGACGGGCATCCATCGTTTACGGCGCGGACTACCAGGGTATCTAATCCTGTTTGATACCCGCGCTTTCGAGCCTCAGCGTCAATCGCACGCCAGAAGGCTGCCTTCGCAATCGGAGTTCCTCGTCATATCTAAGCATTTCACCGCTACACGACGAATTCCGCCTTCCTTGAGTGCATTCAAGCCCAGCAGTTTCAACGGCATGCCAAGGTTGGGCCATGACATTTAACCGCTGACTTACAGGGCCGCCTACGCTCCCTTTAAACCCAATAAATCCGGATAACGCTCGCATCTTCCGTATTACCGCGGCTGCTGGCACGGAATTAGCCGATGCTTATTCGCAAGGTACATGCAATAGCCCACGCGTGGGCCACGTTATTCCCTCGCAAAAGAAGTTTACAACCCATAGGGCAGTCATCCTTCACGCTACTTGGCTGGTTCAGGCTCGCGCCCATTGACCAATATTCCTCACTGCTGCCTCCCGTAGGAGTCTGGACCGTGTCTCAGTTCCAGTGTGGGGGACCTTCCTCTCAGAACCCCTACCGATCGTCGCCTTGGTGGGCCGTTACCCCGCCAACAAGCTAATCGGACGCATCCTCATCCATCGCCGATGAATCTTTATTCAACATCCCATGCGGAATACTGAAGCCATCAGGTATTAATCTTTCTTTCGAAAGGCTATCCCTGAGCCATGGGTAGATTGGATACGTGTTACGCACCCGTGCGCCGGTCGCCATCGGGTGTATTGCTACACCCATGCTGCCCCTCGACTTGCATGTGTTAAGCCTGTAGCTAGCGTTCATCCTGAGCCAGGATCAAACTCTTCATTGTAATTGTTAATCTCTTTACGCCCATTTGCCCCGCAAGGCAACGGGCGATGTCTGTATGTCCCCTTGGTTTCAGACGGGACGGACACACAGAGCCGGCTTACCGAATCTCATTACGCTTCTCGCTTACTCTTCTCGTCTCTTGTCTATTGTCTATGGAATCATGTCAATGAACGAGCGCCGCATTCGGCGCAGAAAACACCGGGACGCCCACAGACGTCCTCTGTTTTGCGGGTGCAAAGGTACGGCGACTTTTCCGGACAGCCAAATATTAAAGCAACTTTTTTGCACTTTCAGGCAAAAAAACTTTCTGCACATTATTATATAATACGCGCGCGCGACTGAAAGACCCGGGTCTAGGTCGTGCAAGACCCGCCTCGCGCAAAAAAAAGTGGCCGGAGGCAGAGGCGGGAAACGGCGGGGGAGAAAGGGCTGGCGATCGCCGCCGGTCCGGCAGGACACCGGTGCAGGAAGGGAAAAACAACGCCGTTGTTCCGGCAGAACATCGGCGTAGGAAAGGCAAGACAACGCCGTTGTTTTCCGTTACCCGCCGAAGCGACGGGGAACGCATCTTATTTTACCTGCGCTCTTCTTCGTTCTCGACTCGGAGAAGCTCTAATTGATTTGGCTTTTCTCCCGATGCTTCTTCATTTCGCTCGGATAAGCAAATTAAAATCTAGTTTTATTTGCATTATCTCTCGCTTATTCGTATCTTTGCAGGCATGAAAAGGATATTTGTTTATTTTGCAATACTGCTGGCCGCTTTCATAACGGCATCCTGCCATCACAACTCCGATGAGCCCGACAACAAAAAAAGGGATATCGCAGAGCGGACGATCATCGTATATATGGCTGCCGAGAATACCCTCAGCAAGATCTGCCGTTATGATTCCCTGGAAATGGTGCAGGGCATTGGTCATGTGACAAAGAACCATAACCTTATTCTATATAAGGACGACGACAAACTGCCCGTCATCTACCAGATGTCGCAAAAGGACGGTGTCCAGATATGGCGCAGCTACACGAAGGAACAAACCAGTACAGACTCCATCGTGATGCTGAATACTCTGAAAGACATCATCAATGAGTTCCCGGCCCGCCACTACGGCTTAGTGCTCTGGTCACACGCCAGCGGATGGGTGTCGGACCCAGAGGGCTCAAACACTTTGGCACAGGAATCGGAATCCAAAGGACGGAGGCGTTCCTTCGGCGTAGACAACAACAAAAACAGCGGGTCTACTAATACTGGCTCGCGAATGGAGATAAGCGCCTTGCGATGGACCCTGGAGCAACTGCCGCACTTGGATTATATCCTCTTTGACGCCTGCTTCATGCAGAGTATTGAGGTGGCCTACGAACTGCGTAAAGTAGCCGACTACCTCATCGGATCAGTCGCAGAGATTCCAATTCACGGCGCTCCTTACGCCCACATCATGGAATCCTTGGTGAAAGGCGACGCGATAGGCATTGCCGAACAGTACTACCAGTATTATCTGCCGCCCAACAGCGGAATCGCACTCTCCGTTATAGACTGTCTGGAACTGGAGGCCCTTACACGTAAGACTGCAGCCTGTCTGCCAGCCATCTACCAAAACGGGAACTATGTAGACCTGACCGGAATTCATAACTACGGGCCCTTTACCGGCGATTACAAATGGCGGCCCCGCGCCTACGACATGAAAGGATTCATGCACAAGTATCTCGACGAAGACATGTATGAGGACTGGCTGCAGGTGCTCAACCGCGCTGTGCCTTTCCAGAAGGCGACATCGTATTGGGACAGCATTTTCCCCGGCACCCATAACAAGCTGTCCGAAAGCGAAGACTACTCGGGAATCTCCTTATTTGTGCCCGAAAAGATATATGAAAGACTGACCTACAACTGGAATCTATACTTCAAGAACACTTCGTGGTACAGAGCATCCGGATGGAACCAGGTCTATTGAAGAAGAACAGAACGGAGATTTTGGCAATAATGAAAATCATTCATACTTTTAAACCACAATACACCCCCGAGGAAATTAAGGATTTGATTAAATGGTTCCAGGAGAGGATGGACCAGTTACCCAAATCCCTGACCTTGAACGACAGCACTTCAACCGAGGACCTTCCACAAGTCGTTAAGATCCTCATCTTAAGAATGGGCGACTGCAATATAACCCAAACATGGTCGGGATACGCGTCTCACCTGTTCCTCATCAAAGAAAGGCTGATTGAGAACGGACTGTTCAAGTAGGGAAGTCAGGCGCAATTAGTCGGTCAGACGTTCATCTTCGCCTATCGTCTTATTCTTGAACTTATAGACCTTCTCGCCAATGGAGAGCCGGTTCAGACGCAACGAGTCCTTCAGCACGCTGAGAACGAAACCGCCACCTGCTTTTACCTGGCAAGTTCCCCAGGCATAACCGTTGCTCCAGAAATAGGTGCCAGGCTTGGCTGTGAAGGACATCGAACCCTCAACACCTGAATAATGGAAGCCACTCAATGCCAGCAAACTGGCCCAACTGGCCATAGAACGAGCATAGTGGTGACCGCACTCCGGTTCGCTGAACGGATTGCGCTTTGAGCCGTCAAAGCGGTTACGAATGGCTTGGATACACTTCAGGCCATCAGCCTCCATCCCCTCATAAATCATACCAACAGCAGCGCAATACTCGAAGCCAGTCATTGACTCCGGGAAATATGGGAATGGAACTTCCAAGCGGCCTTTTGGCCAGGCTGCCATCAGCAATCCGGCCTCCTTGCCCAAAACGTAACTTCGCATATTGTTGAAATGGCGACTGAAGTTAGGCAAGAAGTTATACTTCATGATACTATGCAGAGTAGTCTGAATGTGCTCCTTGCTGCCCAAATAGCCTAAGCCGCAAATGTGGGCCATATACTGTCCAACGAGCTGATCCACCAAACAGCCACGCCCCAGCTGAAAATCAGGAATCTTTGTATTTGGGTCGTCCATATCAAGATACTCGAAAGTCTGAGGGTCAGTAATCTTATGTTCATAATATTCGCCATTGAAAAGATTTGCGTCCATCCACGCACTTCCTTTTTCAAAAAGAGTACGGCACTTGCGGGCAAACACTTTGTCCTTCATTGCAAGCGCCATTTCCTCAGCAGCACGCAGAGCACCCATATACCAAAAGCCCATCTGGGGATTTGGGCCAAAATAATTTACGTCCATCGTATTATGCTGAGAGCCTTCCATCACTCCATCTTGATTGCCGTCCCATCCTTTCTCTACCCAAGCGTAAGAAAGTGCTTTCTTCACATGCTCCCAATTGTCGCTCAAGAAGGAATTGTCGCCTAACAGTTGCCATTCGCGATAGAACTTCATTATACAACCCATCTGTCCGTCGGCTGCAGCACTACTCCCATCAGCCGCACTTGACAAAGGCAGGGCAGCGCGGAAATTCATAAGTCCGTTATCTTCCCGCAACGCGTAGTTAAACTCCACATCGCGCATTGTACGTGCCAAGTCGCCAAAAAGGAAAGGTGTGGCAACCTCGTAATTCCAAACATGGGTACAGCTACCCATACACGACCCTACCCTATCGCGTACGCCCTCCCAGCCCATTAAATGGCCACTGGGCAAACGAAAGACGGTCTGCGAACGCAAGACGTTCAGGTTGAAGAGAGCACCTTCCTTCACTACGTCTGGATAAGTACTCTGCAGCAATGCGTTCACGAAACGAAGCGTCCCCTGTTCCAATTCCGGAATTCTGGGCACAATCTTCTCTGCTGCATCCCAGGCATCGCTATAGAGCTGACTATAGTAGTTACCCACAACGACTGAGGCCCATGCCTTGCGATTTGGGAAATTCCATGTCAGGAAGAAATTGAAGGTCTCTGTCTTACCTGGTGCAATCTTTTTCTTCACAGCCAACGAAGCCAATGGATCGTTTTCCAAAGGCCATTCTTTTTGTGTAAGAAGGCCATCGGCACTAAAATCATCCCAAAAGTTCAGGATGGCATTCTCCCAATGGTTGGGTTTTGAGCAAGTACGATAAGTTACCTCACCAGTAGCGTCGGTAGTCAGGGCCATAGTGCCCCAAGCCTGATCTCCCTTATCCACACCGTCACTGAAATAGAAAATACCCTTCAGTCCATTTTGCTGACGAAACTCATTCTTGTTCTTGTTTGCTCCATAAGGATAATATTCTGCGCCATTTGAGTTAAAGCGGCTACCGTCTTGACCTATGAAGTTACGTAACGATCCGCATACTGAGACTTCAACAGGTTGCTGTCCCATGTTGGTAACTTCGTAAGAAAGTACAGCCACAGGTAAGCTACTATCATCCGTATTACATGGAATAAGAGGGTTGAACCCTTTGATACAAACAGACACAGGAATAGCACTATCACTAAGGAATACCTGCCCAAAAGGATAGGCTGCACTAAACGTGGCATTCTCAAATCGAGGCAGACCAAAATTATTGGCTGGACGGCCTTCACAATCAAGATATTCATCATCATAAAGCGGGCCGGCCAGCATAGAAGTAACAGGTTCCGCTCCCTGCGGTTTAACAAAAATGGTGAAGAAAGGCGTGTTGTTACTCTTCATCACTGTGCTGAATCCCTTACCTGGCACATTCATAATCTCCCAGTCGCGCAGTTCTCCACGTCCGCCCAATGACACGGTTCCAGTACCGATACCCCCCAGAGGTAGGGCTATTTCATGCAAATGGGCGCTGTCATAAACACGTAGGACAGGCCAATCACCAGACTTCCATTCACCAGCATTAATACTTGTTTCACAAAATAGTAAAAGAAGGAAAAGCATGCATCCGCAAATTGTTTTGTCTTTCATATCAGTGTCAGGTTAAATACATTATTATTATATATAGGAAACATTTCTCGTATGCTAAAACGGAAGCAAAGTTAGTATTTTTGCTTATAATTGCCAAATATATTCAAAAAAAATATGGGAAAGCGATTCTTTTTACTAAGATTTATTGTATATTTGCATGCTGAAAAAGACAGAATGTATAAGACTATACCAATATGAAAACAAGATGGACCGTTGCTGTCATACTGACATTAGCAACACTGATGACACAAGCACAAAGTGTAAAAAAAGGAGTCTATGACGAACAAATCAATCCAATGGAGCAGATAGACAATGCGCTATCTAAAGCTAATTCGGAAGGAAAAATTGTAATATGCCAGGTCGGGGGGAACTGGTGTCCCTGGTGTCTTCGTTTTGCAGACTTTATCACAGCTGACACCGCTATAAGCAAGGTAATAGACGAGAACTTCATCTATATTCACGTCAATTACAACCCGCGCAAATCATCTGGCGAGAAAAAAGCAGAACAGACTGCTGCTATGCTAAAACGCCTTGGAAATCCCGCGCGATTCGGATTTCCCGTATTTGTCGTGTTAGAAGAAAACGGAAAAGTACTTCATATCCAAGATTCCAGTTTCTTGGAGGAGGGAGAGGGATATGACCAAAAGAAAGTGCTGAGATTTTTCAAGAGCTGGACACCAAAAGTTGTAAAATAGGTAGGATGTCACATATCAAAACCATCCTCATAACATAAAAAAAGCCCCTCTTTCCTATAAAAGGAAGAAGGGCTTGATTCTCGAATTATTTCCTACGACGAAAGAATGTACGTACAGCCCGAATAAAACCAGAGCCCATGCGGAGCCCTTCATAGACTGCCAATCCATTACTCACCAAACGACTCACCCCAACAATACGATTAGAAGTGGCTGGCACAGGTTCAAATATCCGTTGCGAGACAGCACTAATCTTCTTGTTAGATGACCTCAACTGAGAGCGGATATATTCCTTCTCGCGACGTATAGCTGCCAAAGCATCAATTTGGCTATTAATCTGGTCTGCCTTGTTCATCTTCTTCTTGTTCTTGATTGTAGAATATACGTGCCATCATACGTGCCAAGGGCTGAATAATCCAGTCGTTTCTCTTTCTCCAAGCGATCAAGAGCAATATCAATTGTATTGCTGCGATACAAAGAAAACCAAAGGCCATGTTGTCAGTCATCTGGCCAATCCAATATGCCAACGCAAAGGTTAGGAAAAAAAGGATCATGGCACCTATGACGAAACAGACGACAGCAATAGCTACAGTAGATAAGATGACAGTCAGCTTATCCGCCGTATCTAGCATTATGAAAGACTTCTGCAAGCCCACATAACGCTTCACTTCATGCAAAAGCTCACTGAAGTTCTCTGTATAATTGCCAGTGGCAGCCATTAATGAAATTGGGATGAATTATTCTTCTGTATTAGTCGTGGACTGCAATTCTTCCGCAATTTCATCAATAAGGCTGTCCATCTCTTTACGGTTTAGACGGATGCCACGTTTGCGTAAAGCTTCTGCAATCTTCTCGCGTAAATCACTACCCTTCTCTGGGGCAAAGAGTAAACCACAAGCGGTACCAATAGCGGCGCCACCCAAAAAAGCAACCAAATAATTTAAAGCTCTCATGTCAAAATTACATTTTATAGTTTGTATCTGGTGCAAAATTAGCCTTTTTTTCTGATAACAAGTCTATTTTATTGAAAATATTATTGATTTTAACGTTTTTTTGTATGAATTTTGTTGTTTACCTAAAGAAATATGGCTATCTTTGCAGCAAAATAAGCGTAATGTACAAAATCAAATAAGAATTAAACAAATCAAGTATGAAAAAAACATTAGTGATGGGCGCTGCCATTTGTGCAGTTTTCGCCATGACATCCTGCAAAAGCAAGGAGAGTGCTTACAAGAAAGCTTATGAGAAGGCCAAGGCCCAGCAAACAGCTGTTGTACAGCCCACGACTCCTGTTCAGACCACGACTCCTGTGACCACAGTAACAACCGTTACACCACAGCAAACCGCCCCAGCAAACGACTACAGCAATGTAAATGTGCGTACAGAGAATGTAACTCTGATTTCGGGTTCCGCCCTGAAGGCCTATAGTGTAGTAGTAGGTAGTTTCGGCGTAAAGGCAAATGCTGAAGGTTTGAGCAAATCTCTAGCAGGTAAGGGCTACAATCCCCGTGTATTGCAGGCTACCACATCCAATGGTACCATGTATCGTGTAGTGGCAACAAGCTATGACACGAAGGGCGAGGCTGCCCAGAGCCGTGCAGCATTGGAAGGCCAATATCCTGGCGCCTGGCTGTTGTATCAGAAATAAATTCACAATTCGCGTACCTTATATAATATAGGTGGGCAGAATATTGTCAATAGACTACGGGGTCCGTCGCACGGGAATAGCTGTGACGGACCCTTTGCAAATCATAGCAGGAGGGTTGACTACAGTGGAAACGCCACGTTTGGAAAACTGGTTAAAGGGATACCTGGCAACCGAAAACGTGGAGCGATTCATTGTGGGACTTCCGAAGCAGACAAACGGGCTTGACAGCGAAAATCTCAAACGAGTAATGTCCTTTGTGGACCGTCTGAACAAAGTCTTTCCACAAATACCTGTGGAAATGTGGGATGAACGTTATACAAGTGTAATGGCCCACCGTACAATGCTGGAGAGCGGCATCAGCCGCAAAGCCCGCCAGAACAAAGCCCTCGTGGATGAAATCAGTGCCACCATCATTCTACAAGGATGGATGGAGTCACAGAGACAGAGAGAGAAGCAGAATACAAACATTTAACATTTTGAATGATACTACCAATTTACACCTATGGCCAATCAGTACTGCGTAACGTGGCCGAAGACATTGAGCCCGACTACCCAGAACTGAAGCAGTTGATTCAAGATATGTATGACACTTTGGAGCGAAGTGAAGGCATTGGCTTAGCAGCTCCACAAGTGGGGTTAAGCATTCGTCTGGTTATAGTCAACCTGGACATTATTAGCGACGACCTACCCGAATATAAAGGTCTTATTAAAACATATATCAACCCATACATAGAGGAGGTTGACGACTCGGAAACAGACGTACAAGAAGAGGGATGCCTATCGCTACCCGGCATCCACGAGAAAGTAAAGCGCCCCACACGCATACGTGTCTCCTATCAAGACGAGCAATTCCAAGAACACGAAGAATGGATTGGCGGCTACTTGGCTCGCGTCTTGCAACACGAAATAGACCACCTTGACGGCATAGTTTTCACTGACCACTTAAAAGGTCTGCGCAGACAATTGACTCACAAGAAATTGCAATCCATTGCAAACGGACGCTTTGAATGCAACTACAAAGTAAAGCCTCGCAGATAATGACGTACTGATGAGAAACCTCAGTCGGCTTATATTGCTTTTTGTATGCCTTCTGCCTTTGGCTAATGGTACGCAGCTGACGGCCCAAATCAATACGGACAGAATGATGCTGATGGGCCGAAATGCATTATACTATGAGGACTACGTCTTAGCCATACAGCGCTTCAACATGATTGTCAACGCCAAGCCGTGGTTGGCAGAACCTTATTACTATCGTGCCTTGGCAAAATATTACCTGGAAGATCATCAAGGTGCGGAAATAGACTGCGATAATGCCGTGGAACGCAATCCATACATGGCCGAATATTTTGTACTGCGTGCTTTTTGCCGCATAAACCGTCAACGATATGAGTTGGCTGAAGCAGACTATGCCAAAGCACTTAGCATCAACCCTGACGATCACAATAGCTGGCACAATATGGTCATCTGCCAAATGGAATTGAAGGAGTATGAGCGAGCCGACTCCGCCTTGGACGAGATGATACACAAATGGCCAAAGGAAGCAAAGGAATACACCATGAAGGCACAGGTCGCTTTCTCACGAGGCGACTCCATCACAGCCGAAAAGTGGGTAGATCATGCCATAGAAGTCAACGCGTTCGAAGGTCCTGCATGGAGCATGAAAGCTATGATGCAAGCCAGCCGGAAGGAGTTTGCCGAGGCTGAGGCATCATTAGATAAAGCCATCGTGCAGACACCTCGAAGTGCCGGTTTGTACGTAAACCGTGCTCTGGCTCGATATTATCAGGACAATTTACGTGGTGCCATGTCAGACTATGATGCGGCATTAGAGGCTGATCCCAATAATTACTTAGCTCATTTTAATCGGGGCCTATTACGGGCACAAGTTGGCGAAGACAACCAAGCGATAGAGGATTTCGATTTTGTCCTAAAGCAAGAGCCTGATAACACAATCGCCCTGTTTAACCGAGCCCTGCTTTACGACAACATCGGCAACTACAATGAAGCGATCAAAGATATCAGCGCAGTTATCAAAGACTATCCTGAATTCTGGGAAGGCTATCGTAAACGTGCAGAGATAAGACGCAAAATAGGTGATAACTACGGTGCTGAACGCGATGAGTTCAAAATACTCCAAGCCCGTATGGCCGTTTCATCCGGTACATACCATGCAAGCGGAAAAACACGTAAAAAGAGTGAACACAACATTGACGAATACGACAAATTGGTTGAAGAAGACGTTCAGGAAGCTGAAAACGAATATGCAAACGAATACCGAGGACTCGTGCAGAATCGTCAGACAGAGCTGAAAGTGGAACCTCTTTATGTGCTAACCTATAACTGCATGCCTTCCGAACTACGTCTCTACGTGCCCTACAGCAAACAACTCGATGACTTGAATGCAAACCACCTTTTGCCAGAAACTCTATATCTGACCATTAATGAAGCCAGTACGCAGGAAGAAGACATCAGAAAGTTTTTCGGACGAATTAGCCAAGCGACCAGCCAGTTGGAAGAAGCTCCAGGAAACACAGACTTATTATTGCAACGTGCCATGGACTATTATCATGTCCGCGACTTTGAAAACTGCATTGCGGACCTAAACGATCTACTCGCGCACAACGGGAAACATGTCATAGCCTTAATGCTCAGGGCTCAGTGCCGCTATGCACAGTTAGAGGTTTCTCGCCAGACAACCTCTGCCTCAGATCTTAGATTGGGCCACCTAATGGTACTACAAGATTATTCCCGTGCAGCTGAACTTCAACCCGACATGCCATGCCTGTATTACAACCAAGGATTCATCCACGTTCAACTTGCCGACTACAGCTCTGCCATCGAGGCATTCACCAAAGCGCTTGATGAAGATGAACATTTCCCCGAAGCATATTACAGCCGTGGCGTGATTTACTTAATTACCGGAAAAACTGAAGAAGGATTGAGTGACCTCAGTCAAGCAGGCGAATATGGCATTTATTCGGCTTATAACTTGATAAAAAGACACTCAATCCAGAAAAAATAAAGGAAATAGACAATTTCTGTAGAGAAAAATGTATGTAATAAGAACATTTTTTTGTAATTTTGCACGCTCAAAATCAAGCAAGTAAATAAAAACGACCAAAAGATATGATTAAGATTACTTTTCCCGATGGCTCCATACGTGAATACGAATCAGGAGTAACCGGTTTACAGATTGCCGAGAGCATATCAACGCGCCTGGCGCAGGATGTGCTGGCATGTGGAGTGAATGGTGAAACAATAGAACTGAACCGTCCTATTACGGATGATGCTTCCGTCGTGCTTTACAAGTGGGACGATGCTGAGGGCAAACACGCCTTCTGGCATACCAGTGCACACCTTATGGCCGAAGCCCTTCAGGAACTCTATCCTGGCATACAGTTCGGCATAGGACCTGCCATTGAGAATGGTTTCTATTATGATGTCATGCCGGCTGAGGGTACTGTTATCCGCGAAAGTAATTTCGAGGAGATTGAAAAGAAAATGATGGAGTTGGTACAACGCAAGGAAGCCCTCGTTCGCCAAGATATCAGCAAAGATGGTGCCCTGAAGTTCTTTGGAGAAAAGGGACAAAGCTACAAGAATGAACTTATCGCCGACCTTGAGGATGGCCACATTACCACTTATACACAGGGAGCTTTTACAGACCTCTGCCGTGGACCGCATTTGATGACCACTGCTCCTATCAAGGCAGTCAAGGTGCTTTCAGTCAGTGCAGCCTACTGGCGCGGTGACGAAAAGCGTCCACAAATGACAC
>JAEEGF010519040.1_pt1 | contig 11893 bp, 6 predicted proteins | sample 9134171 | NCBI WGS metagenome assembly JAEEGF01 (sample SAMN16246542, study PRJNA631951) | gut metagenome | biome: gut microbiome; feature: rumen; material: AP-attached | host: Bos | place: Iran: Karaj | collected 2018-10 | reverse complement strand
GGCCGTTCAAGACGGTTCGGGATTCGTTCAAGAAAATTGTCGTCACAAAGGATTTTATGCCGGCCTTCTATGACGAAAATGGAATTTTAACCATGAACTTCATTGATTTCTTGATGGAGCCGAATAGGCTGCTTTCTTTGGGGTGACGCAGCCATGCTTGCATGGCTATGGCCGGGCCGCAGGGGTTTCTGTAACGCCCTAGGCTTTGTCATTCTAGATATTTTTTGAGAATGGCTTTTTTCTTTGCAGGGCATTCAGCCATAATAGCTTTTGCCTGTGTGATTTGTTCTTTGTATTGTTCGATTTTAGAAACTATTTGCTTTTGTTCGGAAAGTTGTGGTACTGGAATGTGCATTTTGGCAAAATTTGGTACTGTTAGTTGCGGAATTGTTCCGCCTGTGTTTTGAAAATTTAGCCTACTAACTGCATATTTGAAATATCGTAAATCAACCTTACTTTCGTCAGGTAACGCAACAATTAGACGAACTATGGGAACAAACGGCGTTGTTCTTATACACGAAAAACCTAGAGTTCCGCGTCCAGAAATTGTAACAGCATTGCTTGTTACCTTAGAAAAATTTGTATAACCAACTAAACCATCATTTTCAACTCCATTTGCATAAACGGGTATATTGTATTTTTCTGTTTTTGTCTCAGAAAATTCCTTTGGCTTATCACCGCCTGCAAATATCTCTGTGCATACATTAGAAAGTAAAGTTTTTGTTCCATTAAAATGAATCAAGTCAATACTTTTTTTAATATTCTCAATAAGTATTTTGTTGTGATTGAATTGTTCATCTATTTTTTCACATTCAGAAACAATTTGTTTCAAAATTTTATCATCAATGTCGGGTACTTGAATGATCATTAAATCATCAGGATATACATGCGGCTGAGAAGATCCCTTTTGTAGCAAATAAATTTGGTCTTGAATTGACTGAAGATAATTATACAAGAAAAATGTTTGTAAATCATTTTTACCTCTAATTGTTGTGCAATCTGAAGCAAAAATGGGCTCTCTCCAAAGATTTACAAAACCAGCATTTGCTCCGCTTGCGCTCACGCTGATTGTGTTTGCTGGTCGGTTTGATTGATTGTGAAAATAAGCAAAATCTTTCCCACCAGCAACAACTTTGACATTGCCCGCCTTTGTTTCAGCTTCTGTAATTGATTTACCTTTTAGAATTTCCGCGATATCACCCAATTTCACTAAGGGATATTTACTCGTCACCTCTATTTTTCTCTCGGCGGTAAGTTTTATAGCCTTGTTAAATGACACTCGACTAAAATCAATCATGTCTTGAGTACGAAGAATTGAGTAGTACTTTTCAACAATTTCAGACAACAGAATATTATTTGCGTTAAACGAAGATTGCAATGCCGCAGCCAGAGTGTCATTTGCATATCGGCTTCGGTCGTTATAAAGCATTCCACCAGGTTGAATTATCTGAATACCCTCTTGTCCTTTACGGTTACTCCAATCGTATCCAAGGAATTTCTTTTGCTCGTTATTATCTGCCGGAGCAGAAACAACAGCCGTCATTTGATTATACACCAAAGAGAAATAGAACAGCTTTTCCCATTCCTTCTCTTTGATTACTTTCAAAAGATTTCGCTGATCGGACTTTTTCTTTTGAGACTTGTCTTTTTCAAACCATTCTACATATTGCGCAAAATATTCGTTGAATTTCAATTCATCTACAGAAATTGTTTCCGCGACAAAAGACTTGTATAAGCTTTCTTCTACATTTATCTTTTCAAGATAAGCCTTGAAAATTTCTTTGTCATTCCAATCATCTTCAATTTTTCCAGAAAGAATTGCATTGACCGAATCCTTGATGATTTCCTTCTTTTTCGGTGGTTCATCGTATTTTTCCAAGAACAACACAACAGTATTAGTTCCTGTTGCACCAAATGTTTTGCTTCCGAATTGGGCTATGCCACGCAGATAGAAATTTTGCAACAAAATTTCTCGTGCGCCAATATAACTTCCACTCTCGTTGCTCAATATGGATGAAGGAAGAATAACGGCAGCGATTCCACAAGGTTTCAATAATTGTGAAATTCGTTCTACAAATAATGTTTCAATTTCACTAGCATCATTGCTAATCAAGTTACTTTTGAGTAATTCAAAGGCATCATCTTTCACCTTCAAATGCATTTTAAAACCACTTACGGAATAAGGAGGATTTGCAACAAGAATATCAAAAGAACCATTCTTAATTTCTTCTTCTGGATAAGATTCTAGTCCATCACCAAACTTGATATTTCCGAGTCCAGCTCCGTTCATATAAAGAGATACTTTGGCGACTCTTGCAAGACGATAATCCTTTTCTACCCCAAAAATAGAATGTTCTACCCAAGCATTATTGTCTATACGTTTGGCTTTGCCGTGAGATTGGAAAAACTCATTAATAGCCTCTATGCCTTCCGTTAGAAAATGCCCAGCACCGCAAGCATAATCTATAACCTTAGGAAATTTAAAGCCAGACTTGCTAACAATGATTTTTTCTAACGGTAAACAATCCCAAATAAACCTTGTTATCGGCATAGGTGTAAAGAATTGGCCTTCGTTTTGTTTAAATCCCTTATTCAGTAATTGTTCAAATAAGTCTCCAAGGAATTGCTGCTTTGAAGGATAGACAATACGATATCCTTGGAATAATTCAACGACTTCGACAAGTACTTTCCCGTTTTGGTAAAACAACTGTTCATTATGAACATCTTTGAAGGCGAAATCATTGTTGCTGTAGAATTTGAGAATGCGGATTGTATTCTGTAAATCTTCGATAGCAGCTTTTCTGTTTTTAGCATTTAACCTGTTTGCAAAAAGTTTTTCAGCATAATCATCAGGAATGTAATAGATTTCTTCCCGCATGAATTTTTCCATACCTTCTTGGTGCAACCGCTGTAAACGGTCTTGAAGGCTTTCATAGGTTTCGCCCATCTTGTACTGAAATTCAACAACATCATCGTCATTCTTCTGAATTTCATCAACCAGTTTGCAAATGAACAATGCGATTAACCTGTTAAAAGCATTTTCCTTATCGCTAACATTGTTGTGTCGCAGAATTTCTTCAAACCGATTTACGATTTTATCTTCGGGTCTGAAATCAACAAGATGCTTTTTACGCAATGGAGGAATCCCTATTTGGTATGCAGAAGATTCTTCTCCGAAGATAACTCCCTTGTTCAGAATCCTTTTGTCGTAGGTTTCATCCCATACTTCGAATAAATCTTGAACGGTTCGTGCGTTGTCATATAGTTTTTGCGATTTGTCTTTTTTGGCTAGTTTACGGACTTCGTCATCGTCAACACAATGAATAATCTTGTTTTCATAAATGACTGTGCCATCTTGAAAATCGGATGTGTATAGCGAAAGCCACTGTGTTGAACGTTCCTGTTGCCAATAAGAGAATAACTGTCCGCCATCTTCTTTTAATTGCTTTAACGCTTTATTATGTTCTGAACCAAATGTTTTGCATTCTATAATCAACAGCATATCCTTGCCGTCTTTGTTATAGACGCAAATATCCGCTTTTCCACCCTTGGCATCATGTCCTAAGTTCCAACGCTTTTCAAGTTCAATATGTTCCGGACGATAGCCCTTTTCAAGTAATCTGCAAACACATTCTAAAACCACAAAGTTTTCGGGATGTTCGAAATTACAGGTGGTTCGATCATTGACCTTAAATCCTTCTGATTCGGGATAAGAGATTGATTGATTTTTAAAATCAACTCTTATTTCGCATTTTTTGCCGATAAAAGCCCGGTAATATGTGTCGGCTGTTTTGTTGTAATCAAAATCCAGCGTTTCAAGAACGTTGCGGAGCTTGTCTTTTGTAATCATCGGGCTGCCTATTTGGGTTGTATTCGCCCTTACTCCGTGATAACCCCATCCTGTTCGATAAACAAAAAAGGCGTGGAGTCGTAGGCACTTACTGACGCAGTGGGTCACCACAACCCAGTCAACAAATAAGCACAAAACGACCCACGCCCCAGATGGGACGTGAGCGTTCGTCTTATTCTTATGTTGACTTTTGAAGTGGTGAATTTCTGCGTCAAAGAATAAGAGACGAATCTCAAAAAATTCCGGTCGCTCCGCACCATTCGGTACGGGGCTATGTCAGTGACAATATAAATAAATATGTCAGTTAGAGATTGCTTCGCTTCGCTCGCAATGACAATTCGATGGGATAAATCTAATCGAGTTTTTTCCTAAAAATATTTTTTCTCTTGACAAATAGTGAACATTTGTATATCTTTAATAAAGAAAATTTGTATTTGCGGATTTTTTTGCCTGTACCGCAAAGGAGATGAATATGAAAAAGGTTGTTCCAGCAGCCACGAATGCTAGCGAAGTTGCAGTTCCTGCAAAATCTGAATTTTCCCTAATAGACGAGAATCTGATCAAATCGCGAATAAATACTATTCGCGGTAAGCAAGTTATGCTTGATTGCGATTTGGCAGCACTCTATGGGGTAGAAACAAGACGCATTAACGAGCAGGTAAAGCGAAATATTGAACGCTTCCCAGAAGAATTTTGTTTTCAAATAACTCCATCGGAGATTCCTGAACGTTTAAAATCGCAAATTGCGACTTTAAACAACAGCGGCAATCAACGCGGTTTGCATATCAAGAAAATGCCATACGTTTTTTCCGAACAAGGGGTCGCGATGCTTTCCGCAGTTTTGCATAGTCCTACTGCTATCAAGGCATCAATAGAAATAATGGACGCTTTTGTCGAAATGCGGCATTTTCTTGCGGTAAACAGCAATCTTCTTGGTTCTAACGAACTGGTTAATCTTTCTTTAACGACAGCTCAAAACACAAGGGATATCGCCTCCGTATCGACGGATGTCAAAGCTCTTTCTGGCGAAGTTCATGAGATGCAGGGCGAATTCAGCAAAATGAACGCGGATCTACAAAAAGTCATGGATAACTTTATCGACCCCTCAACTTACAAGCATTTCTTGATTCTGAACGGTCGCAAACTGGAGGCAGACATCGCCTATACACAGATTTATGACATGGCGAAGAAGTCCATCATAATTATTGATGATTATGTGGGCGTTAAGACGCTGGACCTGTTGCGTGAAATCGCCAAGGATTTATCCATAACCATTTACAGCGATGGACGCGGTTTTGAGACACTGACGGAACAGATGAAAACTGATTTTCTCGCAGTGCGGCCAGATGTAGCACTTGACATGAAAAGAACTAACGGAAAATTCCACGACCGCTACATTTTTCTGGATTATGGCACAAAAAGTGAAAAGTTATTCCATTGTGGCGCGTCATCCAAAGATGCGGGCAATAAAATCACCACCATTATGCAGGTCGAATGCACAGAGATTTACCACGCAATGATTGACATGTTGGAACGGAGCTAGACTTTGCAGCTTTGCGGAATATACAACATACGCCTTATGTGTCATCCGTTGTCGCATAGCCTATGTATATTATTGGCAAACAAGGAGCCGATATGAGATATAAACAAGAAATAGATTTAAGACCGATAAAGTTCGTGGTAAAGGAAATTAAGGGTTTTAGCGCGGCAAAAGCCTATGAATTCGACGAAACTATTCACCCGAAAGGTGATTTGCAGCCACGAGGGAATCTTGGCGGAGTGATTGTCTGCCCTGCAGATTTGCAGACCAAGCCGGGGTTGTTCGTGGCGTCGAGTTTATTGAAATATAATAGAGCACAGATTTTTCATCGTGGTTTCTGGGTTCGGCTCTTCGGCAAAAAACGAGACGAGGTCGTTTTGGACTACAACGATTTCGGCAATGACAGTATTTTCAAGGGACATTTTCTAAACCGTGAATCGGGCGAAATGTACGATAGCCACTCCGCGACTCTGGAAATAAGCGGGCTTTCGTCGAAGGAACTCCTTGCCTTGGCAAAATGCATTCTAGACAATCAGCGAGGTAATGACCGTGATAAAGAGCTATTGGTCAACGATTTAAATCAGCATAAACATTATTTGCTCCGCGTTCAAGAACCGCCGCAGAAGCAAATTCCAGAGGTCATCGACGGCGATGTTGTCGATAATATCTCTAGATATTTCGAACCGTTCGAATGCGCGATAATCCGCAAATTCCCAGAAAGCATAGAAAGCGTAAACAACGGCGTTTTTAGCAAAATACGTGAGTATGCAGAGAGCGAAGAATACAAAAAAGAGAGTTTTGTGCCGCTGATGTACCGGCGCGATTGGGACCGCAGGCTCTATGCGGTTGCCCTGAAGTTGCATTACACCATAGCGACAAGCAATGATTGCTACGTCTTTATCAACGCGGGCGGCAAGCCGGACTTTTTCAAGAACGTCCAGAAACTCGCTAGGGCATTCAATCAAAAATTCATTATAGTCAAGGAAGCAGCTTCGCAAAACGCATTCAAGGAGCATGTCGATGTTGAATTTTCGAGGGGCTTTGACTTTGAATTTCCGGCGGTTGCGATTGCGGGCGAAAAGACAGACGAAGCCGCACTCAGTTCGCAACGAGAACCAGTCGGTCGTTTTGTGGAGAGCATCCCGCTCACTGAAATTTTGCGGCAAACATCTAGCCAGTTGAGCACGCCATTGCGTTTTAAGGACAATGACGAATTAAAGAGAACAATGCAGCTTTGCCTTGATTCTTGGGAAGGGCGGAATAATATGGGCAAATACATGATTTCGCAGATAACCAAGAAACTTATGGAAGAGCTTGGACTTGAATCATAACGAACGGCAACTATAAATTTGTGGGGACATTCACGGTAATGAATGTCCCCCATTTTTTCTACAGTCCCATCGTCCGGCCTGCGCGCCCGTCCTTGTAGGCAATTTCTGACTTGAGCGAATTCATGATGCGGTCGGCGGAGAGTTCATTTCCGTCGTAAAAGCGGAGCGTGCTATAGACGGCGTTGAAATCGCCCGGAGTGAGCATGCGCAAATTACGGGCAGCTTCGGGCATTTGCACGCTCGGGAAGAATCCATGCCACAGAGATTCGACGCCTTCAGGCTTGAGGTAGTCGAACTTGACTTTGAGCGCAAAGCGTCTGCGCGATGCGGTGTCAAGTTCGCCTTCGAAGTTGGTGGCGGCAATGAAGATTCCCTTGAAGTTTTCCATTTGCGTGAGCATTTCGTTCACTTGGGTCACTTCCCAGTTGCGCGAAGCACCGCTGCGGTCACGAATCAGGCTGTCCGCTTCATCGAGGAAGAGAATCGCCTTCGCGTCTTCGGCATCCTTGAACATTTTGCGGATAGCCTTTTCAGTTTCACCGACATAGCAGTTCAGCAAGTCGCTTGTGCGCTTGATGATGAGCTTACGGCCGAGCGTGCGAGCAACGTGCTTGGCGAATTCGGTTTTGCCAGTGCCGGGAGCGCCGTAGAGGAGCAAGTTGAGGCTGTCCGGGCGGTCGCCGTCTTGCATCTGTTTCCACTTTTTGTCAAATGCGCTCATGACTTTCAGCACGTTTTTCATGTCAACATCGATGTTCAGCGCATCGAGCAGATACGTGGGCGAACGGCTTTCCCTGTCGCGGTTGGCGTAAACCATGTCCAAATTCAAAAGTTCCGATTGCGCTTCGGCAATGGTGCGGATAGTCTTGACGGGGTCGATTTTGCAACCGGATTCCACGAGTTTTTTAGCCCCGATGACAGCCTGCGTGATGCCGCCTGCGGTAATCTGCAATTCTTCGGAGAACCGTTTCACGACATCTTGCGGGATGATGGACGACGCGCTCTGTTCGCTAACCACGGATTCCCAGACTTGCAAACGCTTTTCGGCATCGGGGCGGTCGAAATGGATGGAATAATCAAACCTGCGAAGCGTACTGTTTTCAATCCAACGCACGGTATTCGAAATCCAGATGACAGGGACTTTAATCTGCTCCAGGAAAAAATTCAGCGCGCCTTTTTCGCAGCAATTGAGGATAACGTCGGATTCATCGACAAGGAGAATTGCCTTCTTTTTCTGGAACTTTGTGGCGGCATAAAGGATACTCCCCATGCGGTTGCGGACTACAGAATTTTCCTTGCTTTCGCGGTGTTCGCCAACGATGCTGATGTTTGTGAGCACAAGCGGGCGATTGAGCTTTTTCGCGATGGATTTGGCAAGTTCGGTTTTGCCAGTTCCTTCGACACCGTAAAGGAAAAGGTTCAAACCTTCACCGACTTTGGCATGCTTGAGCATGTTGAACGCCAATTCCACTTTCGGATTGCCGTTGCAGAGCTTCTTGAACGGGACGCAGTCGCCTTCATAGACTCTAAAATAGAGACTATCCAAATCGTTACCCGAATGGCCATCCAAGAACGTCCCGATGCGCTTGGAAATGTCCAAGTCTTCGTTAAGAATGCCCATCTGCTTGAGCGTACCCTTGTTCGAAACCGCATTTTCGAAATCAACTTCTGGGTAAAGCTGCGGAAAAATGTCAGGAAGCACCGAGCCCCTGAACCTGCGAGAACCGATCATGTCCAAAAGCGAACTGCACTGTTCTTTGTTGAAGAAAATCCACGAGAACATCAAGATTTCCATTTCGTCCTCGCTCAAGTTGAACGACTTCTGCACGATTTCAAGCCGCTTATAATACGCGTCTCGCACGTCTTTATTCTCTTCCAAAAAGCCGAGCAGTTCACGGACGATGCTATCATAGAAAACCTTTTGCGATTGCTGATCGAAAATGCCTTCGCCGCACAGGTAATTGCGCACGAAATCCGTAATTTCCCTGACAGAACACGAACGGTCAATGACATCGTTGAATCGCACGACAGCCATTTGACGGCGTTGGTAAGCGACGCTCATCTCTTCGCTGTTTTCGTTGCAGCGGAGCCTCTTGCCCGCATAATTCCCGTTCGATTCTTTGATAAAACGCTTCTTGGTGTTCTCCGGGAGGCGGTCTTCTTCGGCGTTGAGCTTTTCAAAATGTTCCGAAAGGTCTTTCAAAACACGGGAAGCGCGATCCTTGGAGATGATAGAAATGCAATCGTCGGCATCGGGATAGCTTTTGCAAATCCGCATCATGCGAATCCAGTATTCGTAGCTCTTGAGCGTCACGAAATCAAGTTCAAAGTTTTTGCGAGCGCTCTCCGTATTCAGGGAATTCAAAACTCGACCGAAATAATTATCTTTCATAAGACCTCCTTATGCCGCCATTATATATCGTTTTTTCTACTAGATATGTAAAGAGACTAGAGTAAATGACATTAAAAATTTTCTATTAAGGTTTGTCATGCCGGATTAAGGTCACTGAGCTTGTCGAAGTGCCGGCATCAGTTTCTTGAATTGTGACAATTCTTATTGCATTTACTAAAACCCAATTAACATTTTCCTTGATCATTATATAGAAACCGTTAGCGACAAATATTGCCGCATAGAATCTTTAGGTAAAAAATTTTTCTCCTAACGGAACATTTATATATATTATCAAAAAAATTTATTTGCATTCAAGGATTATTCATGAATAAAAAGAACAATCGGACAAACAATTCGTCTAGCAAAAAAAAGAATTCCAGCAAACTCGTGCTTTCCCTTTGTACAGCCATTGTAATTATCTCAGGCGGAGGAACTCTCATCCATAAGGCGTCACAATCGCCGACAAACACACCCGAAAACACACCCGTAAATACGTCCGTCCAAACCACAATCCATAAATCTACAGTCACCGAATCGCAGCAAGCCTCGTCGCAATACACCACAAAAGACGCAGTGGCCAGGTACATCTGCGACAACGACCGCTTGCCGCCAAATTACGTGAACAAGGAAGAAGCCATGCGGCTTTACGAAGAGAAAACCGGGAAAAAATTCGAAAGGTGGAATTTCAACCCACAACGAAAGCTAGGTATAATGATTGGCGGAGACAGCTTCAGCAACCGTGAACAAAAACTGCCGCAAGGTAGCTACAAAGAAGCAGATGTCGATTATTTCGAGGTCAATCGCGGTAAAAACCGCCTCATTTACACCAAGAACTGCAATATATATCACACAAGCGACCATTATCAAACCTTTACCAAGCTCAATATTCAAAAAAATCAATAAAAGTTTACATTTGCAAAAAAAAAGATTTATTTTACAATCGGAGGAGCTGCATATAGAAGGAGCAATGTATGAAACTTCACCGAAAAAAAATCCACCGGAGTCTTATTCTCGGCAGTGCCGCGTTCATCGCTTTTTTGTGCTTTTTGCTTTCTATCCAAGCTTACCTCTCCTATTCCAAATCACTTTACAAACGTTACAATGACAAGTTGAACAACATTCTGGTTTACATTTCGAATCAGATTGACATGGACGACCTTTATCAAAGCACGCTTACCGGTGTTAAAAGCGAAAAATACCCTAAAGTACAAAACATGCTCAACGGCATGGTTGACGATTTCGATCTGTTCTACCTTTACTCGTTATTCACGCGGAACGACACCATTTTCAATATCTGCTCTGCCACAAGCAAAGAAGAACGGGAGCGCGGCGAAGAAGACATGAAACTGCTGGAACCGACAACAGCTTACCAGCCCGAAGAGGTGCAAAAATATACAGCAGCCATCAATAAAAATGAAACATCGTTTTTTGAAGAAGATTCCGACTATGGTGCAGCATATACCGCCTGCAAGCCATACGTCACATCAACCGGAGTCCATTTTGGAGTCCTCTGTGCCGATATTTCTATCGAAGACCTGCACAAGACCGTCAACAATTACATTATATACAACATTATGTTGACACTTATTCTGGGCATGCTGTTCGGCCTCCTCTTGATATTCTGGTTACGTCATAACGTGACAGGCCCGATTCAAGAATTAGAACGAAGCGCCCGACATTTTGCAGAAAAAAGCCACAACAAAAAGACTCCCGACGAACTCATTTTCGACACTCCGGACATTCATACAGACAACGAAGTCGAATCGCTTTCGGACACAATTACACAAATGTCCAAGGATATGCGAAATTATGTGCAAGGGATTTTGACCGCCGAAGAACAAACTCGCGCAGCACAACAAAAAGTTGCCGGCATGGCTATTCTTGCGTTCAAGGATGCTTTAACACATGTCAACAGCAAAGTCGCATACGAAAAGATGAAAGAAAATTTGCAAGATTCCATCAACAAGGAAAAAGCGGAGTTCGCTATCGTCATGATAGACGTCAACAACCTCAAGGCCATCAACGACAACTACGGTCACGACTGCGGCGACAAGTACATTTTCGGTTCATGCCATATCATCTGCGGCATTTACAAGCACTCCCCCGTCTATAGAATTGGCGGTGACGAATTCTTAGTCTTGCTGCGGAATTCCGATTACGAGAATCGAGACGCGTTGCTGAAAGAAACCGAAGAAGCTTTCAAAAAATCCATGAACGATACTTCTGTTGAACCGTGGGAACGGTACTCGGCGGCCTTCGGCATGTCCGAATACCAAAAGGGCGACGATGTCGATGCGGTCTTCAAACGTGCCGATGAAAACATGTACCGGAACAAAGCTTCTCTTAAGCATCACCAACCTTAATTGGGCATAACACACGGCCTACGGAAAAGGACTTTATTTCAAAGCAGTTTTGGCGGTGAAAATTGCATTTTTTTGGCTATTTCACCGCCATTTTGTTAGTTTATCCATACCTTTTTAAGTATTTTACCCCAACAAACGCGGCATGTGGCGGTGAATTTAAGCAATTTCATTCCATTTCACCGCCAGAATCACTCCCCGCAACGAGAAAAAGCCCATTTTTCACACACACAAATTAAATTTCGGCGGTGAAATTGGATATTTTTTGCTATTTTCACCGCCACTTTGGCATTTTTAGCGAGTTCTTGCAGCATTTTATCGTTGCACGCACCTCGCTGCTAAGGGACTCCTACGGAGTCCCTCGCTGTTCGGCTCACCTATACGGAAATGCAAGCCTTTCCGTGCAGGATTCGCCTCATC
>JAEEGF010982222.1_pt1 | contig 11895 bp, 9 predicted proteins | sample 9134171 | NCBI WGS metagenome assembly JAEEGF01 (sample SAMN16246542, study PRJNA631951) | gut metagenome | biome: gut microbiome; feature: rumen; material: AP-attached | host: Bos | place: Iran: Karaj | collected 2018-10 | reverse complement strand
TATAATGCCTCGCTATTAACCAAAACGGGCTTTGATAAAATGGGCGCAGACAGAATAAATGCAGATGCAAGCATGAAAAGGCTGATTCAGAGTGCTCTGAAGAAAAAATATACCATGCTGAATGGAAAATGGGGAACAAATCCCTATGATCTAGGAAGGCTTCTTGAAGAAAATAACCTGAAATATGAGGTGATAAAGAAGCAGGAAGATATAATTGCAGCAGAAGATGAAGGTATAAGAGGGCAGATCGGAGAAAAGCTGCAGTCAGAAGAAGAAAAGCATTCAAAAGAAAAGCTGCAGTCAGAAGAAAAAACGGAAAAAAGCCTGTATAAGAATACAGGAGTATATGTAGTATCCTTCTGGAACCGAGGGGACGACCTTATGGGCGGCGTACATACCGTTGCGATAGCACTAAAAAAAGACGAAAAAGAAAGCCTAAAAATAAAAGCCTATAATGATTACCGGACCGAGACAAGAAGCATCGAGGATTTTTTTGCAAATAGGAGATTTATAATAGCTTATAAAATTTTGGGGAAAATGCCTGTAAAGCTTTAGAAAGAAAATCTAAAAAAACGATTAATGATACATATTTATCAAGAAGTAGCCTGTAGAGCGAAAACTTTTGGTTGACAAAGGAAAACAAGCAATGTATAATTTAAAGATGAAATTAGCTTTATACTAGAAAAATTATGAACGGAGGGTGCTTATTATGAAGAGAATTTTCACAATCAAGACTCGTAACTTAGTTGCAAGCCAGCAGAATGGCGGATGCGGCGAGTGTCAGACATCTTGTCAGTCAGCATGCAAGACATCTTGTGGTGTTGCAAATCAGAAGTGCGAGAAGGCTAACAACTAATTAATAATTGCTTATGGTTTGTATGTAATTTAATAAATTAGTTAAAAGTAACAGTCGCTACAAAAGCAAACTTTGTAGCGACTTGTTTTAATGTAAAGGTAAAAAATCTTTTACCTGTTTTATGGAGAAGAGAGAAAGTATGAGTAATCAGTATAAGAATAGCATGATTCATCAGTACAAGAACAATGGATATAACATAGTGCTTGATACATACAGTGGTGGAATTCACTGCGTTGACGATGTTAGCTACGATGCTATTGCCGGACTTGACGCCGGTAATGACAGGGAGACAATCAGAAAAGAACTGCTTGAAAAGTATGGCAAGGGCGGAACAGCCATGGCTAATGCTGATACTTCGGCGCATGATTTTTCGGAAAATGAATATATTACAGATAAAGAAATAGACGAGACCTTCGAGCAGATAGACGAGCTTATTGCATCAGGACAGCTTTTTGCACCTGATAAATACGACCATTTAAAGCTCGACTTAAAGAAAAGGGATAATGTAATTAAGGCTATGTGTCTTCATGTAGCTCATACCTGCAATCTTAACTGTAGCTACTGCTTTGCATGCCAGGGAAAATTCCATGGACCAGATGCAATTATGAGCTTTGAAGTAGGTAAGAAAGCTATAGATTTCCTTGTTGCACACTCCGGTCTTAGAAAGAATCTCGAGGTAGACTTCTTCGGCGGAGAGCCTCTCTGTAATTTTGAGGTAGTAAAGCAGATCGTTGCTTACTGCCGTAGCATTGAAAAAGAAAAGAATAAGAATTTCCGTTTTACACTTACAACAAACGGCGTTCTTTTAAATGATGATGTAATAGATTTCCTCAATGAAGAAATGAATAATGTAGTATTGAGCCTTGATGGACGTAGAGAAATCCATGACAGACTCCGTAAGTTCATGGATGGAAGAGGAAGTTATGATACAATCGTTCCTAAGTTCCAGAACTTCGTAAAGAAGCGTCAGAATGGTAAGCTTTCAACAGAATACTACATGCGCGGAACCTATACAAGGTACAACCTTGACTTCACAAAGGATCTTTTCCAGATGCTCGATTTAGGCTTTGACAAGCTTTCAATAGAGCCAGTTGTATCAAGCGAGGAGACAGATTATTCACTTCGTGAAGAGGATCTTCCAAAGATTTATGAGCAGTATGACATACTTGCCAAGGAAATGATAAAGAGAAAGAAGGCAGGAAATCCATTTACTTTCTATCACTATATGGTAGATTTATCAGAAGGACCTTGCATCTATAAGCGTATCACTGGCTGCGGCTGCGGAACAGAGTATCTTGCAGTTACACCAACAGGAGAGTTTTACCCATGCCACCAGTACGTTGGTGATAAGAGATTTATCCTTGGAAACGTAGATGATGGAATCGTAGCAAATGATCTTAGAGATGAATTTAAGCTCTGTAATGCATATTCAAGAGAAGAATGCAGAAACTGCTGGGCAAAGCTTTACTGCAGTGGTGGCTGTAGTGCAAATGCGTTCCATGCAACAGGAAGCATCAATGATATATATGAATATGGCTGCAAGCTTTTCAAGAAGCGTATAGAGTGCGCAATCATGGTAAAGGTAGCAGAAGCCATGGAGGAAGATGCGTAAAAGAAAGGCGCTAATACTAGCAGCTGAGTATTAAAGTCATAGAATGTAAAAAGTAAAAATGAATTATAAAAGTCATAGAATGTAAAAAGCAAAAAAATGTAATATAAAAGCCTATCCGTAAATATGCGTCCAGGACTCTGGTGGCATATCAAATGCGGGTAGGCTTTTTTGCCGAGGGGAAATATTAACTTTGCTATTACCTTAGGGAATTGCGGAGCAGACCCGGCACTTAGAAACACATAAAAGCAGTATAGGGCGGCTTAGAGACTATTAGGGCAGTATAAGAGCGGGCCAGTACCTATTAGGGCAGCCTAAGAGCAGGGCAGTGCCTATTAGGGCAGTATAAGAGCAGGGAAGTGCCTATTAGGGCAGTATAAGAGCAGGAAAGAACCTATTAGGGCTGCAAAAAAGTGCCTTGAAGCATTAATATTGCAAAATATTGCATATAATTTTGAGAAGTAGTATAATGGAAAATAGATTGTTAAGAAAAAGAAAGGGCGTAAAAGGCATGAGTGAACTCTTAGATAAGCTAGATGGCCTAAAAGAAAATGGAAGAATCCCAATGCACATGCCGGGACATAAAAGAAACGTGCACCTATTAGGAAATAAGCTTCCGATAGATAAGGACATTACGGAAATAGATGGCTTTGACGATTTGCATGATGCTCAGGATTTGCTAAAAAGAGTGCAGGATGAAGCGGCTAGGCTTTACGGCGTAGAGAAAAGCTACATGCTGATAGGCGGAAGCACCTGCGGAATATTAGCAGGCATATATGCTGCCCTAAAGGGAAGAAATCCTAAAATAATAATGGCAAGAGAATGTCATAAAGCAGTGTATCATGCTGTAGAAATAAATAATCTTGAAACGGTGTATTTATATTCAGCGCTAGGTGAAAACGGAATCTTGCTTAATGATTATACAAAGGTTAAGGGCATTGCAGCAGAAGGGGCTAAAGTAGCAGAAGGATCTAAAAAAGCGCAAGTATCTAGAGTAGCAGGAGGAGTTAAAGTAGCAGAATGTGAAGAAAAAAACGCAGCAGATGTGGCTTCCTACAAAAGGACACTTGAAGAAAATAAAGATGCGGCCCTCTTAGTGCTTACTTCGCCTAACTATGAAGGAATAATTTGCAAAAATCTAAAGGAAATAATAGAGCTTGCCCATTCCTATAAAATACCGGTATTAGTTGATGAAGCCCATGGAGCCCATCTCCTTCTTGATGAAGAATTAAAGGAAAGTGATGCGATTAGCTGCGGAGCAGACCTTGTTGTGATGAGTCTTCATAAAACATTACCTGCAATGACGCAGACAGCACTGCTTCACCTGCAGGGAGATTTAATAAAAGCAGAAAATGTAGATCATGCTCTGGATGTGTTTGAAACCAGCAGCCCGTCGTATATTCTGATGGCCTCGGTGGCAGAGTGCATAGAATATGTTAAAAATGAAGGAAAAAGCAGATACAGAAAATATAAAGACTGGCTAGAAGAATTCTATGCCGAGTGCAGGAAGTTAAAGCATATAAGACTACTTGATGGAGAAATGCTTAAAGGTGCAAAAAAGGATCCTGGTAAGGTAGTAATATTAGGTCAGGGCAGAAAAATAGCAGAGTGCTTAAGAGAAAATTATAAAATAGAAACTGAGATGTCATCAACCTGCTATGCGCTTGCAATGACCACGCTCTGCGATAAAAAAGAGGATATAGATAGCCTGTTAAAGGCACTTAGGGATATGGATGAAAAGTATCCAGAACTAGGTGATGCTCCCATCACTAAAAGTTGCACCATAGCACCTGAAAAGAGAATGAGCATAAGGGAAGCATTATTAGCAGATGGAGAAACGATATATACAAAGGCGGAAAGCGACCCCAAAGAGATGGTTTCTCTAGAATATATCGGCGCCTATCCACCAGGGATTCCGCTTGTTGTACCAGGAGAAGTAATAACGAGGGAGCTTCTTGAAGAAATAAAAGGACTTGAAAAAGCAGGAATATATGTAAAAACCTCAGGAAGATGCTACCCTAAGGTAAAGGTGATAAAAAATTTTTGTGTAATAGAAGGCAGAAGGCAATAAAAAACTATAGCGGCAAAGATGGGAAAAGGCAATAAAAACTGCAGTGGCAAAGAAGGGAAAAGGTAATAAAACCGCAGCGGCAAAGAAGGGAGAAGATTATGAAGAAAGAAATACAGATCCATGGTCTAAATAAGCTAACGATGCTAGATTACCCGGGGCTTCTTGCCTGTACGCTTTTTACAGGCTATTGTAATTTTCTTTGCCCTTATTGTCAGAATGCATCATTGGTATTAGCGCCTAGTTCACAACCGGTTATAGCCTATGATGAGATTATGAATTTCTTAAAGAGCAGGGTAGGAATGCTTGAAGGAGTATGCATTACAGGTGGAGAGCCGACTATGTTTCCGGAGGCGCTTTATAATTTCATAAAAGAAGTAAAGAAGCTAGGCTATAAGGTGAAGCTTGACACAAATGGCTCACACCCGGATATACTAGAGAAACTGATAGATGAAGGGCTTTTAGACTATGTAGCCATGGATATAAAGACTTCAAGAGAAAACTATGCAGCAGTGTGCGGAAAATCAGGAGATAAAAATTTTCCGATAAAGGAAATTGAAAAAAGTGTAGAGCTTATAATGAATAGAATGCCTGATTATGAATTCAGGACTACAACTGTAGAAGAACTTCATAAAAGGGAAGATTTTGAAGCTATGGCGCAGTGGCTCTCGGGCGCAAAGGTGCTTTACCTTCAAAGTTATACAGAATCAGACGATATTCTTATAAATTATGATAAAAAGTATGCAGAAATGGGCTTTAAGTTCCATGCTTTTAAGAAGGAACAATTAGAGGAATTTGCAGAAATACTTCGGAAAAAAATAAGAAAGGTGGAAATAAGGGGCGTATGAGATTATGTCACACAGGAAGCGTTGAAATAAAGTCACCTGATATCTACCTAGGACGTAAAAATGCAGATTTTGGGCAGGGTTTTTACCTTACACCATAGGAGAGTTTACAGACTCTGATTCAAAAATTCGATTATGAATCAACCCTACAGTAAGTTTAAGGCTGTTTCATGAATAAAAATTGAATATCTCTTAAACATAAGTGCTAACAAGGGTTAAAGGAATTATACATTTTTTCCTTAAACCCTTGACTTTTTGTTCGTGTATAGGTATAATGTATATATGTATAGGTACAATGCACCTATACATATTCCCTACAAGTGTGGATGAAAGGAGGATGCCTATGCCACGTACAGAAAAGCAGTATCCTGAATGGGTGCAGAAATTTAGGAAGAAAGGCACTACCATAAAAAAGAGAGGTGATATTTATTATCTTTACAACAGGACATCAAGGCGTGTCCCGGGGAAAAAATATCCGCAGCCGGTAGATACATATGTGGGGATCATTACTCCGGATGGAGTCGTGCGATCTGATAAAAAGAAGGTATCGCTGACAGATGCGGTCGTTAAAGAGTTCGGGTTTTCCAGAGCGATGGAAACGCTCTGCCCTCAGGGGTGGAAGGAGCCGTTAGGTGATGGCTGGCGGGATGTCCTTGACTACATCATAGAGAAAGAGTCGGAAGAATCATACATTCCCATGGAGCGGCCCGCGGTGACGGAACTGGACGCGCACATTTCCTATGGCGCGCAGAAATCATCCCTTTACAGAAGAATATATAAGGAAAAACATATAGACGTGAAGGAACTGATGATACTTTCAAAAATATATATCATATATATAGATGGGAACAGGCTCCTGTCAAAGCTTACGGATGAACAGAAGAAGCTTATAGAGGACCTGCATCTGGATATGGAGGTGGGCTAAGGCAGTTTATGAGGCAAAGCCGCTGATCAAGTGGCTGGAAACCATATCGGATCCGAGATGCAGACGGAAAAAGCCGCATAAGCTCAGCGAGATCTTTGTCTGCATTATAATAGGGCTTTTAAACGGCAGGACAAAACTCCGGCGTATCTTTAAATGGTGCAAGCGCCATATAGACAAACTAAGGGAATATATGCCGTTTGAAAATGGGATACCATCCGTGCCTACCATGTCCCGTGTTTTATCAGCCGTGGATGCTGAGATGTTTACATATGCCGTCATGAACTGGATAGGAGAAATATGCAGCACAAGGAATACCCACCTGGCTATTGACGGAAAAGGTTTACGTGCCGCGGCAAGCAAGGTACGTGATGAACATACGCCTTATATCTTAAATGTCATCGACATAACCACCAAGCTTCTCGTCGGCCAGATGGCCATACCGGAAAAAAGCAATGAGATAACAGCTATCCCAAAGCTGATCGGCATGCTGGATATCAAAGGCAGCATCGTGACAATAGATGCCATCGGGACTGCCAAAGGAGTCATGGAGGCCATACATGACGGCGGCGGGGATTTCCTTCTGCAGGTCAAGAAAAACAATCCTGCTTTATTCAATGAACTTACAGATTTCTTCACAGGAATGGAACAGGAAAAGAAAGCAGATGCGGAAGGATTCTCAAAAAAGTATGGGAATGCCTACGGTGAATGCCGTAAAAAGGAAAAGAACAGGGAACGCTATGAACACCGCTATACCCAGGCGTACAGCAGCCCCGATGGCATCAAGGCGCTTAAGGAGGAAAGGCCTTATATAGAGAGCATAGGATACTCCAGACAGACGCGCATACTTAAAGTTGAGGATAAAGACGGTGAAGATGTCCCCCCGGATATAGAAGAGTTCATGAAGAACGGAAGCAGCAGGCAGGCCTGTCCGACTAATGGGGACGGGCTTGGAAGCGACACAATGATGTTCGGGCTGATAGCAAGCAAGGAAATGAGCGCAGAGGAGATGATGACATACAAGCGCAGCCACTGGGGTGTGGAAACAAGCCTCCATTATGTTTTGGATGAAACATTTGGCGAAGATAAAAGCACGATCAGGGCAGGAAAGAACATCATGTCAATGTTAAGGAAGTGCGCCTATAATATCGCAAGGTTATTACAGATGAAAGACCAGAAAAAGATGCCGAATATACCTGATGCGATAGATGCTTTCTGTGACTGCGTAGGCGTAGGGTTAAAGTTTATCTTTGAACCGATTCCAAGTCTCTACTAAATGTAGTAATATAAATATAAAAAAACAGATTTGAAAACAAGGGGGCATTCTGCCCTTTTTTTATATTTTTGATTAAGTATATGCCGTCTGCCTGGTGAAAGACCTATAATGTTACTGGTAATGTGGGAGAGTCCCTGCCAAAACAGCGTTCATGAAACAACCTTACAGTAAGTTAAAAAAGTATTGACAATGCGGCACCGATATGCTAAAATCAATAAAAATAAAGAAACCGATGAGGTGGAGATAAAAATAAATATGCATGTACAGAGAGCCTGGGAAGATGAGAGCTAGGCCATAAACAGTTTATTAAATGGACCACCGAGGGCAGGGTGAAATTAATGAATGGATAGTCTTTAGAGGCTGGAAATTGATGTAAAGTAGCTGCTGACGCAAGGCGAGCGTTAAAGCGCAGGGGATATGTTAGTATCCTTAGGATTGAGTTTCCTAAAAAAGATTATGATGAAATTTTATCATAAAGCAAGGTGGCACCGCGATATTACTAAAAATATTCGCCCTTGAAAGCAGTTAATTATGCTTTCAAGGGCTTTTTTGTCGCTATAAAACCTCTGTACGGAATGCAATTCTAAAAACAACTAACTGGCAAAAATTGAAAATACCCAGGAGGAATTAAAATGGCAGCTATGAAATTAGTACCAAGTGTAGAGGAAATGCAGCAGCTTTTAAAGTACAAGGAATATGACATTATTCCGGTGAAGTCAGAGATATATGCCGACAATATCACACCGATAGAGGTGATGAGAATATTAAAGAATATAAGCAAGCACTGCTTTATTCTTGAAAGTGTAGAGGATCAGGTGAATTGGGGAAGATATACCTTTATCGGCTATGATCCAATACTTGAATTTACAGTAAATGAGCATAAGATGCGTATCCGCTCAGGAATGACAATCGAAAAGGAAGTTGAAGACCCGGCAGTTGAAATAAGAAATATCCTGAAGGATTATAAGAGCCCAAGAATGGAGGATTTTCCTACCTTTACAGGCGGTCTTGTAGGCTATTTTTCATATGATTACATAAAATATGCAGAGCCAACACTTAAGATAGACGCAGCAGATGAGGAAGGCTTTAAGGATGTAGACCTTATGCTCTTTGATAAGGTAATCGCCTTTGATAATTTAAAGCAGAAGATCGTTTTTATCGCAAATGTACGTACAGATAATCTTGAGGTGAATTATAAGAAGGCTGCAAATGAGCTTCTTAACATGAAAAACCTCATAATGACTGGTGAAAAAGCAGAAATACAGCCCCTTCGCCTGAAGGAAGAATTTAAGCCTCTCTTTAGCAAGGATGAATTCTGTGAAATGGTAGAGAAGGCAAAGCATTATATCTACGAGGGCGACATCTTTCAGGTGGTACTTTCAAACCGTATGGAAGCAAAGTACGAGGGAAGCATGTTCGATGCTTACAGAGTCCTCAGAACTCTTAATCCATCACCATATATGTTCTATTTTTCAAGTAATGACATAGAAATGGCGGGAGCATCACCGGAAACATTAGTAAAGCTAAACGGCACAAAGCTCTTCACCTATCCTCTTGCAGGAACAAGAAAGCGCGGCAAGGATGATGCTGAGGATGAAAAGATAATAGAGGGGCTTCTTGCAGATGAAAAGGAATGTGCAGAGCATAACATGCTAGTAGACCTTGGAAGAAATGACATGGGAAGAATAAGTATGATAGGAAGCGTAAAGGTTGAGAAGTATATGCAGATTCTTAAATTCTCACATGTAATGCATATCGGTTCAACTGTTACAGGAACAATCCGCAATGGTATGGATGCCTGCGATGCAGTTTCATCAATACTTCCAGCTGGAACTCTTTCGGGCGCACCAAAGTATAGAGCCTGCCAGATCATAAATGAATTAGAAAATAATAAGCGTGGAATATACGGCGGAGCAATCGGATATATTGATTTCACAGGAAATTTAGATACCTGTATAGCAATCAGAATAGCTTATGCAAGAAATGGAAAGGTATTTGTCAGAAGCGGCGCAGGAATAGTAGCAGATTCAGTGCCAGAGAATGAATACCAGGAGTGCATAAACAAGGCAGCAGCAGTTGTAACAGCAATTCATGAAGCAGAAGGTGGATTGGAGTAGGAATATAGGGAATACTGATTTACAGTGCCTTTACTTCAGTGTTAAATAGCAAGAAAAACCAGTGCTAAATGGCAAGAAAAAGAGTTTGCAATGGTAAGGCCAGAAATCAGTAAAAATAATGAGATGAAAAGCGAGATTGCTAGAAAAGAGGCGGATATGATTTTACTTATAGATAATTATGATAGCTTTTCCTATAATCTCTATCAGCTTATAGGAAGCGTAGATTCAAATATAAAGGTAATAAGAAATGATGAAATGAGCGTGGAGGAAATAGAAAAGCTTTCACCAAAGCTTATAGTACTTTCACCGGGACCAGGAAAGCCAGAGGATGCTGGCGTGTGCGTAGAAGTAGTAAAAAAGCTTGCAGGAAAAATTCCTATTTTCGGAGTATGTCTTGGACATCAGGCAATATGCGTTGCCTTTGGTGGAAAAGTTTCTTACGCAAGTGAGCTTATGCATGGAAAGAAGGATGTTATCCAGATAGACGACAATTGTAGAATGTTTAAGGGCGTAGGAAAAGAAATGAATGCAGCAAGATATCATTCACTTGCAGCATATGAAGAAACCCTTCCAAAGGAATTAAAGATTGTCGCAAGAAGCCGCAAAAATGAAGTAATGGCAGTAGAACATGAAAGCTATCCTGTATACGGAGTGCAGTTCCATCCAGAATCAGTAATGACAGAAAATGGAGTAGCAATTATAAAGAATGTACTTGGAATGTAAATCATGCTAATAATGCAAATGGTTTTATTGGTGCATTCGATTGGGAATCCAGTATGTGCATCTGATAAATATCTTTATTGGGAAGCTAGTATGTGTATCTGATTAAATATCTTTAATGAGCAAGGCCAGCTAAATGCTGGCTTTGCTTGCGTTAAAAATAATGAGTAAAGAAATTTTGAAAAAAATGAAAAAAGTACTTGCATTTTGAAAAACAATGTGGTATCATAAGCAGTGCACCGCAAAAATAATATGGTGCAAATTCAAAAATAATCTTAATTCTAATGGCCGTAATTGCAGTAGGTAGCAAGAAAACGGCAAAAGTATCATGGGTTTTTATGTTATGTTTCAGTTACTAAATGCTTTAAAAAATTATTTATTTTAGTAACAAAGTGTTTTATCGATTTCAATCCAAAAATTTAATTAGGTATGGTTTACGATGACGAATTTATTGAGGGGATTTTTGCGCCCTTTTTCAATAAATTGGTTCAAAGTATGCTGTACATTGACAATTTAATAGCATGGCTGTGGGTTCAGCTCGCCTGGCCGTTCTGGGCGTAAGTAAGTACGGCACCAACTGGGGGTGGTGTGCGCTCTCAGGGCACTAACTGCCAAATGTAGTGATTATGTAATTGTTGAATGTTTTCAAACAAAAGAAAGGCGATGACATGAACGTACAGGTAAAGACAAATGGTGGTATACAGACCATGGAAGCAGCTACAAGACTTCTCAGCGACAGAAAGATATTCCTTGAAGGGGATATTACAAGTGAAAGTGCGCTTGAATTCGTAAAGCAGTACATGTTCCTCTATTCAGAAGATCCAGAGCTTCCGATTGATATTCTTATCAACTCACCGGGCGGTGAAATTGATTCTGGACTTATCATTTACGATATTATCCAGGATAGCAAAGTAGAACTGAATCTTTACTGCATAGGAAGAGCCTATAGCATGGCGGCAGTGCTTTTTTGCAGCGGAGCTAAGGGACATCGCTTTATGCTAAATCACAGCAAGCTTATGCTCCATGAGCCACTTCTTGGCGGCAAGGTAGGTGGAAGCAGTTCTTCCATCAAGTCTATTGCAGACAGTCTTATAGACAATAAGAATAAGCTGAATGCAATTATCGCAAAGCATACCGGAAAAGCTATAGAAGAAGTTGAAGAGGCGACCAGCTATGACCATTACTACAATGTAGAAGAGAGTATAGCCTTTGGCCTTTGCGACGAGATGGTAGGCTTTAGCCGTGTTTTAGGCTAGGAAGCAGCCACATAATCAGAGTAGAACTAACTGTCAGAGAGGGTTTATATTTGTTCTGACAGCTAGTCTGAATAGCGAGAAAACTAGAAAGGATAACGCTAACGACACAAATCTTTTGGCGCAGGACAGCTAGTCTGTATGGCGAGAAAACTAGAAAGGATAACGCTAACGACACAAATCTTTTGGCGCAGGACAGCTAGTCTGTATGGCGAGAAAACTAGAAAGG
>JAEEGF012197837.1_pt1 | contig 11896 bp, 10 predicted proteins | sample 9134171 | NCBI WGS metagenome assembly JAEEGF01 (sample SAMN16246542, study PRJNA631951) | gut metagenome | biome: gut microbiome; feature: rumen; material: AP-attached | host: Bos | place: Iran: Karaj | collected 2018-10 | reverse complement strand
GTGACAAAAATGTGACAAATTTCTGAATATTCCAACACATGCGTCTAAAAAATTGCATTGATTATAAATGCTTTCCAGAGCCTCCTAGAGGGGACTGGACTAGATTTACGATTCTCGTCCTCTCCGCCGAGAAACCGCTGTAATCTACTAAAAATCAGTAAGTTACAGCGGTTTTTCTATTTCATATCACCCAAAAATTCACCCAAAAACCTACCGTTTACAACGGATTTTTCCAAGAATTTCGGGGTTGTCGGCGATGTATTTATCCAATTTTTCGCGGTTGAACTTCCAGCATTGCCCAACCTTGTACTGAATGGCATCTTTCTTCAGTACGCCGCTCTTGATGATGGAAAACGCCATCGTCCGTCCACATCCGAGGTAGTCGGCCAGGCCCTGAGTGCTGCTTAATATTTTCGGAGGGGCTGCCGGCGGTTGAGGTGTGTCTGCTGGTTTAGTCTGAGCACCATCGGCATCTGTCCCTGCCGGATCCGAGGAGGCTGCAATCTCCCTCAGTCTCTTTTCGTGCTCCAAGCGATTACGCTTCAATGTCGTACCCAGCTCAAATTTGAATAGCCGCAGGTCCATCGCCTTCAAAGCATCCCGCAATCTCGCGTGAGAGGACAAAAGGGAGCGGACGGCCAAAACATCATTGCCCTCGTCCTTCATCTTCGTCAAGTACCCGATCCGGGAGACGAGCTGCTTGCCATAGACGGAGTACAGGTAGCGGTACGAGCCGTCCTGAGGCCTCGCGTTCTTCAGTGCTCCCAATTTCGACATAAAGGCATTTTCCAGCTGGATCAACTCGTCCCTTGGGGGTGCCGGCTCACCCTTTTTCCAAATCGTTCTGTCCAAGTAGTCGGTAAACGCTGTATCGGTAGTAATCATAAGTCGCAATTGCTGATTATTTCATTCACAATGAGTTCGGCGAATTGTATGCATTCCCACCCTCGAGCTTCACCATCCTCACCAAAGGAGGAGGGATAGTCCCGAAGCAATACGTGGCCATCCGTTTCCCAGAACAGGAGCAGGTATCTCTTACTTGCGGCGTCATGGAGTACGACAACAAGGTGCCCGGCAAGAAATCCGTAAACAGCCCTTGTTTTGCCGTCATTTGAGCATTGCTTAGCCAGACTATATATTTTCTCTTGGAGTGCTCCTGGCGACAAATCTGAGGCTTCCAGCGAGGACGTTGGCTCTTGCTTCGTCTCCTCGGGGAGAGGAACGAGTGCGAAACGCTTACCTCCCATATTCAGGACGCCAGCAGGCTCGGCTGGAAGTTGATCCGGGAAGAAGGTGCTAACCGGCACTTCAAGGGCCGCGGCAATACTTTCGACCAACGACACCTTGGGGTCATTTTTGAGTTTCTTGCTCAGATTGGACTGATCAACCCCGAGTTTTGCAGCGAGGTTAGTCATTCTCATCCCCTTTTCCTTGAGTATCTGCAGTATCTTTTCTTCCATATCACAGCGTGTTCAACTGCAAACATAGCAATTTTTGGTTAAAAACGACAACAAAAAGAGTAAAAAATCGTAAAAACCTACCAAAATATTTGGATTTTTGGTAAAAATTGACTAACTTTGCCATAGAAACAAGGAAAATAAGGTTAAAAACTACCAAAGAAACAATGAACGCACTCGTTATCACCCCCAAAGAAGCCCAGAGGGCACTCGTCATCGCCTCGCGCACCAATGCCATCACTCCTGCTGAGTTGTTGATCGCCGGAGCCAAGGCCGCAATGGTTGCCGAACTCAAAAAGCGCATGCAGACATCCGTAGTTGAGTTCTACTTCATTAAGAAGTCCACCGGGGAACTGCGTCACGCCTATGGAACCACCATGTCCAGCCTCGCCTCCACCCACATCAACGGCAGAGGCATCAGCAGGGACAGCGTGAACACCATCGCTTTTTGGGACGTAGAGAAGGGCGGCTGGCGCTCCTTCCGTTACGAGACGCTGGTAAAGGTTTGTTAGAATGATCAACAATGGCACAGAAACACCAATACACCACTTCCGATTACCTTGAATGGGACGCTGCGATGAACTTGATCCGGCGTCTCTACAAGGATGGAAAAATCCGTCTATCCCTCCTTGTCGGCTGCGGTTGCTTCTTCGGGCTCCGGTTCTCGGACTTGTCCAGACTTACGTGGGAGCAACTTCTGACTGGGGACAGTTTCGCCATCTATGAACAGAAGACCGGCAAGAGGAGGGAGATCCGGGTAAACAAGGGCTTTCAAGACTTCATCCGTGAGTGCTACGTGGCTTTGAAGATCCGTGACATCAGCCAGCCGTGCTTCCTCAACAGGTTTGGCGGCATCATCACTAATCAGATGGTCAACCGCCACTTCAAGCTCATCAAGGTACGCTACCAGATCAAGGCTCGGAACTTCTCCACCCACTCCTTGCGCAAGACCTTCGGCCGGAGGGTTGTCGATCTGGCAGGACCCAACGCTGAAATGGCGCTCATCAAGTTGTCGGAAATCTTCAACCACGCCAGCCCTTTGGTAACACGCCGGTACCTGGGGCTCCGGCAGGAAGAGCTAAGTGAGGTGTATGAAAGCCTAACTTTCTGATTCAACGTTACGGGCTTTCTTAAAGAATACCGAATTGATGATACTTGGTTTTACTGGATTTTAGTTAACTTTGAAAGTTGATGTTCATTGATTTATAAATAGTTCAACAGTGAAGCGGTTTATCCCTTTTGTCCTTTGTCTTCTCACCCTCATTCTGTCGTGTGGGCGGGAACGTCAGCGTTACCGTTTTGCGGGGTTTCAAGAAGAAGCCAAGGATACCGTTTTCATAGAATTCTGTGATACAGTCTATCCGGCGTCGTCTTTCAAGTTGAATCGCTTGCTCCGATGTGACGGATACTACTTTTTATCTTTTGAAGAACTATATCGAAAGCCTTTCGGAGGCTCCCGGGAAATCATTGTGGCATTATCTGAGAAGAAGATGTCGCCCAGGCCTGTCCCCCTACCTATTGCAGGATCTATCGCAACCAGGGGTGGCCATTTGGTCGCCATAGATCTTTATGACGGATCCTTGTCTGATTTTAATACGAAATCTTGGTCATGGGAGAACTTCAGGGTTGACAAAGATGCTGTTGCCGTACTATATGAAGATGAAGACTGGGTGATGCGGTACTCTAACAAAGGGGAATTTGGGTATATGACTTGGTTTATTGACAAACACAGTCCTTCAGAATATGCATTTGGGTCACTCTTCGGCCAGGTCCACCGCATTGACAGCACTTATTATGAGGTAAGCAAGACGCGCATATATGAAATCCCCAATCCCAAAGTAGGGTTCCCCTGTGATTCTGCAACACAATATGAATCTGCGAAGAATGTTACTCTGATTGGCGTTCTTTTCAAACAAAATGGTTATTATACACGCCATAATCGAATCATGCCGCTGATTCAGTTCGATAATGAGTATATGTATGAAATAGAGTATTTTGATGATGGGCGTATCATAGTAGGTGATAGATCGCGCACTCAACTTATAGATATTTCTCCCGAATACGAAAACTATTATGTCAGAACAGATACGGTTATACTTGGTTCATTCAAGAGTTCGGACACGTTGTATTGTCTGCTGAATACACCGACGAACACTGTCCTGACCAAACTGGACGAGGACCATCTGTCGACTATACATGGGTTCTCTAAGCGGTATGAGGTTCAAGACCGCCATATATGGACGGATCCGGAGAAATCTGGTGAGGATATTCTTGTCGTGCTGGCATCAGACGGCGCTGAGGCTTCTTCTCTGATAGAGATGGGTAAATACGGAAACAGGGTTGTCTCCATACAATATCCTCAAGGATTGGTTCCTCAAAAGAATGATGGGTTCGAAACGTTGCTGGAATGGCTCCTTTCGCACTGGGGCTCATTTAAATTCGAGGATGCTGTCGTAGAAGAAAAGGCGCTCGGAGGAAAGATTAGTATGTTGGGCTTAGTGCCAGACCACTTTACGTTTGCGGAAGGATTACGCTCCATGGAGGCGAAACAGACAAATGTGATTGCAAAGCAAATTGCGGATTCGCTGTTTGTTTATTCCGAATATCGAGTACGTGAGCGGGATAGCATCGTTAATGCCGTTTGTCTTGTATGGCAGACAGAGGACTATTTTTCTCCGGAACTCTATCGCGCTGTTTATAATGAGCTCTCGGAAACCATTTACCGGCGATTCGGGCCGGAGGATGCAGTTCGTCATACCTCCTATTCAGAGTATAAAGAATGGCATTCAACTCCCTTCTCGATTATACTCGAGCGCTCCGAACATGATGTGACAGTAAACTTTTTCTAGTCATTAGCGATTCGTATCTGGATCTGATCATTCTGCATTTCACCTATCTCAGAAGTTAAACATACATCTCGCTGAGTTCAAGCCCGTTCCAGAAATGCCGCCGGAAAGACGTTTAGAAAACCGATGACCAGCACGGAAAAATGGACATCATCTACCCACTCTGAGCTGGATCAACTCGTCCAGAGCCCCGTTCTTGACAGGAAAAGTCCACCTCAGTGATATGAACATATTTTCGGCAGAAAGTCCAAGAGGAGAAAACAATGCTCAAGTACTCAGAACGGCGTTTTTGAGCCCAAAATTCGGCAACGAATTCACCCTCCCTACCCCCCTTTTCCCCATGCGTCATACGTAAGTCAATGACGAATTGCCCCGGCAGGTAAGTTCGATAACCCCCGGGGACTATCCAGCGCATGGCATCATCCTCCCGGATCAACATTTCGGTTTTCTACTACACCTGTCGTTTTTCCTGGGCTTTGTATATTTATTATGTGGAGGCCGGCATCGAAGCGCCGGGCGAACGATGAAAGATTACAAGAGACAATGGAGGGAACTCTCCGACGAGCATAAGGAGAAGATTAGCCAAGCCACCTCGAATAAGCCAAAGAGTGCGGAGCATCGCCAGCACATCAGTCAGGCGATGAAGGACTACTGGGAGACAGTTCCACACCGACCAGACGCAGAGAGTGGGCATACAACGATGAAGGATTTAATCGGGGCGTAAAGACACCACTTGTCAAGGGGACGCTGACGTAAAAAATAATGCTACGGAAGATGAACAGGAGACGTGATTACATTGGACAAGGTGAAATTGGTTGCTACTCTTGATTGCCTGTTGGATTTTGATCCAGCAAGGTTTTCAGTTGTGAAGGAGCGAGGAGTAACCAAGACGATGAAATTTAAAATGACAGAGCCGTTTACTCTATCAATAGAAATACACAGCGATGCGAATGAGTTGGTAGTTGAGTTTACCGGCAAGATTTTGGGAAAGGATTACCCTCAACTAATCTCAATCCACACGATTGCGATGTGTTTTGATAGACTGAACGGACTCGGTGTCTGCAAAGTTGATCCAGCTGGGATGATGAGAGCGGAGGTAGTCAAATGCGACGTAACTAAGGATGTCCCCGTGGAGAATATACCAGCTCTTGCTCGCTACGTCAAAGGCGCTGTTCGAAATTATGAGGCGTACTCGTGTACCAAGTTCCGCAATGGTAATCTCGTAGTGGAAAAGAGCGTCAGTACCCACAAGCGAAAAAGAAGAATAACAATATACGATAAACAACACGAGATGGACTTACAAGGAGAGCGGCCATTTGTATTGAGCAACGGGCTCGAGGGAGAATATGACGGAAAATGTCGGTTCGAATTGAACCTTACTTCCAAGAAACAGATCCGGGAGGCGCTGGAACTTACAGGGAATACGCTTGCAGAAGTTCTTCGCTCCGATAGAAACCCTATTCAGGATTTCCTTGACGATGTTCTTGCCGACGATCCGGCCGGCAAGGCAATAAGTAGCTGGAAAGACCTGGAAAAGTATGCGGTTCTTGCATTGTACGGTTTTGATCTGGCAAAGGTTGAGGCGAAAGTACGGCAATACAAGAATCCACGCAGCACAAGTATTCCAAAGATTATGACGACGTACAGAGAAATCCTCGCAGGGCTTCCCTCCGGATCCTCAACGTGGACGAAAGAAAAACTGCTGGACGTCGTTAGATGAGAAAACAGCTGGATCAACTTTTGACTTTCTTGGGCCGTCCGCGTTTTTTCGGAGCCTTGCCGTCAAGAGCGTCGATAACCTTGTCGGTGGCACCAGGCAGCACCTTCAAGTATGGCTTCATCTTCGAGACATCCGAGTGCGATGTAATCGCGGAAATCTCATCAAGCGTGCTGCCAGCGGCGTAAGCCAGACTGACGAAGGTGCGCCGAGCGGTATGAGTTGAAAGTTTGTCCTTCGGGGTTCGGATAACCTCCTTTTTGTCCAGCCGATACTCGTAGTCCAGCCACTCACCTTGGAGTTTCGCTTCTTTCCCTACATCCTTGAGGTGGTTATTATATTTCTGGTTCGACAACACAGGGAAAACAAGGTTATCGTCCAGAAGGTAGTCTTTGTATTTGTTGTATATCTCAACCGCGCGAGAAGCAAGTTTATAACTCACTCTATCCTCATCCTTCTCGGTTACCAAGTCGATGTAATAATCCCCGTTAGCCCGTTTATGGATATTGTCGTGTTTGAGCTGCTTCAAGTCAGAATACCGAAGGGCAGTATAACATTGAAATACGAAGAAGTCCCGTGTCCGTTCCAATTGCTCATCGTCAAACTTGAGGTTGTAAATGGTGTCCAGCTCCTCTTTCGTGAGAAACCTGACTTCCTTCTTGGCCGTCTGCAGCCGAAGCTCGAAGGTGAAGTATTCCTCGTGAATGGGGTAGTTCCGCTTTTGGGCCCAAACTATGAACTGCCGGAAATACGAAAGGTTTTTGAGAATGGTGTCGTTGTACATCGTTTTGGACAGGTGCGTCATGAAAGCATCCATCGTCTTAACCGACAAGTCTGAGAACTTCATATCGGGCTTGAAAGCCTCAACGCTCTTTTGGAGCCGAGCGAAGACATCCACCATATCCTTCTTCCAAGCCCGTGCCTTCTCCTGCTGCTGGCGGAACTGCTCGAAAGCGACAAAAAACTCCTCAGCCTTGGCTGCTTCTCCGATTTTAAATTTCTTGTTGAAGCGGTTCTTTAAGTCCTGCAGGGACGGCTCCACGCTTCTCGTCGCGGCCAGGGCGAAGTAGTCACGGACGAACTGCTCCTGCTTGTCCAACGTTTCGTTTAGGATGTTGAAGGGGTAGCCATTCACGACGCAGCCTTGCTTCACTCTCTGTTTTGCCTCGCTCCACTGCTTCGGCTGGATTGTGATACCCGTGTAAAGGTCTATGCGTCCCTGGGCGCTGACACGCATACGCACAAAAGTCAAGGTGCTGTTTTTGGGGGTATAGAGGCCAGTCTGGACACGATACTTGGTAGGCATATTTCAGGTGTTTTTTCGCTATAAAGGTAGCATAAAAAAGCTATTCGCCCAAATATTCACCCAAAAACACGCAAAATATTGCAAAATGACGTGTATTTTACTATTGTTTATTTTATTGATAATCAACTGATTTTCAAAATACTGCGATATACTACAGCATATTCGTCCCAAACTCGTCCTCTCCGCAAAAATCCCTTACAGAGCGTTCTGTAAGGGATTTTTGGTAAAAAGTGGACCCAAAAAAGTCCCAAAAATCAAAAATCCGAACTAAAAAAAGGTGCTCGCAGGTCGGCACCTTTCGGAAAAGGAGTATTTCGGTGAGATAACTAACAATAGTCCTCCATCACATCGCCACCAGTCCATTCTCGGCCAAGGGATTCGGCGAAATACTTTTGGGCACCTTCTTCGGTAAAGAAAGTTCGGATGCTTTTGTGAATAAACACCCCATTCTCAAAGGTTACTTCAGACAGAGCATAGTTTGTGGCACCAGGGATTTCTGTGACCACAGCAAGATGACTTCCGTCTTCGGCCATTGCCGCATCATATATAGGGGAATCGCCATATTGATTTCTGCAATAGATAACACCCTTGGATAGTCGATTCAAATAATCTTTTAGAGGATTAGAAGAAAGTTGCTTGGGAATCATAGGGAATTCAGAGGGAGTCTTCCATTCCAATTGCATGGCGCCTGGTGTTAGTGAGGTTTTTAGACCCAACTGTTTTTCACGCTCTAAACGATTCATTTCTTCGACAACCGCCATATGTTCTGCATAAGACCTATATGGTCCTACATATTGGAATTGTTTTCGGGGCTTTTGTTCTACTGTCTGCTTATCTTCATCATAGATCCATTCTCCCACTCCTTCTCCTTTGGGTTTTCGCTCTTCTTTTGGCTTCGCCGCCCATTCTTCCCAGCGTTTCAAAGATCTCTGTGCTTCTTCCTTGGTAACAGCACGCATCCACGTAAAGTTTGGGTTCTCGGATTCGTGGCCATAGAGCAAACTTGGATTCTCCAAAAAGGCTTCAATGGAACCACATATGAGTTCAACTTTGGCGCGGGTTATGGGATTATTAAGGGTGTTTTCAAGTTTTGTCACCCAGCGAAGGTTATCTGGACGATTGTTACATCGGTTGATATCAATATGGTCGGCCACATTCCTGTCTCCGACAGGATCGCCATGGTAAGCCGTGCAAACGATTCTATGAACACGTTCCTGCCCGATGAGCATATAGCCTGTGTTCGGGTCGAATTTGCCAAAGGTCCACTCTTCGTCCCATTTACGAGATTTCCCGTCGTCTTTGCACTGACGATAGACTGCGCCATTATCTCTTACATAGTATCGTCGTCCTTTGTATATGCAGATTCTCTCTTCGGAGAAATTGTTGATGTTCAGTGTTTCCATGGGCTTATTTGTTATGCATTCGAATGACCGGCATGCAATTATTCAAGAGGTACAGGATAATGTCACCCCACTCATTCTCAGTTTTGTAGTCAAGTTTGACATCAGCAAACCAAGAATGGTACAATGTGTTGTGCCAAATGTCAATCGGATGGCCTCCAGTTGCAATTTCAGTTTTCACCTCAAATAAACCTAACCCTTCCTTACTGAAACGGTCGTATAAGCGTTCTCCTACCGTAAAGAAAATAGCATAATCTGAGAGGCCATAGTCAGGGAGAGGATCGTTGAATTCGTTCTGCATGATAGGCATCACGATATTCGTATCGATACGAAGATTTTTGAGCACCTTCGGCATCGCATCAAAGAACTGAGCGACAGCACGACGGTTCTGGAGATCCTTTTCCACTTCTGGATCATTGGCTCCCGCCAGTTCTGGATTCTCGGCGAGTTCCTTGAAGAAATTACGCTTAAGTACCTTTGAAATGAGTTCAAGTTGGGCTACATCCATCTTGTTTCGATCGAAAATGTTGTAAACATTACTCCGTGTACAACAGATTTCGTCGGCAAAAACAGTGATGTTCTTACCTTGCCGTCTTACTTCTTCTTCAATGAGTCTTCCTATGGTCTTTTTCTCCATAATCTCGGTATCATTTATCTCTACTGCAAAGGTAAAAGCAAAAAGTGCCGAGACAATGGATTGGGTGTCAAATGTTTTTTGACAATCTATTTTAAATGGAAGAAGAACAGGTAGAGAGACGTTGTGTAAAAGCATCGTTATAATCATTGATTCAGTTTTTTGAATAAGTAACCGGCTGTTCTGAATTATATTCCTAACTTTGTGTATTCCAATCTCATTATTATGAAGACGGAAAGATGCCTATACTTCGCTTCCTTCTCGGAGTTCCTTCAGAGCAGCCCGTCTTCCGTGCTTGGTGATCTCGTATCGGCCAATCACGGAATGGACTTGACGACCACGATTGAGGCGTGGGAAGGGGAAATCCGAATTATGCAGGACGTCTTGACCGCCTGGAAGGACGAAGATGCCTATATCATCTTTGAGTATTCAATTCCACGTCTGGGCAAACGGGTTGATGTTGTTTTACTTCTGCAAGGTGTCGTCTTCTGTGTTGAGTTTAAGGTTGGAAAGAAAGATGCTCTGCAGGAGGATCTGGAGCAGGTTCTTGATTATGCTCTCGACCTAAAGAACTTCCATTTGTATAGTGCCAATAAGCCAATCGCCCCAATTCTTGTCCCGACAAACTACTCCCGAGCAACGGAGGTTGTTCGATCCTCTCCCTATGACGATGATATTCTAAATCCGTCAATAACTGGAGAATCTGCACTTAGAAGTATCATCGAGAAGACACTGCTTGTTGCAAGAAAACCTTGGACGCCTGAGTCTTGGGGAAAACAGTGGACCATTAGCCCTTATGCGCCAACTCCTACTATCATTGAAGCTGCGCGGACTTTGTATGAGAACCACTCGGTGGAAGACATCACGCGCCATGAGGCAGATAAGGTTTCTACAGATGCGACCATTGACTTCATTCTTCAAGTTATTCGTACGAGTAAGGAACGAAGGGAAAAGAGTATCTGTTTTGTGACAGGCGTGCCTGGTGCAGGGAAAACACTGGTTGGATTGGATGTTGCCATCAAACAGAGCTACAAAGACGGCGAGAAAGATAAAGAAAATGGCGCCGTTTATCTATCCGGTAATGGTCCCCTAGTAGCGGTTCTTACAGAAGCCCTCGCAGTAGATAATCAGAAAAAGTGCAAGGAGAAAGGCGAAAAAAAGAATCTATCCGATTCCCGTCGCGAGGTTAGTGAATTCCTTCAGATAATTCACCGTTATCGTGACAACATGCTTGCCAAAATCAAGAACCCCGTAGAGAATGGAGTGCTTGAGATTGACCCATCTAAAGCGGTTCAGATGGAGCATGCAGGATATGGCGAGGTTGAGCATGTCGCCATCTTCGATGAAGCCCAGAGAACATGGACACACGAACGACTTGCCAATTATCTCAAACGAGGAGGAACCTATGGTAATAAACTTAAGGTACCCAATTTCCCTGTTTCAGAAGCAGCCTTCTTGATTTGGTCGCTGGATCAAAGAAAAGACTGGGCAGTTATTATTTGCCTTGTTGGTGGTGGACAGGAGATCAATACTGGAGAGGCCGGTATCTCAGAATGGATAGACGCTCTCAATAACCATTATCCTTATTGGAAGGTATACATATCCAGCAAGTTAACAGACGTCGAATATGCGGAAGGTAAGGTTAACCAGCTGTTGGAGAAGAATACTAACGTGGTGTACTCTGATTCTTTGCATCTTGCGGTTAGTTTGCGATCCTTCCGAGCTGAGACACTTTCAGCCTTCGTCCATTCTTGCCTTAGTTTCTCCCCTGATGCTAATCAGTTGTATCAGGATGTTTCCCTGAAAGGCTATCCCGTCTTGTTGACTCGCGACATCAATAAGGCGCGTGCCTGGTTGAGACGAATGGCGCGTGGCTCTCAACAGACGGGCATATTAGTAACAAAGGTTGCTGCTCGATTCAAGCCGCAAGCTGTTAACGTCCTCGCTCAAGGAGATGAGAATGCCGTTCATTGGTTCCTTGAGGACAAGACCGATATCCGATCATCCAATTATCTTGAGGAAGCGGCCACAGAGATTCAAGTCCAAGGATTGGAACTTGATTATGCCTGCGTCTTATGGGACGCTGATATGCGCTGTGAGAATAATCAGTGGGCATACTATAAGTTCAATGGGAAAAACAAGTGGAATCCAGAAAAGAACGAGGAACAACGGAGATATATGTTGAATGCCTATCGAGTCCTTCTCACACGGGCGCGGCAAGGTATAGTCATTTGCGTTCCGGAAGGCAACTCAAGACTCAACTCCGAAGGATTCCATGAAGACGCAACTCGACTACCTGAGTTTTATGATGGAACATACGAGTACCTAAGGAGTATAGGTATTAAAGAACTATGATGACATGCTTTGAATCTGTAACATGTCGATAATCAAGCAAATAGTTTTCTTAAAAGACAAGTCTGGCGCTTTCAAACTCCGAGATGACATCAAGTCTTTTGGATATGATGAACGCTCCGGGCAGTACTATGTTCAGTTCAAGAAAGGCGATAACTATTTGCATTACAACCCGGCCAATGTC
>JAEEGF011774950.1_pt1 | contig 11896 bp, 9 predicted proteins | sample 9134171 | NCBI WGS metagenome assembly JAEEGF01 (sample SAMN16246542, study PRJNA631951) | gut metagenome | biome: gut microbiome; feature: rumen; material: AP-attached | host: Bos | place: Iran: Karaj | collected 2018-10 | reverse complement strand
AGGAGGCGGTGTTCCAATACAACGGTACGCGGGTCATGGTGGACATTTTGGTGCGTGAAGGCGACCAATGGAGGGCGGTCGAGGTGAAGAGCTCAATGAAGTTGAGCACCACGTATTACAATGATGCCGCACTTCAATATTATGTGCTGCATGGCTGCGGCGTGCCCCTCTCCGACTTCATGCTGATGCACCTCGACGGCGACTACGTCAAAGAAGGACCCATCGATGTGAAGAGGCTGTTCAAGCTGGTGTCGGTCATCGACTTCGCCAAGGAGCAGGAGCCCGTCATCGCCGCCAACGTGGATCGTCTGAAAAACGTGGTCGCCCTCCCCCACGCCCCTCAAGTGGCCGTGGGTCCGCACTGCCGTGAGCCATACCCTTGTGATTTCTTCGGCCACTGCTGGAAGAACATCCCGCAGGAAAACCCCGATATCCCTTTCACCATCGACTACAAGGCGCTGTTTGCCCAAGCCCCTCAACCCCGACCTCGCAACATCGCTGTTTTGAGCCTCTTGCACCACTACCCCGCCGTTCCCGAACTCGACGGCACCCGACCCTACCATGAGATGCTCCTCGCCTTCGTCCTCAGCGGCGACCAAGAACCCGATGGCCACACCTTTTGGAATTGCATCGACGACCATAGCCGATGGCACGAAGGACCCGAACTGCTTGAAACACTGATGTCAAGGTATGATCTGGTGGTCACTTTCTCTCCTTCTCCGGTCCATAGTTTAAAAATTTTTAACCTATACGAAGTACTCCAAAACGCCCAGATGTTTCATCCCCTCCTGAAAAAAGGAATGAGTTTACAACACACCTTCGAGGCAGTGTTTCACGGGGCTAAACTCTTTGAACACAGCAGGATAATTGTTGAAGCCCTTGCACAGGATTTGACAAGTTATGAACAAGTGAAAGAAGATTTAATTGCTGAAAACGAAGCGATTAAGGATATTTATCAACATTTTTTCAAATAAACCCCTGTTCATAACTTCCGACATTTTTCCCCTTTCGGAACAGGGATTATGTTGTACTTTTGTAATGCGAAAAGCAAACGAGTTTTTCACCTTTTTTACGAGATACATACCATGCCTAACGATACCACTGTCACTAGACCGTTCTCCAATAATATGCAACGGAGAAGCCAATCCACTCCCGAACAGCTTTTGGCTAGCCAGGGCCGGATACCACCCCAAGCCGTCGACCTGGAGGAGGTGGTTTTGGGTGCCTTGATGCTCGAGAAGGAAGCCGTCAACGAGGTGATTGACATCCTCACTCCCGAAGCTTTTTACAAGGAGGCCCACCAAAAGATCTTCAAGGCCATCAAGGACCTGTTCGGCAAGTCGGAGCCCATCGATATCCTCACCGTCACCAACGAGCTGAAGCAGAACGGCGAGCTGGAGGAGGTAGGTGGCGCCTATTACATCTCGAAGCTCACCAACCGAGTGGTCTCCGCAGCCAACATCGAGTATCACGCGCGTATCATCATGCAGAAGCATATCCAGCGCGAACTCATCGTGATCTCGTCACAGACCATCAGCAAGGCCTTTGAGGACACCACCGACGTGTTCGACCTGCTCGACGAGGCTGAGAACAGCCTCTTCCAGGTGAGCGAGAACAACCTGCGCCGCAGCTACAGCTCCATGCAGGACTTGGTGGGCAAGGCCATCACCGAGATCCAGAACGCCAAGAACAGCGACCAGAAGCTGCGCGGCGTGCCCTCGGGCTACACCGAGCTCGACCGCATCACGCAAGGCTGGCAGAAGTCGGACCTCATCATCCTGGCCGCACGTCCCTCAATGGGTAAGACCGCTTTCGCCCTCAACTTGGCGCGCAACGCCGCCGTCGACTTCCATCGTCCGATAGCCTTCTTCTCCCTTGAGATGTCGTCGGTGCAGCTGGTCACCCGTCTGATCTCCACCGAGACCTCGCTCACTGCCGACAAGCTCCGTTCGGGCGATCTGGCCGAGCACGAGTGGCAGCAGCTCAACACCAAGGTAACGCCCCTCGTCGACGCCCCGATCTATATCGACGACACCCCGCAGCTCTCCGTGTTCGAGCTCCGCGCCAAATGCCGCCGTCTGAAGCAGCAGCACGACATCCAGATGGTGTTCATCGACTACCTGCAGCTGATGACCGCCAAGACCGAACGCGGCGGTAACCGTGAGCAAGAGATCTCTACGATCTCCCGTTCGCTGAAAGCCCTCGCCAAGGAGCTGGAGATCCCCGTCCTGGCGCTGTCACAGCTGAGCCGTAACGTGGAGACCCGCCCCGGATCGAAGAAGCCCATCCTCTCCGACCTTCGTGAGTCGGGCGCCATCGAGCAAGACGCCGATATGGTGATGTTCATCTACCGTCCCGAGTATTACAAAAACGAGCAGGAAAACCCCGACCTGCCGCAAGGTTTCACCGTGATCGACATCGCCAAGCACCGTAACGGCAAGCTGGGTGAGGTCAACCTGAAGTTCGTGGGCCAATACGCCCGCTTCGAGGAGTTCGGCCAAGAGCGCCTCGTCTCCGCCGAAGACATCACCCTGGGGCCCAACCCCAACTTCAACAGCACACGCATCGTGAGTTCACGCATGAACGAAGATGAAGACACCTTCGGAGCTCGGCCAGGAGGGATAAGTGATGATTATCAACCATTTTAAAGATAAAGATAAAAGATAAGAGATAAAAGATAAAAGTTCGGGGTTTCCGAAAAAATTCCTATCTTTGCAGCCCCTAAGATAGGAATTTTATATTTATTTAATTGAAATACAATCTTTTATGAAGAAATTAGCTGTTATCGCTTTCGGTGGAAACGCCCTTTTAAGAGGCGGACAGAGAGGAACTTACCGCGAACAGATGGAAAACGTGACAGAGACCTGCAAGTCGCTGCTCCCCTTCCTGAAAAATGATTACAACCTGGTCATCGGCCACGGCAACGGTCCCCAAGTGGGCAACGTGATGCTTCAGAACGAGGCTGGCAACCAGGTGTTCAACGTGCCGGACATGCCCATCGACTTCTGCGTCGCCGAGACTCAGGGATTGATTGGCTTCATGATCGAGATGGGTCTTGACAAGGTGTTTGCCAAGGAAGGCATGCGCCGCAACGTGGTTACCCTGGTGACCCAGGTCGTTGTCGACAAGGACGACCCGATGTTCCAGAACCCCACCAAGCCCGTAGGTCCCTACTACACCAAAGAACAGGCTGAGAAATACGCTGCCGAGACTGGCGCCGTGTACAAGGAAGACCCGAAAGGTCGCGGCTGGCGCAAGGTGGTGGCTTCACCCAAGCCCATCGGCATCCAGAACATCGACATCGTCAAGCGTCTCGCCGACGAGGGCAACATCGTGATCACCGTGGGTGGTGGCGGTATCCCCGTCATCGAGAAGAAAGGCTGCCTCTGCGGCGTCGAAGCTGTCATCGACAAGGACCTTGCCTCGGCCATGACCGCCATCCAGATCCATGCCGACGAGTTCTACATTCTAACCGACGTGCCGAAGGTGTTCATCAACTTCCGTAAGGAGAACGAACAAGCCCTGAACACCATCACCGTGGCCGAGGCCAAGAAACACCTCGCCGACGGTCAGTTCACCGAAGGCAGCATGGCTCCGAAGGTCCGCGCCGCCATCCTCTTCGTGGAAGCTACCGGCCATCAAGCCATCATCACCGAGGCCACCAGCCTCACCGACCCCGAATGCGGCACCCGTATCATCCCGTAAAACAATGTAAGCCATGAAAAAAGGTTTGTTAATCACCGCCCTGAGCCTCATGATAGGCCTGGGCTTCACCGCCTGCAACGGCAAAGCCACACTCACCGGCACCTGGATCGACCCCGGTGATGAAAACAGCGTGTATGGCGACACCGGCTTCTCCTTGGAGAAAGACGGCACCGCCACCTCCATCAACACCGGTTACGTGGAATACACCTCCTGGGAACACATCGGCGACCAGCTGATCCTCCATGGAAACTACAACGGCACCAACCCCCACACTTTCGCCGACACCATGTGGATCGACGAACTCACTGAAGACCATTTGGTGCTGAAAGACATGGGAAACTATTCAGTTACCTACCAGAGGAAAACGGAAAACTAGGAAACGGAAAACGGAGAACGGAACCCCGAAGGGCTCACCGACCAAACGGGAGGTAAAACGGAGAACTAACTTTAAGGGTTAAAGGTTAAGGCTGATATTCATCTTCCCTACCTTTAACCCTTAACTTTTATCTTTTAACTTTTATCTCTTATCTCTTATCTTTTAACTTCACTCTCCCAACTTCCCCTGCCCACAGTATGACCGAGGTACCCAGGATGATTCGGAGCCAGTCGACGATGGGCAACGGCGTCACTTCGAACATCTCACCGCCAAAGCTGACGATGAGGATCTGGCCTATGAAGATGATGGCCAAGGTCAAGATGAAGCCCTGGGCGGAGCCTTTGGTGAACAGGCCCTTCAAGGCCGACTGACCGGTCATGAAGGCCTTGGCGTTGAAGATGTTCCAGAACTGCATGAACACGAAGATGGTAAAGAAGACCGTCAGCTCATAAGGGGTGATGCCAGTGGCATGGTCGAACATGAAGTAATACCTAAAGAAATCCCCCAGCGAGAACTCCGAAAGCGACTGGATGTCAACGTGCTTGAAGTATTGGAAGAAGCCGAACAGCACCACCACGAAGGCTAAACCCACGCCCATGATGCGATGGAGCATAGGCTTGTTGATGATATAAGCCTTGCGGTTGCGGGGCTTCTCGTGCATCACGTTCTTGTCGGGTGGCAGTGAGGCCAAGGCCAGTGCCGCGAGGGTGTCCATGATGAGATTCACCCACAGCATCTGGGTGACGGTCAAGGGCGACTCTGTGCCGAGGATGGATCCGATCAGCACGATGAGGCATGCTGCCACGTTGATGGTCATCTGGAACAAGATGAAACGCTGGATGTTATGGTACAGCGAGCGTCCCCAGGTGACGGCGCGGGCGATGCTTTGGAACGAGTTGTCGAGGATGGTGATGTCGCTGGCTTCCTTGGCCACGCTGGTGCCATCGCCCATCGAGAGGCCTATCTGGGCTGCATTCAAGGCAGGCGCGTCGTTGGTGCCGTCGCCGGTCACCGCCACCACCTCGCCTTTCTGTTGCAAGAGCTTCACAAGGCGTTCCTTGTCCATGGGCCGTGCCCGCGACATGATCTTGATGTCACCCACACGTCCGAGCAGTTCCTCGTCGCTCATGTGGCCAAACTCCTTTCCCGTGATCATGTTCACCTCTTCGGTGTCTTCTTCGGTCCACAGGCCTATCTGACGACCAATCTCCTTGGCGGTGGCCGAGGTGTCGCCTGTGACGATCTTCACCTTGATGCCGGCTGAGAGACAGTCTTGGATGGCAGCGGGCACGTCCTCGCGCACCGGATCGGCGATGGCCACAGTACCCAGATAGCAGAGGTCGAAGACAGCAAGTTTCTCACCGTCGAACATGGCTTCAACCTCGTTCTTTTTAAGATAGCGATAGGCAAAGCCCAGGGTGCGCATCGCCTGACTCTGGCATTTGAGCAGATGTTGCTCCACAGACTCCAGATGCGATTCCATGGGGACCTCCCCTTCTTCCATTCGGATCTTGGAGCAGTGTTTCAGCACTATCTCAGGGGCACCTTTCACGTAGAGCAGCACGACCTCCGGGTCATCGGTACCGACCACGGTAGCCATGAACTTGTATTTCGTGGAGAAGGGCATCTGCTTGACGATGCGGGTATGGTCGCGGTAGCTGATGTAGTCGACGTTCTGTTTGAAGAGCCACGACAGCAGGGCGGCTTCGGTGGGGTTGCCCACGGCCTTGGCTTCTTTCTTGTCGGTGAAGTCGAGGAATGCCGTCGAGTTCATGGCGATACCCTCTTTAATTAATAAGGAAGTCTGCGACTCGTCGAGACGGCTGTCGTGCAGTCCGTAGATCTTGAACTCGTTCACGCTCATGCGGTTTTGTGTGAGAGTACCGGTCTTGTCGGTACAGATCACCGTGGAGGCGCCCATGGTCTCGCAGGCGTGCATCTTTCGCACCAGGTTGTTGGTTTCCAGCATGCGGTGCATGCTTAGTGCGAGGCTGAGGGTGATGCTCATCGGGAGGCCTTCGGGGACGGCGACCACGATCAAGGTGATGGCGATCATGATGGTGTTGAGCACATAACGCAGGAAGTCGAGCCAATCGAAGGGTGTCCCGTCGCCTGTGACGAAATACATAAGGACACGGAACCCGATGATGAGTCCCGCGATGATGTAGCTCGCCACTGTGATGGTATGACCGAGACGGTCGAGTTGTTCGTTAAGCGGCGTCTTCACCTTATTGTCGATCTGCGCTCCGCTATATACCTTACCCCATTCGGTGGCGTCGCCGACGCGTTCCGCCACGAAGATGCCGTTGCCGTCGATGACGGTGCAGCCACGGCAGACGTAGTTGGAAGGATAGGTGGCCTCATGGTCGAACTCCTCTTCCCTCACCGTCTTACGTGCCATCGGCTCGCCTGTCAGGGTTGATTCATTAATCTGCAGTGATATCGCCTCGAACAAGGTGCCGTCGGCAGGGATCTCGTCGCCGGGGTTGATGAACACCACGTCGCCCACCACCACGTCTTTGCGCTCGATCTGGGTGATGAGTCCGTCGCGGAGCACGGTCACCTTCTCCTCATCCTTGACTTGGTTGAGGATGTCGAATTTTTTGTTGGCGCTGAGTTCGAAGAGAAATCCCACCGTGGTGGCCAACATGACGGCGATGAAGATGCCTAGTGGCTCGAGCAGCACGCTCCGGCCTGCCACGCCCATGAAGTATTGGTACAGTGACACCGCCACCGACAGGGCCAGGGCGATGAGCAGGATACGTATGATGGGGTCTTTGAATTTTTCAAGAAACTGTTTCCACACCGGCTCCTTCTCAGGAGGTGTGAGGGTGTTGGAGCCGTGTTCCGCACGACTTTTTTCAACTTGCTCGGCGGTGAGGCCTTTCCGATATTCCCTTTCCATGGTTGCTTGTTTTTATCATTTTTTTAACTTTGCAAAATTATAAAGACAACCATTACGAGTCCGAGAGTTGCAACGTTGCAACCCTATTTTTTCGACTGTTATGACCTTCAAGGAAAACGCTAAAACCGCCATTGCCAAGGTGTTATCCGACCTCATCCAGAGCGACGGCATCGTCAATCAGGGTGAGATCCGATATCTTCGCGAGGCTTTTGCGTCGATGAGGATCGAGGACAGCCACCTGAAGAAGTCGGTCGGCATGACCCTCGCCGAGGCGGTCACGATTCTCAAGGCCTGCGGTCCTGCCGAGAAGCAGGCCATCCGCAAGCATATCGAGCGTCTCTCGGGTGCTGACGGCAACGTGGACCCCAGTGAGACGCTTCTCATTGCAGCCTTGACCTTATCCATTGGAGCGGTGAGTGAGGAAGTCCCTTCGTTGAAGGCCGACCTCATCTCCATACCCGGGCTGAGTTTCGACACGCGCGACACCGTATTATATGTGGAGTCGGAGGTCGACCGCAAGACCAACCGCTCCATCGTTAAGGAATACGACGGGCTCTGCCAGCTCCTCGAGCAGCGAGGCTTGAAGTTCTTTTACCTTCCTGCCTTCATGAAGTCATTGAAAGGTAACACACGCACCTTGAAGCAGACCTTGCGTTATCTGGAGCCTTTGCTCTCCGACGAACAGATGCAGCTCATCGTACACGACATGAGGCGCATCGACACTCCCATGCTGTCGAAGGAGATCTTTCTCAACTATTTGAATTCGAGAGGTTTCAACTTAGACCACCCGTCTTTTTTGTTCAAGATCGAGAACCAGAAAGCCAGTCACTGCCAGGATTTCCTGCTCTTGCATGTCGATGCTGTGAGTCCGTTAAAGACATTGCAGGAGTTCTTCGCCTACAACGACAAGTTGTTGCTTTTGCCTGAGGCCGAGCCTGTTGAGGACCAGTTGGAATACACCGGCTTGCACAAGATTGTGATCGACACCATCCTCAAGTACCACAGTGCCGATGGGTTGAGTCGGTTGCTCATCGACGAGAGGGGGCGTTTGTTCTTGCTTGACAGGAACCGTGCTGAGGTCAAGATGCAGTCGCTGGCACGGGCGTTATACATACTCTATCTCCGCCACGAGGAGGGCATTGCCCTCACTGAGCTGTGCGACCATCGCGACGAGCTGTTAGCCATTTATTCCACGGTGTCCGACTTCACCAACGCCGAGCGTTTGGCTTGCACTGTCGACAATCTCGTCAATTTTGTGGGGAGCACGATTAATCCTTTGCTGTCGCGTATCAGGCGGGCTTTCACCGCTTTGTTGGGCGATCAGGCCAAGGACTATCTCATTGAAGGGGATGTCCGTGACCGGAAGAAGATCAACCTGTCACGGACTTTGGTGATTGACAACTTGCGTTAGGCCTGTTGGTTGCCGAGGAGGAAGGTGACGTCGGTATTCGGTTCGATTTCGACGGCTTCCTTACCATATTGCATCACGATCATCTTCTTACCGCCTTTGAGCATCATCTTGCCGTCGGTGACCCACAGTGAGGTAGCCTCACGGAGTCCGACCACCACCATCTGTTGGTTGACGGCGAGGTATTCGTTGATACGGTCTTGGCGTGTCTCTCCCCCGTGTTTGATCATCTTGTCGATTTCCGGATGCGGGTCGAGGTAATGCGGGTTGATTTGGAAGGGCACCAGGTTAAGGGTCTTGAACGAGGCTGGTTGCACGATAGGCATGTCGTTGGTGGTGCAGAGTGTCGGACAGGCCACGTTGCTTCCGGCGCTCCATCCGATGTAGGGTGTGCCGGCGAGGGCGCGTTCGCGGATGGCGTCCATGAGGCCGTATTTATGCATTTCGGCGACCAGGTGGAAGGTGTTGCCTCCGCCCACCACGATGAGGTCGGCTTCACGGACGGCTTTCACTTTGTCGTCGTAGTGGTGTACTGAGGTGAAGTTATTGAATCCGAATTTCTCGAAGAACACTTTCTGGACGCGGGCTTCGTAGGCGTCGTAGCTGTCGGGATAGGCCTTTCCGGCGATGTTGACGCCGGCGAAGGGAACGAAGATGATGCGGCTGTCTTTGTTAAGGTTGTTTTGCAGGCAGAAGAATTCGATTTGGTTGCATGCCCAGGCGAGGTAGGTCTCCCCGAAGTTGGTGGAGTTGCTGATCAATAAGAGTCTCATAACAATATTTTTTTATTCATTAATCTTATAATAGGTGGTCGTTTCAGTGTCATCGATACGTTCGATGCGTTTGTTGTCGACGTAGGTATAGGTGGTGATGGTGTTGGGCCAGTCTTCACCGAAACTCAGTATTTTCTTGGCGAGGCGTCCTTCTGCGTCGTATTCATACGATTCCTTGTAGCTGAATTGGATATCAATGTCTTCCGGGTCAATCAGGTCGGTGGCGTATGACACTATTTCGACGAGTCGGTATCCTGTCGGGGTAGCTTCATAGCGTTTGCGGGTGTAGGATGTCATGGGTATTTCCGATTCCTCTTCATACTGTTCCATTTGGTCTTCTTCGATGTCTTCCCAGAATATTTCTTCGACAAATTCTTGGGTGAGGGTGTCGTAGCGGCATTCGTCGTCGAGGAAATAGGTGATTTGTTTGATATAGTAGAAGCTTGGGGCTCCGTCGATGGTTTCGTTGCCTTCGCCTATTCTCACTTTACCGTTGTATTCGAAGTCGAGTCCCATGTAGTGGTCGGAGCCTGAGTTGATCCATGTCTCGGTAGCGGCCAGGCGGTTATCGAGGTCATAGTAATCAGTGGTAGAGCCTTCGAGGTTGTCTTCGCTAGGCAGGTCTTCTTTGATGATGTTCCTACCCTCTTCCCATTCTTGGTAGGTCCATTTCGAGATGGTGTCGCCATCTTGGTCGACCTCATAGAGGGGGCTATCCCAGTCGACGTTCAGTTTGTTTTCTTTAGGATTGTTGTTGCAGGCGGTCAGCATGAGTGCGAAGGCTGCGATGAAAAGTGGAAAAGAGTGTTTCATGGCTTTGCTATTCTTGTTGGAATGCAAAGATATGAAAAAAACGAGAAAAGAAAGAAAATCATGCTGCTGGCATCATGGTTTCGCAGCGGTCGATAATCTTATTGGCGACTTCGAAGCCTGAATCACATAGGGCTTTGGTAGGAATTCCGTCGTAATTCATATAGAGGTGGATGGTTTCATAGCCCATGTTAAGCCAATAAAGCAGTTTTTTGTCGCGTTTTGCTACGGCTTCCTGATAAGCTTCGATATGAACTCTGGTGCGGCGGTCTTCTCTGACGTGAAACACTCCATCCAGTGCCATAAGCACGCCGAGCCAAAGGTAGTTTCCGGCGGCGCGGACATATTTTTCATCTTCATATTGGAAACCCTCGTCATCGAGTTTTCCCCGTTCTTCAAGAATCTCCCGGGCATTGTCAACATACCGTCTAGCCTCTTTGATAGGTTCTCTTTTTTTCATTGGGGTAAGTTATATTGTTGTTAGGTTAGAAATAAAAATAAAAAGGTTATTCTCCCACATAGTATATGCAAAGCTGAGAATGTTTCATTTTTATTGGACTTTTTTTCAGCGGACAATTCTTCACAGGCTCACTCTGTTTGGCTGGGTGGAAAAAACGAGCAAAACCAGCCACGTTGCTATCTTTGAAAAAAACAACGAGAAACAACAAAGGCCTATGTCAAACAAGAATATTTGTTCCGGCGATGCTGGTTCCGGACTACCTGTAAGCTGCCGTGTTCAAGAGCGACCGCCACGAGCCCGAAATCAACTGGTTGCTGGCGGACTTCGCCTGCCACTACGAGTGCGTGGTGCAGTCGACCATGGCAAAGCACCCGAAGGACAAGAGAATCGTGTCGCGATGCAACCCGAGTTCCTTTGCCGTCTACTTGTTCGCAAGGCCCTTTGCCTTTAATTCTCTAATCTCGTACCATATAAAGAGTTTCTTCTTGGAACCCTTGAGCACTATAATCTCCATCTCTTTTTCATTTTGTCGTTCAACACAAAGATTACCATTGGTTACTGAAGTAACAACCTATGCATGCTCTTCCTCTCCTTGTCGAATTATAGTTCCGTCTGCGTCAATTTGGCACCCCATTCTGTTCCAATCTTATTATTGTTCCATCTGAGTCAATCGTAAAAGGTAATTTCTCATTTGACATAAATAAATCATCTAAACATTCGAAATACTTTGCTTCATACCAAGTGCCATTGAGTGTGTTAGTAGTAATGAGCGTGTCTTCAAGCAAAGGATACGATTTGAGTTGATTCAGATCAAACGGACCGTATGTTGCCCCTTCAAAATACACATAATACAATAATGTAGAGTATAAGTCAATTCCCTCCCGATTCGGACTCAAAGGTAAACTTTGTTGCGGAGTTTCTCTTCGTTCAGAAGAAGTGATTTGTTGCGATTCTTCATTAAGTGCAACATTTGTCAAATTTGACCCAGCGTTGTTTAGTTTCTTTTTTTTCGCACTGGCAGCAATAATGACAATAACAAGAATAAACGCCAATACCACCAATACAATTATTGCAACATCATCCATAAGATTTCATTTAAAATGCAATCATCCAAATAATAGAGGAAATCACCGACATAATAATCATTGCCAAGCCTGTTTTTCTTGTGTCTTCATTATATTTATAATGCAACTCGTTATTGGAATCCAAAACTACTCGATGAAGAAGAAAACCCAACACAATTCCAAAGACACCAAAAAAGATTGTGGTTATTCCCAAAACAACATATTGCCATGCAGCGCCTTTTTTTTCATAGTCTTGTTCCTTCACCAAGTGCAGTTTATGCCCACAATGCTCGCAGAAATCACCTTTTGAATACACCTCTTTCCCACAATTTGGACACTTCTCATTTCTAAGGATGGTTCCATCACCTTTCACCACGAAATCCTTGCTTTCAATT
>JAEEGF011171097.1_pt1 | contig 11897 bp, 11 predicted proteins | sample 9134171 | NCBI WGS metagenome assembly JAEEGF01 (sample SAMN16246542, study PRJNA631951) | gut metagenome | biome: gut microbiome; feature: rumen; material: AP-attached | host: Bos | place: Iran: Karaj | collected 2018-10 | reverse complement strand
CGGCGGACTACCGCTCGACGGCTTTGTACCCACACGTCTTACGGGCAGCTACAAGTATTCTTCCGCCATAGGCGGCGACAACGGCGGCGTTATCATACTGGGCACCCGCTACAACACGACACTGCACAAACGTCAACTTGTGGGCGGAGGTGCGAATATCACCCTCTCCGACTGCACCGACTACACCCCGTTCACCGTCGACTATGAGTCGCTGAATGGCCACGATGCCAGCATACCAGTGCAAGAGCCCGTCTCGCTGATTGTACTGCTCGTCTCGTCGGCCAGCCTCGACCGCCAGCAAGGCTCGTGGCTATGTGTCGACAACCTTGTACTATGGCACGACACCTGTGCCGCCATAACCGCCCCTACAGCAGTCGCCGACATACATGAGGCAGTGCTCTCATGGGGCAGCAACGGTGACGTCGACGGGTTCGAGATGGAATATGGTGTTGCCGGATACGTCCAAGGCGACGGCACCGAGGTCGCCACCACCGAAAACTCTTATTCGTTTACCGGACTGGCGGCCAGCACGCAATACGATGTCTATATCCGTACCGTCTGCACCAACAACATATATGGCGACTGGATGCAGTATAGCTTCACCACCCTGCCCGACACCTGCACCGGCGTGCTTGGTCTCGAAGTGGTGGCAGAGTCCGACAGCCCCTCGGAATACATCCTTTCCTGGTCGGGCTATTCCGACCCCAACGAATGGGAGGTTGAGTACGGCCTGCGAGGTTTCGAGCTCGGATCAGGCACGGCGCTTACACAGAACGAGACGGTGTTGAACCTCTCCACGCTTGGTCTCCAGGGCAACAACTGGTACGATATCTATGTACGTTCCGTTTGTTCCGACAACGTCTACGGAGAGTGGAGCATGGTACAGTTCCACACCGACCCCGACACCTGTGCAAGTGTACTTTCAATAACGATAGACACAAGCGCCACCAGCATCAACAGCGACAGCCTTATTTCTGGATATACGGCAATTTGGACCTCCAGTTTTGACCCAGATGGTTGGGAGGTGGAATACGGACTCGAAGGGTTCGACCCGGATGCCGGCATTGCCGTCACCGTGCAGCAGCCGACCTACACCTTCGAGCCGTTGTCGCCAGACAGCCAGTATGAGTTGCGCGTGCGCTCTGTATGCGACGACAGCATCCATGGCGAATGGAGTTCTGTGGTGTTCCACACCAGCGCCCTTCCGCCCGCTGTCGCAATCGACAACTCCAGCCTTTCTCATCCCATAGACATTGCCGTTGTACCCAATCCAGCCAACGGTCGGTGCACCGTCACTCTTCCCGATGCACAGCCAGCAGAAATGAGGCTCTACGCCCCTGACGGCCGTCTCTTGCATACCGTTGCCACCAATACACCGTCTGTCTCTTTCTCACTGCCGATGCCTGGAATATTCCTGCTGCAGGTCATCACCAACGACGGCTCAGCCTCATGCAGAATCATCAACCAGTGACAGATACTGGCTGCGGGTTGAAACAATAAAATAATACCTTCACAAGGTCTGGCTCCATCGCCGTACACTGCGGCCCCAGACGGAAAGCGTCAAACAATCTCTTCCAGTTGGCCCGTCTCGCTGTCGATGATGAAGCCACGGATGGTGATATCCTTGGGCATCAGGGGGTGCGTGCGGACGGTCTCCACCGTCTTGCGGACCGACTCTTCGGTGTCTTTGAAGCCTTCAAGCCAGTGGTTGAGGTCAACACCGCAGCGGCGGATGGTGTCGAGCGTCTCGTCGGTGACGCCGCGTTTGAGCATCTCCTCGTGGAAGTGGCCATAACTCATGTGGCAGGCGCCGCAGTTGGAATGGGCCACCACCATGATTTCCTCCACGCCCAGTTCATAGACGGCCACGACGAGGCTCCGCATGGCGGAGTCAAAGGGTGAAATCACCAGTCCACCAGCATTCTTGATCACCTTGGCGTCACCGTTCTTGAGGCCCAGGGCGGCGGGCAGCAACTCGGTCAACCGCGTATCCATGCAGGACAAGACAGCCAACTTCTTGTTGGGATATTTGTCGGTCACATACTGCTCGTAGCCCTTGTTGGCAACGAATTGTTTGTTGAATTCAATAATTTCGTTAATCATGATTTCTTCTTTTTCTTGGGTTTGGGTTCTGGCAGGGCTTTGCACGTCTCGCTGACGAGGGCCGAGAGGTAATCGCGGTCGTCCACATCGGTAATCAGGAAATAGTCCTTGGCTCCGTCGTAGGGCGGACGCAGTTCCACGGTGCGCAGCAGCGGCCTCACTGCATCGGTGGGCTTGAGGTAGAAGCAGTCGTCGCAGATGAGCCCGAAAATCTTGCCGTCACAGTAGATGCCGTAGTCGCCGAACATCTTCTTGACGGTGATTTCACCGGCTCCGGCACACTGGTCGGCGATGTATTGCACGAGATCGGGGGTGCTTGCCATGACGTGACGGATTAGGAACGGGTTATTCTTCCCTGACGGCCTTGGGCGTCCAATTCTGGAAGAAGCGCAGCACCTTCTCCTTGTTGTAGCCCTTGCCTTCCTCCAGGAAACTCGAATCCTGGAGATGCAGCACGTTACCCTGTTCGTCAAGCACTGCAAACACGGGGAAGCCGAAGCGCCCTGCGTTGTTGAGCCGTTTCATCAGCGCCTTGCCCACTTCGCCCGCCTTGCGGGGGTGATAGTTGACGTGGATATAGATGAAGTTCTGCTCGATGATGCTGCTGATGGTGCTGTCGTTGGTGATGAAGTCGGCAAACCGCAGGCACCATGGGCACCAGTTGCCGCCCACCTGGCAGATGACGAATTTGCCCTCGGCTCGGGCCTGCAGCAATGCTTGGTCAATCTGCTCCAGCGGGTTGATACTTTCATTATATACCTTCTTGGGCGCCGCTTGCTCTTGGGCTTGGGCCGTCATGGCCAGCGATGCGACAGCGAGCACTATAATATAAAATAATCTCTTCATTTTCAATTTGTTATTGTTGGTTCTGTTATTAAAGTTCCGGTAACGAAATTCATTACAACCTTGACAGGAATTTCGTGCGGTCCACGACGAAGCGCAGGTGTGTGCCCTCGCCCAGGAGCGTGTCGCCACAACGGGCCTCGACCTTGAACTCGATTTTCTTGCCGTCGACCTTGGTTACCGTGGCAGTTGCGGTGATGGTGTCACCCAGGCGACTGGGCTTGAGGTGGGACGAAGCGATGTGCCCGCCCACAGTGGTGCATCCCTCAGGCAGATGGTCGGCCACGGCTAGCATGGCGGCATTCTCCATGAGTGCCATCATGGCCGGCGTGGCAAGCACAGGCATGTCGCCCGAGCCCATTGTGATGGCCGTGACGGCCTCGGTGACCGTCAGTTGGCTGCTGTGACTTAATCCTTCTTGCAACATCTTGACTACAGTTTGTTAAAATGATACATTTCCCGCAACTCAGCCTTCTTCTCCTCGCTCTGGCGCGAGAAGTAGCTGCGCCAGCCGGGGCAGAAGTTGATGTGCCAGCGCCAGAACTTGCCCAGCAACGAGTCGGGCTTCTTGTGATAATGGGCCCTGAACTTGCAGTTTTCGCAGATGTGTGCCATAATCGTCTAATGTTTTATGATTGGGTTATTGTTGCTCGCCACGGGATTAATAGTGCCAAGTTCCATTCAATGCATAGTCAATCAGTAGCATGACGTCCTGGATGTCGCAGTTGCCGTCCAGGTTGCAGTCGCCGGCCGTGAGGTCCACCCCGTCGCTATTGCCCGTGAGCAGGTAGTCGAGGATGATTGTTGCATCGCTGATGTTGACATTTTCGTCGCCATCGGCATCGCCACGCGGATGACGCGAGTAGTATTCCAGCTGTTCGTCCATCCAGTCCAGACGGTCCTTGATCCAGTTCTTGAGATAATGGATTTCGTCCCTGAGGTCGGAGGCGACGTAGTAGTTGGGCCATACCCTCACGCCCCATCGCGGCCAGGCCTGGCTGTTGCGGTGCTCGGCATCATAGATGGTGAGCACTTCGGCCATCGAGTCCAACTTGGCTGCGAGACGCTCGTAGCTCACGTTGTTGCGGCGGTAATGGAACCAGCGGTCCTTAATCACGCGCTGGTAGTACGGATCGTTGTTCAGGCGGTACCACCAGAAGGGAATCAGCACCGTCTCGCCGTTTTGGTACAAGATGTCGTTGGTCTGGTAAATCCATGTGTCGGTCTTGTAATTCTCATATTTCCAGCAATTGCCGAAGGCAATGTTGAAATCCCAAATGGCCATCTTGAAGCGCGGGTCCTCGCTGTCGCGGCGCTTGAAAAACTTGCTGCTCTTGCGGTAGCCGTCCACGTTGTGGCTCAGTTCCATTGACAACTGGAAGTCGGCGAACGACTCCACGTCGATGTAGTTGCGGTAACCCCTTACAGGATCGCGGTAGTACCACGATGCCATCACGTCCTCCATCTCAGACACCCGTGCACGGATGTACTGTATCTGCACCATCACCATGTCCTCATAGTCGGGCGTGTCATACTGGTAGTGTACATAGCAAGGAAGCTGCTCACCGGTGCTGGAAACGGGGAGGTACCTGGACTGGATGGTAAAGCCCTCGTTTTGGTCGGCCTCCAGCAGGTAGCCGCCGGTGAGCGCGTCATCAGCGGTCCCGGGATCGTCGAGATTGAGTCGTTGTTTGCCCTTGGAGACAACCTCGCTCAGGATATACACGCCATAGTAGATGCCGTCGAGGTACACCTCACAGTAGCGGCCCTGGGGCGTGTAGTCCATCCACGGCCTTGAAATCTCAAAAGCCAGCAGGTCACGCATCATGCTCTTGTCGCTGTAGGGGGCCAGCAGGGCCCACTTGTTGTCCTTGCCCATACCCAGCAGTTTGACCTTCTTCTTGGTGCCGCCTTCCTCGAGCGGCTTGTCGAGCGGGCGTATGGAATAGGGTTTCTTGTCGCTCTGCGAGAACGATGTGTTGCCGCGGTAGCGCAACGCGATGTAGCCGTTATAATCGATGTGCTGTCCGGGGTGTGCTATGGTGTCACCATAGTTAAGGTTGCCTGCACCATTGTCGATGATTTTCATGCGTGCGGTGATGTATTCGTCCCTCAATATCATGGCATGGTCCACCTCGAGCCACACGATGGGCAGATTGGTCCTGTCAATCACGACGTCTGTCCGGTCGGGAGGATAGTTGTCGGGACGCTGGGCATGTGATACATTTGCCAGTGACAGTAGCGTTAAGCACAGCAATAGACGTATTATTTTCATTCTGCGATGATTACTTTTTAGCGATTCTCAATTGAACTGCAAAAGTAATAAAAAAAAACGAAATATGCCATTTTTTTGACTTGGGTTTTTAAGCTGTTGACTAATAGTTCAATAGCATTTGTCCGAATGATGAAGTAATGCTCTTGCAGTGATGTTGTTGGAGATTTCAAGAGTTTGTTGTATCTTTGCCTCGATTTTGTTCTGAATGGCTATGAGACGAGTGATAGTGATGATAGCGTTGCTGGCGTTGATGCTCCCCCTGGTGGGTTGTGTCAAGCGTGCCGGTAATTTCCCGCCCATCAACACGTCGGTGGAGCTTGACTCCACCAATCTGCCCATCGTCTGGATTGAGGTGGGCGGAGACTCGATTATGCGCGACAAGCGCATCAATGCCCACATGAAGATCATCAACAATGGCGCCGGGCGTCTCAATTATGCCGATACCGTCGCCCATCCGGGGCAGCACATCGACTACAACGGCTATATCGCCATCAGGCACCGTGGCAATTCCACCTACAACGACAGCCGCAAGAAACCCTACTCGATACGCACCCTCTCCGAACCCATGTGGCGTGACGTCGCCACCAAGCGCAAGGTCAAACTCTTGGGCATGGGCCGTGACGACAACTGGGCTCTGCTGGCCCCCTATGCCGACAAGAGCATGATGCGCGACCTGCTGGCCTTTGAAATCTCACGGCAGTGGATGGAGTTTGTGCCTCAGGGCCGCTACTGCGAGGTGTTCCTCGACGGCATCTACTATGGCGTGTATATCTTGAGCGAAGTGGTTTCCAAGGGCGGCCACCGCCTGGACCTGCAGTCGCCGGGCGAGAGCGGTGACGCGCTCACCGGGAGTTACATGATGGAGGTGGACTGCGATGATGACGTGACCTATACTTCCAAGCGTCACCCGGTTGCCCCCGACGGCACCCCTTACACCGACCGTCTTATCCGTTTCCAATACAAGTCGCCTGACCACGCCGAGTTGTCCGATGTCCAGTTGAATTATATCAACAACAGCATCGACCGCATGGAGCGAGCACTGGCTGCAGGACAGTACGATAAGGTCATCGACGTGATGTCGTTTATCGACTACCAGCTGGCGATGGAACTGAGCCACAACGTGGACGGCTATCGCCTGAGCGGCAAGTTCTACAAGCGGCGCGACAGCGAGGACCCGCGTTTCAAGATGACCGTGTGGGACTTCAACATCGCCTTCGGCAACTGCCGCTACCGCGAGGGCTGGCGCACCGACACCTGGGTATATGAGAGCAACCCGGTGCTCTACAGTGATGGGGATGAGTATCTGATTCCCTTCTGGTGGCATCAACTGAATAACGATCCGCGCTACACCGCGCAACTGCGGGAGCGCTGGGCACAATACCGCAAGACCAACGTCAATGAGCAGCGTCTGATGGCGACTGTCGACTCGCTGGCCCTCGTGCTCACCTCGCATGGTGCCGAGCACCGCAATAGTATGGCCTGGCCGCGTTGGGGTGTACAGGTGTGGCCCAATTACTACATTGCCACCGATTTTGCTGACGAATTGGCCCACTTGAAGCAGTGGATTCGTGAGCGCATCGCTTGGATGGATGCACAACTGGGTTACGAGGAGCAATAATGGTGAAATAATGGTGAAATGTGCCGAAAAATTTGCATTTCGCAAATTTTTATGGTAATTTTGCCGACATGAAAAACATAATCCTTTTAAAATCATGGATCAAGAAAAAAACACCGAAATCATCGCCCGCATCAAGTATCTGATGAGGGAGATGGGATTGAAACAGGTGCAGTTCGCCAAGCGCATCGGCGTGGACACCTCCAATCTGTCAAAGTATATGAATGCCCACATGCCGCTGAGCGACTCGTTCCTGAACCGCTTGGTGGTTAACCTGGGTGTATCCAAGGAGTGGCTGCTCGAGGGCAAGGACCTGCCGTTCGGCAAGACCACGGTGCACATCGACGGCGCTGACGGCCGCATGGCTGCAATGGGCAGTGGCGATGGCACGGTACCCATGGGCACGCCGGTCTATGACGTGGATGCCACCGCAGGAAACACCTCGGGGCGCAACGACCTGTTTGCCAGCGAGAATATCGTGGGGTGGGTGAACCTGCCCAATGTCAACCCCAACTGCCGCATCGTGCGCGTGAGCGGTGACTCGATGGCTCCCGTCATCCAGGACGGGGACTTTGTCGCCGTGCGCGAACTCACCAATCCTGACCAAATCTATTGGGGCCAAATCTATGTCGTTCAACTTGACGACTTCAGGCTGGTGAAGTATGTGCGCCGCCACACCGACCCCCACATGGTGGTCCTGCGTAGCGAGAACCCTAACTATGACGACATGGACGTGCGCCGCAGCGACATCCACGAGATGCTGCTTGTCCAGCACGTTCTCCACCTCAACTCAAGGCTCTAGATAATAGACAACTGAATAATGACAATCAATTACCATACTCTCCCCAACGGCCTGCGCCTCGTCCACATCACCACCACCTCGCAGGTGGCTTGGTGCGGCCTGGCCGTCAATGCCGGCAGCCGTGATGAACTCGAAGGCCATTACGGGCTGGCCCATTTTGTAGAACACACGATTTTCAAGGGTACCCGCCACCGCCGCGCCTGGCACATCCTTAACCGCATGGAGCGCGTGGGCGGCGAGTTGAACGCCTATACCACCAAGGAGGGCACCATGATTTACTCGGTGTTCCCGCAGCAGCACTTGGAGCGGGCCATCGACCTGCTGGCCGACCTGGTGCAGTGGTCGGTGTTCCCTCAGGACGAACTCGACCGCGAGCGCGACGTGGTGCTCGAGGAGGCGGCCAGTTACCGCGACACACCGGCCGATGCGGTGTATGACGATTTCGAGGACCTGCTGTTTGCCGGCAGTGAATTGGGACATAACATCCTGGGCCGTAAAGAGGACTTGGAACATCTCACCCAGGACGACTGCATGCACTACCTCAAGACTTTGTATGTGCCTACCAACATGGCCTTTTTCTCGGTGGGGCCGGAGCGTCCCGAGCGGGTGTTCCGCTTGGCCGAGAAGCACTTCGGCTGCATGAGCCACGCGATGGCGCCGCGCCACCGCCAGGTGCCTGCCGAGGTTGCCCCGTTCAGGCAGGTCATCGGCATGGGGACGCATCAGGCCCACACCATCGTGGGCGCGCGTATGCCGGCCATGAATCATCCGCTGTGCTATGCCTTGATGCTGCTGAACAACATTCTGGGCGGTCCCGGCATGAACTCGCTGCTCAACGTGGAACTGCGTGAGCGGCGCGGCTACGTCTATACCGTCGAGTCCACCTTGTCGATGGTCAGCGACTGCGGCTGGCTGGAAATCTATCTGGGCTGCGACCCCGATGACGTGAAGTCGAGCCTGCGTGTGATAGAGCGCATCACGACGCGCCTGAGCGAGGAACAGCTGCCGGCCCGCCGCCTTGATGCCTACAAGGTGCAGTACTGCGGCCAACTCGTCGTTGCTGCCGACAGCACCGAGTTCATGGCGATGCGTGCAGGGCGCGGGCTGCTCAACTTCGGCCGCGTGAAATCCATCGACGAGACCATCGAGCGCATCCGTGCCGTCACCCCTGACGAGGTGGCACAGGCTGCGGCCTACCTGCGTGCCGACCGCCTGTCGTCACTCACGTTTGCGTGAGCCAAGGCGACCTGCCGCCGCGGTTTTGACGGCCAATATTTGCAGGATTAGTGAAGAATGACTAATTTCGTGACCTCAACAAGTGAACGACAATGAAAAAGATATCCATCCTCATCCCGTGCTATAACGAGGAAAAGTCCTTGCCGCTGCTCTATCCCGAGTTGCTAAAACTCATGGACAGCCAGCCCAACTATGAGTGGGAACTCATGTTTGTCAACGATGGCAGTGTCGATGGCACCTTGCAGGAACTGAAACGCCTGCGTGCCAGCGACCCGCGCGTGAACTACGTGGACCTGTCGCGCAACTTCGGCAAGGAAACCGCCATGCTGGCGGGCTTTGACTATGTGACTGGCGACTGTATGGTCATCATCGATGCCGACCTGCAGGATCCGCCCTCGCTCATCCCCGAAATGCTCGGCTATTGGGAGCAGGGCTATGAGGATGTGTATGCACGCCGCCAGTCGCGCGGCCGTGAGAGTTGGCTGCGCAAGCGGTTGTCACTGCTGTTCTACAAGTTGTTGCAGAGTTCGTCGCGCTTCGACGTGCTGCAGAATGTGGGCGATTTCCGCCTGCTTGACCGCCGCTGTATCAATGCCTTGAAACGCATGCGCGAGAGCGAGCGTTACACCAAGGGGATGTTCAGTTGGATTGGCTTCAAGAAGAAAGAGGTGGTCTTTGACCGCGGTGACCGCGTGGCCGGCAGTTCGTCCTGGAACTTCAGGCAACTGTTCTCGCTGGCCATCGACGGCATCACGTCGTTCTCCAACGTGCCGCTGCGCATCTCGACCATCGTCGGCTTCATCGTGTCGATGCTGGCCTTTGTCTACATGCTCTATGTCTTCATCAAGGCGCTCATCTGGGGCGACCCCGTGCAGGGCTATCCCTCGATGGTGATTCTGCTCCTGTTCCTGGGTGGCATCCAGTTGCTGTCGCTGGGCATCATCGGTGAATACATCGGGCGCATCTATAACGAGACCAAGAACCGTCCCGAGTATCTCGTGCGCGAGTACAATGGCGAGGAAGTGCTGTGACAGGCGGTGACCACATAGCGTCGATGAAACGGTCCCTCGGGCAACGTGCCGCGTGGCTCGACAGTGCCGTTTACTGGCTGCTGCTGGTGGGAGGCTGTGCAGTGTTCCTGCTGATGAACTTCTACACCACGCTCAAGGAGGACGACTATTTCCACTCCTTCATCCAGACTGCTCAGGGCAGCGGAGATCCCATCCGCAGCCTCGTTGATGTGGTGCGTGCCTGGCTGGCCTACATGTGCTTTGATGCGCGCACGGCCAACCTGGTCGATTTCCTGTTCAACGGCATTCTCGGGAAAACGGCCTTCAATGTGTGCAACACCCTGGTGTTCGGCCTAATGGCCCACTTGGTGAGCCGCTTGTCCACCGGACGCAACTCGGCGATGGCGCTGGTCGTGCTCTACACCTTTATCGTCGCTGCCTGTCCCACGCCGGGCGAAACCCTGCTGTGGGTGGCGGGCAGTTGCAACTATCTGTGGTCCTTTACTGCCTCGCTGCTGGTGGTGGCCTACCTGCTGTGGCACCGCAACCCCCGTCCCGCCTGGTGGCAGGCGGTGGCCGTGGTGCTGCTGTCTTTCCTGGCTGGCGGCAGCAACGAGGGAACGACCTTCGGCGTGTTTGGCGGCATGGTGATGTACTACCTGTTCAACCGTGACCGTGTGGACCGTGCCGTGGTGCTGGCGATGGTGGGTTACATGGCGGGCGTGGTGCTGCTGCTCAGTTGCCCTGGTGCGTGGCACAGGGCCTCGCTCGAGGTGACGCATGATGCGGGCATCATGTCGCTCCTGGCCGAGCGCATGCGCGTCGTGACCACCTTGTCGCTCAAGTATGTCACCCCGCTGGCGGTACTGGTTATCGCCGTGGCAGCCGTCATCAAGCGCGGATTCAAATCGGTTTTCACGTCCACACTGTGGCCCTGGATATTCATCGTGATGCTGGCCTTCGCCTTTGTCATCGGCCGTGCCGTGGAGCGCCTATTCTTCCCGGTGGCCATGGTGGGCCTCATGATCGTGTTGATGGCCTTGCACGACATGACACGGCGCATGCCGTGGGCGCGTGTGGCCGTCATCGTGGTGGGTCTGGCGGTCTGCGCCAAGTGGTATCCGTCCAACATCATGACCATGAAGGCCTATAAAGCCTATGACGACCAGGCCGTGGCCGAGATGTCACAGCCCGGTGTGCGCCAGGTGATTGCCCCGGCACGCACGTTCGGTGGCTATAGCCGCTTCATCAAACCATTCAATTACGACTCCTGGAACTACTACATCCGTTGCCAGACGCTGTGCCGCCGTTTCGGCAAAGACAACATCCAGTTTGTGCCCGATTCCGTCTGCACCCGCTACCACCAGGGACGCTTGCTCGACGGGGCCCAGCCGATGCCGTTCACGAGTTCGATGCCGTCACACCTCGAGCAGGTGCTGGCCGTCCCCGGCCAGGCCTTCATGGCGGTGAAGATGCACCAGGACACGGTGTCGTTCACCTATCAGTTTGCCCACACCTTTGATTTGCGTGGCGAGCGGCTGGTGTCGCTGCCTTATTTCCCGATTCTGTACCAGGGGAGTGAGTACCTCCTGTTTGTCCTCCCCGATGATGCGGTCGCCCGGCTGAAGTTCTGTCCCTTTGACCTGGAGGGCGATACTGTCGAACTCGTCCGCACGGCTCCCAATCCGCAGTGGGCCACTGTCCCGGCAGGTCAGCCATAAAATGTTTCCTGTCGCCGATTTTTGGCAAAAAATTTGCAGGGTTGTGGCAAATGGTGTAATTTCGTGACCACTAAAACAACAAATCAACCAACAAACAAATAAAATTCAACGCAATGAACGACGTGAAATTCTATCTCGACGCAGCCGAGAAAAAGATGCAGGAAGCCGTGGATTTCCTCGATGACACCCTCGCACACATCCGTGCAGGTAAAGCCAATGTGAAGATTCTGGACGGCATCCGTGTGAATTATTATGGCAGCCCCGTGCCCATCGACAACGTGGCTAACGTGAG
>JAEEGF011833449.1_pt1 | contig 11898 bp, 7 predicted proteins | sample 9134171 | NCBI WGS metagenome assembly JAEEGF01 (sample SAMN16246542, study PRJNA631951) | gut metagenome | biome: gut microbiome; feature: rumen; material: AP-attached | host: Bos | place: Iran: Karaj | collected 2018-10 | reverse complement strand
CCTCTTCCGTTCCCTGTCTTTCTTCCTTTTTGCCTCTGTTCTCCACCTCGAAACCTGGCCTTTCCGATTTGACTCACTTGATTGTACAACTTTCCAATTACATTCTTGGTGTTTTGCGAAGTGGCGTGGAATTTGATATAATGATAGGCATGAAAACTACCCATGAGTTTGTTGCTGCAGCCGCCATCGCTACTATCGACAATGCCGCCGAGAAGTGTTGTAGTCTAGCCGAAGGGGGGGCGGACTTGTAACAATATATGCGCGCTGACCGTAGGTTGAAATTTCGTTGACGCGGATGTCTCGTTTGCCATATGCGTATGAGTTTTCGTATAGGGGTGTTGGTGGAACGCCAGAGGGCATACGGTCGGCGCCTCTGCGAAGGCGCGACGTCATTTGCCTGCGAGTGTCCTGAACTTTCGCTCAGTATGCTGGAATGGCGCGACCTTGACGATGCGAGGAGTCTGTCGGGATATGACGCCTTCATCGTCCGCGTGCTTGATGACCGCATGGAGCTGGTTTTGCGCCGTACGCATAGGCCGGTCGTTGATGTGTTCTACGGGAAGAAGCGACCTGGCTTCGGCGTGGCGGACTTTGACAATGTGGAAGCCGGGAACCTTGCCGCCGAGCATTTCATCTCGCGTGGATTTAGGGAGTTCGCCTACTGTGGATATGACGGCATCAATTTTTCCGATGTGCGGCGAACGACTTTTGTCCGAGCGGTCGAACGGGCCGGATATGCATGTCATGTGTTTACGTCGCGCAAGCGCGACGACAACTATTTCAACGAGAACATCATAAAGAGTGAACGGTACTCCCTCCTTGCAAGCGAGGCGAAGGCGATCAGGAACTGGCTGCGCATCCTGCCAAAGCCCGTCGCTGTGTTCTGTTCACATGATCTGCGCGCGCATCAGGTGCTGACGCTTTGCCGTGAGGCGCAAATCTCCGTGCCGAACGAAGTTGCCATACTTGGCGTGGACAACGACGCCATACTCTGTGGCTTCACTATGCCGACGATCTCCAGCATAGATCCGAACGGATTCGAGACGGGTCGTGAAGCGGTTCGGATCGCTCTGAAGATGCTTTGCAGCGATGAGGCTCGGCGCAATCCGCCGTGTTCGTTCACCAAGCCGTTGCAGCTGATCGTACGCGGGTCTTCAGAGATATATCCGATTGATCCTCCATGGCTTTCGGATGCGCTCATATTTATAGGCCGCAATGCCACAAAGGGAATCTCGGCGGCGGACGTCTTCTCGTATGTAGGCCTCTCCCATACGACGGTCGGCTCGGTGTTTCGCCGGAAACTCGGCATGTCGGTGCAGGATGCGCTGGCCAAGGCGCGGATGGACGAGGCCCGCCGCATGCTTGAAGGTGACATGTCGGTTGCCGATATTTCCCGTAAAGCGGGGTTCTCCTCGGTGCAGTATTTCTGCCGTTCGTTCACGGCGGCTCATGGAATGTCGCCGATTGCCTGGCAAAAGGCAAAACGCCAGAAGTGATTGCTAAGAGTGCAACACAGATTGCATATTGTGCAATTTACTCGCACTGTGCATTGTGATATAATCTGAACGTAGCCAAAATGAGAAAGGATTGGCAAGATGAAAGACTTCAAGAAATGCAAGATTCTCACAGTTGCAGCCCTTGTGGCGCTTTCTGGCATGGAACTGGCGGCCGCAGATGCTTCGGTGTATATTCGCCGCGGACTGGTGGCGCAGTATGACGGCATAGACAATGCAGGGCTCGGTCTGCACGACAATACTGCTTCGGTCTGGTCCGACTTGAGTGGCAATGGCCTCCATGCCGCCAAGAACGCGAATGCGAATCTGGCATGGTTCGACAAGGGATGGACTTATCTCAACACGGCTCTGGTGAACGGAGTCATGCCGTTCGTGCTGCCCGACTCCTCGCCGGTCAACGCCGCAGTCAACTCCAAGACGTTCTCCGTGGACTTCGCCGTCTCGCCGGCGGACTATCCCGCCGGCAACACCCGCTGCTACGTCTATCTCGCAAACATCTCCAACACCTTCAAGGGGCTGGCCCTCGAGCAGAATGGAACGCTCAACCCAACACAAGCGGGCATCTGGCGCGACAACACGGAATACGTGAGTTCTTCGTTCGCTGTGGCCGTCGGCGACCAGCTGACGATCGCCTTCACCTCCACGCCGACGAGCCACGTGTTCTACAGGAACGGCGCATTCGGTTCCGAAAGCACGGCGCAGGACGGAATGTCAGTCACCACTGCCGGTTTCGTGATCGGCGGCGACCGTGTCTCCAACCGCGACTTCACCTACCGGGGATCGTTCCACGCCGTGCGTCTCTACAGCTGCAGGCTCACGGCGGACGAGGTCAAGATCAACGCCGCGCTCGACGCCGTCCGCTTTTTCGGAAAGTCCATCGCCGAGGCGAACGCGGACATGCCGGCGGGATGGAGTCTGGTCGAAGGCCCGTATCTGCAGTGCGAACGGGCCGGAGATTTCGCCTACGACGGGAAGGACAATCTCGTCGAAGAGGATCGCCAGCTTCTGACAGGCTCGGAGCAGACGCTCTCCATACTGGCCGACGGTACGACGCTGCCGCCCGCCATCGTCCTGAAGGCCGGGCTCTCGGTGACGGGCAGGCTGAAGATCGCGCTGCCGACTGTGATCGACAACGGCACGTACGTCTTGATCGACGCCTCCGGCGAGGCCGGAATCGAATTGGCCAACGGCGCGGCGATCGAGCTGGCGGAGGGATCGTCCGAAGTCGCGGGCCAGACGCGCCGCCTGTCGGTCGCAGAGGACAGGGCCGTGCTGGAGGTGCGATCCGCCGGCGAGACCGTGGTGATCGACGACGGGCAAATCCATGAATACACGTCGCCTGTCTCGTCGGACGAAATTTCCTCCTTCCGGCTTGTCTCCGGCACGTTGCGGGCCGGTGCGGCGAACGTGGTACCCGAAGACGTCGTCCTCGCGTTCATGGGAGGCTCCTATGCGCCTTTCGGGCCGAAATTCACCGCCCGGCTCGACGGGACTGCGGGAAACATGGCGTTCGTCTCCGGCTATCCGATCGGCCTATCGGCGATTTCGCGCGATCTGGCTGTAGTCGCCGGGGACGACGAGGAACTGGCCGTTTCGCTCGGCGGTGACCTGCCTTCGAAGCTGCTGCTGAACGACGTTGGCGCAGACCATCGCCTGACGGTGTCGAACGAGGTGTCGTTTGCGGGCGTAGGCAATGTCGAAGTTCGATCCACGGAAGGCGGCAGTGATGTGGTTTTCGCGAAGAAGCTCTCCTCCGCGGGAAACTTCGACAAGACCGGCGCAGGCACGTTGCAGTTGCGCCAAGGCCAGAACGCGCAGGTCGTCACCGTCCAAAATGGAACTCTAGTTTACAGCGGCGACGGAACGGAGTCCTCGACGTTGAAGGAACTCCGCTCTGGTGCGACGGATTCAGACAGCGCCAGAGTGTCCATTGAGTCCGGCGCCATTACAATGAGCGGCAGCGTTGTGGCAACGCGGGCGGGCACGATCGACCAGTCCGGCGGCAATGTGACAGTCGGCGATTCTTTGTACGTTGGCTACGAAGGGACTGGCGGCGTATTCAATTTCACTGGCGGCAAGATGACGATTCCCCGCAAGACCTTCGCTGTCAATGTCGGCAACAAAGCAGGGGCATATGGCGTGTTAAACGTAAGCGGCAACGTTGAACTGGACGACAAGGGCAACATGCAGATCGGTCTCTACGGCAAAGGCGAGCTCAATCAGTCTGGCGGAATCATCTCTGTAGGGGATTGGCCTTCTGTTGGAAGATATTCTGGTTCGTTGGGCGTTTGCAACATCACTGGCGGTCTGCTGCGCCAGACTAGCGCAAGCTCCGGCTTGATCGTGGGCGAAGAGGGAATTGGCATCATGAACATTTCCGGCGAAGGCCTGGTGGAAGTGGCGGGGCCGTTCCTGATCGGCCATGCCGCAAACGCCATCGGCGAGGTAAATGTCTTCGATGGTGGCAAGATAATCGCTCCGCGTGTGGGCATAAACAAGACCTCGAAGAGTTCCAGGCTGTTTGTAGATGGTGGAACCATAGCCGCAAATGGCTCAGGCAAGACGCTTTCCGACTTCTTGACTGTGCCTGTAATCGGGGTAGGTTCCAAGGGCATGACCATCGACACTGGCGACAATGTGGTCTCCGTAGGTGAACCTTTCATGACGATCGCGGCCAATGGCCCCATAATCAAAACCGGCACTGGCACATTGAACGCGCCCGCCGCGTCGATTGCGCCAGTGAAGGTTCAGCTGGGTGTGATGCAGATCAGCGACGACGCGCTGCCGGAGTTCGCCGATTATCTCGGCGAAGATGCGTTGCTGCACCGTTGGAGCTTCAATGGCGATGTGCGCGACTCCGTGGGTGGCACCTTGGGCACGCTTGTTGGAGCAGCAGCCTGGAACGATGAGATGAATCCCAGCTCTATCGATTTGACGGGCGGCGCCTATGGTACGAGCTGCGTCAATCTCGGCACTGGACTGCTGCCCACCGACGGCAGCGCGATCACCATCGAGGTATGGGGCACGGTGCATGAGGGACAAAATTATTCCCGAGTGTTCAGCATTGGCACAGGTACAGACAATCAGTTCACGGTCACGTGGTGCGCGGCGTATGACACCACTAAGATAGTGCCTTATCTTGTAAGAAGGGGCAGCACTATTCTTAACAAGACCGTCACCACAGGTCAGTTGAAGGAGAGACGGCTACACATCGTCATGATGGCCACTCCTCAGGCTGATGGCAAGTCGCTAGTCAGATGGATCTTGCGAGATCTGGACACTTGGACGCTGCTCGCCGACGGGTCTGCTACCACGACCGCTGCCTGGACGCCATCAGACTTCGCTTCGGGTGAAATGTTGCTAGGCCGCTCGCATAATACTTTGGATGGTGATGCTTCCGCCACCTACGAAGAGGTGCGCATCTGGAAAGGCGTTTTGCCAGCCGCACAGCTTGAACGTAGTGCGAAGCTTGGCCCAGACCTGCTGCCGCTGGTGCCGGCTGAAAGGAAATATTCGACGATCGAGGTGTCCGCAGGCGCGACGTTCTCGGTGGGCTCGAACAGCTTGACGGCCGAGACCGTGTGTGGCACCGGTATGCTCGTGGGCGAAGGTACGATCACGGTTGAGACGCTTGACGTCGCTGGAGGCGAAATCGGCACATTGACGGTGAATGGCTCGCTTGTGGTCAAGAATTGGCTGCTCGACGTAGAATCTGGAGCCGTGTGCGACAAGATTGAGGGCGTAGGTACGCTAGACGTTTCGAATCTAGAGCTCAGCGTGCGTGATCCTGGGAAGCTCATGGGTGCTTATAAGCTCGCGGAGGTTGGTTCAATCACCGGAACGCCCAAGCGCGTGAAAGGCTTGAAGGGGTGGCATTTGGTGTCAGATGGGCAGCGACTGGTCCTTTCAAGAGAGGGAATGATGATTTTTGTGCGGTAAAGCCATGAGAGAAATAGCCATGCAAGAAAAACAGTGTTTGGGAAGACTCTGCAGGAGAACGTCCGCCATAATTGGCGCGGCCATGATTCTATGCATTGCGGCGCTTCCGGTTGGTCTGTTCGCCTCCGGGGAGGGGCTGTTGGTTCCTGCGGAAACGGGACTCGGCTGGACGGACGGCTGGGTGGCGGTGTGGAAGACCAGCATACCTGACTTGAAGATAGAAGACACGCGACGGCAGGTTGCGGACAATCTCGTGAGGATCGTCCGCCGCTGGACATGGAACGGCAGAGAGCCTTTGGAGAGGGTTGTGCTTTCCATACGCCTGCACATTCCAGGCGAATCCCCCACGCTCAAACCGTTCATCCCCGGCGTCCTTCTCTACGGCAATCCGTCAAACGCGGGGCGCAAGGATGGGCGTGTGCCCGTGTTCGCCGGTGAGAAAGGCGAATTCGCCATCTTCGAGGAACACCGCATTCCGATGCCGTTCGCTCTGTTGGAGAATGCACGGAACGGCGACTTCACTGCTGTCCATGTACTGCCGTCGCCCGTGCGTGGTACCGTGCGCGATGACCTCTGGTGGAGCCTCGGCGTGGAAGTTGCAGAAGGGGGAACTGACATCGTGGCGCTTTCCGGCCCGATCGGCTACAACCGTCGCCGTTCGACGGCAAAGGCGCAGGCGGGTTCGGCCATGACATACGAGGACGCATACATCACGCTTCGCCCCGGCCAGATCGTCGAGAAGACGTTCTGGATTCAGACGGGCCGGGCGACGAAGGACGCTTTTGGCTTCGAACAGGCGATGATGGTCTCGTTCGACTTGTTCAAGCCGTATTACGCAGACCGCCATGAATCGTTCGAGCGCATCTTCCGCCTGAAGCGCGACTACGCGATGACGCGGTGGATCGAAGATGCGAAGTCGTGCGGGTTTGACATGTTCGATCCGGCTACCCGTCGTAGGGAGATCGTCCTTGGCTGGTGCGGCTGCGGGGCGACGTGCGGCTACGCGCTGCCCGTCCTGAACCTCAATGCCGACGACTGGACGAAGGCGCAGAAGTCGCTCGACTTCATCAGCGATGCGTTCATCGGCACGATACGTCCGAGCGACGGCATGTTCAATGTCAACTATGCCATGGGATCCGGCAGAAAGTCGGGCGGTGATCCTGTGTCGTGCGGACAGTCCCTCTACTCGATCGTCAAGGCGATACGTTTTGCGGAGAAGTCCGATGGTCGGCTCAATCCAGCCAAGTGGAAGACATTCGCCGAGAAGGCCTGCGATGCAATGTCGGCGGCGGTTCTGAAAGAAGACTGGAAGGAGCCGAAGTCCACTGCTGCGGGATTTCTTGTGGCGCCGCTCGTCGTCGCCTCCGGCATCTTCGGTAAGGGTGAGTATCTTGCGGCTGCAGAGAAGATCGCCGCCATGTTCGAGCGCAGGTACTTTGGATACGACGCCGTATATTGGGGTGGAACCCTCGATGCGAGTTGCGAGGACAAGGAAGGCGCGATGGCAGCGTTCCAGGGCTACGTTGCGCTACTTCGGAATGCGCTTAAGAAGAAGAATGCGGAGGCCGAGCGCAGATGGGCCCGCCTCGCGCGCCACGCGATGAACATGATGCTTTCCTACACGGTGGTGTGGGATGTGAGCTGTCCGCCAGGCCGCTTGAGCGACCATGCCTTCAAATCGACGGGCTGGACCGTGGTATCCGTTCAGAACCAGTGTCTTGACGCATTCGGCGTTCTTGCGACACCTGAAATCTGGTGGATGGGCGGCTACCTAGGAGACGAAAGGCTCAAGAAGCTTGCGGAGGTCATGTACCGCAGCTGCTTTCAGCTGACGGACGAAGCTGGTTCACTTGGAGAGCAGATTCTGCAGACGAACTACAAGCACATGGGAGACATGCGGGACGTTTATCACTTTCGCGGCGGCTATTCCGAGCATTGGACCGTGTTTTGGCTTACGGCGCATTTCCTGAACGCGGCGGCTGACTTCTCGGAGATGAGAAGTTGGTAGTGTGGCCCTTGCGCTTGCGCTTCTCGTCCCGCTCATCTACTTGCCCATTCGCCCACAAACCAACTCGTTCTTCGGAGTAGTTTCGAAGTTTCGAAATGGTAGGGCGCGCTCGCCGAGCGCGCCGCAATGCCGGGTGAACTTGATTCCACGTTTCATTTCCATTTCCGTCTTTGCTGTTGCCGCTCTCGTGTGCATCGCATTCCCCATGCCGCCGAGGGAAGCCGATGAGCAGGCAGCACATGGTTTTCCCGGGATGGCTGGTGCAGTTTGAGGGAGAGGCGATTGCGGAGGAGCCGCTGAGCGAGTTCGAGAAGGGCTTTGCAAAGAGCTTCCCGGGAAAGATCGGACGTTTCCGCGTGGGTAGGCGCATTGTGATTCTGCGGTGGACGACTCGCCTTACGCACCGGGTGCACGGGGCGGCGTACTGCCTTGAGGCGACGGGATGGAAGATAGAGCCTCGTCCGCTAGAGGCGCGCGCCGATGGCGCATGGTCGGCGTTTCGCGCCACGCAGGGCGGCAAGACGCTGCATGTGCGCGAACAGGCGCGCGACGCGTCAGGCGCCACGTTTGCCGACGTGCCGGCTTGGTTTTTCAGTGCCCTGTTCGGCCGTTCCGTCGGTCCCTGGTGGATCGTCACCGTTGCCGAGTAGCTTCGAACCAACGTATCTCGGAATCCAATTTGGGGATAATTACATAATTACATTCTTGGGGTGAATTGCAAGTGAAGTGAGTCAATTTTCTGAAGATGTTTCCCAGGGGCTTGGGCAGCAGCTCAAAGACTTTCATTCCAGGTTCCTTTCTTGAGGTTGACGTTGATGACGGCGCGGCGATCCAAGTTAATACGCCCGGGCTTGTTTAATATGCCAGGGCGCCGCCTGGGAGCCCCGCCGCGCATTTCGCGACTTCCCTTCCGTTTCATTGTTGACCCTCCTCATGCCGCCTTTGCGAAGGCGGTGTCGAACTCGTAGGCGGTCTTGCCGCCGAGCAGCCTGCGGTGGATCGAGTTGATGACGCGCTCGAGCCTGTGCATGTCCGCGCGCGTGCACTTGCCGAAGTCGGTGCCCTTTGGGTACCACCTCCTGACGAAGCGGTTGCAGTTCTCGACGGAGCCTTTCTCCCAGGAGGCGTAGGCGCGTGTGTAGTAGACGCTGCATCCGACGACGGCCTTTATCTTCTTGGGGTCGAGGAACTCGCAGCCGTTGTCGGTCGTGACGGAGCGCACCTTGCCGAGGGCCTTGCGCGCGATCATTCTCCTGAGCGCCGCGACGACGTCGTCCTGCGTGACGTGTTCCAGCTTCTCGATGACGTAGCGCCTGCTCCTGCGGTCGACGAGGACGAGCAGACCGCCGGTCCCGTTCGTCGACGAGACGACGGTGTCCATCTCGTAGTGCCCGAAGCGGCTGCGCCTCTTCGCGCCCGCGGGCCTGTCGTCGAGCGTGAGGCGCCCCGGGACCGTCATGGCGGGATGGGGCTTCGGGCCCTTCGGCTTCCTGCTCGGATGGTACGGGGTCTCGCCGTACCTTACTCCGACGTCTCCGGCGTTGATGTGCTTGTACCATGTCGACAGGCACGGGATGCGCTGCCCGGGCATCTCCTCCTTCATGCGGCAGAGAGCGTCGTACGGCGACAGCCTTTCGTCGATCACGTGCCTTCTGAAGAGGAAGGCCATCTGGTTCGTCACCAGCATCCTGGTCCCTTTGTTCGCGTTGCTCTCGTTGACCGCGTCCTGCGCCTTGAAGGGGTCGTATTCGGCGTACTTGCGTCGTCGCCTGTCCTTCTGGTCCGGGACGGCGGCCCCGGTGGCCCCGCGCAGGTATTCGCGTCTCCAGGTCTCGTATTTCAGCCCGTGCTTCGCGGCGAACTGGCGGAGCGTGATCCGGCATCCCGCCCTGATGATCGCGTTCCAGTCCGATGCCAGCGTCTGGCGATGGCTGAAAATTAGATGTGCGCCGGGCACGTGTTGTGTGGTATAATTCCTCACGGCGTCCTTTCTTTGGCTTTGATGTTTTGGTTTGGGCACCTTCATCATACCACAGATCGTGACGCCTTTGGTGTCTTTTCCGCGCGCGACGCCCCCTAGGGGGCGTGCCTTTCTCCTTTTTTCCTTCCTCTTCCGTTCCCTGTCTTTCTTCCTTTTTGCCTCTGTTCTCCACCTCGAAACCTGGCCTTTCCGATTTGACTCACTTGATTGTACAACTTTCCGCATGGCGTGCCGATGGAGTAGGAGTGGTGAGGTGACAGATTTTTTGGTAAACTGTATGCCATGCGACGACATAGTAAATTAGCTGACGGTTTTCATCACCTGATATATCGAGTGGTTAACCGCGTCTTGTTAGGGAGGTAGTGAAGGTGGTATTTACTTCTGCTGTGTTCCTGGGCGTCTTTTTACCTAGTCTTCTCGCCATCTACTTTCTGGCCAATGCGAAGGCGCGGCCGTACGTGCTGCTCGTGTACAGCCTCCTGTTCTACGCCTGGGGCGAGCCGTCCGCCATTGTCATCATGCTTGCGCTGATGGTGCTCAACTACTTCCTGGCGCTCGGAATGGCGTCTGCGGGCGAGCGGAAGTGGCTTTCGGCCACGCTTCTGGGGATCGGCGTGTGCGCGGATCTCGGCGCGCTCGTGGCGTACAAGTACATCGGCTTCATCGTCAGCAACCTGCTGCCGGTGTTCAATCTCTTCGGCGTGAAGATGGTGGTGCCGCAGGTTGCGTTGCCGATTGGCATCTCGTTCTACGTTTTCCAGATCATCTCATACATGGTGGACGTCCGCCGGGGAACCGTGGAGGTCCAGCGCAACCCGTTCAAGTTCATGCTCTACGTGAGCCTCTTCCCGCAGCTGATCGCGGGCCCCATCGTGCGCTACGCGACCATCGCCCAGGACATCGAAAACCGCACGGCAGACTTCGACAACATCGTAGCTGGATTCCGTCGCTTCACTATCGGCCTTGCGAAGAAGGTCCTTATCGCGGACGTGATGGCCGGTGCCGTGGACGTGATCTTCGCGGCGAAGGTCGAGACGATACCGGGCTTCTACTGCTGGCTCGGCGCCATCATGTACACGCTCCAGATATACTTCGACTTCTCCGGCTATTCGGACATGGCGATCGGCCTCGGGCGTGTGTTCAACTTCCGCTTCCTCGAGAACTTTGACCATCCCTACGCCTCGTGTTCGGTGCAGGAGTTCTGGCGGCGCTGGCACATCTCGCTATCGAGCTGGTTCCGCGACTACCTCTACATACCGCTGGGCGGCAACCGGAAGGGCACGGTGCGCACGTATCTGAACCTCTTCGTTGTATTCCTTCTCTGCGGCTTCTGGCATGGTGCGGCGTGGAACTTCGTCGTGTGGGGCGTCTACCACGGCGTGGGGCTCGTCGTGGAGCGCGCCGGGTTCGGCAAGGTCGTGAAGCGTTTCCCTAAGGTCGTCGGCAACCTCTACCTTATGCTCTTCGTCGTGATCGGCTGGGTGCTGTTCCGCGCGCCGGATCTCGGCTATGCCTGGGCGTACATCGGCAACATGTTTGGCGGCGGCGACGCGGCGTTCCGTTCATTCACGCCGCTCATCGACTTCATCTCGCTCGACAAGGCGCTCCTCATGGTCGTCGGCATCGTGGCGTCCTACCCCGTGTTCGAGCCGATGGCGCGGCGGGTGCCGGAGTGCGTGCGCCTCGTCGTCGGCATGCTGCTCTTCGCGGTTGCGTTCATGCTCGCCATGACGTCGGCGTACAGTCCGTTCATCTACTTCAGGTTCTGAGGAGCGCGCCATGGTCAAAGCAATGAAAATCGCCTATTTCGTCCTGGTAGCGACGCTGCTCGCCATCCCTGCGCTCTCTTTATTCGGAGCAAAAGAGGGATGGACGAAGCTGTATGGCTGGGAAAAGAGCACCAAGGTCGTGCCGCTCACCTACGCGAGCTACACCAACCGCACGTTCCAGACGTCCTTCACCGAGGACTTCTCCAAGAACTTCTTCATGCGCAAGACGTTCCTTCGGACGTCGCTCGAAATATGGGACGTCTTCAATCTGCGCACGTTCCACCACGGCTACAAGTGCAGCATCATGGACGGACGCAGCGGCATCCTCTTCGAGAAGCCGTACCTGAAGTTCCACCTCGAGGCCGACCGTTCCGGCGACACGAAGAAGTACGCCTCCGTGATGAAGAAGCTCAAGGAGGTCGATGCGTTCTGCCGCTCGATCGGCGCGGACTTTGTGTTCGTGCCCATGGCGGACAAGCCGCAGGCGTACCCGGAATACCTGCCCGCGTGGCTCGATTGGTTCTTCGACTACTCGAACTACGACACGCAGGGCAAGCTCGCGTCCCTGTGCCGCGCGAACGGGATCAAGGTGTTTGACGCGAGCAACTACCTGCTCGCGAAGAAGAAGGAGTGGATGGAGTGGGTCTATCCGCCAGGCGGCACGCACTTCAACGCCTATGGAATGGG
>JAEEGF010188243.1_pt1 | contig 11898 bp, 7 predicted proteins | sample 9134171 | NCBI WGS metagenome assembly JAEEGF01 (sample SAMN16246542, study PRJNA631951) | gut metagenome | biome: gut microbiome; feature: rumen; material: AP-attached | host: Bos | place: Iran: Karaj | collected 2018-10 | reverse complement strand
ACCGCAACACCACCGTATGGCCCGGTCACCTCAAGTTCGAGGATGTGAACAAGGACGGCGTCATCAACGAGCTGGACCGTACCAACATCGGTTCTCCGCTGCCCAAGTTCACCTTCGGCTGGACCAATACCTTCCGTTACAAGAACGTGGACCTGAGCATTTTCCTCAGTGGTTCCGTAGGTAACAAGGTTCTCAACTACAATATGATGGGCCAGGGTTACAACGGCCTGGTGCACATGAACAGTGTCTGGGTGAACCAGCACAACAGCATTGCCAACCGTGCCCGTCTGGAGGCCATCGACGCTTCCAGGGACTGGTTAAACGATGTTACCAACGTACGCGTGGCCAATGCCGATACCAAGACTCCCCGTCCCACCATTGCCGACCCCAACGACAACGACCGCCTGAGCGACCGTTACGTGGAGGATGGCTCCTATCTGCGCATCAAGAACATCACCCTGGGTTACAACTTCCCCAAGAGCGTGCTCTCCAAGGTTAAGATTGAGAATGTCCGCGTTTACTGCAATATTCAGAATCTCTATACCTTCACCAAGTATATGGGTTATGATCCGGAAGTGGGTGCTTCTACCCAGGACTCCAGCGGTCTGACTTTCGGTGTGGATAACGGACGTTATCCTTCCCCGATGACTTGTTCCTTCGGCCTGAACATCACTTTCTAAAATGGAGGACAACAAGATGAAAAATACTTTCAAATATATCCTTACCCTGGCAGCCGCCGTCCTGGTATTCGCTTCCTGCGCCAAATTCCTGGACCGTCCGGCCGAAGACAGTTATACCACTGCCAACTACTACCAGAATGACACGCAGGTGGAGCAGTCGGTAAACTATCTGTATAACTCCCCGTGGTACGACATCATCCGCTTCTACATCTATGGTTCCGAAACCATGTGCGGAAATGTGTACCAGGGCAGCAGTCCCTATTCCACCCTTACGGTCAACGGTACCGATGCAGACCTCAAGAATATGGCTTATTCCCTCTGGGCTGTAAATGCCCAGTGCAATACCGTGATTAAGAACATTCTTGCTTCTACGGGTACCGCCAGCCAGGCCGCCAAGAACAAGGCCATCGGCGAGGCACTGGCCTGGAAAGCCATGGCTTACTTCCTGTTGGTCCGCACCTTCGGCGACGTACCTATTATCCACGACAATACCGAGGTCATCAAGGAAGCCACCTACAACGAGCAGGTGAAGGTTCAGAAGGCCGATGTGTATGAATATATCATCATGACCCTTGAGAAAGCCATGGAGCTCCTTCCGAAGGACGCCAATATCGGCAAGTACAACCGCATCGACTACTATGCCGCCGAAGGCCTTCTGTCCAAGGTTTATCTGACCAAGGCCGGCGTGAGTGGTTCCCTCAGCCAGGAAGACCTCGGTATGGCCGCCCGCTGTGCCAAGGACGTGATTGAAAACTCCGGCCGCAGTCTCACACCCAAGTATTCCGACGTTTTCCGTCTGAGCCCCAGCGTGTTCCAGCAGACCGGCGAGAACCTCTTCTCCTGGCAGTGGACCTCCACCTCCGGCATCTGGACGGCCCAGAACTCCATCCAGAGCGACGTGGGACTCACCGGTTTCAGTGAGTTCGGCGATATCTGGGGAGACTGGAAAGGCCCCAGCATCGACCTGCAGGAAGCCTTTGGCGTTTCGGCCATCGAGGATCCCGAACAGCGTCCCAACACCGATGACCGCCGTGCCGCTACCATGATGATGTTCGGTGACAAGTATGACTACTTCTGGATTGACCGTGGCGGTTTCGATTTCTATCGCTTCTTCTTCGACGACACCTATTATCCGGTGGGTTTGGAAAAGAACGGTTCCAACCATGAGTGGTGCTGCCAGTCCGGTGCTAACTATGCCAAGCACCTGTTTGGCTGCGGCGCCGACCACCAGGCTGCCCTGGGTGTGAGCGCCAGCCGCATGTGCTACCAGCTGCCCTCCCATATCCTCCGCCTGTCCGATATCTACCTCGTGTATGCCGAAGCCTGCGTACTTACCGGTAACCAAGCCGAAGCCCTTGAATATGTGAACAAGGTCCGCGCCCGTGCCAACGCATCCCAGCTGACCTCCGTCACCGTTCAGGACGTATGGAAAGAACGTCGTCTGGAACTGTCCCTGGAAGGAGACAACTGGTACGACTTCGTACGCCGCTCTTACTACGATGTAGACGCATGCATCGCCGAACTGAAGGCCCAGCGTCGTTCCCACTGGGATGGTATCTCCAAAGTTTACAAAGACTATGTTGTAGACGATGAAGGCAATTATGTCGGTCCCGGTGCCCATAAGTGGGACAATTCCTCCATTGTTTACAACACCGAAGACGACCTTGTGGACGTCAAGGCTTCCATGTTCGTGGTCCCGTTCCCTACGGAAGATGTAGTGAGCAATCCCAATGTGGGTTCTACGGCCGAACCCGTCCACGTGGATGTGCGTGAAACCTATAGCTATGACTTTTAATTCCTGATCCGATGAAAGCAACAACCAAATATACTGCTTTGATGCTGGGTCTCGTCCTTGCAGCTGCTTCCTGCACCCAGGTGGACTATCCGGACCGTTTCGTTCAGACTTCCGGTGTTCCCAAGCTGGACTTCATCCGCTACGCTGACAAGGATGTTATGATTACCCAGGCCAACATGGAAGAAGTCGTGTGCCTGGTTGGTGAGAACCTTACCAGTATCCACGACCTCTACTTCAACGACCAGGCTGCCGTACTCAATACCAGCTATATGACGGCCAAGACCCTGGTTGTCTCCGTTCCCAAGAACATGCCCGTGGTGCAGACCGACAAAATCTATATGATTACCAAGGACAGCACCGTGGTTTCCTATGATTTCAAGGTGCTTCCCCCGGCTCCCAAGGTGGAGTCCATGTCCCTGGAGTGGGCCCAGCCCGGCGAGACGGTTACCATCAACGGTTCCTATCTCTTCGCTCCGGTTACCGTTACCTTCCCGGGTGTAGACCCTGTCGAGGCAGCGGCTACCGACGGATCATCCATCAGTCTGGTGGTTCCCGAAGGCGCTCAGCCCGGCAAGATCAAAGTCACCACAGCTTCCGGTACCGGCCAGTCCGTGTTCATGTACAAGGACAGCCGCGGCATGCTCTTCGACTTCGACGGCCTGACCGGCCTGGACAACCACGGCTGGAACGGTCACAGTTCGCAGGATGATGACGGAACCGGCATCGCCGGCCGCTTCTTCCAGTTCGGCGACGGAGCAACTGAACTCAACGGTGGCTGGGAGGAAGCCCATTTCTCCTTCGTCTACTGGCCGGGTTCCTGGAATACGCCCGAGAATTACCAGGACGGCGCAATGGGTGCCCGCCTGACCGACTTTGCAGACTTCACGGACTGGCAGAACATGGCCCTCAAGTTCGAGATCCTGGTCCCTGCCTCCAACCCGTGGAATAACACTCCGATGCAGATCTGCTTCGCCGGCGTGGACTTCGTGACCTTCGGCAACGGAGGCATCGAGGATATCGACGGCAACATCGTGGCCGGTGCCAACAATACGTATATGTCCGGCAATGACGCGCCACGTGCGTTCTTCACGCCCTGGAAGGCGACCGGTTCCTTCGATACCGGCGACCAGTGGATGACGGTGGCCATCCCGTTCACCGAGTTCAACCTCGGATGGAATGCCCAGCCCGCCGGCACCAGCCTGAACGCCTCCAGTTTTACCAGCATGTGGATGTTCATCACCGACGGCGGCATGGAACCTGTCGGAACGAGCTGCACGCCGATCATCAAGATCGACAACATCCGCGCGGTCCCTTACAAATAATGAGAGGAGATTGAGTCTATGAAGAAAATACTGAAATATTCTGCCATCGCGGCTCTCTGCCTGGCTGCCGTCTCCCTGACCGGCTGCAAGCATGAAGAGTACGATACTGACCAGTATGCCGGTGCCGTAGCGCTGAGCGCCGTCGCCCCGAATCCGGTGATGCGCGGCGGCGAACTCCGCATCCTGGGTACGAACCTGGAGAATGTCTCCGAGGTCCGTTTCGCCGGCGGCATCACGGTGACCGACTTTACCGTCACCAAGTCCGGTGACCATGGAGAGTTGCGGGTCATGGTCCCGGTCGAGGGCCCCGAGGTGGGCAAAGTGTCCATCGTGACCAAGGACGGCACCGTCCTGGAGTCCTTCGCGGACCTGGAATTCACCGAGCCCATCGAACTGGATTCCTTCTCTCCGGCGGAGGTCCTCTCCGGCGATGTGGTTACGGTAAAGGGTGAATACCTGAACAACGTGCAGGAAGTGATCCTGGGCGGGGTGTACATCACTGAATTCGTGAGCAAGGAACGCCACGAACTGAAGTTCGTCGTCCCTTACGATGGCGTCACCGGCTATGTGATTGTGGGTGATGTGAACGAGATCGCCGATCCGAACACGATTCCGAACCAGATCTATTCCGCGACGGAACTCGTCGTCGGGGATCCTACCGTGGACGAGGCTGCGAAAGCGACTTACAAGAGCGGAGATGTCGTCACCGTCACCGGTGCCCATCTGGACATGATCCAGCAAGTGGACCTTGTCGGTGCGGCGGATGTCGAATTCTCCGTGGCTGAAGACGGCAAGAGCCTCTCCTTCACCCTGCCGGCTTCTGCAACGGACGGTGCGGTCACCCTCACTTCCTTTGCCGGCAAGTCCTTCTCCGCCGGTGAGATCGAGACCGTGACGGTCGCCGACCTCGCCATCAAGTCCCTCGCCGAGGACGGCCGCTACAAGGCCGGCTCCGAGGTGAAGATCTCCGGCAGCGACCTCGACCTCGTCACCAAGGTGGACTTCCCGAACGCGGCCGCTTCTTCCTGGTATTATTCCGACGGTGTCATCACCGCGACGATCCCCGCCGAGGCCAAGGACGGCGGCGTTACCGTCACCCTGGGTTCCGGCAAGCAGGCCTATACCCCTGAAATCCAGGTGGTCAAGCCCGTCATCACGGCTTGCGACAGCCCGGACGGCGTGGCCGGCGAGACCATTGTCAAGATCGACGGTACCGACCTCGACCTCGTGACCGGCGTCACCATCGGCGACGACTTCAACGGACTCATTCCCTGCGAATTCCTGAAAGTCCCCGCCGAGGATGGCAGCGTGGTCCTGGAAGTAACCCTTCCGCGCAATGCCTATACCGGTCCAATAACCGTTTCCTCCGCAGCCGGTTATACGTCTGCGACGGACGAGATTGTCGTCATCTATGACGAACCGGTGTCCATCGTTTTCGACGAGCCTTCCTATGCGCTGGGCGACAAGATCACGATCCATGGTGCGAATCTCCTGAAGATCGAATCCATCCAGATCAAGGGCAAGAAGGTACTGGACTATCAGCTCCATGCCGATGACGCCATGTCCTTCTCCCTGCCGGAAGATATCGTGAGTCCGGGCGCCTATCGCCTGTCCCTGGTGCTGGTGGACGGTACGGAACTCACCTGGGCGGTTCCTTTCGAGGTGACGGCCCCCTTCACGGAAATCACCATCTGGGAAGGCAGCCAGATCATCAACGGATGGAGCGGGGTCACTTTCGGTGACAACCGTTTCGTCTGGGCCGAGAACGGTATCCGCGAAGGCGATGTCGTCAAGATCTATTTCACCGCTCCGGAAGAGGGATGGTGGGATCTCCAGCTTTGCAACGGTCACTGGGGCGGTCTCTCCATCGATGAACTGGACGGCGGGAACGAGGTCAAGCAGGGAGCATTCCCCGGCGGAACCCAGACGTTCTCCTTCAATGTTACGGCCGGCATCCTGGCTTCCCTGACGGAAGATGTAGGCTGGGGCGGCGCTTTCATCATCAACGGCGACGGAAATGTGGAAGTGACCAAGATCTCCCTCATCCAGTATGGCGTGACGGAAACGACGGTCTTCGAAGGACCGGTTTCCCTGACCTGGGGTGATGACGGGCGTTTCGGCCTGGCCATGTCCTTCTTCGATGCCGCCACTGCCGACTCCAAACTCATCATCTACTTCCATCAGACGGATAATTGGGGCCAGGTCCAGTTCAATGACGGCTGGTGGGGCAATGGTGACATTGTATTTCCCGAACTCGGTGGCGCATACCTGAATACGGACAATGTCGGGGGAAAGGATGTCGAGAAGATCGAACTGACCCTGACGGCGAGTCTCCTGGAGATCATCCGGTCCAGGGCCGGAGATTATTTCGGCGTGAATACCGCATACCAGGGTGACGGCCGTGTAGGCATGGTCATCCAGGGCTCTGACTGGGTCATTGACAAGATCACCATCCAGTAGTTTTTTAATCCGGAGGGGGCTGACCCTCCCTCCGGGTTCCATTTTGTCATGCTGAGCGAAGCGAAGAATCTAAAGATATGGCTATGAAACGATACCTGTATATCCTGGCCGCTGCCCTGACAGCGCTCCTCTGGTCCTGCGAGAAGGACCCGGCCGGCAAAGCCGATCCTGTGGACAACACGCCCAAGGACCTCACCCTCAGCGCCACCTCCTTCGAGGCGGTGACCGCGGGCGGTGACTTTTCGCTTACCGTCACGGCCCCTTCCCGGCCCAAGGTTACCGGGGAACCCGACTGGATTACCGTTAAAGACGGTACTTACAGCAATTTCAAAATCACTTACGGATTGACCGTCAAGGAGAACACGACCTATGAAGAACGCACCGCGACGCTTACGGTCACGGCCGGAAGCCTCTCCAAGACCGTCTCCGTCAAGCAGGCGGCCGCCGAGAAGCCGGAGCCGGTGACGCCGGTGACACCCACCGGCATCAAGGAAGACCTGGTGACGGCCGATGCTACGCAGCCGGCGAAGAACCTGTATGACTATCTGCGTTCCATCTATGGGGAAAAGGTCCTTTCCGGGGTACTTGCCAACGTAAACTGGAATCATGAGGAGGCAGATAAGATCCATACCGCAACCGGAAAGTACCCCGCCGTGAACTGCTATGATTTCATCCATATCTGTGTTCCGCAGAACAACTGGATTAACTACCAGAATCTGACGCCGGTGACCGAATGGGCCGATGCAGGTGGCATCGTGTCCCTGATGTGGCATTTCAATGTTCCCAAGACGGCCACGACAACCCCGGGAGCTGACGGATCCGGTGTTACTTGCACCCCTTCCGAAACTTCCTTCAGGGCGGCGAACGTATTCACGAACGGCTCCTGGGAGAACAAGTGGTTCTATTCCGAGATGGACAAGGTCGTGGATGTGATCCTGAAGTTGCAGGCCAAGGGTATTGCCGCTATCTGGCGTCCCTTCCATGAAGGAGCAGGTAACGCTTGTGCGAAGCAGCAGGCAGGATGGACCAAGGCCTGGTTCTGGTGGGGCTATGATGGTGCGGAAACCTATAAGAAACTCTGGACCACGATGTTCGATTATTTCGCTTCCAAGGGAGTCAAGAACCTGATCTGGGTCTGGACAACGCAGAATTACAATGGCAACTCTTCCCAGTATAATCAGGATAAGGACTGGTATCCGGGTGATGCCTATGTGGATATCGTCGGCCGGGACCTGTATGGCTCCACGGCACAGCAGAATGCAACGGAGTTCGCCGAGATCCAGGCTGCCTATCCGGACCGGATGGTCGTGCTGGCAGAGTGCGGTGTGGACTCCGGGAATGGAAACAAGCCTTTTTCCGAGGTGGCGGACTTCTGGAACGCAGGAGCTAAATGGGGATGGTTTGTACCTTGGTACGGAAGTAATATGCCCAACAACACCTGGTGGAATAATGCGCTCAAGCAGAGCTTCGTAGTGACACGTGACCAAGTAAAGTACTGACCATGAAAAGATACCTGACCCTCCTCGCCGCGGTGCTGGCGGCTCTCGCTTGCGAGAAGAATCCGGCGTCGGAGTCGACGACTCCCGAGGCCCCGACGGCCATCACCCTAAGTGCCTCCTCTTTCACGCCTGTCCAGGCGGGGGAGACCCTCTCGCTGACCATTACGTCCCCAGCTCGGCCGAAGTTGACCGGCCTTCCGGACTGGATTGTCTTCCAGGACGGAACCTACAAGGACTACAAGATCACGGTCGGCCTGACCGTCGCGCCCAATGACGGTTATGTGATCCGCGAAGCCACGGTGAACGTGACGGCCAGCGGTGTCGCCGATGCCACCTTTACGGTGAAGCAGGAAGGCAAGCCCGTTGTCCCGGACCCGACGCCGGGTACCAACGATGCCTGGAAAATGTCGGCGAGGCTGGGCGTGGGATGGAAGCTGGGCAATCAGTTCGACGGCTATTACAACGGCTCGTGGGCCGGGGATAAGGAGGGTTATCCGGATGAAGGCGTCTGGCAGCCCGACGGGGCCAAGAAAGCCACCCAGGCTACCTTCGACGGTGTCAGGAAAGCCGGTTTCACCAGTGTCCGGATTCCCGTTTCCTGGCTCAAGATGATCGGTGATGCGCCGGATTACAAGATCGACCCGACCTGGATGAACCGGATCTATGAGGTGGTGCAGTATGCGCACAAGGCCGGGCTGGATGTCATCATCAATACCCATCACGACGAGAATCACGGCGTGAACAACGACTACCAGTGGCTGGACATCAAGAACGCCGCGGCCAAGAGCGAACTCAACGTCCGGATCAAGGCCAAGATCGCGGCGGTCTGGACCCAGATCGCTGAAAAGTTCAAGGATTGCGGAGACTGGCTCATCATGGAAGGTTTCAACGAGCTCAACGACGGTGGCTGGGGCTGGAGCGCCGATTTCCGGGCCGATCCCACCCGCCAGTGCAATATCCTGAACGAGTGGAACCAGGTCTTCGTGGATGCCGTCCGGGCGACCGGCGGCAACAATGCCACCCGCTGGCTGGGCGTCCCCACGTACGCAGCCAATCCGCAGTTCACGCAGTATCTCACCCTGCCGCAGGACCCGGCCGGGAAACTGATGGTTTCCGTCCATTTCTACGATCCTTCCGACTATACCATCGGCGACAAGCAGTATCCCGAATGGGGACATACCGGAGCTGTCGGGAAAAAAGCCCCGGGGGGCGATGAGGACCACGTGAAGGAGGTATTCAATATGCTGTGTACCAACTATGTGAACAAGAATATCCCGGTATATATCGGCGAATTCGGCTGCTCGATGCGTGCCAAGGATACCCGCGCCTGGTATTTCTTCCTTTACTATCTGGAATATGTGGTCAAGGCGGCCAAGGTTTACGGCATGCCCTGTTTCCTGTGGGATAACGGTGGAACGGACGTAGGCCAGGAGCAGCACGGCTACATCAATCATGGAACCGGCGGCTATCTGGGCAGCAGCAAGATCCCGGTCGACCGGATGGTGAAGGCCCGTTTCACGGAGGATGCCTCCTATACCCTCCAAACCGTCTATGACAGTGCACCCAATTTCTGATGCCTATGAAAAAAACGATGACCCTCCTGTGCGCCCTGACGCTCATCACCGCCTGCTCATCCGGCGATAAGAAACCGATGGAAACCCCGAAAGACCAACTGGTTGCGAAGCTCTTTTCCTACGTGGGGAAAGGGGATATCCTCTATGGCCACCAGGATGACCTTTCCTATGGCCATGCCTGGAAAGTGGAGGATTGGGAGACCGACTCCCTGACCCGTTCCGACGTGAAAGCCGTGACCGGGATGTATCCTGCCGTCGTGGGCTTTGACCTGGGCGGCATCGAGATGGGGGACAAGGCCAATCTGGACAGCGTCGCTTTCGGCCTCATCCGGAAGGCGGCGATGCTCCACGCCGAACGCGGCGGAATCGTCACTTTTTCCTGGCATCCGCGGAACCCGCTCACCGGCGGAGACGCATGGGACATCTCATCCGACCAGGTGGTGAAATCCCTCCTCGAAGGCGGGGAACTCAACGACCTGTTCAAGAGCGTTTGGCTTAAGCGCCTGGGCGACTTCCTGGAGAGCCTGGAGGGTACGCCCGTCATCTTCCGGCCCTGGCATGAAAACATCGGAAGCTGGTTCTGGTGGGGTGGAAAACTGTGTACGGAGCAGGAATACAAGGACCTGTACAGAACCACCTGGATCTATCTGACCGAGGTGAGGAAGCTGGACAATATTGTCTGGTGCTATTCCCCGAACAGCAACATTTCCGTGGAGGAATATATGTCCCGGTATCCCGGTGACGAGTTCGTGGACATCCTGGGGGTAGACCATTATGAATATGTCGGAGAAGACGGACTGGAGCAAGCCGGTGTCCGTTTTGCGGAGGAACTGAAGCGTTCCCTGACTTATATGAATGTCCTGGCCAAGGACCATCACAAGCTGATGTGCCTTTCTGAAACCGGCCTGGAAGGCCTCGGAGACCCGACCTGGTGGACCCGGGTGCTGCATCCTGCCATCGCGGATTTCCCGGTTGCCTATGTCCTCACCTGGCGCAACGCCCACGACAAACCGGGCCATTTCTATGCGGCCTGGGAGGGCTTTGAGAACGCCTCCGACATGAAAGCGTTCAGCGAGTTGGAAGATATCGTGTTCCTGAAACCATAATCTTATGAAATTCAATGAGAGACTGGTTGACCTGACCTTCAACCACGAGCAGCTGCTGGCGCGGCCGAACGAGGCCGTCCGGGGCAACGGCGTGTACGAGCGCTACAAGTATCCCATCCTGACGGCGGACCATGCTCCGCTGTTCTGGCGGTACGACCTGAATGAAGAGACGAACCCCTACCTGATGGAGCGCTTCGGCATCCACGCGACGCTGAACAGCGGCGCCATCAAGTGGAACGGAAAATATGTGCTGGTGGTCCGGGTGGAGGGTGCCGACCGGAAGAGCTTCTTCGCCGTGGCGGAAAGCCCGAACGGCGTGGACAACTTCCGCTTCTGGGACCGTCCCATCACGATGCCGGAGTGGGGAGAGCCCGCAACGAACGTCTATGACATGCGTCTGACGGCCCACGAGGACGGCTGGATCTACGGAATCTTCTGTGTGGAACGGAAGGATCCGTCTGCGGCGCCCGGGGATTTGTCATCGGCCGTGGCGGCCGCCGGCATCGCCCGGACGAAGGACCTGGTGAACTGGGAACGCCTTCCGGACCTGCAGTCCAAGAGCCAGCAGCGGAACGTGGTGCTGCATCCGGAGTTCGTGGACGGGAAATATGCCCTGTATACGCGTCCTCAGGACGGTTTCATCGACGCTGGCAACGGCGGCGGGATTGGCTGGGCACTGGTGGACTCGATGGAGCATGCGGTGGTGAAGGAGGAGAAGATCATCAACGCCCGCCACTACCATACCATCAAGGAGTGCAAGAACGGCGAAGGCCCGCATCCCATCAAGACCCCGCAGGGCTGGTTGCATCTTGCGCACGGCGTGCGCGGCTGCGCGAGCGGTCTCCGCTATGTGCTTTATCTGTACATGACGGCGTTGGACGATCCTACACGTGTGATTGCCGAACCGGCTGGCTTCTTTATGGCTCCGGAAGGGGAGGAATACATCGGAGACGTGATGAACGTCCTGTTCGCCAATGGCTGGATCTGCGACGAGGACGGCAAGGTGTTCATCTATTATGCATCCTCCGACACGCGGATGCATGTGGCTACCTCGACGGTCGACCGCCTGGTGGATTACTGTCTCCGTACGGCCCCCGACGGCCTCCGGACCGGTCTGTCGGTGGAGACCCTGAACCGGCTCATTGACCGGAATTTGAAAAAATAGCCTATCTTTGCAAGAAAGACCTACGCAACCATGGCCAAACTTTCAGAGAAAATCGGATATGCCCTCGGGGATGCCGCCGCCGGCGGAATCACCTGGAAGGTGATGTCCATTGCGTTCCCCCTGTTCTTTACCAATATCTTCGGACTCACCGTGGCCGACACCGCCACCCTGATGCTGGTCGCCCGCCTGTTCGACGTCATCACCGACCCGATGATGGGCGCGCTCGCCGACCGGACGCAGTCCAAGTGGGGCACCTACCGCCCTTGGCTCATCTTCGGCGCCATTCCGCTGGGCCTC
>JAEEGF011657937.1_pt1 | contig 11899 bp, 13 predicted proteins | sample 9134171 | NCBI WGS metagenome assembly JAEEGF01 (sample SAMN16246542, study PRJNA631951) | gut metagenome | biome: gut microbiome; feature: rumen; material: AP-attached | host: Bos | place: Iran: Karaj | collected 2018-10 | reverse complement strand
AATATCTGCACAAACTCAAACAAGGCATTATCTGCCCAGAAAGACTCTCTTCCATATCGGTTTATCTGATTGAAAGCCTCCTTCAGCAATACACCTCTGCGTTTCAGTTCTATATGTACCAACGGCAGACCATTCACAAGAATGGTGACATCGTATCTGTTCTTTTGTGTTCCGCTATCTACAGCATATTGATTTATCACCTGAGTGATATTATGGTGAACATCTTTCTTGTCTATTAAAGATATATTCACCTGAGTTCCATCCTCACGGACAAAGCTCTTCTTATAGTCTCGCTGAATGGTGAAAGCCTTTTCCTTGATACCATTCGACTCCTTTGCTATTTCAGTCTTAAAGAATCTCTGCCACTCGCTATCGGTAAATGTGATATCATTTAGTTTCTCCAACTGCTTGCGAAGGTTCGCTATCAGTTCCGCCTCATTATGGATGGGAAGATACTCATATCCCTGTCGCTGAAGTTGGGCAATGAGTGCATTTTCCAGATCACTTTCACTCTGGTAACCTGTTTCCCTCTCGCGTTCCTCACGCACATACTCGGCAACAACTGTGCTCTGAGTATTCTGTGATATGATATCTAATATTTCTGCCATTATGCTGTTTTACGTTTTTTGCTCAATACACTGAGCATCTCCATTGATGCCAGCATCCTTGCGCATGATGTCCTGTAGTCGTTTTACTAGGTTTCCTACTGCCAAATTTTATTTCATATATTTTATCTATACTGAACCTCATTGTGTCCGCCTGTGCCACCACAGATTGTACACTTACCATTACCACCACATCTTGTGCAAAGTCTGTTGTTATATCCCCAGCCAGAACCATGACAATAGGTGCATCTTCCTGGTTCCAACTGACATCCACCACATGGAACCCATACTTGATAAGAGCCATGTTGCTCCACTATCACTTTTGTCGTGCCACCTCCTGTGTTGTTATTACTTGAACTACCGCTAGATGACGAGGAGGAATTAGAAGAATTTACGAATGAAGATGTTGAATGATCTTTATAGTATAAATTATCATATGGTTGACAATCAAAATATGGAGTACCTCCCATATAGTTTATTTCATCATAATAGAATTCCCCGTTAATGTTTTTCACTAATGTCTTTCCGTTATTTCCGAGGTATGCTTCGTCATATTCTGGTGCGCAAATAATTCTCCCTTTCAAATCGCAAATACCATTTTTCCCGTTTTTGTTTATTCCAAAATAATATACATTTGAGGAACCTCCTAAACTACCACTAAAAGCGTTTCGCATATAAATAGCATCATAATTAAGAGCAATAATCTCCTTTCCTTTAGCATCAAGGATTATTGCTTTTCCGTTTTTTCTTGCTTTCCAACAGATTTTGCCATTAGCCACATTAAGGTCTATATCAGAATAATGACGATCTACTGAAATGACCATTCTCCCTTCTCTAGTATAAGCACCAGAGTAAGGGCCCTTTTTAATTAGAAACCAATGTTTTCCACGATCTTTATCACAACAATAATTTATATCAGTATATTTGATTGGAATTATATTATTACCTTCCGCATCACGTGCTCCATACAGATTTCCTTGTTTCAATTTGTACCATACATATCCATCCTCACCTGTCTGCTTGAACTTCATAACCTGTCCACTTTGCTGAGTAGAGCGGGTTGTCGTTGCTCGGCTTGGCGCATTCTGCTTTCTTGTTTGTGCATTCACATTAAAGCTGCACATTCCCAATGTCAGTACGAGTAATAATAATTTCTGTTTCATACCATCTATTGTTTTAATTTATGCTTCTTTATATAGTTCATTTATTTCTGCCATTATGCTGTCTTACGTTTGAATGTTAATAGTTGTTCTCTATAATATTCGTATTGTTTTCTGCGAGCCTCAATCTCTGCTGGCAAACCACTCTGCAAGTCTGTTGTCAATGCCTCAAAGCGGTCGAGGATGGAGACGATTCTTTCTTGCTCGGAGAGAGGAGGGATAGGAAGATTTACTTTTCCAATATCATCTTTGTTAATTTTAATTGGAACCGCATTTATCAAGGTGCGTTTATTTAACTCTCTTTTGCCAATGCTACTTTCAAGTAAATATTTTAAAAATCTGCTGTTTATTATATCTCCATTAGGTCTCAATAGAGCTAAAGAGACATAATAAGCTAAAGCCTCATTCTTATCTATTACATAACAGACACCTATACTCCCTATTCTTGTCATTAGCACATCATTTATCTGAGGTTTAATCTTATATTTTTCATATGCCTCAACGCTTATATACTTTTTAGTTTTAAATGGATTCTGGATCTTTTCTACACTTGCAAACTTTACTCCTGATTCTTTATAATCTGGAGTTTGGTGTGTTCCATCATAAATATCTGCTATCTCATGCAACTTATACCACTTTACATCAAATCTTGCCCCCCCCCACTTTGTCAAATGTCAGGAGTTGATTCCTGTAATATTCGTATTGCTTTCGCCTTGCTTCTAGCTCCGCTTCTAGCTCCGCTTCTAGCTCCGCTTCTAGCTCCGTAAAATTGTCGAGTATCTCGACAATTTTACTCTGCACCTCAATGGGAGGTACAGGGATTTCTATTGCAGCTAACGAACTCTGAGGTACATTTGGAACTGAACCTATTCCTGTAATTTTCCTAACTTCATTTTGGAAGTAATCCCCTTTAAGGAAATATGATAAAAAAGCATTATTGCATTTTATATGCTTTAATAAGACTAACTGCGGATTTATTGTTGTTTCCTTGGGTAAAGTTTTAATTAAAGCAGTCTTGCCTACAGACGCTGTTTTTGTAAAAACTATATCTCCTTCTTGAGCCATAATCTCTGGAGATTCGTAGTATTTATCCCAAGAAACGTAAGTACATTTTTCAAACTTCAAATTGCCATTAATAATATTAGATGGACTTAATGATATTGCACCATTACTTTCATCAACGAGGTCTTGACGTGTGTATCCCCTAAAACCTATGCGTCCCTTAATATCGCACAACTCCCCCAACTTCTTATACTCCACTCCATCAGGGCAGAGTCTTTCAATAAGTTTCTTTATCTCACTCATGCCACATCCTCCTCTAATTCTTTGATGATAGCATCCAGCTGAGTGCGAAGAGTGCTTTGACGCTTTACTATCTCAGCTATCTCTGAATTCAGTTTCTCAATATCCACTGCCTCACGAGTATCTTCCTGCTCTACATAGGTGGAAACTGAAAGATTGTAATCCTCTGCCTCAATGTCTTTTGTAGTAACTACATGACAGAAGTGCTTTTCTTCTTCCTTCGCCATACAAGCCTTATAGATTCGCTCCTGATTGGCTGGAGAAAGTTTGTTCTTGTTGCCTTCGTGAACAAACTCCTGCGAAGCATCAATAAAGCAAACTCGGTTGTCACTCTTGTTCTTTTTCAGCACAATGATACAAGTGGCAATTGAGGCCCCAAAGAAAAGGTTGGTGGGCAACTGAATGATGGTGTCTATATAGTTGTTCTGTACCAGATACTTTCTGATTTTCTGCTCTGCACCTCCACGATAGAGGATGCCAGGGAACTCAACAATAGCTGCTGTACCTTCGGTGCTGAGCCATGAAAGCATGTGCATGGTGAAAGCAAAGTCTGCTTTAGACTTGGGTGCAAGCACTCCAGCAGGAGAGAATCGTGGGTCGTTGATAAGTGTCACATCACTATCTCCTGCCCAAGGCACACTATATGGAGGATTGGACACTATAGCATCAAATGGTTCATCCAGCTCATGCTTGGGGTCAAGCAGGGTATCACCTAACTGAATGTCGAAGTGATCATAGTTCAAATTATGCAGGAACATATTCATGCGGCAAAGGTTGTAGGTCTTCAGGTTTATCTCCTGACCAAAGAATCCTTCACGAACATTCTTGGAACCTAACACAAGGTTGAAGTTCAGCAACAATGAACCAGAACCACAGGCAGGGTCATAGACCTTGTTGACTGTCTTTCGACCTGCTGCTGCTATCTGTGCCAACAGGTAACTCACCTCTGCTGGAGTATAGAACTCACCTCCCTTGGTACCACTATTCAAGGCATACATCTTGATAAGGTGTTCGTAGCAGATACCAAACACATCGAGACCACTATCCATATACTTGGTAAAAGGCAAGTCGCGAACACTCTCCAGCAAGGTAGTAAGCAAGCCATTGCGTTCCTCAACAGTAGAACCCAGTCCTGCATCATTGGTGTTGAAGTTGCTGAAAAGTCCTCTTACATCATCCTCACTGGCAGTACCAATAGCACTTTCCTCAATAGCCTTGAAGTTATTGGCAAGGGTGGTATTCAGCTCATCATTATTCTTTGCGCCATCAGCAACATTCTTGAAGAGCTGAGAAGGCTTGATAAAGAAACCTTTAGCCTGCACAATCTGGTTTCGTGCATTCTCTGCCTGTTCATCACTCATATGCAGGTAGTCAGCATTTGGCACACCAGCCTCTGTCATCAGATGGTTACAATAATCTGTAATATTCTCAGATATGAATCGATAGAAGAGTGCTCCCAGCGTGTAGTCCATAAACTGCACACTCGACACCTTGCCACCATGCACAAGGTTAGTCGCCATCTTCCATATCAAATCACCTATCTCTCTCTTTAAGTCTTCTTTATTCATTGTTATTTTCTATTATCAGTTCTTTCAGCCTAAAAGCCTCAGGATCTATTGTCATTGGGTAAATCTTTATATCTGGGTTCAGTTTTCGAGTTTGCCTTTCAGGGGCGTTCTTGTGGTCTTTTGTCGAGCGTGCGCATAATGCGCATATACATGAGAATGCACACGTTATGGGTACAAATATACAAAAAAGAATAAAGTTATGGGCTAAAATTGATGAATAATTGATAAATAAAAGTATAAATCCTTAGGTTGTAAGCCTAAAAAATACAACATCTGTAATAACAGAAGAATGAAATTATAATAGAGTCGCCTCAGTATGCGCTTTATACTGTTAGTTTTTTACCGTCTATCTTTTATTACCCATATGGACATAAAGTTTGTCGCTCTCAATAAGTGTATAGGCCTTCTTCTTGCTTTGTCCGTCTATGGTGTTGTCGCTATAAATGAACCAGTCGAGAAAGTCTTCTGTCTTTTTGCTCGGAATGACTCTCACCAATTGGATGATATCGTCTTGTGCAAAACAGTCCGTGGCATACCGTTTACCGTCGGCAGCCGTCATTTTCAGTTGACTACAAGGTGTAGTCAACTCATTTCCTGCTTTCTTGAGGCGCGTCTTCAGTACGCTCCAGTACTTGCGAGGATATTTTTACGCAATCGCAATATCTGATCATCAAGGGCTGCTACCCAATCTGCCATCGTCATAGGATTCTGCTCCCGATCCAATTGACGCGTAGAAAGCCTGTCATGAATACACAAGTGCAAATAAAAAAGGCGCTCCTCTGCAGACTTCGAACGGCTCATAATCGTAAGATTGTTGGTCCAACTAGTTTGTCTCAGCAGTGCTGAGAGTTTTTCATCAGCGTCCTTATATGTCTCATAAAAATGCTTCATGCGCCAAAGGTTCTTATCAGAAAATCCCTTGACTTCAGGGCTATTCCTCTCAATAAAGTCTGCTAATTGCTTCACTACACCATCGCCCCACTCTGAAATAGAAATCTTGTTGGAGATATACTTGCATTATAATGGAAGTAAAATTGGAAGTTATAATGGAAGTTAAAGGGGAAGTTAAAGGGACAATACCACATGAGCAGACAGCATCCCAAGCTATCGTCCAGTCAGCAACGCTGGCTTAACTTCCTGCGCATAGCGCATAACTTCCTATTTAACTCCATCTTATAACTCCCGAAACTTTAATTAAATCAGATTATAAGCCGTTGGGGCATGAGGCCATTTACAGCCGTGAATACTCCGTGGCATCAAAGCAGGGGCAGTCCTTGTGGACATCAGGGAGGTCGCGGTGGCCTACGATGGCAGCGCCGGGGTGTGCTGCCTTCAGTCGCTTGAGCAGCCTCAGCAGTGCCTGTTTCTGCCTGGGGGTGCGTGTATCGGCATGCTTGCCCTGGGGGTCTATGCCGCCCTCATAGCAGACACCTAATGAATGCTCGTTATACCCCTTGGCATGAGCACCGATTAGCTGTTCGTGCCGTGTCTGGTAAGTATGGCCGTCGCGGGTGATGTAATAGTGATAACCGGTGAAACCAAAACGTTTGGCATGGTCGTTGATAAGACTTGTAACAGGGTAATTCCGGTTTGAACGCGTGGCGCTACAGTGAATGACTATAAGATTTATGCTTCGCATCTTGTTAGAGGTTAGAGGTTAGAGTTATCGGACGCATGATGCGGTGCTCAGTGCGGTGATAGCTGCTGTGATGATGCTTGCAATCATCTGAAGGATTGCCTTCCAAGTTTCTTTTTTCATAAAAATAGGGGTTAGAGGTTAGGGGTTAGCGAATTTTGGTTTCAAGTTTCAAGTTTCAGGTTTCAAGTTTCAAGTTTCAAGTTTCAGGTTTCAAGTTTCAGGTTTCAAGTTTCAAGTTTCAGGTTTCAAGTAACTTTTATTCTTCACTCTTGACCTTCGGTCGAGCCTGCTCACGCAGTCTTCAACTGTCAACTGTCAACTGTCAACTGTCAACTTAGCATAGGGCCCGAAGGCCCTACGCTCTGCTAGTTTTGCTCGTCGTCACCGCCGCCGGTGCCGCCTGTGTTGCCACTACCGCCGGTGTTGGAACCCTCCCCCTCGGGGGAGTTAGGAGAGGGGTTATTGGGGTTCCCGTTCCCGTTATCAAGGCCAGTATTCTTTGCCCTTCTGAGCTGAGCCTCCAGACGGAGGGACTTGGAAATAAGCTCGCCAGTGGCGCGAGCACGAAGCCTTACTCCCTTAATGTGTTTGACAACGCTGAAGAGATCTTCTGAAACGGCACCGCCGTTGTTTCTGATACCCAGCGAGAAGATGGCCAGGTCGGCAATCTTAACGTTCTTGCCTTCGAGCAGCAGCTCCTTGATACAAGAGACCATGTCGGTAAGCATACCCTTGATGGCTCCCTTAGAGTAAGGGGTGTTGTGGCTGGACATGTGGTCGGCCAGGCCATCCAGATCTACGGTCTCGTCAATTACCGGATAGGCAAAGAACTTGCCGAAAGCAACAGACTTGGCGTTCTTGTTCTGTTTCAAAACGTAGAAAATCATAACTTTGCTTTTTAATGGTTAATGGTTAGTGGAAAGAGTTTCGTTGACTGTCAACTCTTAACAAGTGCAAAGTTACAACATCGGTGACGGGGGATTCTGACGTTTCGTTCGTTTCGCTTCGTTTCGTTAGATTCGTTCGTTAAATATCGGGGCAGCCCAGATATTCCTCTATCAGGCCGACTTCCTTGGCGGTAAAGTACTTGGCAAACTTGCTGCTGTTACAGGCGCTGAGGCGTTCCTTCAGTTCAGGACAGCGGCGTATCCAGCCCATAAGCCGTACCGTAGCCACATGGGGATCACTAGCGGGGAAATACAATAGTGCCAATTCTGATTTGGCGTAACTTCTTATCTTCATATACTTAGGGGATAACTGTCAGCTAATATAGTCCTTAGCTGTTGTAAACTATATAGTTATACTATTCAAGTATTATACTTACTATACATACAGATACAGATAATACAGTAGTTTTTAAACATACACGCGCGCGCAGGAACTTTTTTTTTCGCGAAATTCAGAGTCCTGCGCGCGCACGTGTATCAGAAAACTGCTGTATTATCTGTATGTGTATGTATCGGCGCAGGCGTTTCCGGGGTGGAATCATGTGCCATCAGGAAGCGTACAGAGCGCATTTCCTCGGCTGTGCGGCGAATGACGATGTAACCACGGGTGTTACGGTAGGTCTTACGCTGGAACCCCTGTTCCACAAAGGCACGGCCCAAGGATACGGTGGACAGCTTCTGTGTTATGCCTATGCCTATGATTTGCATGGCCAGTGCCACACTCATAAACTCACCTGACTCCTGTTCACCGGGTTTACGGAAGTAGAGCTGTACCAGCTCATGTTCCAGACGGGGTGTCTCAAACTGACGGTTATGTTCGGTAAGCCGGGTGATATCCTCCTTGGAGAACCAGTAGCGGAAGCCGCTCTTGTACAGCCGGTACGCCTGGCTGTAGATACCCTGATAGTTGAAGGGGTGAAGCCTGGGGTTGGTGATCTGCTCTACCTCGAAGGGCAGCCAGCGGCGGTTGCCGGTGGGATCGCTCAGGAACTGCACGTTATTACCGGTACCGCAGAAACTGGCTATATGGGCTCTGTGCTCGTGATAGTGGGCGTATGCGGCACGCTCGTCTATACTGGGCATGGTAACTGCCGCCTTCAGCTGATTCAGGTCCTTGGGCGACATGGTATCCAGCTCCTCGCAACAGACCAGTCCGTACTGGGCCAGCGTCATCAGATCATCCTTGGTCATCCGGTTGGCATTGGTCTTGGTGTAGAAGTACGACTTCAGCCGGGGCGGCAGCAGATAGTTGAACCAGGTAGTCTTGTAGCTGCCCTGTTCGCCTATGAGTACCAGAATCACGTTGTTTACCACACTGTCATCCACCCATGCGGCTACCATGGCTACCAGCCATTTCTTCAGATAGATGCTGAAGAGTTCCTGCTCCGCCTCTCCGCCCTTTACCTTAACGGTGGATGCCAGCTGACGGATATAGTCCTCCCCTGCCCCGTCAGCATCATCCAGCTCCCTAAGATACTCCTTAAAGGGATGATACTCCGGCACAAAATCACTCTCTATTATCCTGAAAAAGTCCTGAATATTCACACGCTTGGCACGTGACATATCCTTCCAGAGGGAATTCACCTTGGTATCATTAACAGGTATCCAATGCTCGTTCCCGCTATTACACCACTCCGTCCTGCACGTAATTATATTACGGCGCAGGCGGATATTGGCACTCAGGTATGCCTCAATATCCTCTACCGAGGCAAACTTCTCACCCTTATCATACTGGGAACGGGATGACGCTGCCCTGCTGCCATGCTCTTCGGTCTTCTCGTAACAAGAGGCTATGACATCCGCCGTGCGCTCATAATCAGGAAACTCACTCACGGCCCATTCTGTAGCAGATGACAAAGAAATTCCATACTGATTCAGCAGGTAACCTACACGCATTACATAGTCATTGTGGTTGCCAGGGGCATAAATGGCCCCCTCGCTACTGATTTCCGGAAGGATGGCCTTGTCATAGAGCGAACGGATGCGTAACAGTTCCCGGTTCCGCCTGCGGGTCTGTTTATCCCGCTGCTGTGCCTGCTCCCATTCCTGTCCGATCCAATCTACCGCAAAGACCTCAGCATCAGGGTTGTAGTACACATCCGGGTCATGTGCCACCACGGTCAGACGTGTAACGTTCTTACACTTCTCATCCGCGCTGATACCCAAAAGCTGTTCATAGTAGGTATTGCAGACTAAGAACGCCTTCTTGTAGAACTGAATCTGCTGACTCAGTTTGAACGTCTCCTCCAGATCATACCGGAACAGCACGCGCAGTCCCTCGCCGCTGATGGTGGTATAGCACAGCAATGTATGCGGGTCGTCAATAATTTTCCGTTTCAGTGTCTGAAGCAAATCCTCATTTGAATCAGCGGATGAGTTGTCTGACAGCGTGGCTACGTGGTCAAAGTCAACCATACCTAATCCTGTCAGCCCTACCACATCCTTATGCGCCTTACCTCCATTGAAGATACAGGGTACGGCAAAGAGCATGCTCTCGTCCTTCATAGAGGCAAGCTTCTCCTGTCGGTATCCCATGGTCAGCACCTTGGTCCTTTCATCCTGCTGAATGGCTCTGACCATCTCGTCCAACGTACTCTCTGTCGGCTGTTTGTCCCAAAAATTTTTGAATACTGATAGTTTCATACTTATATAATTGTTCATTGGCCACCTGAGTGGTCACAGATATGGTTATCCTTATTTAACACAATCTTAATGAAAAATAGCATGGGACAATGATGGAAAAATTACATCCTGAGATAGCTACTTCCCGTCGAATAATTTAACCACCAAAGCCCACGCCTATTCGGAGTGAGCTATGGCAGCCTTCGTATTCGACATAATTTCCCTTTCGGGAAGTAGCTATTTAGGATGTTCGAAGCCTTAGGCTCTATTTTCCAAAAAGATATGCGAAATTAATACATTTTTATTTCTTTTGCAAATTCTGAGACTATAATCTTGTCTTATCTGTTCATTTTGTAGTTTAGAGCCCAGCCGAGCGATAATCGCTCAACGTCAACGTCAACGTCAACTCTTTTTAGGGGTTAGGGGTTAGCAATCAGGAGTTTCTTTTGTACCTCGTCATAGACAACCTTGTGAAGGAAGGAAATCATGTTCCCCTTCTTCACTGCCGACACATCAACACCCAGTTTAATCAGGGTATCTACAAGCATCTGATCATGCGCAGCACGCACAGATGTCCATCCGCGGTTACCCACGGACTGATTAAACATATCAACTAACTCTTGGATTGAAGCAGCACCGATACGGGCTGCCAGGCTTTGATTGAAATTCTTTGTTTCCATACTTAGGATTCTTTTGAGTGAATAATAATTTTAACTCCGCATCGTACCTTTACCACCGTGGCATCCTAATGCTCGGTTGGTGAGTAAGCCAAATGGCTTCTGCTCTTGATGCTGCTGCAAAGGTCACCCACCCCTCCGGGTCGGCTGCAGAATGTTGTCAAACAATTAAACAACAGCCATAAGTCTACGCCCTATATGGTGGATACCTTCCACAATCCTTCTACGCTGCTCAGGACGCGGACGCTTTAGCCCTGTAGCATAGTGGCTAAGCTGATTTTGGTTAATACCAGTAGCACGGCTGATAGCGGCCAGTGAAGCATAAGATTCACAAGCACGCAGCAAGGTTGCTACATCAAGATAGTTGAACACAAACTCATAATCACCATCACGAAGCCACTGAGGAACATCATCACCATCCTCCAGCATACCTTCCACATGGAAACGAAGTGTTTCATTAGCTTCCTTGAGAAGTTCATCAAAAGTTTTGGCCGAAAAAACAACTGCACCAGGAACGTTATCACCAAAAGAAGCACCAAAGTTCCTATCGCACCACTCAACGTTTACTGTAATCTTTTCCATATCTGTCTCCTTTCATAACAATTATATCATAGTATCCAACTTTGCAGAGAAGGGCTCATTTCCACCCTGCCTGCTTCCAAATGCTGTTTAACAGAAACTGACTCAAAACATCGCTCTCCTTTCCTCTTACAGTAACCTTGCCAGGTTTTGTTGGATGTTTGAACTGTCGGTGGTCAGTACCTTTCATCTTCAGCATAACCCAACCATCCTGTTGCAATAAGCGGAGAACTTCAATAACTTTGTACCTTTTCACACTGTTTTTAATTGTATGACAATGCAAAGGTACGAATTTTATTACTATATTGCAAAAAAATGATAATAATTTTATTACTTTTTATAAAAGAACGGGAAAAATGAAAAATAATACAGAATTCCCCTCGGTGCGCCCTGGAACCTGTGCCAATAAGACTGGTAAGGGAGTCGAACCGAGGGAGATGGACAAAAAAAATCGACGGGCCTCACGGCTCATCGATTCATCTAAGAAGAAAAATTTCTTCTTTAGAAAATTAGATTGTTCAATCCGTTTCACAACGGCTTAAGGGATAATATTGCAAAGGTACAACAATAATTTAAAACCAGAAAGCGCCGGACTCTTTTTTATTCTCAAAGACGGGTGGAAAGTATAATTGGGCAGCAAGAGAGGAAACCAATCAAGCATCTACTGCTGCCTGACTGGTGCAATCCTCTTTTCCTGTCCGTTCATTTCATCTTCCCTATGAGTACGGGACAATACTTGCGAGCCAGCCATACAGGACCAGACAGTAAGAGAATGACGACTATGGTCATGACCAGAGCAC
>JAEEGF010119668.1_pt1 | contig 11900 bp, 10 predicted proteins | sample 9134171 | NCBI WGS metagenome assembly JAEEGF01 (sample SAMN16246542, study PRJNA631951) | gut metagenome | biome: gut microbiome; feature: rumen; material: AP-attached | host: Bos | place: Iran: Karaj | collected 2018-10 | reverse complement strand
TAATACGTAGCCGTTCTTCAGACCGGAGGCGTAGTTGGCCGCGTCCAGATCGGCGGGGAAGTGGTAGAGCAGCAGGAACGCCAGATACAGGGCCGACACCAGCACCAGCGCCGCCAGCACGTATCCGGCGGAGGAGCGGAAGCCCACCTCGTCCCGGAACATGGGCCACAGGACGGCCACCAGCGCCGCCGCCATCAGAAACGCCACGCCCACGTCCAGGGGATAGTGGACGCCCAGGTACATACGGGAGAAGGGGACCAGGATGACCAGAACGATGCAGATCACCCGCACCCAGCGCCGCCGGGTGGTGAGGCCGAGGACGCCCATGTTGCTGACGATGCCCTGGGTGTGGCCGGAGGGGAAGGAGTATCCGGCGGCGGCCTCCCGGGCGGATTCCACGATGGTGAAGTTGGGATCCACCACCCAGGGCCGGGGGACCCGGAACCAGATCTTCAGGAACTGGTTGAAGGCGATGCCAAGGAATCCGGCGGCGAAGAGATAGTAGCCCCGCCGCTTGCTGATGCACCAGAAGAGGATCAGCGCCAGCGCCATGAAGAAGGTCTCGTCACCCAGGAAGGTGATGGCGGAGAAGAAGGCGTCCAGAGCGGGGACGCGGAGCCCCTCCAAAAAACGAAGAAAGGTCATATCGATACCTCCGAAAGTATATTTCTATTCTGTATTATACACCATTTCCCGGGAAAGGAAAGAAAAAAGCGACAGAAAACCGCCTTTTTCCCGTGACAGACGGCCGCGGACCGGGAAAGCAGCAAAAAGCAGCCCGGCCGGAGGGATCCGGCCGGGCCGTTATTCCGCCGCCGAGGGTCAGCAGAGCTGGGCGTCGCCGGAGAGGATACCGTCATTCTCCCGCACGAAGGCGTCCACTTCTGTAAAGGAGATATCCTTTGCAGCCCTTATGCTGAACCGGTATTCCATCTTCCCGTCGCTGACGCGGCTGACGCGGCTCTCCGCGATGGAGGCGCCCCAGGCGTCCAACTTCGGCTGGAGGAGGGCGTAGAGATTCACGTCCTCCCGGACGGTGAAGGTGAGCAGATTGGTGGCGGGGGAATGGAAGCCCAGCGAGTGCTTGTGGAGGATGTACTGGACGAGAGCCATGACGGCGGTGGCGAACAGGCCCATCACGTACATGCCGGAGCCGATGGCCATGCCGATGGCGGCGGTGGCCCAGATGCCGGCGGCGGTGGTGAGGCCCTTGATGGTGTTGCCGTTCTTGAAGATCACGCCGGCGCAGAGGAAGCTGATGCCGCTGATGATCTGGGCGGCGATCCGGGCGGGGTCGGCGCCCCGGATGCCGTTCAGGGGAGAGCCGTCCGGCAGGGTGAGGTCCACGAAGCCGTACTTGGAGACCACCATGATGAGGGCCGCCGTGCAGCAGACGATCACGTGGGTGCGGATGCCCGCCACCTTGAAGTGCCGGCTGCGCTCATAGCCGATGCAGGCGCCGCACAGGCAGGCCACCACCATCCGGAGGGCAAAATCGCCCCATTGGATCCAGGTGAACTGGCTGTTGAAGTATTCCACGAACGTTTGCATAGCTCCTCCTCCCGCGGCCGGGGCCGCAATCGTCATATTTTATATCATTCTATCGAATAAGCGCGCGCCTTGTCAAGTGTGCAATCGTATTTACGGCCCTGCCGGCACAGACCGTTTTTCGGGACAGTCACTCCGCTATACTTGTCTCATCAAGGAAAAGGAGGGCGGAAACATGGAGCTTCTGACCTGGGTATTCACCATTTGCGGGGCGGCCACGCTGGCCCGCGGCTTTTTGGCCGTTGTGGACGCGCTGGAGAAGGAATGATTTGACAGGGGGCCTTCCGTTGGATATAATAATTTGTTGTAATGATATGATCCGATGAGAAGGAGGATTCACCTGTATGGACATTTTTGAGAAATGCTACGCCCCGTCCCTGGCCGGCGAACTGAAGGAGAAGGGCGTCTACCCCTATTTCCACGCTCTGGAATCCCGCCAGGACGTGGAGGTCACCATGGAGGGCAAGCGCCGTATCATGCTGGGCTCCAACAATTACCTGGGCCTGACCATCCATCCGGACGTGGTGGAGGCGGGCATCAAGGCCCTGGAGCGCTACGGCACCGGCTGCTCCGGCTCCCGTTTCCTCAACGGCACCCTGGAGATGCACCTGGAGCTGGAGGCCGAGCTGGCCAGGTTCCTGCGCAAGCCCGGGGTCGTCACCTTCGGCACCGGCTTCCAGTCCAACGTGGGCATCATCACCGCCCTGGTGGGCCGGCACGACTACGTGATCTGCGACAAGGAGAATCACGCCAGCATCTACGCCGGCTGCCAGATGAGCTACGGCACCATGCTCCGCTATCGCCACAGCGACATGAACGCCCTGGAGAAGTGCCTGCAGAAGGTGCCCGAGGGCCACGGCGCCCTCATCGTCACCGACGGCGTGTTCTCCATGGGCGGCGACATCGCCAAGCTGCCGGAGATCTGCGCCCTGGCGAAGCGGTACGGCGCCCGCGTCATGGTGGACGACGCCCACGGCCTGGGCGTCCTGGGCGAGGGCGGCCGCGGCACGGCCAGCTATTTCGGCCTGGAGGACCAGGTGGACATCTACATGGGCACCTTCTCCAAGTCCCTGGCCTCCCTGGGCGGCTATATGGCCGCCGGCGCGGAGGTGGCGGAATTCGTGCGCCACAACTCCCGGCCCTTCATCTTCTCCGCCTCCATCCCGCCGGCCAACTGCGCCACGGCTCTGGCCGCCCTGCGGCACCTGGAGGCCCATCCGGAGCTGCCGGACCGGCTGCGGGACCTGAGTCTCTACGCCCGCAAGGGCCTGACGGAGCGGGGCCTGACCATCCGGGAGAGCGCTCTGAACGTGCCGACCCCCATCATCCCCATCTACACTTACGAGACCTACCGGACCCTGGACGTGGCCGCGAAGATCTACGACCGGGGCGTCTACGTGAATCCCACGCTGCCCCCCGCCACCCCGGAGGGGGAGGCCCTGCTGCGGACCAGCTACATGGCCACCCACACCGAGGCCCTGCTGGACGAGGCGATGGACATCATCGCCGACGTGATGGTGAACGAGCATGAGTAAGGTCGCCATCGTCACCGGAGGCACCTCCGGCATCGGCAGGGAGACCGCCCTGGCCCTGAAGGCCGACGGCTACACCGTCTATGAGCTGAGCCGCCGGGCGGAGGGCGTGGAGGGCCTGCGCCACATCCCCACGGACGTCACCAAAGAGGAGATGGTGAACGCCGCCGTAGCCCGGGTCATGGAGGAGGAGGGCCGCGTCGACGTGCTGGTGAACAACGCCGGCTTCGGCATCTCCGGCGCCGTGGAGTTCACAAAGACGGAGGAGGCCAAGCGCCTGTTCGACGCCAACTTCTTCGGCATGGTCAACATGAACCGGGCCGTGATCCCCGTCATGCGTCAGCAGGGGGGCGGGCGGATCGTGAACCTGAGCAGCGTGGCCGCGCCCATCCCCATCCCGTTCCAGGCCTACTATTCCGCCACCAAGGCCGCCGTGAACGCCTATACCATGGCGCTGGCCAACGAGCTGCGGCCCTTCGGCGTCACCGTCTGCGCCGTGCAGCCCGGGGACATCAAGACCGGCTTCACCGCCGCCCGGGAGAAGGTCGTCGAGGGCGACGACGTGTACGGCGGCCGCATCCAGCGGAGCGTGGGCCGCATGGAGCACGACGAGCAGACCGGCATGGACCCCGCCGTGGCGGGCCGCTTTATCGCCAACGTGGCCCAAAAGAAGTCTGTGAAGCCCCTCTATACCATCGGCTTCTCCTACGGCCTCTTCACCTTCCTGGTGCGGATCCTGCCCAGCCGGACCCTCAACTGGCTGGTGGGCCTGTTGTACGCCAAGTAAAAAAAGCGCGAAAGGAAGCGCGGAACCCAGGTTCCGCGCTTCCTTTTTATCGTTTCGATCGTCGGTCAGGTCCGGTGGACCGGCTGGGGACACACGCTGTCCGCCAGGGCCATGGCCTGCTCCTCCACGGTGAGCTGCGGGACGGGGGCCTCCTCCGCCTTCACAGGGGCCGGCTCCGGCTTCCAGTGGCGCAGCAGCTTGCGGGAGGCGAGACAGGCGGCGGTGATCATCAGCGCGCCGCCGATGAGCCGGGCCACCTGCCCGATGGGGGGATAGTCCTTCCAGAAGATCCCCAGCAGGGTGTCCGTGGCGCCCAGGACCGCGATGCCGACGACCACCAGCAGGATGTTCCGGGGCCGCAGGATCTTCTTCCACGGCGCGTTGGGAAAGATGGCCTTGGCCGTCAGAGCAAAGACCAGCACGGCGGCGACGGCTGTCAGCACCCAGGCCAGGATCTTGCTGCCCAGGGGGGACAGGGCCGCGGTCCAGAGGAGGCCGAGGCCGGAGATGATGGCCCAGCCGATGGCCCACAGAGGCACGCCGACCAGGGCCCGCACCCCGATGGGGAGGCCCAGGATCCAGCGGCGCAGCTGGGGGAACCGCTGGCGGCGCTGATCCTCCTCGTCGTCGGCGGCGCCCGTGTCGCCGGAGTCGGTCAGATCCGCCGTCGTGGCGGCGAGGGTGTGCACCACGGGGGTGGGAACGCTGCCGTTATCGCTGTCGTCAGCCAGAAGATCGGCGGGGGAGTCGAAGGCGCCGCCCACCAGCACGCTGGCGGAGGCGGCTGCGGCCACCACGCCTACGGCGGCTTTCTTCTTCCACTTGCTCTTCTTTTCTTCCATTCAGAACCCTCCTTTCGGTGGCTTCGCCCTATACTTACCATATTTTTTCTTACAATGCAAGAAAAAAACAATTACAAACCGATTACGCGGGACGCAAATAAGAATTGCGTTTTCGGGAAAAACTTGCTATAACATAGGTATCTATCTCAATTATGAAAGGAGCAGCAGCAATGGAACTGAAAGGCAGCAAGACCGAGCAGAACCTGCGGGACGCCTTTGCCGGGGAGACCCAGGCCCGCAGCAAGTACGACTATTTCGCCTCCGTCGCCAAGAAGGAGGGCTATGAGCAGATCGCGGCCATCTTCCAGGCCACGGCCAACAACGAGAAGGAGCACGCCAAGCTGTGGTTCAAGGCCCTGCAGGGCATCGGCACCACCACCGAGAACCTGGCCGCGGCCGCCGCCGGCGAGAACTACGAGTGGACCGACATGTACGAGCGCTTTGCCCGGGAGGCCGACGAGGAGGGCTTCCACCAGCTGGCGGAGCAGTTCCGTGGCGTGGCCGCCATCGAGCGGGCCCACGAGGAGCGCTATCGCGCCCTGCTGCAGAATATCGAGATGCAGCGGGTGTTCGAGAAGAGCGAGGAGACCATGTGGGAGTGCCGCAACTGCGGTCACCTGGTCATCGGCAAGAAGGCGCCGGAGGTCTGCCCCGTGTGCAACCATCCCCAGAGCTACTTCGAGGTCCGGAAAGAGAACTATTGATGAAAAGGGGAGAAGCGGGGGGCCCATGCCCTCCGCTTCCGCTGAAGGCATGGATATTATGGACGAGATCAGGGCCTTCACGCCGCTCTGCCCCCGGGAGGAGCGGGACAAGGCCTTCATGCTGGACTTCCTGGCCCGCCATGAGGACGCCTTCCTGCGGTCCAGCCAGACGGCCCATATGACGGCCTCCGCCTGGGTGCTGAGTCCGGACCGGACAAAGGTGGTCATGTGCTACCACGAGATCTACAACAGCTGGTCCTGGACCGGCGGCCACGCCGACGGGGACCGGGACCTCCTGGCGGTGGCCATGCGGGAGGTCCGGGAGGAGACGGGCCTGGAGACCCGGCCCCTGGCGGAGGGGATCTTCTCCCTGGAGAACCTGCCCGTGGCGGCCCACGTGAAAAGGGGCGTCCCCGTGCCGGCCCACACCCACATGAACGTGACCTATCTGCTGCTGGCGGAGGGCTGGGACCTGCGCGCCAGGCCGGGGGAGAACCGGGCCGTCCGCTGGATGGGGCCGGAGAAGGCGCTGGCCGCCTCCACGGAGCCGTGGATGGTGGAGCACGTCTACCGGAAGCTGGCGGACCGGGCAAGGCCGTACATGAAGTGAAAAAAAGAGCGCCGGCGGGAGGTCCCGCCGGCGCTCTTTTTTCGATTACAGGTCCGCGATCAGATCCCGCACCACGGCGCCGGCCATCATGAGACCGGCCGCGGAGGGGACCCAGGGCACGCTGGCCGGCACGCTGCGGCGGCCGGGGGGAGGCGTCTCGGGCTGGGAGGTCTCGGCGGCCTCCTCCGGGCTGTAGACCACCTTCAGGCGCCGGATGCCCCGGGAGCGCAGCTCCTTGCGCATGACCCGTGCCAGGGGGCAGCCGTGGGTTTTGGAGATGTCCGTGATCTCCAGCAGGGAGGGCTCCAGCTTGTTGCCGGTGCCCAGGGCGGAGAGGATGGGGATGTCCCGCTCCATGGCCTGCTGGATCAGATCCAGCTTGCAGGACACCAGGTCGATGGCATCCACGATATAGTCGTACCGGGCGGTGAAGAAATCCTCCCTGTGGGCGGCGTCGTAGGTGGCCCGGATGGGGTGGACGATGATCCCGGGGTCGATGTCCCGGCACCGCTCCGCGGCGACCTCCGCCTTGGGCCGGCCCAGGGTGGAGTGGAGGGCGAAAAGCTGCCGGTTCAGGTTGCTCAAGCCGATCACGTCCTGGTCCACCAGGGTCAATTCGCCCACGCCGGAGCGGGCCAGGGCCTCCACGGCGTAGCTGCCCACGCCGCCCAGGCCGAACACCGCCACGTGGCTGCGGCGCAGCCGGGCCAGGGCCGCCTCGCCCAGGATCATCTCCGTCCGCAAATACTGCTCGTTCATAGGTCCCTCCTGCGGAAAAAGGCCGGCGCTATGCCGGCCTTTTTCGTTTCTTTCGTTCTGTCGTTGTTCAGCCCACGTATTTCATGCCGGAGGCGGTCTCCACGGTGACGCCATCCAGCAGGCCGTTGAGCCACTCGCTGTGGTCGGACTCCCGCAGGAAGTTGCGGATCTGCACCTTCCAGTAGGGGATGTTCTCGCCGGAGAAGTACATGACGTGGAAGCCGTAGTTGGTCTCCACGATATCGGTGTCGCCGACCTTGCGGCTCTCATCGAAGATCCAGTCGTTGAAGGCCTGGACCATCTCGTTGTGATAGACCTCCTGGTACAGGCCGCCGTTGTCCTTGGAGCCGGGATCCTCGCTGAGCTCGGCGGCCAGGGCGGCGAAGGACTCCTCGGTGCGCTCGCCGGCCAGCCACTGGGCCAGAGCGTCGTCGGCCTTGGCCTTGGCGGTGTCCTTGATTACCTGCACGTCCTTCTCATAGGTCTCGGACTTGGCGTCCAGGGAGGAGGTGTCGGCCAGGAAGAGGATGTGGCGCACGTCCACGGTGTTGTAGTCGTTGCGGCCCCGCTCATGGAACACGGCCAGATACTGGTTGGGATCGCTCTCCAGCAGGGAGACGTCGCCCTCCTGGCGCTGGGGGTCGAAGATCCAGTCGCCCAGGACGCCGCTGTTGTAGGTGGCGGCGGTGGGGGCGCTGTAGGAGGCCTTGTCCATGCTCTCGGCGATGTCCTTCAGGGACTCGCCGGCCTGATAGCGCCGGAGGGCCTCCTCGGCGTTCTCCTTGGCCTTGGCCTTGGCGGCGGCGGACTCCTCCTCGGTGGGGGCCACGGTATTGCCGTCGGCGTCGGTGGTGCTGGAAGCGGAGCCGGTGAAGTAGATGACCTCATAGGAGACCACGTCAAAGCTCTTGGCGTTCTCGGCGTAGCTGGCCTCCAGCTGATCGTCGCTGTAGACCAGCTTCTCCTCATAGTCCTTGTCAAAGTGATAGGCCAGCGTGGTGGCCTTGAGGATGCTCTTCAGGATGGGCATGGTCATGTTCTTGCCGAAGGCGGCCTTGATATAGGAGCCCACGGACACGCCGTTGGACTTGGCGGCCTCCTTGATCTGCTTCAGGGTGGCGTTCACCTCATCCTGCATCTCGCCGGTGAAGGCGAAGCCGGCTTCCTTGGCCGCCTTGCCGAGGACGGCCACCTGCTTGATGTTGTCGGCGGCGGTGTTCTTCAGATAGGCGTCCCAGGTCATGTCGTCGGCCACGCCCAGCACCATCTTGTCCATGTCGGTGAGGGTGGCGGTGGTCAGATCCGTGGCGCTGGCCAGGCTCATGTAGCTGGCGTACTGGCTGTTGCGCAGGTTGTTGTACAGGCTGTGGTAGAAATAGTCCACCTGGGCGGCGGTGTATTTCTCTCCGTCCACGGTGAGGGCGGTGGCGCTGCGCTGGATCACGTTGGAGTTCCAGATCAGCACCACGGCAGCCACCAGGATGAAGGCGGCCGCGATGATACCGTAGAGGCGGTTGGAGCGGCGCTGCTGCGCCCGGGCCTCTTCCTCGCGGACCTTCTTGGGATCGGGAGTGCCGCTGGCGGCCTGCTCCTGACGAAGTTTCTTTTCTCTTGAAGCGCTCATGTTGTCAGTCCTCTCAAAACAGGGGGATGCGCCCCCTTTTAGTAAAGTCGCCCAATTATTATACATAAAACTGTGAGAGTTGGCAAGAGGAAATATTCTCCCGGAGGCAGAAAAACAGCACCGGCCGTTTCCGGCCGGTGCTTCCGCTGATATGGACCGCTGCGACGGCGGCGTGAGTCAAGTTATAACCTGCACCAATCTCGCAGGTGGGTTGTCTCCAGCGCGCTTTACTGCTTCCAACATCCGGCCGCGAAGGCAGCCGGGAGGCCTGCAAACCACGTACTGATCCGACATCCCCTATAACAAATGTGAGGATAAAGAAGACCCATCACACGCCGCGCAGGGGAGCACGCTTTCCGTGCTCACCGTTATTTTAGCAGATTAGCGGAGAAAAGAAAAGGGGTTTTTGTAAAAGAGTTTGCGTCAGTTTTCTTCGTCCGCGAAAAACTGCTCCATAAAGAGCTCATACACCTCGTTGAGCTCCCGGTCGTCGTCCAGGGTGGAGAGGAATTCCTCGCCGTTCTCCTTGATGCTCTTGAGGATCACCAGACCGTAGTCCTCGCTGTCCTCGTTTTCGCCGGTGTCGGCGGGGAAGAAGGCCATGTAGGTCACGCCGTTGTGCTCCAGGGCGTCCACGTACTCCAGCTCGATGTCGTTGCCCTCGTCGTCGGTGAGGGTGATGAAGTTGGGGCCGAAATCTTCGCTCATGTCGGTTCCTCCTTGTGTTTTGTTATGCAATAATATAGCGGATTTCCGGGAGAAAAGCAATAGTCCGGAGGGGCACTTTTGGCGAATATCATACGCCGGACAGGGGCGGAAACGGAAAAAACGGTAAAAGAAAAGACATTTTGGAAACAATACGGAGGAAAAGAGGCGATTTTTTAGGGTTGACAGGCGTGGTAAAATGAATTTGATACTAGTGTATTGTCCGCTTCGGCGCCGGAGCGCCGGAGCGCGGAATCTTTGAAGAAAGGAAGGTGCCTGTCAATGGACGAGAGAAAGCGCCGCGGCGAGGAAACGCCCCGGAGAAGCACGGAAGGCGCGACGCCCAGAAGGAAAAAGAAAAAGCGCAGCGCACTGAAAAACTTCTTCTTCTGGCTCGGGACGCTGGTCCTGATCGGTATTCTGACCGTCGCCATGTTCGTGGGGATCTTCATGACCTACGTGAACAAGAGCCTGAAGGGCCACGTGGAAGTGGATATTGATGCCTATGACCCCTCCGTGTCCTCGGAGCTGTACTACCGGGATCCCGACACCGGGGAGGAGGTCATGTACCAGACCCTGTTCCTGAACGCGGAGAACCGCATCTGGGTCACCCTGGACAAGATTCCCAAGAATCTGCAGCAGGCCGCCATCGCCATCGAGGACAAGCGCTTCGAGACCCACCACGGCGTGGACTGGAAGCGCACCGTGGGCGCCATCGGCTACACGCTGATGGGCAGGAGCGTACAGGGCGGCTCCAGCATCACCCAGCAGATGATCAAGAACGCCACCGGCGACAACCAGAACACCGTCAAGCGCAAGGTGGTGGAGATCTACCGGGCCCTGGCCTTTGAGAAGACCCATTCCAAGGACGAGGTCATGGAGCAGTATCTGAACCGGATCTACATGGGCGAGTCCTGCTACGGCGTCAAGACGGCGGCCAAGATGTACTTCAACAAGGACGTGTCCGAGCTGGATCTGGCGGAGTGCGCCAGCCTGATCGCCATCACCAACAACCCCTCCATGTACGACCCCCTGATCAGCGACTGGACCCGGGAGAACAACCGCAACCGCCAGACCGACGTGCTGGACGCCATGCTGGAGCAGGAGAAGATCACCGAGGCCCAGTACAACGCCGCCATGAACGAGGAGATCGTCTTCAGCGACGGGTATACCTGCTTCGGCAACTACGTGGATCCCGATCCCGGCGAGTCGGGGGAGAGCGGCGAGGGCGAGGTCGTCCGGGCCCAGAACTCCTACTTCACCGACCAGGTCATCGACGACGTGATCGCCGCCTTCCAGGAGAAGTACGGCTACGACTATCTGACCGCCGAGAACAAGGTGTTCGGCGGCTGCAAGATCTATACCACCCAGAACATCAACATCCAGCACATGGTGGAGGAGATCTTTGAGACGACCTCCTACCTGGACTGCCTGGACTCCGAGGGCGAGCCCCTCCAGGCCGCCATCACCCTGATGGATCCCTATACCGGCGAGGTGATCGCCCTGGTGGGCGGCACCGGCGTCAAGACCATCAACCGCGGCTGGAACTGGGCCACCGACACCCGCCAGTGCGGATCGGCCATCAAGCCCATCTCCACCTATGCCCCGGCGCTGGACGACGGCACCATCACGGCGGCCTCCTCCATCGACGACTATCCCATCATGGAGCTCAACGGCTACGCCTATCCCCAGAACTCCCACTCGGGCTTCCTGGGTCTGACCACCGTATACCGGGCGATCACCGAATCCCTGAACACCTGCGCGGCCCGGGTCAACATGAAGTACGGCACCTACAGCTCCTATAACTTCATGGTGGATAAGCTGGGCTTTACCACCCTGACCGAGGACGACGCCGGCAAGGTGGGCGCCATGGCCCTGGGCGGCTTCCAGTACGGCGTGAACACCCGCGAGATGTGCGCCGCCTACTGCATCTTCGTCAACGACGGACTGTATACCAAGCCCTACACCTTCTACCGGGTGGAGGACGCCGACGGCAACGTGCTGCTGGAGAACGGCACCGAGTCCAGCGTGGCCATCAAGGAGAGCACCGCCTATCTGATGCGGGAGTTCCTCCGGAGCGTCATCACCGACGGTACCGGCTACGAGGCCGCCTTCTCCGGCATGAGCCAGGCCGGCAAGACCGGTACCACCAACGATGAGCGCGACCGCTACTTCGTGGGCTTTACCCCCTACTACTGCGCGGCCGTGTGGACCGGCTACCGGTCCAACGAGGAGATCTGGATCGGCGGCAACCCGGCGGCCAACCTGTGGCGCCAGGTGATGAGCAGGATCCACGCGAATCTGTCCGATCCCGGTTTCCACTCCGCCACCGGCGTGACCACCGTGACGGTGTGCGCCGACAGCGGCCTTCTGGCCACCGACGCCTGTACCCACGACTTGCGGGGCAACCGCTGCCGCACCGTGACCGTGGCGGCCGACAACGCCCCCACCCAGCGCTGCAACCTGCACAAGACCGTCAAGTGGTGCAAGGAGGGCAAGCATCTGGCCACCGAGCTGTGCCCCGAGGAGTGCGTGATCGAGGTCTCCGTTCTGGATTACGACCGGGAGATCATCAAGGGCATCAAGGCCGGCGACCACAACTACCTCCTGAAGGTCCTCTCCGCCGACAAGATCGACGGCAAGGACAACAAGGAGTGCCCGGTCCACACGAAGAAGTGGAAGGAAGAGGAGGACAAGAAGAAGGAAGAGGAGGATAAGGATAAGCCGACGCCCGGCGGCGATACGCCCCCCGGCGGCGGTGATGAGCCGGGTCCGGGTGGCGGCGACGA
>JAEEGF011988529.1_pt1 | contig 11901 bp, 10 predicted proteins | sample 9134171 | NCBI WGS metagenome assembly JAEEGF01 (sample SAMN16246542, study PRJNA631951) | gut metagenome | biome: gut microbiome; feature: rumen; material: AP-attached | host: Bos | place: Iran: Karaj | collected 2018-10 | reverse complement strand
GCAAAACAGTATCAGAACCAGGGATTGAGTCTTCCCGACTTGATCGACGAGGGCAATCTGGGCCTCATCAAGGCAGCGCAGAAATTCGACGAGACACGCGGCTTCAAGTTTATCTCCTATGCTGTGTGGTGGATTCGTCAGTCCATCCTACAGGCCCTTGCCGAGCAATCTCGCATTGTCAGGCTGCCGCTCAACCAGGTGGGCTCTATCAACAAGATCAGCAAGGCCCAGTCACGGTTTGAACAGGAGCATGAGCGCCGCCCGTCGGCCGAGGAACTCGCCGAGCGCCTTGACATCCCCGTTGACAAGATCAGCGACACGATGAAAGTGTCAGGTCGTCACGTCTCGGTCGATGCACCGTTTGTCGAAGGCGAGGACAACAGCCTGCTGGATGTGCTGCCCAACAACGACTCACCCATGGCCGACTCCACCCTCAACCAGGAGTCGCTGGCCAAGGAGGTGAACCGCGCGCTGGATCAGCTCAATCCGCGTGAGAGGGACATCCTGAAGATGTTCTTCGGCATCGGCTGCCAGGAGATGACGCTCGAGGAGATTGGTGCGAAATTTGACCTGACGCGTGAACGCGTGCGCCAGATCAAGGAGAAAGCCATCCGCCGCCTGAAAGGCCAAAAGAGCAAACTGCTTAAAGCCTATTTAGGATAACACAACTTATTGCAACAAGTATTCAGGCTGCCTCACAAGGGCAGCTTTTTTTGATTCCAAATAACCATGTGGGCAGACTGCAATTTAAAATATGAATGATTGGCACACAAGACTGCCAGAAAAATGCGGATAATGAATTAATTCCACATTATTAATAAAATGTACATCTTCTAAAAGCAATAAACAATACCATTTCTATTCAAGAATCACATTCATCAGCCAAATCACCTTTATTCTTAAAAAACTATATTTTTATTTGTTTATTTTAAAAAATGTTATATATCTTTGCATCTTGAATAGTAATACTCCTTTTCCATTAATATTTTTAACCTTAAATGCGGATGAAAATAATAAACCGGATATTCAAGTGCAATCGAATCAGACGGTTCGGGGGTAAAATATCTTCTTTTCTCAAAAAGAAAAAAATACGCTATTCAATTTACGTTGCTTTCTTTTTATCAATCGCATGTTATTTCATAGATAATTGTCCTGTACTTACAGGAGAATCTATGACTCGGTTATATATCATCGATCAGTTATTTCACACTTCAAAAACTAACAAATTTGATAATGTTGTATTCTGCAATACATCCTATGATATTGACCTTGTTCCAGTTCTAGATATTCCAGAGTCAGAAGATTCTCAAACATTAGGATTTAACGCCATTACCAATAGGAAAGAGCTGTATAATTTTTTAGTTTTACTTCAAAAAAGTAATACGTACAAATATATTATCATTGACCTTGCCTTTGAAAAAAACGACAAGAGCAGTTATGACGATATCCTATATGATAAGATATTAGACATGCGTGATATTGTTATTGCCAATGACGATTATTTTGAGCTCACACCAAAATTGAGCAACAAGGGAATAGACGGACTTGATATTTTTTATATAACTAAAGCAAATACAAGTTTTACTCGCTACAAGTATTCGGATGGTGATAAACGCAGTATCCCATTGCTAGTATTTGAGAAATTGTATCCTGAAAAAAGCATCAAACGCGTTGGTAGAGGCTTGTTCTCTTTGTATTTTTCAGGCCAACGCTTGTGTTATAATAGCAATTTCCTCACTTTTGATGACAATTATTCTGGTGAAAAAGACTACATAGAGAGCCTGGGGGAAGAGTACTTTGCCCCACAATATGCAACATTGAAATCTTTTCTAGATAAACCTCTCAGCGAAAATCAGCTGGTGAAAGAAACAGCATCAAAGACCAATAATAAAATCATAATTATTGGAGATTATAAACATGACGTTCACGATACATACTCGGGTGAAAAACCAGGGCCTGTAATCATGGCCAGAGCATTACAGTATCTAATTAATGGTTATAATATTGTCAATCCTTGGCATCTATTATTTTGGTTTTTCATTTACTTTGGGATTAGTTATTTGATATTTAGAGATGAACCCATTCCTGTATATTTACGTATTATAAAGAGAAAACTCAGTAAAATACCATTCTCTAATGGCATTAAGATAAGAATTCCAGCACTTAATCATATTAAGATAGTATTTTTCAAGATAATTAATAAAACATTTTTAAAAAATATAACCAGAAAGTTCATATATATGGTAACATCATTACTCACTTATACTGCAATTCTTTGGTTATGCACAGGTATTGAATATGCTCTTACTTATAAAGTATATAGCATTATTTTCCCTTTACTCTTCTTTTATATTCTGAAATTAGCTGTACAATATAGATTTAAATGATTATGAAAACGAAAAAAAGATTTTACATTTTTGCATTATTATTATTAGTAGTAGTACCAATCTGTTTTTTCTTATTGGCGGGCAACTCGTCAATAAATATTGCCGATAATGACGAACTACGAATTGATTATGTTGGCAGTAAGAGCCATAAAGTCAAAATCGATAATGTTTATAGAGAAAAGGGATACTGTTTTAGAGCAAAAGCAAAAATAGAGCTCGCCGACAAAGAGTATCTCAAAGTCACTCTTTTAAAAACGCAGTCATTATTATATATATGCGGCAAAGGACTCAGATTAACCAAAACGAACTCTATCAGTGGTTACATTGGCAAACGTTCCGCTCATGGAAAAGGATCACCTTATGATGAATTTAAAGGGTCCTTAGAATCATATCCATGGCAAATGATAAGTGATACAATTCTTATAACTAGTCCATTTGTGCTTGATAGAAACCATTATTTTATCTTTACACATATTTCCGACAATAAAAGATTAACCCCTGTACCATACTATCCCCATACTAATGAACTCGTTTTGAGTAAAGAATATTTTCAGCGAAACCAAATGGAGATTAAAGAAGGTAAGGAGTATTGTTTTCGTGTAGATTATTACATTCAAGGTAAGTGTGAGAAAACGATTACTGAGAATTTTAAGTTCGAATATTTACCAATAATAAAGTAAACGGAACTATGAACAGCTTTTTTACTTCACGATTACTCTATACCCTTATCTTTGTTTTCTTAGCTTCTACACTTCTAGCAAAGCAAGAAAAAAGAGTTGCGCTTATCTGGGGGAATTCTGATTATCATGGATGGAGCCCATTACCTTCATGTAAAAACGACGCAGAGGCAATAAAAAAGACGCTTGAATCTCTTGGCTTTGATACAGAAATGCAAATAGATCTGAACAGAGAAGAGATGAATACAAAACTTGATTTATTCATCAAGGAAAAAGCTAAGGATGCAGACGTTGCCGTTTTCTTTTACTCTGGACATGCCTTTGTCTATGATTACAATTATTACTTAGTTCCAGCCAAAACAGAACTAGATCCTAACCCTAAGTATTTATTATCAAATTCATATTACAAATCAGATGATATATTAAATAAACTTAGAGTTAATAGTCGTCTCTGTATTCTTTTTTTTGACGCCTGCCGTAACACTATCAACATTGAGGGTGAAACTAAAGGTGGAATGTATCAAACTGACGTTGTAGATGAAAATTGGTTTTCTTCTACTCAGTCAACACCTGACGAAAAAATCCCCACAGGATGTAAAATCTGTTATTCGGCCGGAATAAGAGAGATGGCAAGAGTGAAACTTGAAAATGACTCACTCAGCCCTTTCACTCGGGTACTAACCAATCATCTTAAGGACGGATATGAATTTAGGACTGTTTGGAAAACCATTCAAAAAGAAGTGAGCAGTATAACAGACAATAAACAACATCCACGTGACGAAGAGTCATACAGTCACGATTTTTATTTTAATCAGAAAAATGACACAAAGCCTCAAGTCTCTGAAAAGCAGACAAAACCCAAAACACAGAAAATGATTTCATTTATAGTTCATGTTCCTATTACAACTGCGCCAACAATAGTAATAAACGGCGAGGAATTTGAAACAAAGTATGACAAAGAAAAGAAACACTTCTATAAGCAACTATTCTTTGAACAGGATAATATTTATAATTACTTGATTCAGGCAAAAGGATATAAGACGCATAGTGATAGAATCACGGTTACATCAAATACACCAAAAACATCAAACTTAGAAATCTCCCTAAACGAAATAAAAACTGCACAACTACAATTTAATAGTATACCAGAAGCAGAAGTTTTTTTGGACGGGTATTATTTTGGCAAGACCCCACTTAAAATAGATACAACATATGCTGGCGAACATACAATCTATTTGTATGCAAATGGATTTGAAGAATACTACGATATAATTAATCTCGAACCAGGATTTAACCATAAATTTAAAACACTCAAGAATAATAAAACCTGGTTTTTAGATATTGATAAAAACAACAAAGCAACCCATCTAATTAGTTATTCTTATAGTCCAGAGTACCAATATGGATTAGATTTTTTGTATCGTCTTAAAAAGTCACGATTCTCTTTGGGTTTGCATCTTGCGGTTTCTCCTTCATTTTTTAGAGGAATCAATTTTAGCCCTACTAACATTGATACACCAGTTTCAACAAGTGTTGATGGCGTTATTGTAATAGATGGAGAATTAACTCAATATACCCAAACGACCACAACCAGTGTTCCCAGTGAATATTCAAAAGCGATTGATCCTTATGACGTTGCGAAATTCTATAATTCTAATTTATTGGTTCTATTAAATTCTGGATTTAATATATGCAACGGGGTGATGATTGAAGCGGGCGTAGGTGCCGCTTCAAATCAACAAAAAATTAAGATGCCTTATTTTATTACTTATCAGAAAATCGTTAAAACCAACAAGATTACAGGAGAAAGAATAGGCATTCAAGAAGCAAAGACTATAAAAAACGATGTCGTCAAGTGGTATAAAGGAGACACCAAATGGAGCCCAGCTACACGAATTGGTTTGAGGACATTTATACCTATCAAGTCAAATCGATTTTCAATTTCATTAGGAGGAGGTTACACCTTTGTAATCACTAATTTTGACTATAGTTCATGGGATGCAAACATTGGCATCTGCTTCACAAAATAGACATTCATTTTGCATCTTTAGAGATGTTAGCCGACTATATCTTCAACAAGTACTCATTATCTTTTTGAAATAGGCTTACTTCAAGAATCCCAAATAAGGCCAACAGCTTCAATGCTTTGGCCTTATTTTCATGAATTAATTGCTTTTACTTGGTCAATTTAAAAAATAATTATAATTTTACCACGAGTTTATTTACGGCAAAAGTATATTTATCAATAACCATTAATGATCTGAAAAATGAAAAAGATTTTGACTTTAGTTTGCATGCTCATGCTTGGCGTGAGTATGGTAAGCGCACAAGTTCATCAGGGAGAGAGCGCCGCTGGAGCTCAGCTGGTGTATGGCACCGAGATTAAAAATCTGGGCATTGGCATCAGGTACCAGTATGGTATCCTTGACCAGCTGCGTGCCGAAATCGGCGTGAACTACTTCTTCGAGAAAAACCACATGTCGTGGTGGGATGTCAACCTCAACGCTCATTACCTCGTTGGACTGTGGAACGAGCAACTGTACATCTACCCTATCGCAGGTCTCAACTACACGATGGTGGACTTCAAGGGCGAACTCGACGATAAGGGCGAGAAGAACCATGTGGGCCTGAACCTGGGCGCTGGTGTGGAATATGAAATCACCAACCACTTCGGTGTCAACTTTGAATTCCGCCACACCGTCATCCGCAAGGTGGACCAGGGTGTCTTCGGGCTCGGTGTGAACTACAAGTTCTAAACCCCACACTAAACTGATTACAAAACAAGCAGGACCAGCCTCATGGGCATGGTCCTGTTTGTTTTGTGTCCTTGTGTCACCGCAGCGGCATCATTCCATGGGCTGCAGCTTGTCGATGGCGCCGCTCACAAACGACGAGAAGTCATTCTCGTCCTCATCCTCGTTGCCAAATGCGTCACCTGCCTTGATGGTACACAGTGAGCGCAGCAATTCCAGCGAAGCGTTAGCCTTGGGCTCGTTGGTGTAGAAGTGGCCCTTGCCATTGAAAATGTCCTCCAGACCGAACTCGAAGTAGCCGTTGATGCTATCGTTGCGCGTCTGTGCAAAGATGCCCATCAATGCCGTGTTGAAGAATTCACGCACGGGTTTCATCTCGTAGGCATAACCCTCGGTCTGCTCATAGTCAAGCATCTTGAGGTAGAGAATGCCGTCGATAACACCGATGCGTATCATCTTATTGTCATACTGATAGATATACTCGCCCTCATACATCTCAGGAGCCTGCCCCATAGCGTTGGCAAAGTTACTGATTTGCGTCACGACCCCCTCGGAATCGGTAGAACGGGTGGCTATCACCATGTTCCACTCGCCCTCGAGATGCGGGTCCCGTGCCAGACCGATGGTGAACGGGCCGTCCACGGTCGACAGGATTTTCGCCAGGTCAATGCGACCGATGTAGGGCAATTTGCCGAACATGCCCAGCAACTGCTGAATCTGCTTGAGTTTAACGAAATTCTCACCCTTGACACTCATTGTGAAGATATAGTCCATAGAGTTGGGGATAGCCTTGAGCACGTCCTCGCTGGGGGAACCCAGTGTCGAATTGAGCAACTGGGCGTATTCGCTGTTCTCGGCAGCGAGGATACGGGTCGCCATCTCGACACGTTTGTCGTCCAGCTCGACATTGCAGACCACGGCATCGATGTCACTCTCGGTGAAAATCTCGATGAGCGGCATCTTTTGGGACAGTTCTCGATAGACCTCGCTCTTGCCGAGGATGGACTTCAGGCCCTTGCCCAGCATCCAGGCATTGATGGCGGCATCGTCGTGCAGCACCGTCTTGACATCCTTGTTATCGATGATACTGGTTGCCGTTTTGGAGAGAATGCCCTTGGCTGCCCGTGCAGCGCGGGCAGCATCCATAGCCTTGTTGACGGTACCGATGAGAAGCACCTTGCCGTCAATGACATAGAGATTGTCCTTGACATACATACAGTCCAGCCCCTCGACCTTCTCAAAGTCGCCTCCCACACGCATCTCAAGCGTCTTGCGGGCCTTGTCGGGGTCGTCGAGCATTGCCAGAAACACCTTGCCAAATGTCTTGACCGTGAAGAACACGTAAGCCTTGTTGTCGGTGTCTATTCCCATCTGGGGCAACTCATTGAGCAGGATACACAGCGGAGACGTGTCGTTATCATCGATTACCTGCTGTAACGATTGGGGCAACACGATGCGGTCATCATCGAGCAAACCCGCCTGCTTCAGAATCTCAGGGACATCAAAACTCACCACACCGGTAGCGTCGGAGGGAATCATTTCCTCAAGGTTGTTGCCTGCACATCCCGTCAGCAACAGGATGAGCATCCCAAGTGTCATTCTTCTAAACCACTTCTTCATGGTCTTCTATTTGCGTTTTGTGATAGTTATAATAAAACACTTCAAATTCTATTGCCCGAGAGACCAGGAATCACTTGAACAATGGCACAAAAATACGACATAATAAGGATATAACAAGCATTTTTTGTAACAACTTTTTTCCTGCCGCCAAATTGCAGCTATAATTGCTCATAAAAACCAAAGAAATGTGGCTGGCAATGCCAGTAGAAAAGGGATGATTATCCACACCATTGTTAAAAACAAGCAAAAAACATAAACCTCAATAATAAAAAATAGTAGTATTTGAAAAAAAAGCCAAATCTATATAGCTTAATTCAAAATATTGAACTAAATTTGGACATTAAAACCATAGAAACAAGTATAACTCATCCAGGAGCAGTTGTAAGCACCTGATTAAAAGGAATAAGAATATGAATGACATTTCTGAAATTTTGCGCGAACTGCTGGACCGATACAGCAACACTCCCGAGTTAGACCGGGAGTTTGAGAGAATGCGACGTGAGGTTGATGGCTTCGAAGACGACTATGCCACATGGTGTGACGAGAATGGCTATAATATCAAGGACGGCTACCTCGATTTCGTCAACGAGATTGTAGAGTCCCAAGATTCCTACTGGGACAACTATCAGGAATTCGGAAACAATATTTAACTCACGTTGCACGTTTAATATCATATAAACACCCTATCATCATTAACATCAAACAACGATACACATCACAATAGATGCTTTCCAAAAGAAACCGCAGCTTTGCTGCCGAGTGGGACTGCCAAGACGGCATTCTCATCTCATGGCCTCACGCCGGCACTGACTGGGCTTATATGCTCGACGAGGTGACGGCTTGTTATGTGCAGCTGGCCAAAGCCGTCCTGCAGGATGACGAGCGACTGGTCATCGTCGCTCCCGATGCCGACGAGGTGCGCACGGCATTAGGCTCAGATGTTGACTGGAGCCGCATCACCATCGTCGAGCTGCCCACCAACGACACTTGGGTGCGCGACTACGGCCCCATCACCGTGTGGCACGAGGGCAGGATGTCGCTCGCCGATTTCACCTTCAATGCCTGGGGCATGAAATTTGCCGCCGACTGCGATAACTTGGTCACCTCGCGCCTGAATGAGCTCGGTGTGTTCAATATGCCGCTGCTCAACTACCGTGACATCGTGCTTGAAGGCGGTTCTATCGAGACCGACGGCAACGGCACTGTGATGACGACGACCTGCTGCTTAACCGCACCCAACCGCAACGACGCCATCAGCCGGGAAGAAATGGAACAGGTGCTGTTGGAGCGACTGGGATGCGTCAAGATGCTGTGGCTCGACCACGGCTCCCTCGCGGGAGACGACACCGACGGTCACATCGACACACTGGCCCGCTTTGCTCCCGGTGGCATCATCCTCTACACGGGATGCGACGACCCCGAGGACGAGCATTTCGAGCCGATGAGGCAGATGGAAGAACAACTCAAGGCCTTCACTGACGCCGACGGTAACCATTACCACCTCATCAAGCTGCCGCTGCCTGACGCCTGTTATGACGAAATCTCCAGATTGCCCGCCACCTATGCCAACTTTCTGGTGACTAACCACCAGGTGCTCGTACCCATCTACGGGCAGCCCGAGAAAGACCTCCTGGCATGCCAACTCATCGGCGAAGCCTTCCCTGGCCGCAAAGTCACAGGAATTGACTGCCAAGCGCTCATCTGCCAGCACGGCTCACTGCACTGTGCCACCATGCAACTGCCCAAAGGTTCACTGACTAATCACTAATCTCAACCACAAATCATGAAAATAGGAATCATACAACAACGCAACAGCAGCGATGTCACCGCCAACCGCCAATCGCTGATCAACAAGATAAAGCAGCTTGCCAGCCAGGGCGCCCAACTCGTCGTCCTGCCCGAGTTGCACGACTCGCTCTACTTCTGCCAGGTGGAGAGTGTGGACAACTTTGACCTCGCCGTGCCCATTCCTGGTGATGTGACCCGTGAATATGCCGACGTGGCACGCGACTGCGGCATCGTGCTTGTCACCTCGCTGTTCGAGAAGCGCTCGACAGGCCTTTACCACAATACGGCAGTGGTATTTGACACCGACGGCAGTGTGGCGGGCCAGTATCGCAAGATGCATATCCCCGACGACCCTGCCTACTACGAGAAATTCTATTTCACTCCTGGCGACCAGGGCTTTATCCCCATCGAGACTTCGCTGGGCAAACTGGGCGTGATGGTGTGCTGGGACCAGTGGTACCCTGAGGGCGCTCGCCTGATGGCAATGCGCGGTGCCGAACTGCTCATCTACCCCACAGCTATCGGCTACGAGAGCAGCGACACGGCCGAAGAGCAGGAGCGCCAGCGCGAGGCATGGACCACCGTGCAACGTGGTCACGCCGTTGCCAACGGCCTCCACGTCATCACCGTGAACCGCGTGGGTCATGAACCCGACCCGTCGAGCCAGACCAATGGCATCCAGTTCTGGGGCAGCAGCTTTGTCGCCGGTCCACAGGGCGAACTCATCTACCGCGCCCCCAACGACAGCGAGGACATCCAGGTCATCGACATCGACATGGAGCGCAGCGAGCAGGTGCGCCGCTGGTGGCCCTTCCTGCGCGACCGCCGCATCGAGTGCTACGGCGACCTCGACAAGCGTTTCCTGGACTAAGGAAAAACAAACAACGAATTACGCGAATTAAACGAATGGCTTCCTGCCTGGTTCGTAAAAAATTCGCGTAATTCGTTGTTTATTCAGGAAACTGATTAGGACTCGCCTTCGTCCTTGGGACCGCCAAAGGCATTCTTCAGGAAGTCCTGTACCTTGTCCATCACGCCCTCGGCAGCTTTGCTGGCATCGTCAAGCGCATCTTTGGCTTTGTCAAGAACGCTTTCCTCACCCTCCTTGGGCTCAAAAGCCTCTTTAGCCTTCTGTGACAGGTCCTGAGCAACCTCGGTAGCAGCGGCAGTACCCTGCTCCACAAAGTCCTTCGCCTTATCCATCATCTCGCCAGCAGCGGTTGCACCCTCACCGAACATTTCTTTGGCTTTATCCAGTAGACCGGGTTCGCCCTCCTTAGTTTCGAACATCGCCTTGGCTTTCTCCAGGAAATCCTCGCTCATTTCACCGGCGGCAGTAGTACCCTTGTCAAGCATCTCCTTGAGTTGGTCGAGCACACCAGCTTCGCCTTCCTTGCCTTCAAGCATTTCCTTAGCTTTGTCAAAGAAGCCAGGTTCTCCCTCTTTACTTTCAAACATGCCTTTGAGTTTGTCAAACATGCCGGCGCCGTCGTTGGCAGCTTCGCCAAGCATATCCTTCAACTGATCAAAGATGTTGCCAGTCTCATTCTTCATCTCCTCGGAAGCCTGTTCGGGATTCTTCATTTCCTCGTCCATATTACATCCTGTATTATATAAAAATGTGTGCCTACTTCCTTTCAAGCGATTCGGCTTTCTCTGCCCCCAAAGTTACACAATATTTGAATATAAACAACAAAAACCCTCAACAATTTAACAACTTCCCTCATCATTCCCGGCAAATAAATCAAGAATAATAACTAAATTTGCAACCAGAAAAAAGTCAGACACTGTCAGACATTGTCGGACCAAGTCTGACCAAGTCTGACTAAGTCCGACTTTGTCTGACCAAGAGAGAAAAAACTAATTGTTTGATTTTTCAATTTTCACTACTATGATGGGGTTCTTGCAGCCATTGGGAGGATACCGGAAACTCAAGGTCTATCAGATTACCGAGATTATCTATGACCTGACTTATCACTTTGCCCACACGCACCTGACCAAGCCAGACCGCACCATCGACCAAATGATTCAGGCAGCACGCAGCGGCAAACAGAACATCGCCGAGGGGAGTAAGGCTGCCACGACATCCCGTGAGACCGAAATCAAACTGACAAATGTCGCCAAAGCGAGTCTTGAGGAACTGCTGATAGACTATGAAGACTACCTAAGGGTGCGTTCACTACAACGATGGGACGCCACCAATCAGCGTTACTTGAAAATGCGGGACTATGTAAAAAGCGATAAATTCGAGAACGAATATCCTAACCTGATGCACCGCTTGAACGATGAAGAACTCGCCAACCTGTGCATCACTCTCATCCATCAAGCCACCCACATGCTCGAGCGACTGCTCGAGAAGCAGCAGACGCAGTTTCTTGAGCAAGGAGGCGTGCGCGAGCAGATGACACGCGCCCGCTTACAATACCGCGCCAACCATCCCCCAAAAAACAACCAAGACCCAAACAATAATAGCTCAAATTAGCCCCGACATTGTCGGACCAAGTCGGACAATGTCTGACACTGTCTGACTAAGTCCGACTAGGTCCGACTAGGCACTGGGTGCAAAACTAAAGGGCCGGGGCAGTGAATGCCACGGTCCTTCGGTTTTCTTATTCTCAAGAATGGGCGAGTATTAAGCCTCTTCCTTCTTGATAATGCGGCGCTCCTTGATGCTAT
>JAEEGF010507853.1_pt1 | contig 11901 bp, 9 predicted proteins | sample 9134171 | NCBI WGS metagenome assembly JAEEGF01 (sample SAMN16246542, study PRJNA631951) | gut metagenome | biome: gut microbiome; feature: rumen; material: AP-attached | host: Bos | place: Iran: Karaj | collected 2018-10 | reverse complement strand
AGACGGACACCATAGCCAAGAATATGACTTCCCTTGAGATTGGTGACAGAGTAGACTTCATATGTGACTACTATGGTTATGACAAGAAATACAATGACAGTTATCTCTTAGGCGATAGCCTTACAATTAATAAAGACATGTCGGATCTTCAGATAAGCAACACTTATGTAGGCGACAACGATATGCTGATTACCTACTGCTTCACTGATATCTATGGTCAGAAATATTGGACCGATACATTAACTTATTAAATTCAAAAGAAGTGCTCACTGTGTGAGCACTTTTTTTTTATCTTCATTCATCATTAAACAATCGACAAAATATCTTCAGGCTGTTTTGCCAGATAATCAGATCCGGAGGTCTTCAGTTCCTCTTCACTTCCATATCCCCAGAGGACACCTATGCTTTTAAGTCCGTTCTCTTTGGCACCGATGATATCATGACTGCGGTCGCCGATCATAACGATCCGGTCTCTGTCACAGTCTCCCATATCTTTCAAAAGTGCAGTAATAACATCGGCTTTCTTGCTGATCTTACCATCCATACTTGCAGCACCGATATGATCAAAATACTGCCTTAGCTCAAAATGTTCAAGGATACGTATTGCAAAATCAACTCGCTTTGATGTTGCCAGTGCGATCACATAACCTCTCTTTTTTAATTCCTCAAGCAATGAGGGAATGCTTTCGTACAGAACATTTTCAAAGATGCCCTTATCTTTAAAATATTCCCTGAAATACACAATGGCTTTATCACATTGTTCGCTGTTAAAACCATAATATTTAGGAAATGATTCCGTAAGAGGCGGACCGATGAATGTATACAGTTTCTCTCTTTCCGTCTCATGTATATCGAATTTTTCCAATGCATACATGACCGAATTGGTGATCCCTATTCCGGGATCAGAAAGTGTTCCGTCCATATCGAACAGACAATATTTATATCTCAATTTATAATACTCCTTACTAAATGCTTTTAATGGTGACCCGTGATAGCTCTTGATCACAATGTGATGATATCAGCCGCTTTGGATCCTGTCATTTTTATAAGTGAATCAGCTGCCAGTTCAACCTGATAACCCACTTTTCCGGCACTTACATATATTCTGTCCAGATCCTTTACCGTCTCATGTATAAAAGTCGGGAACTGTTTTTTCATCCCTATGGGAGAACAGCCGCCGTGAACATATCCCGTAAGAGGAAGAAGTTCTTTTTGCTTAATCATATCGATTGATTTTTCGCCTGCGGCCTTTGCTGCTTTCTTAAGATCCAGTTCAGCCATAACCGGAACAACGAACACATAATATGCTCCGCTCTTCCCCTGAGTCACCAGGGTCTTGAATACTCTCCTGCTGTCTTCAGAGAGGATCCCTGCGATCTCTTCCCCGGTAAGTTCAGGGTTAGGCTCATATGTATGGCTTTCATATGGGATCTTCTTACCGTCCAGCAACCTCATTACATTTGTTTTATCATCTTTTTTCATGTTAACTACCTGTTCTTTTATCGATCACATTGTCAACAATACTCCATAGTCTTTCACATGTCAATTTTGGGCAAAAAGAAAGAATCCGCCACCGTTAGGATCGGTGACGGATTCAAGGGATAAGGTTATTTGATAACAGATAGGTTTTCCCTGTCTGCGAAGATCGCTACGAATATAAGGAAAACAACGCCCTGTATAAGCTGCATTGCCTGTGTTGTAAGCCCCATCATGATAAGTCCGTTATTAAGAACAATATAAAGAAGTGAACCTACTATTATATTCTCAAATCTTACTTTGGCACCTCCGGAGATGGGCATGCCTCCCAGAACCAGTGCTATAAGTATCTGTGTCTCAAGCTGGTTACCTACATTGGCTGTAGCGGAACCGTTCTTCACAATGTTAACAAATGCTGCAAGACCGGTGATCGCACCCGCAAGAACATAGATTAAGAATTTCATTCTGTCAGTTCTGAGGCCGGCAAATTTTACCGCCTTCTCTCCTGCACCTATGGCCTTAAGGTTTATTCCGAACTTGGTGAATCTGAAGGCCACAAAACCAATGGCCAATACCGCTACCGTGATACCAAGCTTAATCGGTGTGGTGTCGTAATCATATACCTGCATGCTGGCCGCTACCGGTGAGTTTGAAGCAAGGTACTTAATAACTCCCCTGAATAGGAACATGGTACATATGGTAACGATGAAAGATTTAATCTTTCGGTTAACGTAGAAATATCCGTTAACTGCACCGATCACCGCACCGGTAATTATTCCTCCCACAACCGCCAAGGCAATATTGGTCTTGGAAAGCACGCATACCACAATGGAAGCAATACCAAGTATTGAGCCCTGGGAGAAATCAAGACCTCCCATGGTCATTATGAAGAATACTCCCGTTGCAGATATCAGTACTACATAGACCTGATTGAGGATCAGTTTCCTGCTGCTCCACATACCGCCCTTAGTCAGTATATTGAAAAGCAGGCATACAACCACAAGTCCAATTACCGGAAGGAGGGATCTGACTATATTAATTAACGACTGTTTTTTGAGTGCCCCTTCTTTTGACACTTCTTTCTTCTCTTGACTAGCCATAATCATCCTCCTTAAACCATCTTTGCGATGAGGCTGTTCTCATCCATGTCTTTATCTCTTCTTAATTCTCCGCTTATCTTACCGTCTTTCATAATGATGATTCGATCGCACATACCGATCAGTTCCATCAATTCTTCGGAAATCATGATTATGGACTTGCCTGCTTTACGCATTGAATCCATCAACTGGTAGATGTCCTGTTTTACTTTTACGTCAATACCTCTGGTAGGACTGTCCAGTAAAAGAATATCCGAATCCTTACCGATCCAACGAGCCAGAACAACCTTCTGTTTATTACCGCCGGACAGTTCGGATACAAACTGATTCACACTGATCATCTTGGTGGACATTTTCTTTGCGTATGTATTGGCAAAATCTTCAAGTTTTTTATCGCTTAAGAGACGGGCTTTGTTGGCCAGTCCGTCAAGGGACGGCAAACAAATGTTATCTCTTATGCTCTGGTTCATAACTAAAGATTCGTTGTCTCTGTCTTTTGATGTATAAGCTATGCTGTGTGAAATAGCTGTTGGAATATCCTTAATCTCAGTTCCGTCAGCCAAAGTAACGCTTCCTTCTCTGTCAAAAGATGCACCAAAGCAGGCCTTACCTATCTCATGCATTCCCGACTCTGAAAGGCCTCCGAATCCGAGGATCTCGCCCTTATGAAGATTGAAACTGACATCAGAGATAAGTCCCGGAACAGTAACATTCTTTACAGACATTACTACTTCAGCGGATATCTCCTCACCATAATCCGCACGATAATAATTACCGCTGACTTCTCTTCCTACCATCAGTTTCTTAAGGCCGTCTTCATCCACATCACTGCTCTTGATGGTATCTATATAGTCACCGTCTCTGAGAACTGTGATGGAATCCGAAAGGGACAATACTTCCGGCAGATCGTGAGAAATAAATATGACTGTATCTCCCTCGGATCTGATACGCTTCATCTGCTTATACAGTTCTTCACGTCCTTCTCTTGAAAGGGCTGTTGTTGTCTCATCGATTACAACAATCTTGGGACCGAAGTATGTAGCTTTAACAATCTCAACAAGCTTCCTGTCCTCAAAGTTGTAGTTTTCAATCATATCTCCGGCTTTGATTCTCTCAAAACCATACTTTTTAAGAAGTTCGTTAGCTTTGCGGTTCATGGCTTTTGTGTTCTTAATACCGCACTTAACAAATTCTTCTTCATGGCCTAAGAAAATATTCTCGGCAACCGTAAGTCCGTCAAGGGTACCCAATTCCTGAACGATTATGGATATTCCTTCATTATTGGCTTCCAGCTGATTGTGAGGATGAATCTCCTTACCGTCAAGAATAAATAAGCCGTCATCTTTCTGATATATACCCGCAAGCGAGTTGGTAAGCGTTGATTTCCCTGAACCGTTCTCACCGATCAGGGCATGTATCTCTCCTTTGTTAATATTGAAAGAAACTCTCTTCAGAGCCCTCGTTATTCCAAAGGACTTACTTACGTTTTGTACTTCTAATCTTATATCACTCATGGTAAGTCCTCCTTCTACTTAACTATCTCGCCCTTTGCCACTTTAGTCGTCAATGTAACGATTATAAGAAGGGCAAGGCCGGTAATAACGTCCTGGATTGCTGTAGGAGCTCCAAGGGCGATAAAACCGAAGAAGATAATATTAATAACAAACTCACCGATGATAATTGCGGGAATGGGCATTCCATACTTCTTAAAAGCAAGGCCGAAGAAACATCCCATTGTGGGAACAAAGTTTCGGCTCATTGATGCCATACCCGTTACAGCTACCATTGAAGAACCGTAACTGATGGTAAGGACCGCCATAACACCAAGAAAAGCACCGCTTATGATAAAAGCAAGAACCTTGTATTTGTTGACCTTAATACCCATGTTCTTGGCAACAAATTCGTTACTTCCTATGGCATAGGTATATGTACCAATCTTAGTGTAGTTTAGAAGAAGGAAAGCAACTGCAAAAGCAATTACAGCCAGTATAAGGTTGCCGGGCATCTGTCCGAAGACTCTCAGATCCGAAGGAAGGGTCTGTTCAACACCTCCGGCAATGTAATTGGCAACGGACTCATAAATCAGAGCAAGACCTGTAGTGACAATCATGGAGGGTATTCTAAGTTTTACATAGAAAGCTCCGTTTATAAGTCCCACCAATGCTCCTGTAATAATGCTTCCTGCAATAAGTCCCACATATCCAAGTCCAAAGCGATTTGCAAATACGCATCCCACAATGGCCGAAAGCATTATATTGGCGCCTATGGAAAAGTCAAACATTCCCATAACCATAACAAAATAAAATCCTACAGCTCCCACTGCCGCCAACAGTGATGCTTCAAAATAGCTCAACATATTCTTAGCCGAACCAAAATTGTCCGGGGTGATTATCTTGAAAATTCCCCAGGATAATAAAACAAGGACAAAAAGCAGGATATAACCTTTAGCCTGTCCTGACAGTTTTTTTCCTGTCGTTTGTGCTGATGCGTTCATTAAGTCACCTCTTATTTAATTCGAGGCCGGTACCGTATGTCGATATCGGCCTCGAGCCTAAACTCTATATTTTTTCCGACTTCTTAATCAGATTAGTTGCCGGATCTTGCTGCTGCATCTTCGATTGAAAGAGATGCTGCTGCATTCTTAAGACCTTCCATGTCAAGTTTTGACATTTCTACAAGTTCCTCATCTGTGTAAGGAAGCTGGTCTACGAAATACTTCTCATAATCCTTGTAGTCATCAGGAGATGCTACGTAAAGGTAAGGGAACTTGATGTCTTCGAACTTGCCGCCGAAGTCAGAGTAGTTACCCTTGATTGCATTGTAAACTGCCATGAATGCGAACAGAGGATCACAATAATGTCCGCCTGATTCACCTGCCATGGAACCGTTAGCAAGTCTCTCACCAAGGTCAGGTAAGAAGTCTGTTGAAACGATGTCGATGTCCTGTGTCTTGCCTGCACGCTCAACTGCTGCGATTGCGCCCTGGAGAGGATCTCCGCCGCCACCTGCAGGAATAAGAGCATCAAGGTCAGGGTTAGCGCTCATAAGAGCTTCTGCAGCCTTTGAACCACCTTCTGAAGATGTTCCTGCGTACTGAGGCTCTGAAAGTGTTGCCTGATCATCGGGATGAGCTGCGTTCCACTTCTCAACGCCTGCCTTGTAGCCTTCCCATCTTCCGAGCCATGTAGCATCACCCTGCTCCCAGCCGATAAGACCGATGTTTCTGTCGCCCTTATCAAGAAGGATCTGTACAAGCTTTTCTCCGTTTTCAGGCTCGTTCTCATGAACTGCACCTACATAATATTCAGAATCAACAGCTGCCTGATAAATATCTGCGCTGTTTTCCTGGCTGATGATACGGAAGAACTGAGCAAGATATACTCCGTTATCATTACATGTCTTTATAGCTGAAGCCATTTCTGTATCAGATGAGTTACAGATGATGATTCCCTGGCATCCTGCTGCACAAAGCTGCTCAACAGATGCTGTAACCTTCTCAGATACATGACCCTGGTCAACATACTGAACCTGAACTCCGAGAGACTTTGCCGCCTCATCAAGAATCATCTTACACTGTGAACCAAGAACGTCAGTAGAGCTCCAGATTGATACACCAATCTTAATGTCGCCGTCTGCTACAGCGGGTGCTGCTGCGTCTGCTGCGGGTGCTGCTGCGTCTTCTGCAGGAGCTGCTGCTGGTGCTGCGTCAGTAGTAGTCGTAGATGTGCTTCCGCATCCTACAAGAGCTGATCCAACCATTACAAGGCTGAGAACTATGCTTATCAGTCTCTTTTTCATAAAAATATACCTCCTATTTACCAATAATTGTGTTAGTTGCTATGTGAGTACTCCCAACGAAATCATAATATTGCCAATTTAGACAAAAAAACATGGAAAATTTTCGGCGAATTGGTAAAATTTTCCATGTTTTGTATTTTTTATATTTCTTTTCGGTATTTACTTGGTGAAATCCCCTCCACCTTTTTGAATACTTTGGTGAAGTAGAAATAATCGTTATAGCCTACTATCTCGGCTATCTCCTGGATTGATATACTGTCATCCCTGAGCAGTTCCTTGGCTCTTTGGATCCTCAAAGATGCTATGTAATCCGAGAAATTAACCTGAAGCTTTTCTTTGATCATCTCGCTGAGTCTAGCCATACTGACATTATATTTGGATGCCAGCGAAGTAAGGGAGATGTCTTCCATGTAATGATCCCTGATTTCTGAGATTACATTGTCGATCATCTTATCATATGTCGGTAAAGATTCCTCTTCCTCCCTTTCAGGGATTTCCCCCCTTTTTTCCAAAAGTGAATCCATTACCCTTTTAAGTTCTTCTTCTTTTATAGGCTTAAGCAGATAATCGAAGGCGTGATGTTTGACAGCTTCCTTGGCGTATTCAAATTCAGCATAACCCGATATCAATACCACCCTGCTTTCCGGCGATACATCCGGAATCTCCTGAAGAAGTTCGAGTCCCGTAAGTCCCGGCATTCTTATATCGGTGAATACAACATCGGGTTTGAACATCTCGATTTCTTCTCTGGCAGTAAGTCCGTTATTGGCAGTACCCACCACATATATGTCCATATTCAGCTTTTCCAGCAATTTCTTAAGTCCCAGTATGATCCAGACTTCGTCATCTGCTATATACACATTAATCATCTTTGTATCCCCCCGGAATTAATGATCAATTTATGATTCTTTCATATGTTCAGGCACCGATATCTTTATTGTTGTGCCCTTGTCGACCTCACTCTCAGCAACAATCGTATAATCATCATCATAAAAGAGACGAAGTCGCTGAACGATATTGGCAAGGCCGATACCTTTGTTTTCTCTCGGATTCTCGATTTCACTCTTTAACTTATCGAGAGTTTCCTCATCCATTCCGATGCCGTCGTCTTCAACGACCATTTCAAGCCTGTTGTTAATTGTCTTAATTGAGACAGCTACATTACCGTCTTCGATCTTGCTTTCCAAACCATGGAATACGGAATTCTCTACCAAAGGCTGCAGGAAGAAACGAATCATGTTTTTATCCAAAGCTTCTTCTTCCACATCCACGGTAATCTTTATTTTACCCATAAAACGGTAATCGATAATTCTTGCATATTTTTCAATATAGGAAACCTCATCCCTTACCGTAACTATGTTGCTGCCTTTTACGGCATATCGGAATATATCCGAAAGAGCCATTGCCACTTCCGCTATATTATCCTCATCGTTGATAAGCGCCATATCTCTTATGCAGGACAGTGTATTGTAAAGAAAATGAGGATTAATCTGATTACGGTAAGCCAAAATCTCCAGTTTCTGTTGAACAAGTTCTGTTTCATACAATCGGATTTTACCGTCTTTAATCTCCTCAATCATTCGCTGGTTCTCATCCAGCATTCGGTCAAGACTCGAAGCAACGTTACCTATCTCATCCGTTCTTTTAAGATTAAGCCTTTTTTCCGGATTCTTTATGGTATGTCTTATGAATCTGTCTATTCCCGCTATTGGTTTTGCCATTCTGAAATATGAGAACAACACAATAATAGCCAAGAATATAAAGATTATTACAGATGCCAAAAGTATAAGCCTGCTGATAACGTTGCTTCCGGCAGTATTACCCGCCACAGCCACGGCAACCGCAATTCTAATACCGTTCTGCCAGTTACCCTCTCTGTAGACATAGTCTTCATTGTATTTAAGATCCTTCATGGTAACACCCTGGGGAATATCCCCGAAGGCTCTGTATGCAAGATCAAGATTGTTGGAGTCGCTTAAGAGCATGGCCGCAGTGCTTTCATTGAAGATATTATGGAGATTACCGTCAAGTTTCCAGTGCTCCATAATAAAGACGCACATTCCTATCTGCTCTCTCTGACTGGCCACACCACTGTAGACCGGATAATAGAAGGCATAATAAAAGTCATCGTCTTCTCCATAATAACGTCCACCGGTCATATCCTCACTCTGTCTGAGATAAGCTCTTCCGCTGGGCAGTGATACCGGTCGGCCCAGAGTTAAAACGACATTCATGTCATTATCGTATAAAATTGCCGAAACAATCTCCCTGTTTTTTAAAGCAACCTGAGTATAGTCTGATGAGATTCTTGCTTCTCTTACTTCTTTATCATCTTCTTCAAAAGAATCCAGAACCATAAAACGGCAGAGAAATTCAGCATTGTATCTCAGGTTCTCTTCATAAAGGGATATGGCATTGTCAGCCTGCTTCAACAAACTCTCCGCCAGTGTCTCAGCATAATTCTGTGTGGTCTGGCGGACATAAAGAAAAGAAGCATATAGGGTGCCCGATAAAATAATCAGGATTGCAAGGACAATACAGATAAGCTGCAGAAGCAGACTATGCCTAATCTTCTGAATCATTCCGTATCGCCCCCTCCCTTTATATGCTTCTCAAACAGTCAAATTTTTTCTTTTCCCCTTTACCCCTAGGCAACATTATAGCACATTTCAAAAAAAGTGCTCGGAGCTTCGTAATCAATTTTTATTAAAGCTTATCCCGCTGTTCTTTTTAAACAAGGGATACAGAAAGCGACTGGGAGAAGTTCTTTTATTATCTTTGCCTTTAACACAGCTGATAATCAGTTCTTTCTTTGCCCTGGTCATGGCAACATAGAACATTCGCCTTTCTTCTTCCACTGCATTGTCCCCCACGGAATTCCTGTTGGGTACCGTCCCTTCGTTTATATGTGGCAAATACACTTTGTCGAATTCAAGTCCTTTGGATGAATGATAAGTCATAACGGTAACCGCATCCCCCTCTCCCATTGAAACTTTATTTTTTCTCATCTCTTCGAGCTCAGCGGAGTATTTCTCCACATGTGCCTTTAGTTTATCAAGACTTTTATATTCTCTTACCAAGCCCATTATCCTGTCCGCTTCTCTCAGATATTCTTCATATTTGTCCGGATTATCTTTGCATAATTCTTTCATGTAAACATCATATCCCACAGACACTCGTATGTAATTCACTCTGCAATAAAGGTCCATATCCTTCATGGAAGCAAGCTTCTTAGCCAATTCCTTTATCTTCTTTTGAGCGTATGCTTTATCCTTATACATTCCCAAAAGTTCATCAATCGAAAAGGAGTCTCGATTAATATCTTTTCTGCTCAGATATCTTGAAGGCTTATTCATAACAGGAAAAAAATCGTTGCAGCTCATCTTGCCCGGATTCTCCGCAAGTGACAAATAATGGAGTATATCTCGGAAGACCGTACTCTTGTAGGGATCAACAACCGCCTCGGCCATGGAAACAGCAATTCCTTTCGCCCTCAAGATTTCAGCATAATATATGGCATCTCTGTTGGTCCTTACAAGAAGAGCCGTTTCTTTAAGATTCCCTTTGGCAATAATATCTGCCAGACAGTCATTCTCTTTTAAAGAGGATTCAAAGGATAAGAGCTTCACCTTTTCTCCCTTCCTGTCGGTTCCTCTTATGTCTTTCGCAAAGCGGTCTCTGTTTTCGCCAATCACAAGACCGGCTGAGGATATGATTTCATCTGTGGATCTGTAATTTACGGATAGATGTATTATTTTAAGACCTGCATATTCCGACTGAAATCTAAGGAGATTCTTACGATTCGCTCCGCGAAAAGCATATATGGATTGATCGTCATCTCCAACCATATATATGTTTCTGCTTTTCTTGCCCAGAAGATCAATCAGTTCATACTGAATATCATTGATATCCTGACATTCATCTACAAGTATGTATCTGAACCTCTCCCTGTAGTTCTCCAGAATATCCGAATTATCAAGGAACATATCTCTTGCGATTATCAGCATATCCTCAAAATCGATTAGTTTTCTGTCTGTCATTTCTTTCCTGTAATCTTCAAAGATTTTCAGAAAGTCCTCATCGGATATATTGTTGTCCATGGCAGGAAGCTTTGAACATCCCGAACTTTTATAAAAACCGATTGCCTTAAGGAGTGAATCCACCAATTCGTCTTCGGGCACAGCAATAGAAAGCCGTCTGCTTATAACCGCTCTTAAGATTTTTCTTTTATAAAATAGATTGGCAATATTGGAAGTATTGTAAGCGTAACGCTCATGAAGGATTCTGAAAAAAACAGAATGAAATGTTCCGAATGTTACCGGATAATGATCTGTGCCGCATAAGGAATTGAATCTTGCCTCCATGGACAAGGCGGCCGCTTTTGAAAATGTAATAACAAGAATTGAATGAGGATCGATCCTCTTAGTTCTGATAAGGTATAAAATACGATGTGTAAGTACTGAGGTTTTACCGGATCCGGGTCCTGCGATTACAAGCGCAGGACCGTCTCCGTGTTTGATTGCTTTTTCCTGGTCGGAATTAAACTGCACTTTCTAAGAGTTCAATTCCTTTTTTTATTCTTGCTATGGATTCTTCTTTGCCCAGAAGCTCCATGATCTCTGTTGCCCCGGCCGGTGTCATCTGTTTACCTGACACTGCGGTTCTGATGGGCCACAGTACATAACCGTTCTTATAACCTTTATCAGTTGCAAATTCGCACAGTTTTGAATAGAGTGCATCATTGCTGTAATCAGTCTGTCCTTCAAGAACAGGAAGAATCTCTTTAAGAACCTGAAGTGATGATTCCGTGTTGGTCTTCATCTTCTTATGTGTGTACATTGCCACGTCATATTCAGGCAGCTCTTCAAAGAAATCAATAAGATCCGGAATATCCGGGAAGACTTCTATACGGGTCTTGCAAAGCTCTGCAAGCTTATTCTTGTCAATGTCTCTTTTAACAGTTTCCTCAATAAAAGGCATTGCTCTGTCGATGTATTTATCCCAGTCCATCTTTTTGATGTATTCGCCGTTCATCCACTTAAGCTTTGTGTAATCAAATACCGCAGGGGACTTGTTAATATGACGATAATCAAATAGCTTTACAAGCTCATCCAGAGAGAATATCTCTTCGTTGCTGTCTGTGGGTGACCATCCGAGTAATGCAACAAAGTTAACAACCGCCTCTGTTACAAAGCCCTGCTCTATAAGATCTTCATAAGAAGAATGGCCGCTTCTCTTGGACAGTTTCTGATGCTCTTCGTCCGTAATAAGGGGACAGTGAACATATACCGGAACATCCCATCCGAAAGCTTCATATAGTCTGTTGTAGTTGGGTGATGAAGAAAGGTATTCATTACCTCTTACAACATGAGTGATTCCCATGAGATGATCGTCTACAACATTGGCAAAATTGTATGTCGGGAATCCGTCGGACTTGATAAGGATCATATCATCAAGTTCCGAATTGTCTACGGTGATATCTCCGTATATCTCATCCTTAAATGTAGTTGTGCCTGTTGTAGGATTGTTC
>JAEEGF012018674.1_pt1 | contig 11903 bp, 10 predicted proteins | sample 9134171 | NCBI WGS metagenome assembly JAEEGF01 (sample SAMN16246542, study PRJNA631951) | gut metagenome | biome: gut microbiome; feature: rumen; material: AP-attached | host: Bos | place: Iran: Karaj | collected 2018-10 | reverse complement strand
ACATCCGCACAGGTGCGGAGTTCTTCCCCTCGTTCAACCGTGGTGTGGTGTGCGGCAAGTTTAGTTATAACTCAACTCTGCCCATTCACATCAGCATGGACTCCAATGTGCTGCCTTACGTGACCGCAACATTCTTCCAAAAAGAGTATAAGCCCGACGATGTTCAGCAAGTTACGCAGATTGACGAGTTGCCGATTGAGTCACCGAACAACTCGGCACGCAAGGCTGCGAAAGTCATTGCCAAGCGACTGCGAGAGTACAACTACACCGAGAAAGTCTATCTGCATGGTGATGCGTCCGGCAAGGCAGCGAACACCATTGACAGCGAGAACCGCTCGTTCTTTGATTTGGTCATTGACGAACTGGAGAAAGAGGGTTTCGAGGTCGTTGACAACATCGGCAGCAAGAACCCCAGCGTGGCGACCACTGGTGAGTTCATCAATGCGGTGTGGGACGGACGTGTGCCGAACGTGGCGATCCGTATCGACAACGACTGCTCGGTGAGCATCGACGACTACCAGGCGGTGCAGAAGGACGAGAACGGAGCCATCGCCAAGACGAAAGTCACCAACCCAGTGACGAAGCAGAAGTATGAGGCGCACGGCCACTGTTTCGTGGGTGACACTTTGGTGGAAACTGACCACGGAAAAATACCGATTAAAGACGTAAAAATCGGCGACCGAGTTTTAACAAGATTTGGCTTTTCCAATGTGTATAATTCCTTGTGTACCAGTAGGAATGCTCGATATTTTTTAGTAACTTTGCATGGTGTAACACTGCGTTGCACCTATGACCACCCGATATACACCGATAGGGGGTTTGTTCCCGCTTATCAGTTGAGGGCAGGTGATGAGATTGTTAAACTTCAAAATGGCGAATTATGCAGAGAGAGACTACAACGTACAACGGCCACAAGTTCCATCGCTACCCTGATGCAAAACGTGAGAGCGATAGGAAATACTTTAAGGGCTGGGTTGAAATTGACGGCGAATGGAAGAAAATCACCCTCCACCGCTATATGTGGCTCATGGAGCGTGGCCCAATTCCCGAAGGCTATCATGTTCATCACGTTGATGGCGATTACAGCAATAACACAATCGGCAACCTGGCTTTGCTGTTGGGTGCTGAGCACATTAAGCACCATGGCGAGAATATGCCCGAAGAGCAAAAGGAAATGCACCGACAGCAACTCGAAGCAGTCAGAGACAAAGCAGCCGAGTGGCACCACTCCGAGGAAGGGCGCAAGTGGCATTCTCAAAACGCTAAGAAACAAATGGCGGGACTTGAGTTCAAGACTTACACTTGCCAATGCTGTGGCAAAGAGTTCCGAAGTCGTGCTCCGCAAGGTGGCACGTTCTGCGGGAATAATTGCAAGTCAAAATGGCGCAGACAGCAAGGGCTCGACAACGTGGAGCGTGTTTGTGCAGAGTGTGGCTCTAAATTTGTTGTCAATCGCTACTCAAAGCAGAAGTATTGTAGCAGGTCATGTGGGGCTAAGCATCGCAGAACGCTGCGAGGTGTATGACATCTCGGTGGATGCCGCCGAGTTCTTTGCCGATGGCATCCTGGTACATAATTGCACCGACACGCTGCGCTATGCGGTGCATGACTTGTTGCGCCAGCAGTACACCGAGTTCAGCATGGGACGCAAGAGGTCGCTCTACTCGGAGAGCGAGTTCAATTTCTTCAACCCTGCCACGGAGTATGCCTACGAGTGCACGGTTGTCTACGTCATTCCGTCCATTGGTGGTCTCTTCGTTCTCGGCCGTGTGGCTCGCATCGGCGACCGCTGGCACCTCACCGATGTGTGCCGGCGAGAGGTCAAGGGCAACGAGGAGATAGAGGCAGCGGTGCGTGCCTTGTCAGCCGAGCAGTACATGGTGGAGTGTCAGCCAGCCTACTTCCCGATGGTGCGCAGCCTGCGTAATGAGCTCGGCAATGTGAGCGTATTGAAGATGACTGGTGAAAAGATAGGCAGCGAATACCGCACTCGCATCTCTGCGATGAGCGACTGGGTGCGAGCACACGTCCACATCAACCCCGAGAAGATGGGTGAGGCAGAGTACGGAGCGTTCATCAACGACGTGCTGGACTACAACGACACGTCACCGGCAGAACAGGCTGCAGCATCGGCGGTGCTGTCGGGACTGGCTCGCATCATCGTGAGGAACGGAATGTAAGCACGACAAACCACTACCTCAAATCACGAGTGTAATTATTTCTCTACGAGAGCAAATTTATTTATTACGCTATATTTCAACCCTTTAAGCAAACAAACCATTATTTTACGCCCCCTTTCTGTTCGTTGGTCGGTTTTCAAGAATTTCACGTTCTGCGAAACCGACCATTTTCGTCTTTACCTTTGCCTTGTTCAACACGAAAAAGCGCATGGGCATTCTAAAGACATTAGGTTTCATCACCAAGAGCGCCACCCCGGTAGAGGGTGAGCAATCCGAGAACACCAGCAGCGACATCACGTCACGTCGGTTGCAGCTGATGCGTGAGATTGCCATGCCTTACGTCGCGAATGCCAACTGGGTGACGCTGTTCAACACCGTTCCCGAGGTGGCATGGCCGGTGAACTACATCGCCAGCCGTGCGGCAGGTGCAAGGTATCTGCTAAAGAAGTTCAAAGACGACTCCGTTGTCTGGGACAATGACTTCGCAAACAGATTGCTTGTGAGACCAAATGCCTTTGAGTCGTGGTATCGCTCATTGTGGAAGCACTTCGCTTACAAGCTCGTCACCGGCAATTCCTACATCAAGGCTGCCATGAGCGATGCGTTTGCTGGGGCGAAGTCGCTGTACAAATGGTGCGACCGCTACGTCACACTGGAAGCCCCCTATGTCACCATTGAGTACAAGCAGCCCATGGGCGACATCTACGGGGTGAGTGACATCGAGGACGTGGTTAAAGCCTACTATCACGACTACGGCACATTCGTTCATCGGGCAATCAATCCCTTGTGCGTGTTCCATGACGTGGACGATGCGCTCGGCTTCTATGAGGGCGACCCATTGAAAGCCAAGAGCCGTCTGTGCTCTGTGCTGAAAGCAATCAGTAACCTCATCGCCGTGTACGAGGCTCGTAATGTCATCTACGTCAAACGTGGCGGTCTCGGCTGGCTCGTCAGTGAGACCACCGATGAGATGGGCACTCGTGCAATGACACCCACCGAGAAGAAGCAGGTGCTGGAGGAAGCCGACAAGATGTACGGCTTCGGCAAGGGCAAGTACCCCTACGGCATCAGCGATGTCAAGTTGTCTTTTGTCCGCACGAACCTCTCGATTAGCGACCTCCAACCGTTTGACGAGACATTGGCAGACGCGGTGGTGATAGCAGGAGCCTACGGCATACCGCCCGTGTTGATACCACGCAAGGACCAGTCCACATACTCCAACCAGGCCAATGCAGAGAAAGCGGTGTACTCATCGGTCATCATTCCGCTGGTGCAGAGGTTCTGCCAGGAGTTTACCCATTTCCTCGGTTTGGATCAGGACGGATTATACCTTGACGCTGATTTCAGCGACGTGGACTGCTTGCAGACCGGCAAGAAGGAGGAACAGGATGTGAACCGCAGCATCACCGACCGCTGTAAGATTGAGTTCGAGAGCGGTCTGATTACCCTCAATGACTGGCGGTCTCAGCAAGGCTACGAGCGGGTGGAAAATCCGTTGTACGACAAACTCGTCACGGACATGACCCCCGAAGAAATAGAGAGAGTTAAATTATTTACCAACCCCAAACCCCAACAAGAAGATGAAGGAGATTTATCAACGCCTCCTGTACAAGACGAAGGCGAATGATTTGGACGAGGCGAAAGGCATCGTCACGGTGGCCGTCAACGGCATCGGCATTGTTGACTCCCAGAATGACATCTCAATGCCGGGCTCTTTCAACAAGACGCTGAAAGAGAATATCGCTCGCATGAAGTGGTTTCTGAACCACGACACCACCCAGTTGCTGGGTGTGCCCCTCGAGGGCGAGGAGCGTGACGGGAACCTGGTCATGGTGGGTCAGCTCAACCTCGCCAAGCAGATTGGACGCGACACACTGGAAGACTACAAGCTGTATGCCTCGGCGGGGCGCACGCTGGAACACTCCATAGGTGTGCAGGCCATCAAGCGTGACCCCGAAGACAAGCGCAAGGTTCTCGAATGGAAGATGTGGGAGTATTCTACGCTGACCTCATGGGGAAGCAACCCGCAGACGTTCCTCGTAGGGATTAAGAACGATGATCCGGCGACAGTTCGGGCAAACATCGAGTTCATCCGCCGCGCTTTGCAGATGCGCTACACGGACGAACGTCTAAAGCGATACGAGATGAGACTTGACATGCTGAACAAAGCGCTTGAGGGCGCAGTCGTAGTGACTTGCCCCCATTGTGGGCAAGAGTTTGTGTGGGACGAAGCCGAACGGCACACCTTCGACCAGCAAGTGCTGGATGCTGCCAACTGTTACCTACGTTGGCTTACCGAGGGTATCGTCCGCGAGGAGATGAGCAAGCTGAAGCCCGAAATCCGCGCCGCAGTGCTTGCCATCCTCTCGCCTGTATTGAGCAAGTGTGAAGGCAAGATTGATGCAGAACTTGTGCAGAAGTCGCTGGCTGACCTCGCCGAGTATGCCTATTGTCCGCACTGCTATTCGAGAGTATATAGTTCGAGTATCACGCTTGGGCAGGAAACTTCTGTTGCCGAGAAGACCGAGGACGAGCCGTCAGAAGACACTCGTGACGAGGACGAGGAGCAGAAGGAGAAAGCCGCCGATGGCACTTTCTTCGGAAGCCTCAACGCTGCTATCGAGAAACATTAACCACTTAAATTTTAATTTTATGGCCTTTAAGAAGGTAACCAAATCGGACTTCGGCTACAACCTTGAGAACATCAAGGATGCCGAGCAGAAGAGTTTCATGGAGAATATTCTTGGGGCGATGTGCGATGTTGTCAACAAGGCAATGGAGGGTGCCATCACCACCGAGGACATGAAAGCTCAGTTTGAGAGTATCAACGAGCAGCTGAAGGGCTACGATGCCGAGAAGTTCGCTCAAGTAGTAAAGGACAACAAGGAGTTGCGCAACATGCTCAAGTCTGCGATGGAGGTTATCTCCAAAGCCCAGGAGCGTGGTGGCAGTGCTGCCGTTGATGGCATCAGCCGTTTCGCTGAGAAGCTGAGCGAGATGTACGAAAGCGAGAAGTTCAAGGATTTCATTGAGGGTCACACTCGCAAGACTGGTGTGTTCACCGGTTTCTCGATGAAAGACATCACCCCCGACAGCATGACCAACGACTACACGGGCACGAACCTCATCACCCAGCAGCAGAACCGCGTCGTGAGCAAGTACGGTCCCAAGAAGCTGCATATGCGCGACGTGATGACTTCGCTCACTGGCGACCCTGCTTTCCCCAACCTCGCCTATACCGAGATTGAGAGCATGGATCGCAACGCCCGCTACGTTGCAGAGAATGGCCGTCTGAGCCAGTCGCACATCAAGGTGAAAGAGAACACCGTAGCCGTTAAGCGTCTCGGTACGTTCCTTGCCATCAGTAAGCGCATGCTCAAGAGCCGCGCCTACATTCAGTCGTGGATTGTCGCCATGCTGCCCGAGGCAGTGTACCGCGCAGAGGACTGGAACATCTTGTTCGGTGACGGTAACGGCGAGAACCTGGACGGTATCGTCAACAAGACTGGCGTGAAGAGCGTCGAAAGCATCATCACCGAGTCTGTCGTGAGCGGTAATGCCGGTAGCGTGAATGCTGTCGCTGCATTCACCCTTGACGGCAGCAACAACCCCAATGCGGGCATCGTGGTGACTTTCACCAATCCCCAGCCCGACATCATCGACGGCATGAAGATTACGTTTGCCAACGCAGTCGTGAACACTGGCCTCAACGCCACCTTCGATGTCATCAAGATGAACGACCGTCAAATCCTCATTCCGTCTCTGACCCTCAGCGGTACAGAAACCGGTGTGGCGAGCATGACGTTCAACGTCAAGAACAGCGGTTTCCAGAGCATCGACGAGCCTAACAGCTTCGACGCCATCAAGACCGCTTTCGCCGTGATGACTTATGCCGAGTTCAAGCCCACCGCCATCGCGCTCAATCCCATCACCGTCAACATGATTGAGGCTGAGAAAGACACGCTGGGCCGCAACCTGGGTCTTATCGTGGAAAACGGCGGCGTGAAGTACATCGCTGGTCGTCCTATCATCGAGTACGACGGCATTCCTGCTGGCAAGTATCTGCTCGGCGACTTCAGCGCAGCCGCTGCTGCCCTCGTGGACTTCACCAACCTGTCGTTGGAGTGGGCAGAGGATGTGGAGAGCAAGTTGGCCAACCAGGTCATCCTCATCGCTCAGGAAGAGATTATCTTCCCGATCTACAACCCATGGGCATTCGCTTATGGCGACCTCGCCACCTTGAAGTTGGCTATCACCAAGCCCAGCGACTACGACTTCCGCGTGCAGCCCACCGCTACGGTTGGCCACACCAGCGGAACAGATGACACCGTTGAGTTGTCCTACACCACCAAGCCTCTTGGCGCACAGGTGACTTGGACTTCGAGCGACAGCACTAAGGCCACCGTCTCTAACGGCGTTGTGACTGGTAAGTCTGCCGGCACCGTTATCATTACTGGTAGCGTGAGCGATGGAACCAACACCTACACCGACGTCTGCGTCGTAACCGTATCGTGATGAAGTACATCGTATCAGGTCCCGCACTTGACAAGGTTCTACGAGAGAACCGCATCCGCATAGCGAGGGGGGAGATTAAGTTCACCCCCTTCGTGGAGGCGGCTCCTGCAACTGTTAAGGACGTTCCCGAAGACACTAAGGACGTTCCCGAAACTCCAGCAGAGGATGTTAAGGACGTTCCCGAAGACACTAAGGACGTTCCCGAAACTCCAGCAGAGGATGTTAAGGACGTTCCCGAAGACACTAAGGACGTTCCTGTTGTTGACGAGAAGAAACCTGTCAAGAAAGCCTAAAAGTAATATCGACCCATGAACCTCATAGATTGCTCATATTTTTATGTCGGCCCGTTGCAGATCATGAACGCACGCCCGATTGACGACCTCGACAACAATGCCGCAGCCGTTCAAGAAGCCATCACTGGTTACATTGAGCGGTACCAGGACGAGTTTTTGCTGAAGATGGTCGGCAAGGACGTGGCAGATGTGGTGACTGACCACCTCGCGCACCTTGAAGCCTACCAACAGGCTTTGGCGGATGCGCAGGTGGGCGAGGAGCCCGAGCCTTACGTCAATGAGGCTGCAGAAGAGCTGTGCGAGCATCTGCGCCCATCGTTCGCCCACTACATCTACTTCAAGATTGCGGGTGACGTGAACCAAACCATGACCATCACCGGCTTGATGAAGCTGAAGTCGGCCAACGACAACCAGCCTCCTCTTCAGCGCATGGTCAAGGTGTGGAACGACATGGTGCAGCTCAACATGCAGTTCGTCCTGTGGGCTGAGACTTGCATCTATGATGTTTATTACTATGTCGAAATGATAACTCCCATTAACCAGTTCAACCTATGATGGACCAGATTGAGGACATCTTCAAGAGCGTTGTCGAGGCGGTGGGTCAGTCCGTGACCATCATCAAGACCAAGACTGACGGCACCACCGAGGAGTTGACGGGTGTCGATGTGAACTACATCTTCGGGTCTGCCCAATATGTCAAGGACATGCTTGACGTGCGGTCTAAGGGAGCGAACGCCATGCCGGTCAAGTTCCCATTGATTGCGTTGCAGACCCCGAATGTTGTGACCGTGGACAGCGCCGACTACCAGTACAAGACGAAGATTAACCTCATCATCGCATGTTCGTCTAAGAAGGACTGGTCGAACGAAAAGCGTATGGAGACATCGTTCAAGCGCATATTGTTACCGATCTACGAAAAGTTGATTGATGTTTTGTTGAGTGACTCTCGTTTCGACTGGGGTTACGGCGCATTGGAGTATGTCCCCCATACGATGAGCAAGAATTTCGACTACGGTCGCTATGGTGCTGTGACGCCCAGCGGTCAGGAAGTGAGCGAGCCGATTGACGCAATCGACATCCGCTCTTTGGAAATCAAAGTCAATAATCAATCATGTAGATAACTATGTCTAGAATCAGAACCTGCGCCAGCAAGAAATTATTCACTGGCAAGTCGGTGTGCGACATCGACTACGACAAAATCAAGGCTGTCATCCTGTTGCAGCGCGGCCAGAAGCTCACCTACACCTCGTTGGCGAGCATCCGCACTCAGTGCCATGCCGACATGCCGACCCGCGCCTATGGTCTGGTCACCGTCATCAACTGGGAGACCAGCGGTGGCGAGGTGCAGACCTCCCAGGTAGGCTATGGCCCCAACTCGTACAATGGTGTGAGTGCCCGCACGGACACGTTCACCTTGGACAAGTTCCGCCACTACCTGCGCGCCATCCTGCTCCAGTTCGCTGACGAGGAGTTCGACATGTACCTCATCGACTGCAAGAACAACTTGTACGGCCTCGATGACGGAACCGACACCCTCGCCGGCATCCCAGTGACCGAGTACCCCAGCGGCAACGACCATCCCGGTGCAAGCGACAAGGAGAGCCTTGCCGTCAACGTGGTCTACGCAGACACCGAGGCTTACATGCTCAAACTCGACGTGGTTCCCCTGGAATTCGACGCCGTCAGTGCCGTCTACGGCCTGATGCCCGTCGACCTCGTGGAGACCGCCACGGCTGGCAAGTACAAGATTGTGGAGCACTACGGCAAGGGTGACGCCACCGCCAAGTACGGCGCGTTGCTCGCCGAGAACGCCTCCACGGTGTTCAACGCCGTTTCCGCAGCCACCTACGACTCAGTCAATGAGGTGCTCTCAATCACCGCCACCGCCAGCGGAACGCCCTCGCTGAAAGCTGCCTCGGTGCTCTGCACCAACGGCATCTACGGCATCGAGCCCTTCGCATGACAGTAGATGGAGTAACCTTCGTCGAGGAGGTGTGCAAGGAGATGACCAAGGAAGAGTTCATCAAGGCGCACATCGGCCACTTTTGGCTTGACCGCGACGAGGCGACCCGTGAGAAGATGCTGGCGGAAGTCTACTCGCGGATGACCAAGAGACCGAAGAAGAAGTGAAACCCCACGGGGAGCGCCGCCACGACGCTCCCCTAATTTTTGAGACGATGACGATAGCAGAGGTAAGGGATAAGATACATCGCATGAACGAGGGCTTCCAGTCGGAAGTCTTGCGGTGCATGGATGAGAACAAGCAAGAGATGGTGTTCTCGGTCCGTGAGCAGATGTACTCGGGTGTAGACGGTCGCGGTGCATACCTGTCGCCCGACTACTCCAGCGACCCGTGGTTCACGCAGCCAAGGGCTGGCTTCTTCGACGAGGAGGTAGGCAGTTGGGTGTCGTGTTTCATGCACCCCGATCGTTACATCGCGTGGAAGCAGCGCATCACCCCGCCGTTGGCGGGCGAGAGACTCGGATTGCCCGCTCGTCCCACTGGAGTGCCGAACCTGTTCATCGTCGGCACGTTCCACACGAGCATTCAGGCGAGGGCATCGTCCAACGGGGTTCAGATATTCACCGAGGGCTGGGACCAAGGTCCCTTGGTCGAGGCCAAGTACGGGTCGCAGATATTCGCCCTCACCGAGCAGGCAGTCGCCCACTTCAACCGAGAGTTTCTGTGGAGATGGCTGTATCAATGGAGGGACAGCCTATGAGTTGCCGTGGCGAGGCCGACAAGTGGCGGCATGACCGAGAGAGGCAGTCCGAACTGGCTAAGAAGACAGCAAAGCTGACGGGGCAGACACAAGTGCTCTACCGCAAGGCTGACGGATCTTTCGCCTTCGCCCCCGAGGGCAGTGACATTAACGGAGAACAAGTTGAGATAATAACGATATACTGACATGAACGAGACACTGATTACCGACCTTGTCGCCCAACAGGCGATGGACCAACTCGAAGAGCTTGACCGAGCGATGGAGTTGACCTTGGACAAGTTCCAGGGCTGTGCCCGTGAGTTGGCCAACGGATTGAAGATAAACGTCGCCGTCACCGGCGACATCGACAAGCTGCAGCAAATCACGCAGACGCAGATGCAGCAGGCCACGCAGGCTGCCCAGCAGTACACGCAGCAGATGCAGCAGCAACAACAAGTCATCGCCAACACCACCAACACCATGAGCCGCCAGCTGATGGAACAGGAGAAGCTCAACAAGGCCACACGCGAGGCGTATCAGCAAGAGAACCAGGCGATGCAGATTGCCGACCGCATTCTCGGCAGCCGTGAGGAGAACTATCAGAAATTGGTGAAACTTACTGATGCCATGAAGGGCTACAGAGCGCAGATTAAGCAAATCTCTGATATGGAGAAAGCTGGTGTTCTCACCACTCAACAAGCTGTAGCCAAACGCGCCGAGTTGATGCAAGCGTACGACAAGACGAAAACTGAGGCCCAAAAACTGACGCAAGTCCTTGCCGTCCAAAACAAGGAGAGTAGCGCCGCAGCTGGTTCTTACGAGCAACTGTCGCAGCGATTGGAGCGTCTGAAACAAGCGCAGAAGAAGTTGACAGACGAGCAGAAGGCCGGAGAGTCTGGGCAGATTCTGGAGGCAGAGATCCAGAGCCTTAATGCTCACCTGATAGACCTCGCAGCAGACATGGGTGAGTTCCAACGCAATGTCGGTAATTACGCCATCGCCAATGGGACGCTGAAGACCGAATTGAGCGAGGTCACGGGCCAGCTAGCAGAGTTGACTCAGCAATACAAGGGATTGAGCCAAGCAGAGCAGCAAGGTGCTGCGGGGCAAGAGCTCATGCAGCAGATAACCGAATTGACTGCCAAGTCAAATGAGCTCAAAGAGGCGCTGATAGATTCAAGCAGTTCGCTGAAGCAACAGCTAAAGGACTTGACGAACCTCATCGCGGAAATGACTATGCAGTATAGCCGCATGACGCAAGAAGAGAAGGACAGTGCCGCTGGTCGTGAGATGAGTCAGAAGATTGTCAAGCTGACCGAGCAAGCCGGTGAGTTGCGAGACGTAATGGAGGATACCAAAGAAGCCATTAGGGGTAGTGCAAGCGACACTCGATGGCTAGACACACTATCTGATGCTGGGCAGCTGGTTGCTTCTTCATTCGGTCTAGCAAGTTCTTCTATGCAACTATTTGGCTTGACAGAAGAAGAGACTCGCCAAACAATGCTCAAACTTCAAAGCTCCATGCAAGCGGTTCAGGCATTGGAAAAAATACAAACGGCTTTGCAGAGTCAGAGCAACATTATGCGAGGCATTGCCATCATCCAATTGAAAGCACAGGCTGTCGGTGAGAACCTTGTCGCAGCTGCGAAAGAGCGTGGCGTAGTCGCTACCAAGGCAGCCACCATCGCTCAGAAGGCGCTCAACGCTGTCGCAAAGGCCAATCCTTATGTGCTGCTTGCTACCGCCATCCTCGCTGTAGTCGCAGCCCTTGTCGCCTGGACAAGCAAGAGCAAGGAGGCCGAAAAGAGCAACGAGAAGCTCACCGAGTCAATTAAGGAGCAGAGTAGCGAGTTCGCAAAGGCTCGCGTCGAGCTAATTCGCCTACAAAATGAATGGGATGCTCTCACGAGCAAAAAGGAACGTGAAGAATGGGTCAAGCGCAATCAGGAGGCGTTTAAACAACTTGGTGTGCAGATTGACAATGCGAAGGATGCGGAAAACCTGCTGGTCAAAAACACAAGTGATTTCATCAAGGCTATGGAACTGCGAGCTCAGGCTGCGGCCATGGCAGCAGCTGCTGCAAAGGAATTCCAAAACGCCATAGAGAAACGCAGCGAAGCTAAAGAACGACGGGAAAACCCAACAAATTGGGACAGGTTTAAGGGAATCTTTTATGTAGGCAATGATTGGGACTTCGACAAGAGCATCAGCAC
>JAEEGF011713095.1_pt1 | contig 11904 bp, 11 predicted proteins | sample 9134171 | NCBI WGS metagenome assembly JAEEGF01 (sample SAMN16246542, study PRJNA631951) | gut metagenome | biome: gut microbiome; feature: rumen; material: AP-attached | host: Bos | place: Iran: Karaj | collected 2018-10 | reverse complement strand
ATCTTTTTTTATTTTCTTCTTGCAAAGAAAAAGGAAAGCGCACACCAGAGATTTTCCTCGGCCTTATCGGACTCGTTTATCGCATTCAGAATCGACGGTTCGATTCTCATTTCTTGTACTACTTCTTGTCTATGGAAATATGTCAAAAATCGCTTGCAATTGAGCTTTTTTCCTCGTTTGCGGGTGCAAAGGTACGGCGTTTTTTTAGACTGACAAAATATTTTAAGAACTTTTTTGCAAAATATTATCATTTTTTCTTCATTTCACAAAAACGCCCTCTCTATACATTAAATAAAGGTACCCGCGGGCGCACACGCGAGGAAATATGGTCACGCAAGACCATTGCAAACGAATTACAGTTGTTTTCCTCGATAAAAGTCGAGAATTTTCTGTCGGAAGAGATAAGTATAGCGCGATTGAATCTGTTGCGATTCGGCACGCATATACTTGGTTTTGGCATCCTGAAACTCTGTAGCAGTAGCCTTACCATTCTCATATTTGCGTTGCATGAGATTCATTGCCGTAAGGGCACTCGAGAGTGCAACATCACTGCTCTCGCACTGACGACTGGCGGCAACAGCGTTGTAATAGGCCTGCTGAATCTCCTTATATAGTGTCTTCTTCGCCTGTTCCAACCTAACTTCCTGTGCATGAACTTGCAAACGAGCCGAACGCACATTGTTGCGAGTGGACAGACGATTGAAGATGGGAACGGAGAGAGACAGACCGAAATACTGGTTGAAATTATCACGAAGCTGGGGACCGAAACCCGTTGTGGCATAGCCAGAAGTGTTGTAGTAGCTGGTTCCAATGCCTGCATTGAAGTATAGCGAGGGATAAAGCGCACTCTTGGCCACCTGCACACCTTTCTCGGCACTCTGCAAACGCGTTTGTTCTGCCTGAATCTGCGGTTTAATGCCTACGGCCTCACTATATACAAGGTCAGGAGAAGGCAAGTCACTACCCTTAACCTGTTCCACCAAAGGACGAACCACATCAAAACCATCAGGACTCTCCAGTTCCAACAGTTGTGACAGTTCCAAAAGGGCAAGCATGTAACTGTTCTGCTGTTGAGTCAACGAGAGCTCATCACTGCTCAGGGTAGAACGAATCTGCGACAGTTCGGCCTCCGAAGCCTTATCGTTTTGGAAAAGCAGTTCCATTCTGTGGACCTGTGCCTGACTCAGTTCCACCTGACGCTCGGCCACAGCCACCATATCCTTCTGATAGATGGCTTCGAGATAAGCCGAAGTCACACCAAGCATGACATTCTCACGAGCATGCTCATAGTCCTGCAGGGCAGCCTGAAGATTGAGACGATGCATCTTGATGTCAGCAGGAATGCGTCCGCCCGTGATAAGGGGCGCACTTGTACCCAGACTGAAACTGGTGTTCTGCGTATTACGGTTCTGATAGGTATTGTCCACAGTCAAAGCACGACCAAAACTGAAGTTCTCGCCTATGCTTCCGTTAAGGTCAGGCAAACGACTGTTGCGAGAAGTGCTTAGCGCAATCTCCTGTTGTCGCACATTGTCCTCTTGCTGTTTGATGTTGAGGTTGTGGGCAAGTGCATACTGAATGCATTCTGTCAACGTCCACTCGTGAGTCTGCTGGGCGTAACCCTGCAATGAGGCACAGAACGCTATGGCTAAGAAAATTACACTTTTCATTTTACGCTTTACATTATAAATTTTACACTTCCTTCTTGTCTTCCTTTAGGATTCCACGAACCTTCTCTCCCACTTTCACTCCACTACGAATCTCAATATCGATGCCATTGCTCAAGCCCGTCTCCACCTGACGACGAAGGAACTTCTGTCGGGGTACGGAATCGGTAAGCACATAGACGAAAGTGCTGTCACCAGAGAACTCCAATGCGGCCTCAGGCACACAAATGGCCTTCTTGACGCGATCGAGTACAATCTCGGCATTCGCACCATAGCCAGAACGCAGGTTGACGGTGTCGGGCACTGCCAGAGCTGCCTTAATCTCGAACTGATTGGCACCATTGGTCTCGCGTCCTTTAGGCGAGATGTATTCCAAGCGGGCAGGAATCTTCAGATTCTGAACAGCACCAACCGTGATGGTAACGGGCATGCCCTCGATGATGCGACCCACCTCAGTCTCGTCGATGTTCCCGTGAAAGATGAGATTAGACATATCAGCCACTGTGGCAATAGTGGTACCGTCGTTAAACGAGTTACTGAGAATCACGGAGTTACCCACTTTGACGGGAATGTCCAGAATCAGTCCGTCGACGGTAGAGCGCACCAGTGTCGTACTCATCTTGGCATTGCTCAGTGAGATACCTTCACGCACGATGTTGAGTGCGTCCTTACTGTTCACCATTTCACTCTTGGCCTGTTTCAGAGCCACTTGCGACTTCTCGTATTCTTCTGCACTCACCACCTTGTCCTGGTAAAGTTTTTCCATACGCTGGAAATCAGTCTCTGCCTGCGCGAGGTTAATCTCTGCCAGACGTACACGATTTTCCGCACTGTTCAGGCTTCCCATATCGGGAATCACCTTCACTTTGGCAATGATTTCATCCTTCTTCACCATCTGTCCAGGTTCCTTGTACAGATTGGCAATGATACCCGAAATCTGAGGCTTGATGTTGACCTCATCACGCGGTTCAATCTTTCCCGTGACGATGGTGGATTTCTCCAAATCCTTCACTTGTACTGTGGAGACCTCGTAAACCTTCTCCTTTGGGCGTGATTTCTGATAGAGGAAGACAAACGTTCCTACAAATATGGCAGCCACCAACGCAATAACTGACCACTTAATGAACTTTTTCATATTATTTCTGATTATTCTGATTTTTCGGTTACTCGGATTACGCGGAATTCTCTGAATTATTCTTCACGCATTGCATCCACTGGTTTTATGTTCATAGCACGGATGGCAGGTGCCAAACCGGCAAGTATACCCAATACGGTGAGCAGAAGCGATGCACCTACAGCCACTCCGAATGAGATCTGGAACAATGCCGACGGATACTCTGCATGAGTGGCATTCTCCATCACCTGCAGAATACCGACAGCCATAGTTATCCCACTCATTCCCGCTATTAGCGTTAGCACTATGCTCTCACTCATCACCATTGTCAGAATGTCCTTCGGCGTAGCACCAATAGCACGGCGGATTCCTATCTCGGTTGTGCGCTCCTTCACTGTTACCACCATGATGTTGCTCACACCTATGGCACCAGCAAGCAAGGTCCCCAGACCAATCATCCACACCAAGATGCTCACGCCTGCAAATAGGCTGTCGATCATGCTGAAGATGGCTTCCGTGTTCACCTTCACGATAGCTTGCGTGTCATCGGGATGAATCATGTGGACGCGTTTCAGCAAAGACTCCACCTTGTACTGCACCTCAGACATGGGATACTCATCCTTTGCCACCAGTGCCAAAATGTCCACCTCATTGCCTCTGTTATACATCTGACGCATAGTCTCGTAGGGCAGATAGACTGTGGTTTCGGGATTGCCTCCGATATTAATGCTTCCCGAGCCCTTTCCACTTACACCTATGACACAATAGTTAATGCTGTCGATGCGAAGGAACTCTCCACACGGGTTCTCCGTGTCAGGAAACAGTTCTTCTGCCACACGACTACCTATCACGCATACCTTCCTAAGCTGAATGCCATCAGCATCTGTGACAGCACGTCCATACTTCATCTTGGGATTGTCAACCTTAGCATAATCGGCATACTGACCAATTACGGAAACACCGCAAGACTTGTCGTTTGCCAAAGCCCTTGCGCCCCACTGACGAATAGTAGGAGTGACGATGCTTATCTCTGGCACAGTATTACGGATGCGTGCCACATCGTCATATTCCAAATGCCAGACTCTGCCACTACGAAAGCCTTTATAGGGTTCGCTTGTGGTATTGGATATCATGAATCCCGCATTAGAGGCAGCACCGGCAAAGTTCTCGCCTAACATCGTCTCAAGTCCTCTGCCTCCACCCATCAGGAGGATGAGCATGAACACTCCCCAGAAGATGCCGAAGGCCGTCAGGAACGTACGCGTGCGATTCTTACGAAGGGAGTCGAAGATTTCCTCCCACAAGTCAGCGTCGATTAACTTCATTTACGATTTGACGATTTACTATTTACTATTTATTGAGCTATTTGCTTATTTAGCGACTTACATCTAGCACAAACAAATTGTGAATTATGCACTTCTCAAAGCATCTATAGCTTTCACTTTCACGGCCTTGCGAGCAGGGAAGAAGCCTGCCAGCGCACCAGCAACGATAATCACTATGGTAGCTTGGACACAAGTGTGCAGGTCAACTGTCGGGTCGACAAAATACCTGGCTTGGAAGATACCCATGTCCATGACCTGATTGCCCACAGTAGCATCCATCCATTCACAGAAGAAAATGCCCAGCAACATGCCTATGTAGCCAAAGATGGCAGTTATGACGACACTCTCCAGCACCACCATCGAAATGATGTTCAAAGGACGTGCACCTATGGCCCGACGAATGCCGAACTCGCGTGTGCGTTCCTTGACGCTGATGAGCATGATGTTGCTCACACTGACAACGCCACTCAGCAACGTCAGCAATCCCAGAATCCAGAAGGCCTTGTTCAGGATGCTCATAGCACGTTGCATTTGTATGTTATCACCAGCCTGATTCCAGATCCACAAAGCACGATCGTCCGTTGGATCGAAGGAATGGATGTGACTGGTGGCACGAATGTATTCATCGATGAAGAGTTGCATTGCCGAATCCGTAGGGATGTTGTGCGTGTTCATGGTCAATTCATCGATGAAACGGCCCTTATTGTAGATGGTGCACAACGTCGTATAGGGGACATAGAAATTACTGCCACTAAACATCTCATTCGTCTTGTAGACACCAACTACGGTGTACAATATGCCTCCCAGTTCCACGCCTTTGCCAACAGCAGAACCCGCTTCCTTAAAGAGGTCCTTGCAACTGTTATTGCCCATCACGCACACCTTGCGCTTCTCGGTCATATCGATGTTGTTGATGAAGCGACCTTCCAACATCTCCACCGCCTGCGATGCAGCATATTCGGGATAGACACCCACCATAGTGGTACTGTTTATGTGATGCCCCGCATAACTGGCCACCACTCCTTCGTAGTTGACAGTAGGTATGGCAGAGGTAATCTGATGAGGAAAGTGCCGGCGGCTCATATCCAGGTCGCGGTCGTCAAGCCGAATCAGGCGTCCTTCTTTGATACCTTCCCAAGGTTTTGTCGTTCTTCCACCAAAGACATGAACAGCATCGAAGGCAAAGCCTCCCATGTTGTACTGGAAGGAATGGATGACACCATTACCAGCCCCTTGCAGCACGATGAGCAGGAACAATCCACTCACTACGGCAAAGCCCGTTGCAATGGTGCGCATCAGATTGCGCCTAAGCGTTCCTTGTATTTCGTGTAAAAGTTCAAACATACTATCAATTCATAATGCACAATTCACAATGCATAATTCATTTCATCATTTGACCTTCGGTCTAGTTCTGTCGCGACTCGGAAAAGCCCAAACAAGTTATGGCTTTTCTCTCGCTGTTCCATCACTTCATCACTCCGTCCGCTCCAAAAGGCGTATGGGCAGAACCGTCGTTCACTTCGATGCTTTCTATCTGTCCGTCCTTAATGTGCACAATCTTCTCTGCCTGATAGGCCACTCCGCTCTCATGCGTCACCACGATAATGGTCATTCCCTGTTCGTGCAACTTCTTCAACAGTTGCATCACCTCCAAAGAGGTCTTACTATCGAGAGCACCAGTGGGTTCATCGGCAAGGATGATACGAGGCTGTGTGATGAGTGCACGAGCAATGGCCACACGTTGTTTCTGACCTCCCGACAACTCATTGGGAAGGTGGTGAGCCCACTCACGCAGACCCACCTTTTCCAGATACTCCATAGCCAACTGATTGCGCTTCCTGCGGCTTACACCCTGATAGAATAGCGGCAATGCCACATTCTCCATCGCGTCCTTGAAACCAATCAGGTTGAAACTCTGGAAGATGAAGCCGATCATGCGATTGCGATAGTCGGCAGCACGTGTCTCGGAGAGATTGCGGATGAGCGTACCATCCAAGCGATATTCACCTTCGTCATAATCGTCCAGGATGCCCAGTATGTTCAGCAGTGTCGACTTGCCAGAGCCTGATGCGCCCATGATGGCCACGAACTCACCCTTTCCTATGTGCAGGTCGATGCCCTTCAGAACATGCAATGGCTGAGCACCCTGATACGTCTTATGAATGTTTGTGAGATGAATCATTGTTACTATTTTGTCTTCATGTTAGAGAAATCAATCTTGCAGGCACCGTTGTTTTCGCAGTTGTAGTTGTTGCACTCACCGCTGATGACACCACTTGCTGCACCATTGAATTCCACATTGAGTTCATTGCAGAAGAGATTAGCATTGAATTCGCCTGCACCATTGACTTCGATTTCGACGTCGTTCTTTGCCGTCAGTTTTGCTATATTGCATCTCACGGCACCGTTTGCAGTCAGATCAAGGTCTTCGACTGAGAGGGTATCGACGTCAAGGATACCTGCTCCGGCCAGTTCTATATCCATCTTGCCAGGCATTTCTATATTGCCTTGCATCTCTATCTTACCACCACCAGCAATCTCCACATCAGTCAGAGAAGGTGCAGTAACATAAAGGATGACGCCCGGAGTGTTTCTGTTTATCCTGTCAGCTCCCTTTTTAAGTTTCACTTCCAATTCGTTCTTTCTTACCTCAAACCTGTAGGCATCAAGGCATTTCTCATTACCATGAGCACGAACGGAACAGATGCTGTCTTGAGCAAAGACGATGGCAACTGCCCCAGAGGCATCAATTGCACTGAACGTTGGAAGGTCGAGGTCGCGATCTATCACTTCACCCCACTTCTCCGTATCTTCGCGTTCATACACGATCGATTTGTCCATAACCATAGAGGTCAGTTTGTTCACTGTATCATCGCAACTTGCGAAGAGAAGAGCTACTGCGAGCAGTACAAGGGTGGAAAGAATACTACGAGTTTTCATGATGTTATTATTTTGATTGTTATATAATTACATGGCCTTCACTCATCGACAACCTCCTTGATGGAAACATACTCGGCATCGTACTGACGATCGACAGCAATGAGCAGGATGGGCTGCATCTTGTAGGAAAGCGTGTCGCAGCCACGTTTCGCGCTGTAGCAGAAAAGGAGATTCGAATGCCCCAGCAGGTCCTTATAAGAGTGCAACTTTTCGTCGTACAACTCCGTCGGTTGGTTGTTAACCGGCAGGATGACAGAGACAACGAACTGGTGCTCGAAGTCCACGGCTGTGGGCTGGCCATTCGGTCCCATCAGCGTTGCCATGCCGAAGAGGCTGTCGAACTGTTCCTTGGTATCAATCTTGGGATTCGTCGGAATCTGAGCATCGTTGCGGAAGAAATAATTCTGCAATTTGGTATAGGGAACCTCTGTCATCACAGGTTTCGAGTCGCATGCCGCAAAGACTAACAAGAAGAGTCCCAACGACATAAGGGAGAAAATGTTTCGTGGTTTCATAGCTTATTTATTCTTATTGTTTTTTATACACTATATGATACTATCTCATTCAGGGTGACACCCAAAGTCTTCATGGTACGGAAGAACTCTGGAACCTGCTCGTTGAAGAACTCACGCTTGCGGAGTTCAAGTACAATCTGACGAGCACCTTCATTCACAAAATTACCTAATCCACGACGAGTAACTACAACATCCTGATTCTGCAACCACTCGAAGCTGCGGGCAACGGTGTTGACGTTGACCTCCACCTCGGCAGCATACTCGCGAACGCTGGGCAACTTGCCTCCCTCAGGGTATTGACCGGAGAGAATCTGGTCCATGATGCGTTCTGCAATCTGCAGATATATGGCTTTTTGATTCTTGAAATCCATCTTAGTTCAATTCATAATTCATAATTCACAATTCATTATACGCTCTAGATCTCCCTTTGGGGAGGAGGAGGCTACTTATTGCGCTTTGTGGTGATTTGAGCACGGCAATAGAGGCGATACGACATCCACCAGCAGAAGACGGTGACGAGAGAGAGGAACAGGGTTGCACCCACCTTGATGCAAGTACCGGCCCTGTCGGGATCGAAGTCTTGAATCCAAGACCAGTCAACATCCTTGAGTAGAGGGATGATAAGGCCCATACACATCATGCTCAAGAAACCGAGCATCCAGTGGAAGGCATAGGTCCACAGCACATTGTGCTTGTATTTGATGGCATTGCCCAGCACGAATGTGGAAACGAAGGCTATCAAGTATAAGTCGGCAAGCACAGTGAACCAGAACGAAACATTCTCACCGAATATGGACGAAGTAGCGTTTGCTGATTCAAAGAAGATAGGAGAATAGGAAACCCATTCGGCATTAGAGAAACCAAAGACGATGCCTACATAGAGGTACTGCAGAATATCGAGCAGGAAATAACTGACTACATAAGCCAGGAAGGCACCTCCGATGGTCACCAGTGCGTGGAAGAGGAACTTCTCTGCGTTCGAGGCAGGAAGGGTCAGTTCCTTGATGCGCGACTGCTTGGTCAGCAGGTTGTGGAAGGTGTATCCAGCAAGGATGGGCCATGCAAAGACGAAACACATCGTCATCCAGTTACCCATTGAGGCACCTGGCATGCTGGCCAGAGCCCACTCGGTATTGTGTGTGACACCAAACACCCAGATGGTCTTCAGGATGAATATCAAGAGAGGCAGGGACATAACCAGGAAGAGGCTAAATGCCAGCTTCGTATATTGTGCGCGATTGATGGCGAAGTTGTAACGCGCTACATTCATAAATCTATTGAAGTTCATAGTTGTAAAAGTTTAAAAGTTTAAGCGTTTAAAGGTTTAACGGCTAACTGCGAGTTTTGCTTTATCTCAGTGGTCAGGCATTTGTCAGTGTGTCGATGAACAACTTCTCAATGTCGATGGGTGCATCGTCGCTTTCCTCCAGCTTCTGGTCGAGCAGGACGCGATTGCGATCGATGATGACCACATGGTCGAGCAACAGCTCTACATCGTGCACTTGGTGAGTACTGATGATGAGCGTCTTTTCCTCACTCATGCCTGCAACCACCACCTTGCGGAAGAGGCTCTTCGAGAGGATGTCGAGTCCGTTGGTGGGTTCGTCGAGCAACAGATACTTGGTGTTTGCGGCCAAAGCGATGCAGATGTACACCTTCTTCTTCTGACCCATAGAGAGACTGCCCAGATTGACTTCGGTAGGCATCTCGAACTCACGCAGGCACTTTTCCAGCAGTTCGTCACTGAAACGGGGATAGAAGGCCTTGATGGCTTTTACATAACTAGTAAGGCTGATGGCAGGCAGGTCGTACTCTTCTGGCACGATGAAGATTTCAGAGAGTATCTCGGCATTACGCTTGCGAGCGTCCACGCCATCGACCTCCACACTTCCTTTCTGTGCACGAAGCAAACCCGTGATAAGATAGAGCAGTGTGCTCTTTCCTGTTCCGTTCTTGCCAAGCAGTCCATACACGCCTCCGTCCTGAAACTGAAGCGAGAAATCCTCCAGCACCTTTGCCGAAGTACTGTAGCCGAATGTTACATCTTTAATATTAATCATAGCTTTTAAATTTATGTTTTAATGTTTAACTATTTATTTTCGCTCTAATTTTTACTTTCATTTGTCCTATTGTTTTAGTGTAATAGTTTGATAGGACACTGCAAAGGTATTACAAAGTAAATTAAACATGCAAGTGTTTTTGTGATTTTAACACTTTTTTAACACTTATTTAACATTTCAGCAAGGAAAAAGTCCAAAGCGAAGCATCTTTCGGCTTCATTTTACTCCGTCATTTATGAGGAATAATTAGGGCAAAGGTTCGAATGGCATTGAACAAGCGTTCGATGGGCATCGAGTAAGGGCTCAAAAAGTAAGAATAAGGGTTCAAAACACCCTAAATAAGGGATTAAATAGGTAATAAATAGGGGTCAAAGCACTCAAAATAAGGGTTCGACAGGCAAAGAAAAAGCACCCACAGACAAAGCCTGCAGGCGCTTAAATGGTCAATCATCAATGGTCCGCTCGGCGACGACTGGAGACGCTTGCGTAGCAGAGCGGAGCAAGAATGGTCAATGGTCAATTATCAATGGTCTCCCTATCGCGATGAAGTGGAACGCGAACCGAGTCGCTTGCCATCCTTGCGCCAAGTGATAATCCACGAACCCCATCGACTAGTGAAGGTGTCACCTGAACAGGAGAGAATCTCACCCGTAGAGGCCACACTGAAGGAATAGAGACGCTTGCCCTGAGGGTTGTAGGTGTAATACCACGAATTGCCAACCTGAATGATGTAAAACTCCGAGGAATAGGCTACAAGACGCCCTTGACTGGTACTAAACGAACGGACGCGCTTGCCATTCTCGTCGTAGACAATGTACCACGAGGGTGTGCTCTCGATGTAGGAAATCTTCGATTCCGTCCGGTCATTCTGGGCCATAGCCACGAGAGGCCACAGGAAGAACAAAGCAAAGAGGATGCGCTTCATAGGCTGTCATGGATATAGTTCTTCGTGGTCATGTCGTAGTAGAGAGCCTCCAATTCCGGCAGGGTGAGGCGACTGATGGCACGCTCTATTGAGCGCACCAACTCGTCGCGACGATATTCTTCTGATTGACTGTACATAATGATTAGGCTAAAGGCGAAGGGCTAAAGGCTAAAGGCGAAGGGAAAAGCCGAGAATGCGAACTAGGACTTTAGCCTTTTGCCAAGAGCGAAGCAAATGTTCAATGTTGAGACTTCGTCTCGAGTCTGCTCACGCTCGGAAGTCGAAACAAGCTTCGGCTTCTCTCGCTTACTCGTAGCCTTCAATGGTCAATGTTCAATGTTCAATGTTCAATGATCAACGGTCCTTAGCAAACTTTCTCCAGACGCTTCATCATGGCGAACATGAAGAGGGCTGCAACGACGCAGACGGCAATGAAGACGCCCCAAACGATGGTGAGAGGAATGTCACCCCAGAGGTATCCACCTACGCCTACAAGCTTGTTACCAATGGCTGTTGCCACGAACCATCCACCCATCATCAAGCCCTTGTACTTGGCAGGAGCAACCTTCGACACGAAGGAGATGCCCATAGGCGAGAGGAGCAACTCACCAAAGGTGAGGATGAGATAAGTGCCAATGAGCCAGTAGGGCGAAACGAACGATGCAGCATCGCCTGCAACCTTCTGTTCGTTAGGCGTGAGCAGTCCCATTGAAGCCACCATCATGATCAGGAAGGCAGAGGCGGCAACAAGCATACCATAGGCAATCTTGCGAGGTGCACTGGGCTCTTTGCCCTTATTGGCCAACGAACTGAAGATGAGCATGGAGAAGGGCGTCAGAGCCACAACATAGAAGGGGTTGAACTGCTGGAAGATGGGTGCACTGATGTCGATGGAACCACTTACGCGAGAGTACTTCCAACCCAGGAATACCAAAGCGGCAGTCACGACAAGGGCAGAGATGGACTTTGCCTTCGTGGTCTTGCTCTGGAAGAAGGAGAAGCCTGCATAGACAATGAAGATGATGGCCACGAGATTCCATACGTCGAAGCACATGCTCTGCAAGCCCTCGGATGACTTAGCCGTGAACTCATCGGCAAAATAGGTCAGCGAAAGACCATTCTGATGGAAGGCCATCCAGAAGAAGATGACAACGGCAAACACCAGACACAGTGCAATGATGCGCTCGCGGTCGGAAACGCCGTCCTTGTTCTCAGCAACAGGTGTTGCGGTCTCTGCTGCCTGTTCGCTCTTAACCTTCGACACTTCCTTGCCTTCGGTGTGGCGGAAGGTGCTGCGTGTGGCATAATAAATGATGATAGAGAGCACCAGAGAGGCACATGCTACAGCAAAGGAGAAG
>JAEEGF010985045.1_pt1 | contig 11904 bp, 8 predicted proteins | sample 9134171 | NCBI WGS metagenome assembly JAEEGF01 (sample SAMN16246542, study PRJNA631951) | gut metagenome | biome: gut microbiome; feature: rumen; material: AP-attached | host: Bos | place: Iran: Karaj | collected 2018-10 | reverse complement strand
GGATAGCGGAGAACGGTTGGTTGTGGTGCTCAATGCCAACGCCAAGGCCAAGATGGTTCAGGTGCCAAAAGCTGACTACCAGATTCTCATCAAGGATGGCAAGGCTTCAGCAGACGGCCTCGGCACTGTGACAACCGGACGCGTCAAGGTGGAGCCCCAAAGCGCTCTTGTCATGGTTGCACGCCAATAGGTACACTTCTCATTCACCACTGCCCCGAAATGGGGCAGTGCGTATTCTTCTGTACATAACCCATTCCTCTTATATACTCCTACACCTATAAAAATACTATCTCCCTATGAAGAAATTGTTGATATCTATATTCTTGCTTCTGCCACTCCTCTGTCACGCGGAAGACTTGCAATCCCCTGATGGCAACCTCAAACTGACCTTCAGCCTCACCGCTAATGGACAGCCTTCTTATCAACTGAACTATAAGGACAAACCTGTGGTGGCTACTTCCACACTCGGCCTTCAGCTCGTGGGCGGCAATGACCTTATGTCTGGTTTCACCCAGACTGACTGCAGACGCACATCCTTCGATGAGACATGGCAACCCGTTTGGGGCGAGGAAAGCGACATTCGCAACCATTACAACGAGATGGCTGTGACGCTCAATCAACGGGCTACCGATCGCACCATGATCCTGCGTTTCCGCCTTTATGACGATGGCCTGGGGTTCCGATATGAGTTTCCACAGCAGAAAAAACTGGTCTATTTTGTCGTGAAAGAGGAAAAGACACAGTTCGCTATGCCTGCCGACAATAAAGCTTGGTGGATTCCTGGCGACTATGACACGCAGGAGTACAGTTATACAGAGTCAAAGCTGAGCGAAATTCGTACGCTCATGCCTGGTGTCGTCAAGGCGCATGCTGGTAACTCCAGTTCCACCACTTTCTCCGATGGAGGAGTGCAGACTGCCCTGCAGATGAAGACCCCCGACGGACTATATGTCAATATCCATGAGGCAGCATTGGTCGATTATTCCTGCATGCACCTCAACTACATTCAGGAAACCAACACCTTCGAGTCATGGCTCACTCCCGATGCTCAAGGCAACAAGGGACATCTGCAGACACCTTGTCAGTCACCATGGCGTACAGTGATGGTCACTGACGACGCGAGAAAGACCCTTGCCAGCCGACTGATTCTCAATCTCAACGAACCTTGTAAACTGGAAGACACCAGCTGGATCAAGCCTGTGAAGTACATCGGCGTGTGGTGGGACATGATTACAGGCGCTGGCTCATGGCATTACACCGATGACTTCCCCTCTGTGAAGCTTGATTTGACCGACTATCTCCATGCAAAACCTAATGGCTCACACCGTGCCAACAACGACACTGTGCGCCGCTATATCGACTTCGCGGCTGCCAACGGGTTTGACCAAGTGCTCGTGGAGGGATGGAACATCGGTTGGGAGGACTGGGCCAACAACTCCAAGGACAAGGTGTTCGACTTCGTCACTCCTTATCCCGATTTCGATGTTGACGCACTCAACGACTATGCCCATGCCAAGGGCGTTCGTCTGATGATGCACCACGAGACATCTTCCTCTGTACGTAACTACGAACGGCATATCGACAAAGCCTATCAGTTCATGGACGAACATGGCTATAATGCAGTGAAGAGCGGTTATGTAGGCAACATCATCCCTCGTGGAGAATTCCACTACGGTCAGTGGATGGTGGACCATTATCTCTATTGTGTGAAGAAAGCCGCTGAACACCATATTATGGTCAATGCGCATGAAGCTGTACGTCCTACAGGACTTTGCCGCACTTACCCGAACCTTATCGGTAACGAGAGTGCCAAAGGTACTGAATACGAGGCTTTCAGCGGCAATAACCCCGACCATACCACCATCCTGCCGTTCACACGTCTGCAAGGTGGACCAATGGACTACACGCCGGGTATCCTGGAAACACAGATTTACACTCGTGTGCCTGGAGCACGCTTTGTCAACAGTACGCTGGCACGCCAGCTTGCGCTCTACGTCACCATGTACAGTCCTCTACAAATGGCTGCCGATGTCCCCAACAGTTATGAGCATTATGCCGACGCCTTCCAGTTCATCAAGGATGTAGCGGTGGATTGGCAGAAGAGCCTCTACCTCGAGGCTGAACCTGGCGACTACATCACCATCGCCCGTAAGGAAAAGGGTGGGGACCGATGGTTCATCGGATGCACCGTCGATGAGGTTGGACATCAGTCAACACTCAAACTCGACTTCCTCGACAAGGGACGCAAATACACGGCCACCTTCTATGCCGATGCTCCAGGTGCCCATTACGAAAAGAATCCCAAGGCTTACACCATCACCAAGAAGACTGTAACAGCCAAATCCATTATCCAACTTTCGGCTGCCCCAGGTGGTGGCTACGCCATCAGCCTCGTGCCTGTGGAGTAGGAGTAAGGATGTTGATGATTTCTCCATTTCGCTATTTCGTTATTCTCGTTATTCAGAAAATCTCGTTATATCGTTATTTCGATATAACGTTATAACGAAAAAAACTAATTAAATAAAAACTTTAATAAAACGCTATAAACTATAGATTATGAAGAAATTATTATTTATGTTCTCATTCTTGATAAATCTCCTTGGATTGTCTGCTGCCAAGGTGCAGGTGGACAGGATTGAACCTACCAACTGGTTCGTTGGCATGAAGAATACACACCTGCAGTTGATGGTCTATGGTCAAGGTATCGCCAATGCCAAAGTGGAGGTGGATTATCCAGGTGTCACAGTAGAAGACTTGGTACGATTGGAAAGCGACAACTACCTGCTCGTCTATCTTGATGTCTCGCCTTCTGCTAAGGCTGGCACAATGCAACTGAAGTTTACCGACGGTAAGAAAAAGAAGGTGGTGGATTACCAATTGCTCGAACGTAAGGTCAACCCTGACGACCGTCATGGCTTCACTTCAGAGGATGTGCTATATATGCTCATGCCTGACCGTTTCGCTGATGGAAACCCGCAGATTGATGTGGTGAAAGGAATGCGTGACGAAGTGTGCGACCGAAACGCTCATTCCATGCGTCATGGCGGGGACCTCAAAGGTATCCGCGATCATCTCGACTATTTCACCGACCTTGGTGTGACTGCCCTTTGGTTCACACCTGTGCTTGAGAACGACATGCCTGCCGACCATGGCAAATACAGCAGTTACCATGGTTATGCCACCACCAATTACTATCGTGTCGACCCTCGTTTCGGTACTAACGACGAGTACCGCCAGCTCATCGACGATTGTCATAGCCGCGGGCTCAAAGTGGTGATGGACATGATTTTCAACCACTGCGGTTCTTATCATCCCTGGCTTTTAGATATGCCTTCAAAAGACTGGTTCAATGCATCAGACTATAAAAACAACTACCTCCAGACTTCCTATCGACTGACACCAGTCATGGACCCTTACGCTTCTAAGATTGACCTGAAGGAGACTGTAGAGGGATGGTTTGTTCGTTCTATGCCCGACCTCAACCAGAAGAACCCGCATGTGATGCGTTATCTCATACAGAACAGCAAATGGTGGATTGAGACTGTTGGCATCGATGGCATACGCATGGACACTTACCCTTATGCTGATTTCGACACCATGGCACAATGGATGAAGGAAATCAACGAGGAATATCCCGATTTCAATGTGGTGGGCGAGACCTGGAACATCGACACACCATTCACCGCGTCATGGCAAATGAACTCAAGACTCACCAAGCGAAACTCTCACCTCAAGACCGTCATGGACTTCTCGTTCTACGACAAGATTACAAAGGCGAGCAACCAAAACACTACTGACCAGTACAGTGGCCTGGAACAGATTTACAATAACTTCGTCTACGACTATCTTTACGAAGACCCGTTCCATGTGATGGCTTTCATCGAGAACCACGACACTGACCGATTCCTCGGTGAGGGTAAGGATGTGCCGATGCTGAAACAAGCGTGTGCCATCCTCCTGACCGCTCCTCGTATCCCTCAACTCTATTACGGAACAGAGGTGTTGATGAACGGTGTGAAGAAAGTGTCAGATGGATATGTGCGCTGTGATTTCAGTGGTGGTTGGGCTGGTGACACCCAAAATAAGTTCACTGCAGAAGGACGTACAGCAGAGGAGAACGATATGTTCAACTACCTTCGCACTATCCTTCATTGGCGTAAGGGCAACAAAGCCATCACACAAGGTAAGATGGTGCAGTTCATCCCTAGGGACGGGGTGTATGTCTATGCCCGTTCCTTTGGTGGCAAGACCGTGCTGGTTGTTCTCAACGGCAACACCAAAACAGCCCAAGCCGATATGTTGCGCTATGCAGAAGTGACTGAAGGCTTCACACAAGGCAAGGATGTGGCTACAGGAAGCGTGTTCCCGCTCAATGCACCCCTTACACTCGCTCCCCGTCAGTCTCTTATCCTTGATTTACAGTAACAACCTCATTTCGAATATAATAAGAATGCCCACCTATGATGTCACAGGTGGGCATTCTTATTTTGGCGTCGTTGGTGGTTAAACGATTTCCGTTAACCTTTTCTCTGTTAATATATAGGTTTGAGCCCTATCTACTTGGCTGTTGAGAACTTGCGTCGGCGAGGATTGTGACGGAAATGCCAGTGGAGTTTCAGATGGGTGAAGTACTGGTTGTAGATGATGCCTGCCACAATGAGTGCAAGACCGATGTAAGTGGCAGGAAGAATCCGTTCGCCAACGATGTTGGCGATGAAGAAGAGCGAAAGGAATGGACCAAGGTAGCACAACTGGTTGACAAGTGCAGGGTTGGAAGTGTTCTTCAAGGCCAGTCCGAAGCAGATGAAGGGAATGCCCATCTCAAACAGTCCGGCATAAACGCCCCAAAGAATGCTTTGGGTCAGTATCTGTTGGTCTATTCCCTCTTTGAAGATAGGCACCTCGAGGACGAAAGTTATCATGAATTGGTAGATGGCTCCGAACATGAAACCCATGAAGAACTGCACACTGCTGTTGTACTGGCTGCTACTCTGGTTGTTGACCATCCAATAGACTGCCCAAAGCACAGAAGAGAAAATGGCAAGGAAAAGCCCCATGCCAAACTGCTCGTAGTCACCCATGCCTGCATTTGAAGCACCTAAAGAGATGACAATCACTCCTGTAAGTGATACCAGCATGCCGATATACTTCCGTTTCTCGATACGTATCTTCATAAACATCGCCAGCATGAACACCAAAGCTACTGGCCAGATGTAGTTCACGGGTTGGGCAACCTGGGCAGGCAGTAGTTTGTAGGCTTTCATCAATACCAAATAATAACCTGTGGGATTGATGAGTCCCAAGATGGCGAAGTAGCCCCATTGATGGGCACGGAACTTACTGATGGTTCGCCAGTTGCGTTCAATGGTGACATAAATGGCGAATAGTGCGACGGCGGTGATTGTAGCCACAAAAGTCAAGCCGAAGAAAGTGAGGCCGCGTTGGGCCATCTTGAAGGCTGTGGCAACAGTGGCCCAGCTCAGTACTGCTACTGACGCTTGCAGTAGCGCTTTGGTGTTTGCTTGCATTTTTTCGGAGGATTCGGTGTTTTCGGAGGATTCTGAATGGTCTGAATCAGATTATTCGGAGTATTCAGAGCAGATGTAATTGTTCTTTATGAGTTGTTGATGGATTTGTGGAGGATGTCCATGTATTGTTTGTAGGGGATATGTCGTCCTCCCATTGACTTGAGGTGGGGTGTCTCGAACTGGCAGTCGATAATGCTGTTGTCATACTGCGAGATGGCATTAGCCAATGCGATGAGTGCCAGCTTGCTGCCATTAGGCTGTAGCGAGAACATACTCTCGCCGAAGAAGCAATGGCCAAGGGTCACTCCATAAAGACCGCCTATCAGTTCGTCATTTCGCCAAGCTTCCACACTCATGGCAAATCCCAGCTCATGAAGGTGGGTATAGGCCTTGACCATATCTTCGCCTAGCCAAGCTCCTTCGGAGTCGATGCGCAGTTTGCTGCAGTGATTGATGACATCATCGAAACACTGGTCGAAACTCACGCTGTACTCCTCTTTGTTCATCAGGGTGTGCATGGAGTGGGAGATATGTATCTCGGAAGGGAAGATGACAAAACGGTTCATGGGACAGTACCATATGGGTTCTTCGTGCCATTGGAAGGCATACCATGGGAAGATGCCGTTGGAGTAGGCGAGTACTAACCATTCTGGCGTCAGCTTTCCTCCAACACAAAAGGCACTGTCGTCTTCATCAGGGGGGTATAACATGGGGTTAGGAAACCACACGTCGTTGTCATCCAATCTGAATACCATGTTCTCCTGTGTATTTAATGTTGGCTACACCTCCGTTACGAAGGGAGCCGAATAGAATCTCTTTCATCAATAAGGGCTTGAGGTCGCGTGAGATGACCCTGTCGATTTCTCTGGCACCGTACTCCTTGGTGAAACCCTTCTTCAGCAGATGGTTGAAAGCCGTTTCATCCACTTTCATCGAGATGCCACGCGAATTCAGTTTGGCCTCGAGGATACCGAGTTTCTTCTTGAGGATGAGTTGTGCCATGTGTTCATCCATATCATTGAACGATACAACTCCTGTCAGGCGGTTGAGAAACTCAGGTTTGAAGGTTTTCTTCACTTGTTTGAGCATAGCTTCACCTCGTGTCACGTGCCCCGTAAAACCCACATTGGCTTGTGCGGCGAACTGAGCCCCCGCATTAGAGGTCATGATGAGCACTACGTTACGGAAGTCGGCTTTCTGGCCGCGGTTGTCGGTCAAACGAGCATAGTCCATCACCTGAAGCAAGATATTGTAGATGTCTTCGTGGGCTTTCTCTATCTCGTCGAGTAGCAGCACGCTGTTCGGATTCTTGCGTATGGCATCGGTAAGCAGTCCACCATCCTCATAACCCACGTAACCGGCTGGAGAACCGATGAGCTTGGCCACCGTGTGCTTCTCCACATACTCGCTCATGTCGAAACGGATAAGTTCGATGCCCAGTTGTTGCGACAGCACGCGAGCCACTTCCGTCTTGCCCACACCTGTCGGTCCCACAAAAAGAAGAGAGGCAAGGGGTTTGTCGTCATCGTTTAGCCCTGCCTTGGCCATCTGTATGGCTTCCACCACCAATCGCACGGCCTCGTCCTGGCCATAAATCTGAGCAGTGATGTTGCTGTAGAGTTTCGACAGGCGGTCTGTGTCATTGTCGTTTTCTGCCAGGGCTTCCACTCTGCACATCTTGGCCAGCACATTGGCGATGTCGGACTTGCTGATGGCTGATGATGAATGGTCACTGTTTATGTTGTGAGCTGCACCTGCTTCGTCGAGCACATCGAGTGTTTTGTCGGGCTGGAAACGATCGTTGATGTGGCGGGAACTCTCTGTCACAGCATAGCGAACAGCCTCTTCGTCATAACTGACCTGATGGAACTTCTCATAAATGGGTTTCATCGTCATGGCTATCTCAACGGTTTCCTCCTGGTTGGGTTCATCGATGTCGATTTTCTGGAAGAATCGGAGCATACCTGTGTTGCGCTCCATATTGCGTTTGTAGTCGGTGTATGTAGTGGTGCCTATTACCTTGATGGTTCTGTTATCAAGATAAGGTTTGATGATGTCGTATGCACAGGGCGAGCCGTCACTATTATGCGCTGAACCGAAGATAAGGTGTATGTCGTCAATGTAAAGGATGCCTTGCGTTTTCACTACACGGTCGATGGTGTTCTTCAAGCGGGTCTCTAAGTCGCCTTTGAACTGCGAACCAGCAATCAGGCTGCCAATGTTGAGTTGATAGACCACGGTGCCTTGGAGGGTTTTAGGCACCTTGCCTTCCACAATCAGACTGACCAGTCCCCAGACAAGGGCGGTCTTGCCAACACCCGACTCACCGATGTGGAGAGGGTTGTTCTTCGCATAGCGGCAGAGCACCTGGATGGTGCGCCGTAACTCTGCCTCACGGCCAACAAGAGGTGGACGAGACGATATGGTCAAAGCTTGGTTCATGTTGGTGAGATAGGGGTCTGACGCATGGCCGGACTCCGTTTCCTCATCCTCGTCATTATCAAAAGCCGATGAATCATCGCCTACATGATCGATAAACGTTGCGAGGAAATAGGGACACTCTGCCTTACCTCCAATCTCGTCCAATAGTGAGTTGGCGGCAAAATTGTTTTCCAATGTCAACAACGACTTGACAATGATGGGCAGTGTAATGTATTCGGCATTGGCCTGTTGGCAAGTATGGAGGGATTCGTTGAGCACAAATTCCATCTGGACTGACAGCTCTTCTTCACCCTCTTTGTCCTCCTCCTGATTGATTTTTTCTTGCATGTCCAAATAGTTTTGGATAGTCTCCTTGAGAAAGTCGGGATAACCGTTGACCTCAGTGAGAGCATCATAAAAAGGAGGGAATTCAAGCAGGCTTAGCAGCAGGTGTTCTGGAGTGACATACTCATGGCGATACGACTTGCTGATTTCAATGGTTCTCTGCAGTATGTTCTGCGTCTTTGCATCGAATAGTATACTCATAGAAAAAAAGTAATTGCTATTTGTGAATGATTGGTTGAATCGCAGGAATTCCATATAATAACATTGTGAAACCCTGTGAATCTACATGATGATGAACTATGATTATGCAGGCCTCATGGATAAACGCAGAGGAAAGCCCTCTGCGCGAGCCATATCTGTGGATTTCTTGATCTTTGTAGCAGCGATATCATAAGTGTAGGTACCTGCTACGCCCTCACCGTTGTTGTGCACGCGCAACATGATGGTGTTGGCCTCTGACTCCGACTTGTGGAACACTGTGACGAGCAGCATCACCACAAATTCCATTGTAGTGAAGTCGTCGTTGTGTAGCACCACGTCGTAACGCTCAGGCTCGCGAATGCCAGGCCTGACTTTCTTGTCGCGGTTGGTCTGTGGTTTCTCTGATGGCATGAGTCAGTTTTTTTCTGCAAAATTACAAATATTAAGTGAATATTTACCCACAATCGGATTATTATTTGTTTTATTTCCGAATACTCAAAACACTCTGAATACTCAGAAAACTCCGAACCCTCCGAATTATCAAAACGCTCTGAATACTCAGAAAACTCCGAACCCTCCGAATTATCAAAATACTCGGAACACTTCGAACACTCAGAATACTCCGATAATTCTGAATAGACAGAAAAAAAACGGCAGAATATTCACATATTCCGCCATTTTTCTTCAATACTTGGTATTGAACTAAATACTATGAAAAACTAACTCTGAAAAAATTACCTTATAATTACAGTGCAAAATTATAACATATACTTTTAGTTTGCAATATTTTGACACAAAAAATATCTAAACCAACTAAATTTTTAAGGTATTTTCTAATTGTTTGTAATGTTAATTGCATATTTATTCAAATAGTGCTTAATTCATTTTGAAATCGTAGTCAACCATTTCATCAAATTCTATTTTCCATCCCATACAATCTGTCTCAAAGGCCACTGTTATTTTTTGTTGAACATATACCCATTCTGAATTATTTTGCTTAACTTTGCATGATATAATTAATTAAAGAACCATCAAACTTGACCCTTACATAATATGGAAGAACTTTTCAGCGCATACCGCACTTTCTTTGGTAAAGGCGACGCTCTCTATCAGATTTTCTCTCCCTACAGAATATGCCCTTTAGGAGCACATGTTGACCACCAGCATGGTTTGGTGTCGGGATTTGCTTTCAACTCAGGTATCGACTTTCTTTTCTCTGCCACTGAGAGCGGCAAGGTTGAGATGTGTTCGTTGTCGTTTGAAGGTCTCATGACCTTCAATGTCCGTGTACCTATGGAAGAGCGTCAGAAGAACTGGGGTGACTACCTTCGTGGTGCGGTATGGGCTCTGCAGCAGGATTTCAGTCTGAAGTCAGGTGTGAAAGGTGTTGTGAAGGGTAGTATGCCCATTGGTGGTTTGTCATCGAGTGCTGCCTTGCTGTGCGGTTTTGTGAAAGCCATTGCTAAAGTCAACCATATTGAGCTTGACAAAATGCAAATCATCAATTACGCCTCGAGAGCTGAGCGTGAGTATGTCGGTCTCAATAATGGTATTCTTGACCAGGCTTGTGTTGTGCTCTGCGAGAACAAGAAACTGCTTTACCTCGACACCAAGACTCAGGAATATGAACTCATTCCTTTTGGAGACGGCAATACACCATTGCCATTCCGTTTCGGCATATTCTTCAGTGGTGTGACGCGAAAGCTTACAGGAACTGACTACAACCTACGCGTGTCGGAGTGCAAAACTGCTGCTTGGATTGTGGAGGCTTATCAGAACAAACCGCTTAAGGAACTGCAGAGCACAAGGTTGAGAGACGTCACCGAGGAGGAATTCGAGCAGTATGCCGACCGCATGCCAGAACGCTTCGCTAAGCGAGCTCGTCATTTCTATACAGAGTGCGACCGTGTGACAGCAGGTGTGGAAGCATGGCGAAAAGGTGACATCAAAACCTTCGGTAGTCTTATTTTCCAGAGTTGCGAGAGCTCGATGAACAACTATGAATGTGGTTCACCCGAGTTAATCGCCTTATACAAGATTATGCGTGATGTGGATGGTGTGATTGGTGGCCGTTTCAGTGGTGCAGGTTTCAAGGGTGCTTGTATCACTCTTGTTGAACCAGGCAAAGAAGAGAGCATCCGCCAAAAAGTCACCGAACAATACCTCAAACAGTTCCCGCAATATAAGGACAGTTTCCAAATATTCTTCTGCGACCCTTCTGATGGTGTGGATTTCTTGTAAAAACAATCAATGGTAACCCTAAATAGAACCTAGATAATCACAGAAAAAAGACGACAATGAAGACCATAGTGATTGCGGCAGGCTACGCCACACGCCTTTACCCGTTGACAGAGAATTTCCCTAAACCGCTCTTGAAGATAGGTGAAAGCAGTATTCTCGGACGAATGCTCGATGATATTGATACCATCGACGACATCGATGAGCATATCATCGTCAGCAACCATAAATTTGCCCATCATTTCAACCAATGGGTCAACGAGTGCAAGCTTTGTAAACCGGTCACAGTCATCGACGATGGAACCTCCACCAACGAGACTCGCCTTGGCGCTGTTCGTGACCTGCTTCTTGCCATCAATCAGAAACAGGTGGATGATGATATTCTTGTGGTGGCAGCTGACAATATCCTCAACTTTTCCTTCCAAGGATTTGTGGATGCTTTCAAGAAATATGCCACCAGTATGATCATGTGCCATCATGAACCGGAGTTATACAAATTGCAGCGGACTGGCGTTGTGGCGATTGACGATGACTGTAAAGTATTGGAGATGCAAGAGAAACCTGAACATCCTGTCAGCCACTGGGCTGTTCCTCCTTTCTATATCTACAAACGCGACGACCTTCCGTTGATTCTCGACTGCTTGAACCATGGATGTGGTTTCGATGCACCTGGCAACCTTGCCCATTATCTGGTGGATAAGACAGTCATCCATGCCTTTGAGATGCCAGGCGAACGCTTCGACATCGGTTCACTCGACACCTATCACGAGGCCATCAAGCGCTTTGGATAAAAACTGGCATCTCTGGGTTTCTGGATTTAGATTTATCGATACTTTTTTTCATTATATCGTTATAACGTTATTACGATAACCAATAATAAAATATAAACATCAACGATATGACCATCAATTTAGAAAACAAAACTGTGTTTCTGACAGGTGTGGCAGGCTTTATTGGTTCCAACCTCGCCTTGCACCTTTTCAATAATGTCAAAGGTGTGAGAATCATCGGCATCGACAACATGAACGACTACTACGATGTACGTCTGAAAGAGGAACGTCTCGCACGAGTCTCAGCATATGGAAATTTCACCTTCATCAAAGGTGACATCGCCGACAGTCGGGTTATCAATGACATCTTCAGCAAATACCACCCCGAGGTAGTGGTCAAC
>JAEEGF012045596.1_pt1 | contig 11905 bp, 8 predicted proteins | sample 9134171 | NCBI WGS metagenome assembly JAEEGF01 (sample SAMN16246542, study PRJNA631951) | gut metagenome | biome: gut microbiome; feature: rumen; material: AP-attached | host: Bos | place: Iran: Karaj | collected 2018-10 | reverse complement strand
GTGTCGCGCAGGTTCGGACGGGGAGATGTCGGGGAGAAGAGGTCGTCGAGCAACTGGTGGCTGACCTCGACGGGCGCAGAGAAGAGGGCCGACGTGCTGCCGGAGGCGTTCCGGAAGTAGCGGTAGCGGGCATCGGCCGTTGCCTGCGTCCGCAGTCGATGGCCTTTATAGATGAAGCGGTGCCACGTCGAGACGTCCCACGCCTCGTTCTTCATGTTGCCGAAGCCGTAGTCGTAGGTGTCGCCGTTGGGCAAAAAGGTCTGCGTCGTGGTGCGCGTATCCTGCCATTCCTTCGCGTGATTCGCCTCGACATAGACAAAGTAATCCCGCTTCTTGTCGTCCGACATCAGGTTGGCATCCACGCGTACCAACTCGTTGCGACTCAGTTTGCCGGACTTGTCGGGCTGCCATCCGTCGCCCCAGATCAAGTCGCCCACGTCCTCGTCATTCAGGTTGTTGGCTTTGGCAAAGAAGCGTATATTCGAACGCTCGTCGCTCCGCATGGCGAAGAGGCGTGCCAGGTAGGGCGTCTCGTCCTGCCGAAGTCCTGCTCCCGCCTCGATGTTTGCTATCCAGCCGACCATGTATTCGCGCTTCAGACGCACGTCGATGACGTGATGCTGACTGCTCTCGTCGGTCCGCCCAAGCCATTCATTCTCCTCGGTCTGCTTGTCATAGACGGCCACATCCTTCACCGTGTAGGCCGGCAGGTTCTCGAGCATGAGCTTCCGACTGCCTTTGAAGAGGTCCTTGCCGTTGAGCAAGAGGTCGTCCACGAACTTGCCGTTGTGGTAGATTCGCCCGTCGCTCTTGAGTTCGACGCCTGGCAACTGACGGAGCAAGGCGTCGAGCATCGAGCCTTCTGCCAGCTGGAATTGGCTGGCATCGTACACGACGGTGTCGCCCCTGAAGTAGAAGCGGACGCGAGATGCCTTGACGGTCACCTCCTGCAGGGTCTTCGAAAGCTTATGAATATAGAAGGGCGAGACGTTGCGCGACGTTTCCCGTCGGCCCACACGGTCCACGACATAATCGAAGCAGACGGTCCGATAGTCGTCCATCGAAATGCGGAAGATGTAGTGGCGGGGCAGGGCAGGCACCTCTATGTTGTAGCGCGGCGTGTCGTAGTCCACTTGCCGGCCGCTATCGTCGTAGTAGAAGGCGGACTGCCGGGCACGGACCGAGTCGATGAGCGTGCTGTCTTCGGCGAGAAGTTCCACCTTCGCGTCCATCAGATACTCGCGCGTCCGGGCATCGCAAACCGTGCCAGAGAGCCGGATGGTGCGCGGCTTGTAGCGCGTATCGTACTGCACGAAAATCTGTTTCTCCTTGACTTTCACCTTGACGGGCTGTCCCGAGCAGAGCCGCTTGATAGCGTCCATCATCGAGAGACCATTGAGGCTGGCGTGGACGGGCAATGTCTCGAGGTCGTTCGCGATGAAGTTGATGGCGTATTCCGTCTGCATGTCGCGGAGGACGGCAAGTGCGTAGGCGAGCGATTCGCCGCGGAACGTCAGGTCGCGAGCCACGGCGCTCAGCCCGATGCCTATATATATAATAAGGTATAGGACGAGTCGTTTCATCGCTTGCCCTCCTTCTTCTCGTCCGATTCAACATGGAGCGTGTAGAAATCCTGAATAATGCGGAAGCCGTCGAACATGTTCATCGTCTCCACAAACTCGTCGAGCGTCTGTGTGGTGTGGCAGGTGATGTAGAGGCGAAGCTGCTGCGGCTGCTTGCTGTGGAAGACGACCTGCCGCTCGTAATGCCTGCTGACGACGGCGAGGATGCTGTCCAGGCGGATGTTCTCGAAGCGGAAGATGGTGTCGCCATCCTGCACATCGACGTAGAACCGCTCAGTCTTGACGGCCGTAGTATCCGTTGTCCGTTGTCTCTTGTCCGTTGTCGTTTTATAGGAGAAGGCACGATAGCCGGCCAACGACATGAGGCCAAGGAAGGCGATGGCAGTGAAGATGGCGGCAATCCGGACCCTCTCCCGACCTCTCCCTTGTAGGGAGAGGAGTAGTTTGTGCTGCCATTTGTATTCACTCCTCTCCCTACAAGGGAGAGGTCGGGAGAGGGTCTTCTTCCACGCCTCCTCTGCATCCGGCTCTTTATCCAGTTCCGCCATCATCGCTTCGAGCTGCTCGTCGGAGTAATTCTCCGGGTGTTCCTGCATGTCGAAGAACAGTTTTTTATCATCTAAACGTTTCATAAGCTTCTGGGGTTAAAGTGTTTCTTGACTTCCGTGATGGCGTGCGAGAGGTTATTCCAAACGGCAACCTTGCTGATACCCTCGGCTGCGGCAATCTCCTCGTAGCTGCAACCTTCCGCGAAACGCAGGCTGAAGATGCGCTGCTCGCGTTCCGAAAGATGACTGACGACGAACTCCACGATGTCATCAAGCCTGTCATCTTCCTCAGGGGCACTCCCCCAAAGGGGAAGCGGGGAGGGGGCTTTTTTTAGGTTTTCATGCCTGAGCCGTTTCAGACAACGGTTTCTGACGCTCGTCATCAAGTAGCGCTCCTCCGTCCCCGGCACGAGAACCGTCTCGCCACGAAGCAGGCTTTCGAAGATGTCCTGACAGACATCCTCGCTCTCCTGCACGTCGTAGAGCAGAGTGCGCGCCACCCTCTGCATCCGTGCGTAGTGCTGCATGAACAGCCTCCTTACGGCCTCGCGTTCCATCACGTCTTTACTTATAAAACCCCTCAAAGGCAGAAAAAACTAACCTCGAAAGCAAAAATTTACACAAAGGTACGGAATTTTGGGTAATTTGACGGGCTCCTCTACCCTATTTCTGCTGGTCGCTAACGAAAATTAACGCTGGGAATTGCCCAATTTGGGCAGCTTAGAAATCCGACACAGCAGGCCAAGTTGTTTGCAACTACATGTAATTGCAATTGCACATACATGTACGTGCAACAAACCAGGCTTGCCAAGTCGGGCAACCGAGGGGCATAAGAAGAGCGGCACAACGCTCTGGACGATGTGCCGCTCCCTGCAGTATCTATATTTTACATATAATGTCTAACGTATCTGCTACTTGATGCCGAGTCTCTGACGGATGTCGGCAGGAATGGCGTTCTTGTTGATGACGATGTTCATGGTCTTGTAGGCCGCGTATGCCTGGCTGACGTACCAGAAGCCCTTGAACGGGCCGCTCTCGCCCCAAGAGTTCTTCATCATGAAGTACTCCTTGCCGTACTGGTCCTTTGCAAGGCCGTAGATCAGCATGCCGTGGTCGTCGGTCGTCTCCCAGTTGTCGTAAGCCTCCTGACGCATCTCGGGTGTGATTTCCTTCTCGGCATTGGCCTTCACAATCTCGACCTTCTCCGAAACCTTCTCGCCAGTCCAGCGAGCCTGGTCGCTGCCAACACCTGCCTTGAACTTGGTGTCGGGCACCATGGCCACGCTCTTGTTGGTACCGTTGCGGCGGCTGAAGCCGTCCTCGCTGACGTCAGCGCCCCAAGCGAATGTCCAACCGTTCTTCACAGCATCATACATGACACGCATGAAATCGTCGAGAGGCAGGTTGTAGCTGCTTGCCCAGCGCCAGTTGTCCTCTATCTCGAGGATGAAGTTGCTCCAGTAGGGATGATGCGTGTAGCTGGTCAGGCTGACATAGTCATTGGGGTCGAGCGTGAGATAATCCTTCACGAAGGACTGTGGCGTATAGCGTTTGCCTTTATACTCGAACTCAGTGGGGCATGTCCCGAAATAGCTGTCGAGCATCGTCTGAAGGGCAGACTTCCAGGCCTTCGGGTATATCTTCTTTGCACTGCTCTTAGAGATGCTTTGCAAATAAGCCGTCATGGGAGGGAAGAGCTGGCCGAAGTTGAAGAGTGAGTCGCCGTACTCGGTGATGGGATAAGGCATGATGCCTTCGGGAATGAGGCCGTAGTGCTCCATGCAGTAGAGCGCGTCCTCGAAGCTGCCGCCCTGGCTGAAGCTGGCGTCGCCGTGTGTGCGGACATGCTTGTCGGCACGGTCCACGTATGTCTTGCTGATGAGGAACGACTCGCAGAGGTCAATGTCGTCCTTCATCTCAGGATGCTTCTTGATGGCCTCGCTCTCCAGGAATGCCAGAGAGGAATACGCCCAGCAAGTGCCCGAGCTGTTCTGGTTCTTGATGCTTGTCACGGGGTGCTCGATGATGGTGGTGAAGATGAGGGTATCCTTCGGAGCCTCTTTCTTCTTGTCCTTTGCGGCAGCCGGCATGACGAGCAATGCTGCGGCTGCAAGTGCGATAAGTTTCTTCATGTTTTTTATTATTTGGTTTGTTCTATCTCGTTAATGTGGTAAGGGATGAGCTTCTCGCCAAGATACCTGCAACCGCTGGCGGTGATGAGAATGTCATCCTCGATGCGCATGCCACCGAAGTCTTTGTATGTCTCGAGGAGGCCATAGTTGATGAACTCCGCGCAATGCCCTGTCGAGCGCCACTCGTCGATGAGAGCGGGAATGAAGTATATGCCGGGTTCATCCGTCATGACGAAGCCTTCCTGAAGGCGGCGGCCGCAACGCAGACAATTGGTGCCGAACTGCTCAAGGTTGGGCTGCACCTCATCGTCGAAGCCGACGTAGATCTGCCCAAGGCCCTCCATGTCGTGAACATCCATGCCCATCATGTGACCAAGTCCGTGAGGCATGAACATGGCATGAGCGCCGGCGCGAACGGCTTCGTCTGTGTCGCCCTTCATGAGGCCGAGTTCCTTGAGACGTTCCGTCATGAGGCGGCAGACACCGAAGTGCACGTCCCACCACTTCACGCCTGGTGCGGCAAGTGTCAGAGCATAGTCGTGGCATTCCTCGACGATGCTGTAAATCTCGCGTTGACGCTGTGTGAAGGTGCCGCTGACAGGCATCGTGCGCGTATTGTCGCTGCTGTAGTTCTCGTTAGTCTCGGCACCGGCATCGCAGAGGAACAGGCGTCCTGCTTCGAGAGGCCGCGGGCTGGGATAGCCGTGCATGATTTCGCCGTGCTGCGTCACGATAGGCGGGAAGCTCACCATGCAGCCGCGGCTGCTGGCGATGCCGCTGATGTGACCTGCTATCTCCTGCTCCGTCACACCTGGCCGGCACATCTTCATGGCGGTGGTGTGCATCTCGTAACCGATGGCGCAGGCGCGTTCGATTTCTGCTATCTCTCCCTGGCTCTTCACGGCCCGCTGGTCAACAACGGCTTTGATGAGTTCGAGGCTGGCTGCTTCCCTTTGCTGAGAGGGATGGATGCCCAGCATGTCCATGAGCTGTATCATGGTGTCGTGGCGATATGGCGGCAGGAAATGGATGCGCTGGCCTGCGCTTTTCGCCTTCTTAATGAAGTCGGAGAGGCCTTTCATGGGCAGCGTCTTTGCCACACCTGTCTCGGCAGCCATGTCGGCGACGCTGTCCACACTGCCGAACCAAACGATGTCGTCGATGTCGATATCATCGCCGACAAGGTACTCCTGGTTGTTGTCGACATCAATCACTCCAGCCAGTCCTTCGCGATGCAGCCCGAAGAAATAGAGGAACGAGCTGTCCTGACGGAAATGATAGACGTTGCTGGGATAGTTGGCCGGCGAGTCGTTATTGCCCATCAGCAGTATGATGCCCGAGCCGATTCGCTCCTTGAGCAGCCTGCGCCGCTCGATGTAAGTCTGTTTATCAAAAAGCATCTTTTTATTTACCATTTAATCATTTACCATTTACCATTTAATCTTTTTGCCTGCAAATATAGCGAAATTTCCTGACATAAGAGCAAGTCTTCTATAGAAAAACATCCCACGAGTGTCAATTCCGGCTTTCATCTTTCAGTTTTCCGCCTTCAGACTTTTACTTTTCGGCTTGTCGGATTCTTGAAACGCAGGTTGCGCATGAAGATTCGCAGGTTGCATTTCTGCATTCGCAGGCTGCGTATCTGCATTCGCAGGTTGCGGCTACAGTTCTCAGCATGGCAGGAACCGGAATTCGGCAGGCCTTGCTGCTCTTTTCTACTCCTGGCGTTCGTATTTCAGCAACAGGCTGCTGCGAGGTTGCGCCAGGGTCAAGGTCAGTCCCTCCATCAGTTCTTTGCCGGAATGCCGAGTCGTCTCGTTCGTGTCCTTATTTAAAAGAAGATAGGTCTGTGTGGGTTGAAGACCGGAGAGCTTCACTTCGTAGGTCGATGCCTGACAGTCGGCCCTTCGGAAAGCCACGATGCAGCCGGAGCCGTCGGCCGGACGATGCAGCTGATAGGCCAGCCAGATGTCGTCGCCCGTCAAGTCGCCAATGCCGGAGAGGGGATAGAAATCTTCGTAGAAGTAAGGCCGCACTTCCTCGAACTCCTGCTGTGTCCGCAGCATATCCGTGAAGGACTCGCCTTGCTGGGTGAGCTTCCAATTGAAGACCACCGCACTGCCCAGCGAGGAACGCGAGTCGAAGGGGTTCACATGATAGCTGCCGGTGGCATGCTGAGGCAGGTAGAACTCCAATCCGTAGGTGTGGCATTGATAGCCCACGGGTTCGCCGTAATGGTAGTCAGTGCGCCACATCGGAGCGCTCCGCAGCATGGTTTCATAGTCGATGCGCCGTCCGCCGCTTGCGCAATTATCGATTAAGAGAGAGGGGAAGCGGCTGAGCAGATAGTCCCAATAGTCATAGAGCCCCATGATGTACTTCACCTCCGTCATTCCTCGCCGCCCGTCCTCGTCATTAGCCAACCAGATGTTTTCCGGTGCGATGTTGAAGTCTTGCCGGTAAAGGTCGATGCCATTCTCCTCCAGGATGTCGCCGATTGTCTGGCTCAGCCATTGAAGAGCCTGGGGATTGCTGAGGTTGAACAAACGATTGTCGCCGCCGGCAGCCAGCATCCACTCGGGATGTTCGCGCTCCCACCGGCTGTCTTTATAGACACGCTCAGGCTCGAACCAGACCATGAAACGCGCTCCTTGTTGATGGATATAGTCGGAAATGGGGCGAAGGGTGTTGGGGAACCGCTTGGCGTCAGGAGTCCAGTTGCCTACCGTGTTGTACCAGTTCTTGCCTGCCCTGTAGTCACTTGCCTCGGTGTACCAGCCGGCATCCAACCAGAATGCCTCGGGAGCGAAGCCGAAGAGGTAGGCTCGCTGAACGAGGGCAATGGCGTACTGAGTCGTCATGCAGGTATATTCGTTGCAAGGCTCGGGGTCTCCCCAATTGAAGCCGCAGAACATGGGATAGTAAACAGGCTTGCCGTCCACTTTCCGCGAGTGATGAGCCAGCATGAAGCGTCGGAAAAGGTTGTGTCCGGCCATCCGGTTGTCGCCTTGCCAAAAGAGGAGACAGACACTTGCCAAGCGGATCTTTTCTCCCGGAAGCAGTCCTGCCTCCAGATGCTTAAGGCCGGCCGTCAAATGGACGCTGCGGTTGTCGATAGCCGCGACACAGCTGCTCCAGGTTCCTGTCCAGCCGATAGCCACCACGATGCCTTCGCCGTCGGAAGTCTGAATGTTGAAGAACGGGAAGGCCCCGTCGGAGGAACGGCCGCCATTGGGCGTCATGACGAGTGAGTCCTTCGGCTGCAACAGCTTCTGATGCGGGGCGAAGTCGGAACGGCTGGCATTGCTTCCCTCGGAATAGTAAAGCGTCGCCGGACGATTGTTCTTGGGGGAGAAGAAGGTGGCGTCTGCGGTCTGGGCCTGGCTGATGAGCGGGGTGGTGTTCTGCGACAGGTTCTCGAACCTCAGCACCCACTCTACAGCACCAAAGTCCTGCCATCCTGACACCTCGCACTCCACCCTCAGGCCTGTCTTCCCGTCGGCATAAGTTACCAAGTAGCGCACCTGGTTTTCCTCAGACGGCAGGCGGGAAATGCTGTGCTTCCACGTTCTGAGAAACTCCGCAGAAGGCCGGCCTCCATACCGGAACGAGAATGGCGGCGTCTTTCCCTTCGCGAACTGCGAGGTTATCCAACGCTCCACATCCACTCGCCTCCTGCCAAGAGTGGTTTGGCTCTGAGCCTCAACAGACAGGCCACCTGCCAATATCAGGAAGGATAGGACCAGGAGTGACCGCAAAGAGCTATTCATCCTTTCTATTGCACCTTTCCGAAGCTATTCGGATGAGCTTGAGCGTTGTGCTGTCACACGAGAAGACAGCATTGAGCCCCTGTTCCTCCTGGGCTGGGTCGCCCACATAATCGTCCCAACGCTGCCAGCGGACATGCTTGGGCTGGGCATAGCCGCCCCAAGCCCAGAAACAGCAGCCTTGCAGTTTTCCGCTGCGATGAAGCAGACTGAAGACATGGGCATAATAGCCGTCACGACCCAATGTGGACGAACCTGGCTCGATGAGATAGCCATCGCGGGGATAGCCGAACTCTTCCAGAACCAGCGGCTTGTTCAAATCCTTCACGGCTTCATAGCAGGAATCGAGGTAGGCGGTAGTGTTTTGGCAAGCATTCATCAGTCCTGTCAGCGTGGACTTCTCGCCATTCTTGGCAAGGGCGACCTCGAGCGGACCGCTTGCCGGACCAATCCAATGCCAGTTGTAGGGCCAGATGTGGATGCAGATGTAGTCAATCTCGGGGAAGGCATGAACCTGCCGGAACAGGTCGGGGTCTTCTTCGCAACCCATGATGCCTTCGCTTCCCGTGGTGACCAAGTGGTTACCGTCGAGGCTCTTGATGAGCTTGGCCTGTGTCTCGATCCAATTCGCAAAGCAGGCCTTCGTCAAAGAATCCCTTGCAAAAGCCCTCGGTTCGTTGGCGAGCTCCCAAGCCATGATGGCCGGCGACTCCGAATAGGGCTTGCCGGTGACGGTGTTGGTGCGAGTGACGATGAATCGGACATGCTGCTCCGCCATCTGCTTTGCCTTGTCGTTCTTGACGAATTGGCAGTGGTAGTTCTGTGCCGTCGTCCAGTCCGACCAGTCGGGCACCGGCCCGCATCCTGCCCATTCGAGGTAGGCGCCGTATCCCCCACTCCACTCCCATGAGTTGTTCAGGAAGAGGACTGCGGTCATTTCGCGTTTCTCGAGTTCTGCCAGGAGGTAGTCCAAGCCCTGAAGCAGCGTGTCGTTATAGACGCCGGGCTCTGTTTGGAGGACAGGGACGACATGCGAAGCCACTGTGTCCGGCCCTTCGCCAGAGGCAAGGACGCGCACATTGGTGATGCCCACAGCCTGCATCAAGTCGAGTTCCTTCTGGAGGCGTTCACGGTCGCCGCCTTGGCCTTCGGAAGCCAAAACAGCCCCAAACCAGAAGTTTGTGCCAATGAACTTGTACTCGGCATCGCCGCGATAGAACTTGCCATCGTGGGTTGTCACAAAACTCGGAGTGGCGGCCGGCTTATCGCTCTGGCAAGCAAAGAGACCTGCCAGACAGGCCGCACACAATAGATACAGGATGCGTCGCATAACTTTGAACTTTGAACTTTGTACTACGGGCTAAATGATGATCTTGCTCTTATGGTAATTATCCCTGAAAGCGGTTGGTGAGCAGCCTTTCTTCTTCTTGAAGATGCGGTTGAAGTTGCTGATGTTGTTGAAGCCGCAGCTGTAGCAAATCTCTGCCACGCTTGTGTGTGTGTCAACGAGGAGGCGGGCTGCATAGCCGAGACGGATGTCGATGATGTAGTCGCTGACGGTCTTGCCTGTACGGGTTCGGAAGAAGCGAGAGAAGGCGGCTGGCGTCATGCCGGCTATTTCGGCAAGCGTCTTGAGGCGAACCTCTGTCTTGAAATTCTTGTCGATATAATCTTCGACGGCTCGGACTCTGCGGCTTTCGGGCTGGTTCTGCACGTTTGCAAACGACTTGCTGGCAAGCAAATGGTAGTTTTCCTGCAGAGAGAGTTCGTAGAGAATCTCGAGCAATGAGAGCATACGGTAGAAGCCGGGCTGGGCCGAGGTGATGTTCGTTATCTTTCCATACAGCTCCATAATGGCAGGAAGCTCAAAGGCAACGCCTCGCTTGGCATTCTCGAAGAGTGTGCGGAGGCTGCTCAGCTGGTTTTTCTGCAAGAACTGCTCGCCAAGAAGGTCGGGGGGGAACTGGATGGTAATCTCGTGGATCGAGCGGCTGTGGCAGTCGTACTGGTCCCACATGTGCTCGAGGCCGCTTCCGATAAGCACGAGGTCGTACTTGCCAAGCTCTTCGATACTGTCGCCCACAATACGCCGCGCTCCGTCGCAATGCTCTACGAAATTCAGCTCCATCTCCTCGTGCTTATGCAGGGGATACGTGAAAGCGTCTTTTTCTCGGTCCACCATCAGGAAACAATCCTTCTCTCCCAATGGTGTAACCTCAGTTATTACTTTGTCTGTCATACTGAAAAATAATTAGGTTTTAAGGTAGGTTTCGGTTTTTTTCCGCGCAAAGTTACATTTTTTTGGCATAATGGAAAAATAAATAGGCAAAAAAATAAAGTATAATAAGGTAAAAAAACATTAAACAGAACTGGAGGAGAGCTGAAAAATTCTTTACAAAAAATCCTGCCCCAACACGGCATATTCGGTCACGACCTGTGCCGCGTTTGCCAACGCCGCCTGCGACGATTGCCAACGCCGCGTGCGATGTTTGCAATTTCCCTGTGCGGCGTTGCCTATCGCCGCAGGCGGAAATTGCCCGTTTTCTATGCTGTATTTGTCTTCGCCGAGTGTATCATCGACACTTTCTTAACTGAGCGTCAGAAAATACGGCTTTGTAACCCATTGATTATCATAGCCCATTCGATTTAAGCCCTTATTTTGCGTTTGGGGTAGAAAAGTGCCACAAAGCCAAAAATAAGCCGTCAGAAGAGGTTTCGTCAGGAAAATCCTTTACAAAAAAGACGTACGACTACGGACATACCGCACGAACTGTCAGGCCGTCGCAGCGATTATAGTTCTCTCGTTTGACACTGAGCCCTGCTTCATACTCCTCCGTTTCCTCGTAATAATAGAAAGAAAAAACACGCCCAAACATATTATATTCAGGGGAAAACTCGTCGCTCCAATAGCTGCCAAAGTGCGGTTTGCCCATTTCGGCAAATGTATTGTCATCAGGGAAAGGCTTGCATCCAGTAGCAGGCATAAATATTCGGCCGCCATTCTTTCCGGTCACAAGGAGTCCTCCTGCCCATTCGAAAGTGCAGTATTCCACGAGTTCGCCTTGCTGCTCATTAGTCGGCATGCACCACGGCGCCCCCATAACAACAGTAGCCACGTCGAGGGAAGAGCCGGCTATCGAGTTTGAAAAGAGGCCCGCAATACTGCCCGGATTACCATATTGCCCTTCTTCCCAGTCTGCGTAATACTCCCAATCGTACATTTCCTTTTCACAAGTCTCACCCCAAGCGTAGTAACCACCACTCTCCCCTGGGCTGCTTGCACCCACATTGCAACAAGCCCACTTCGTGCCCGACGGCAGACCGAGGTCTATAGCATGAGGATGATTCTCGTCAGGGCAATCTAATGAGGGCGAAAGGAACTCGATGTTAACCAGCTCCGAAACAGGGAATTCAAATTTCTGACCGTCTTTCTTTTGAATTACGACCTTCTGTGCCCACATCGTCTGTGCGCTCGCTACTACAATGAGTAGGCTTAAGATAAAACTCTTTAACTTCATATCTATTTTACAAAATGCCTGCATCACTTCGTCGGTAATGCAGTAAATCCGACCACAAAAGTACAAAGAATAATCCGAATCGGCAAGTAATTCGGAAGATTTCTTATGGAACGACACTTTATGGAACGGCCCTTTGCTGTCTTCAGAAGAGCGACATCACTCCGCTCGCCGGCCTTCCTGCCAGGAGTTCCTGCATCATATAGTCCATGTAGGGTGCGACGTGCTGGAAGAAGATGCGGTAGCCTGCACAAAGATAGTTGAGGCCCGGCTCGCCGTCGGCAGTCCTGAGGAAGCGCAGACGCGGGCATTCTCCATGACAGGCCTTGAGCCATTGGCACTCGCGGCATTGACGGGGAA
>JAEEGF011853606.1_pt1 | contig 11906 bp, 8 predicted proteins | sample 9134171 | NCBI WGS metagenome assembly JAEEGF01 (sample SAMN16246542, study PRJNA631951) | gut metagenome | biome: gut microbiome; feature: rumen; material: AP-attached | host: Bos | place: Iran: Karaj | collected 2018-10 | reverse complement strand
GGATGGAATGGAGCTTGCAAGAAACTTAAAGCGCCTCTATCCCAATATAAGGATCATTTTCTTTTCGGGATTTGATGAGTTTGAATACGCCAAAGAGGCCATCAGGCTTGAGGCTGAGGAGTATATTTTAAAGCCGATAGATGCGGATGAATTAAAGGCTGTCTTTAAGAGAGTACATGAAGCTTTGGACCGCGATATTGACGAGAAGCTGAACGTTGCAAAGCTTGAGAATTACTACATGGATTCACTTCCTCTTTTGCAGGAGGATTTCTTTGCATCCCTGGTGGAAGGAAGGATTGAAGACGACAGGATAGAAAAATTCATGTCGGACTACAGGATTGAGCTGACAGGGCCTTTTTATCTGGCTGCTATTGTTCATGTCAGCAAATCCAATATCCCCGAGGGGATGAATCCCGTTCTTCTTTCAGTGTCGGTGCGCAGACTCCTTGAGGAGAGGATGGACGAAAAGTGGGGCTGCAGGTTCTTTTCCTATCAGGGAAGTACCGTGATGATAGCCCAGCTTCCGTCGGAGAAGGATGCATCTGCATTTACCGACGACTGCGACAGACTGTGCAGACTGGCTGAGAGTATCTGCAAGGCCAATGTGACCATCGGAGTAGGAAGTGTAACAGATTCGCTGTCAGAGATTGATACCTCCTATCATGGCGCAAGGGATGCCGTGTCCTACAGGGTTTTGTACGGACATACCAAGGCAATCAATATCTCGGAGATATCTCCCATGGAAAAAGAGGAGACTGCCTCCGAAGACAGTGATTCCCTGTTTGATGTCTTTAAGAAGATGAAGATGGCAGGTGCCGATGAAGTCAGTGCCTCCGCCAAAAGCTATATAGAGAGCAGTACCAGGGCTCAGTCCACGATACAGAACTACAGATTCTTTGTCATGGAGCTGGTGAGTGAGCTGTACAAATTTGCAAGGACCAATCAGCTTGAGCTTAGTGATGTCTTTGATATGAACACTGATATTTACTCTGTAGTTCAGCAGATGGAGCCGGGAGAGCTCTCTGTCTGGTTCAGTGGCGTGTGTCTTAAGATGCATGAGCTCATCGACTATAAGAGAAATGACACCACAAGGTCTTTTGTCACAAGAGCACAGGAGTATGTGGCTGACCACTATGCGGACCAGGATCTGTCCGTGGATTTCATATGCAATTATCTGGGCGTCAGCAGCGCCTATTTCTCGACAGTATTCAAGAAGGAGACAGGCAAGACCTTCGTGGGGTATCTTACTGATTATCGCATGGAGAAGGCTGAGAGAATGCTTCTTGAGACAGATGAAAAGACCTATATAATAGCCCAGGAAGTCGGATATTCCGATCCGAATTATTTCAGCTACGTATTTAAAAAGCAGTTTGGGGTCTCGCCGTCTAAGTACAAAAGCGGCAAAGAATAATAAGACGTGCGTTTAAAAGAGTACTTGAAGGGGAAACTGAATAATATAAAATTGCAGTGGCAGATCTCGAGATACATGAGGTCTGGAGCCACCAGAAGTATTCAGGTTACAATTGCGGTTTCATTTACAGTTGTAGCCTTAGTTTGTATGCTCGCCATGGGAGTGGCTCTTTATCAGAGATTTGCCGTAAGATCGGAGAAGATGCTGACAGACTCTACTGAGCTTACCCTGGATCAGAGCGTGATAACCCTTGAGGATTACCTTCGGAGTATGCGCCGAATGTCCGATGCCATCTACTACAACGTGGTCAAGGATCAGGATATCAGCAAGGAATCTCCGATCGCTCAGATGAACCTTCTTTATGAGGCTCACAAGGACTATCTCATAAGTCTTGCTCTTTTTTCAGAAGACGGTACACTTATCGCCGCTTCTCCTGTAGCTGTAGAGAAGGAGGGCGTCGATGTCACACACCAGTCCTGGTTTAGCACTGCTCTTGCCAAGCCGGAGAATCTTCATTTTTCACTTCCGCATGTTCAGAATATATTTGTCGATGATCCTACTTTTAAGTATTACTGGGTAACTTCCCTTAGCAGAAACGTTGAGCTTAACAACGGCGGCGTTCCTGAGCAGGGAGTTCTTCTGGTTGATATGAACTACGCTGTCATTGAGGATATGATGGAGTCTGTAAACAACAATCCTTCGGAACAGTATGTCTACCTTATGGATAACAGCGGATCTCTGATCTATCATCCAATGCTGATGCAGATAAGTGCAGGGCTCTTTAAGGAAAACAACATGATGGCTGCGGGCTATGACGACGGAAGCCACAAGGAGATGTTTGAGGGCAGTCAGAGGATCGTTACCGTTGCGACCATGAGTTATACGGGCTGGAAGCTTGTCAGTGTCATTCCCACAAGTAACTCCTATATGGGAATGAGGGATATCAGATATTTCGTTATCATGGTCGTTTCTATCACGCTTCTTGCAATGCTGATACTTAACAGGTTTGTGGCAAGGCGCGTTACGAGGCCGCTCAGGAAGCTCAACGACTCCATCAGCGAGATAGAGATGGGCAAGGCCAATCCGAGTGTTTATATAGGAGGGCCTTCTGAAGTCGAGCATCTTGGCAGAACCCTCAGATCCAGTTATGACCAGATAAATGAGCTTATGCGTGACATGGTCGCATCCCAGGAGGAGAAGAGAAAAGCTGAGCTTGATGCTCTGCAGTCCCAGATAAATCCTCACTTTTTGTACAACACTCTCGATTCCATAGTCTGGATGATCGAGGGAGAGAAGTACAACGATGCTGTATTTATGATCACTCAGCTGGCATCTCTTTTCAGAGTCAGCTTGTCAAGCGGCAAGACCATCATCCCGATCGGAGATGAGATACGCCATGCCGGCAACTATATGAACATTCAGAAGGTAAGGTTCAAGGATGCCTTTTCGATAGAATTTGATATTGATGAAGAGATCAAGGACTACTGTACAGTCAAGCTCATTGTTCAGCCGATCCTTGAAAACGCTGTTTATTACGGCGTAAAAGACATGGAGGATGGCGAGATCGTTGTTAAGGGCTTTAAGGGCGATGACGGAGATATCTATATCACTGTATCCGACAACGGTTTTGGAATGAGCAGCTCCCAGACTGAGCTTCTTTTGACGGACGATACCAGAGTCAGAAAGAAGGGCTCCGGCGTTGGTCTTATCAATGTTCAAAGAAGGATACAGCTGCGATTCGGGCAGCAGTACGGGCTTAAGATAGAGAGTGAACCGGATGAAGGAACAACAGTGACCATTCATCTTCCTGCTATTCCTTATAATGAGGAAAACCGAAAGAAATTAGAGTCCGGAAAGGAGAAAGAGGATGAAGAATAGAAATCTGTTTATCCTTATTGTTGCAATTCTCCTGTGCGTGACTTTTGCGGCGTCTACGGCTGCACTTATTCTCAGCGGTATCAGGGAGGATTCGCCGCAGGTGTCTGTGGTCATAGATGACAGCGGATCCGGAAGATGGGCCTCTTTCATATCCGGAATGGAGCAGGCGGCCAAGGACAACGGGCTGAGGCTCAATATTGTTGCTACGGGAAAAAACCTTTCCCTGAGCCAGCAGTACAAGATAATAAATGAGGAGATCTCAGACGGAGCAGATGGCATAGTCTTTCAGGTTTCCAGCAGCAGAGGAACCGAGAATATAATCTCCGACATCAGCAACAAAGCAGTTCTTTTGCTGGTAGATACCAGCGCCGATATGGATGTCGATGTTGAGGGAAAATCAGCCTGTATCCAGGCTGATAATGTAGAACTGGGAAGCGCGCTTGCCAATGAAGTGAGGATAGCTTTCGGTAACGACTTAAACGGAAAGACCATAGGAATCCTTACGGGAAATCTAAGACAAAATGCCCTTTCGGAGAGGCTTCAGGGATTTACCGAAAATATACAGTCATCGGGAGCCGAGATCGCCTGGTCTGACTATGACCCCGTCAGCATGACAGACAGACTGGTAAGACGTCAGAATGAGTCAAGGGCTGATATCATAGTGGCACTTGATAATAGCGGACTGGAGTCGGCCTGCGAATATGCACTCAAGCAGGAGGAGATACCGAAGATCTTCGGAGTAGGCATTTCCATCAAAAATGTAAGTTATCTGGATGACGGGCTTATCACCAGTATGGTGGTTCCAAATGAGTATTACATGGGATATCAGTCGGTGGCAGCTGTTGCAAGAAGGCTTGATAACAGGCTTACTCCAATGCAGGACGAGAAGATACCTTTCAGGGTTGTAAACAGGGACAACCTCTTTGATGAGAGCAATCAGAGGATCCTTTTCCCTGTGGGGAACTAATTTATCAGAGAAATTTCGGGGACAGGGGATATGAAAAAAGCTTATGTTTCTCTCGCGATGGCGATATGTCTTTTGACAATTATGATAGCAGGCTGCGGGAAACAGCCTGTAAATAAAAGCGAGAGTAAAATACGAATAGGAGTTACGGTTTACGACCAGTATGACACCTTCATGGGACAGCTGGTTGAGTGCTTTGTGGCTTTTCAGAGTGATGATGTGGAGATAGCAGTCTACAACGCTGCCCAGAGTCAGCAGACCCAGAACTCCCAGGTGAAAAAGATGATAGAGGACGGATTTGACGTCATCTGCGTGAACCTTGTGGACAGGACTGACCCGACGACGGTCATAGATGCCGCAAGAAAGGCTGATGTTCCCATTATCTTCTTTAACAGAGAGCTGGTTGAAGGAGATATCGGAAGGTGGGACAAGCTCTTTTACGTAGGAGCCAATGCAGAGGAGTCCGGTGTCATGGAGGGTGAGCTGGCTGCCTGGGCGTGCATCACTCATAAGGAGCTGGACAAAAACGGTGACGGTGTGATCCAGTTTGTGGTACTTGAAGGAGAAGCAGGGCATCAGGATGCGATCGTGAGGACCGAGGCCTCCGTTAATACCCTTAAGAAGCAGGGCGTTGAGATAGATAAGCTCGGGTATGCAATTGCCAACTGGAACAGGGCTCAGGCTCAGACCAAGACTACGCAGTTTATCGAGGACTACGGCGATGACATTGAACTGATCCTTTCAAATAATGATGATATGGCCCTTGGAGCGATCGATGCCTATGAGGCCATGGCTATACCAAGAAACAAGTGGCCGGCAGTCGTCGGGATCGATGGAACAGATGTAGGACTGGAGGCTGTCAGAGATGACAAAATGCTGGGGACAGTCTACAATGACAAAGAAGGACAGGCTACCGCCATGTTTGAGCTGGCAAGGGTGCTTGCCGTGGGCGGCAGTATAGAAGAGCTTTCGGATAAATACACCATTGAGAACGGACGATACATAAGGCTTCCGTACACCAAGGTCACTTCATCAAATATAATCAGATTCATGGGGAATTAAATAATTGGAGACTATAGAAAAGAGTTTATTTTTTAAGGGCAGGATAATGATCCTGATGTTTGGGGCAGCTGTTGCATTCCTTCAGGCGCTGCCGGCGACTTCGATGGCAGCAGGAGCGGATACTCTGCTGCAGAGAGCTGTTATTCTGGCATGTTTTTTTGTAGGTGCTGCGCTGTTTGTCAGAGATTATCTGAGCGGGAAGCTTACAACGGGCAAGGCTCTTGGCTACATGCTTTTTGGAGGAATGCTGCTAAGGGTTTACTTTGTGCTCTTTAACGATATCCTGACATTGCAGAATGACACAGGAACCTACACGGGCTTTGGAACAGATGGCATCAACATCGGACATCTGGGATATATCGAGTATATTTACAAGTTCTTTAAGCTCCCGGACATGGATCCCTATGAGGTGTTCGGATATTTTCATCCTCCGGTGCATCATATTATAGAGGCTCTGTGGCTGACTGTGCAAAGGCTCATCGGAGTACAGGAAGCGCTGGCTTTTGAAAATCTCCAGGTGCCGACACTTATTTATTCAGGACTCTGTATGCTTGTGATGCTGCATATCCTGCTTGAGTGCGGCGCAGAGGGAAAAAGACTTCTGCTTGGAATGCTCCTGTTCTGCTTCCAGCCCAGGATGATGATCCTTGCAGGATCGGTCAATAATGATATTCTGGCTCTTTTACTGCTTCTTACGACTATCTGGCGCACTCTTGCATGGATCAGGGATAAGAGCTACAAAAATACAGTGCTTCTTGCACTTTCCCTCGGCTTTGCAATGATAACCAAGCTTAATACAGCTATCTGTGCTATTACGATCGCTCTTGTGTTTGTGATCTGCCTGATAAGTGCTCTGCGTTCAAAGAACCTTGTACTTATCAGAAACACACTGATAAAAGAGGCATTGTTTACGGTGATCTGCGCACCGATAGGGCTCTCCTTCATCTTAAGGAATCTTATTGTTTACGGTAAGAAGCCCGGGCTTCCAACCCAGGGCACAGGTTCTGTTATGTATATGGGGAATTATGCACCGTGGGAGATTGTAGGAATCCCTATGCCGTGGGATTTGAGGATAGATTTCCCGTTCCATCCCATAAGCGCTGAGGCCTGCCACAACGGATGGGTTATCCTCTTTCAGACCGCGATGTTTGCGGAGGGGTATCCTGCGGATCTGGGAGAGGCGCTAAGGGCAATGGCCGGCATAGCATACGTAGCTGCAATTATCGTAGCGGTGGTTTCTTCCGTTGTGTTCATTGCTTCCTGCGCCGGCAAGGTATTTGGAAGATCAGAAAGATCACAGGAAGAGAGACTCTCTTTTGGGTTCCTGCTTGCAACCTTCGTGCTCATGCTCGTGAGCTTCGTGCTGTATCTTCTTAAGTATCCTTACACCTGCAGCGGCGATTTCAGATACATGGCTGCGACGCTGGTATTTGTCTCCCTCGGCTTTTCATGGCTTTGGCCTGAGGAAACCGGCGGAATTTTAGCACGGGCTTTGAGGTTTATTATGGGAACCGCGATGGCTGCATCGCTGATATTTGCTGGACTTGTAATATTATGTTGGCAGATTTAAAAAATAGTCTTGCTTTTAATGACGCCACGTTATATAATAGCTCTTGTCGCTGGTTGAGAAACCTGTGACAACCCAAATCGGGGTGTGGCTCAGTTGGTAGAGCACTATCTTAGGGAGGTAGGGGCCGCGTGTTCGAATCACGTCACTCCGATTCATGAAAACCGCTCAGTTTGAGCGGTTTTTTTGTTGCCCTTTTTTGACCGGGGCTTGATAAAGATAAGTGAAAAAAGGATGGAAATACGTGAAAGGTATACTTGTATTTGATATCATAGTGTATTATCAAAGAAAACAGAATGATTCGCGGATATGCAGTATCAGACAGATACTTGCTAAACGGGGGAGAAGTCTATGAATTTACTTATTCATGATCTTGATGAAAAAGAGTGGGAAGAAATAGCCGAGGATTATCGGGAATGGGAAGTTATAGCTCCGTCAAAAGAGATAAAGCCCTGCGTGGGATGTTTTGGCTGCTGGCTTAAGACACCCGGAGAATGTGTGATAAAGGACGGATATAACAGGATGGGAGCTCTTATCCATCAGGCTGATGAGCTTGTTGTTATGAGCAAATATACCTATGGCGGCTTTAGCAGCTTTGTCAAGAATGTCTTTGACAGGAGCATTGGCTGGGTGCTGCCTTACTTTACGATTGTTGACAATGAGATGCATCACAGGAAGCGCTATCCTGAGGATAAAAAGATCACGGTCATCTTCAGAGGAAAGGGTCTCACAAAAGAGGATCAGGCTGATGCAAAGCGCTATATAGAAGCTGTCTGCAGGAATTTCTATGGTGTGATAAAAGACATCAGGTTTGAAGAGACTGAGGAAATCGCTGATGTAAACAGTGCTCCGGTACAAAATAATGCCGAATCTTCCGACAGGATAATCCTCCTGAACGCCAGTCTGCGAGGGGAGAATTCAAATACCGGAAAGTTCCTTGAAAAGCTTGAGGGCAGCATCGGCGAAGATGTTGAAATCATCAATCTGTCAGCATATATCAACAGGCCTGACGAGCTTGTCAAAGCTCTTTTACCGGTAAAAAAGATTGTCCTCGGGATGCCGATGTATGTGGATGGAATTCCATCACCGCTGCTGAAGATTATGGAGAAGATGGAAAAGACAAATCCGGCAGAGGATAAAAAGATATATGCCGTTGTGAACATGGGATTTTATGAGAGTCGTCAGATAAGGAATGTCCTTAAGCAGGTCAGAAGATGGAGTGAAAAATGCGGATTTTCTTATTGCGGCGGATTGGCAATCGGCGCCGGTGAAATGATGGGATCGTTGATAAAGAGTATAAACGGTGCCAACGGACCGGTGAAAAATGTGGTGGAAGCCTTTGAGAGTCTTGCAGGCGTAATAAAAAGCTCATCAGCAATCGATGATATTTATGCTGATGCATACAAATTTCCGAGAACTGCCTACATGTTCATGGCAGGTATGGGCTGGCCAAAAGCGGCCAAGCAAAACGGCCTTAAGAAAAAAGACTTATTAAAACGGATTGAGGAATAACCTCAATCCGTTGATTGTCTGTAGATAAGATCTGTCTCGGTATAGGTGATGCGATAGTTGAGATCGGGCTGCTCAATCCTTGATATAACAAGGTTTGCAGCTGAGTAACCGATGATCTGGCTGTGTATGTGGCTGGTTGAGAGCGAAGGAGTTACAATTTTGGACTCCGGTGAATCATCAAAGCCAAAGAGCTTGATGTCACGAGGACACTCTATTCCCATTTTTCGAAGACCATATATAAGGTCAAGGGCTACGAAGTCGTTGGCGCAGATGAACATCTCAGGGAGCTGATCCATCTCTGTCAGGGCTTTGTACAGGTACTCCTTGTAATTGGAATCATGAGCGTGAACTTCAGTCAGGCAGTAGTCTTCATTAAAATGAATATTGTTGATATACAGCGCCTCCCTGAAAGCCATGAATCGCTCGTAGAATGAGCGGCAGTGGGTTACCTGTCCTACAAATCCTATCTTGCTTAAGCCTCTTTTGCTCATATCATTTATAACGGTATAGATACTGGAGAAGTTGTCCATCAGCAGAATATCTGCATTAAGGGGCTTCCAGTAACTTGCTACGGGAGCGTCGATCATAAGCACAGGAACCCCAAGGCTGCAGAGCATCTCACAGTATGGATGATTGAACATCTCTATACATACAATTGCCCTGGTGTTATCCGGCCTGTAGGAGATGGGAAGGCTTAAGTCAGTGATGTTGTTCTCATCAACCCTGTGCATGGTCAGACTGTATCCTAATATAGATATTTCATGCTGAAACTTATCAAGCATGGTAGAAGCAAAGTGTGAATTATTCAGAAAGCTTCCGGTGAAAAGAGCTATTTCTCCGGAGGCTTTTGTTCTTGCCACGGAAGGATTTCTTATTTCTGAAACGGAATTGGCATACGAAAACTGCTTGTAACCCATCTCTATAGCTTTTTCCAAGACTCTTTGTCTGGTTGATTCTGCCAGAACTCCCGTATTATTTATTGCTTTTGAAACAGTGTTACGCGATACTCCCAGAGCGTCCGCGATATCCTGCAGCGTAACTTTAGTTGCCATGTAGATTCTCCGATATATTTAAAAAGTGTGCTTATACATGTAAGCGCCGTATTCATTATAAAATGTAAAATAAAGTGTGTCAAATGTAAATTAAAAATGTTACAAATGTAAAATTTTTATATTGACACCCTATTATTGCCGTGTTATATTTTACATACGCAAACAAAACTTTTACAAATGTAAAAAGAAGGGGAGTTATATGAATGCGAAAGCAAAGGACAACAATTTGCATAACACGCTGGTGTATATAAAACAGCACTGGCAGCTTTATGTATTCTTTTTGGGGCCGGCACTGATACTTACCATTGTATTTAAGTATCTGCCTATGGGAGGAATTCTTATTGCATTCCAGAAATACAATCCTTTTAAAGGAATTCTGGGAAGTGAGTGGGTAGGACTCAAGTACTTCCAGCAGTTCTTATCTTCACCGGATTTCCTTCAGTATCTGATGAATACTTTGAAACTGAGTATTTTCGGACTTCTGTGGGGATTCCCGATGCCTATTATACTTGCACTGCTTCTTAACAGAATTGCCAGCAGCAAGATCAAACAGAAGATTCAGCTTGTACTGTACATGCCAAACTTCATTTCAGTCATCGTCCTCTGTGGTATGGTAAGAATCCTTCTTTCCGTAACAGGACCACTGAACATGATGATGGGAAGCAACATCAACTTCCTGACAATCCCGGCAGCTTTCAGACCTATCTACATTATAAGCGGTATCTGGCAGGGAGCCGGATGGGCGTCCATCATGTATACGGCTGCTCTTGCAAATGCCAGCAAGGAACTTAAGGAAGCGGCACAGATTGACGGAGCCAATATCTGGCAGCAGATCAAAGCTGTTGAATGGCCGGCAATCAAGGATATGGTAGTTATCCAGTTCATACTTCAGGCCGGAAACATCATGAGTATCGGATTCGAGAAGGCATATGCTCTTCAGTCGGATATGAACCTGGCATCATCTGAGATCATAGCAACCTACGTTTACAAGAAAGGTCTTTTGAACGGTGATTACAGTTACTCAACTGCCGTCGGACTTTTTAACACCATCATAAATGTAATACTTCTTATCACTGTTAATAAGATAGTAGAGAAGATGAATGATGGACAGGGACTATAAGGAGGAACTCAGATGGAAAAGACACTTACCATGAAAAAAAGTGAATTTGCGAGAGCCTCCATTGGAGACAAGATATTTCTTCTGACAGGATATATATTACTGGGGCTCTTCGTAGCAGCGATAATCGGACCCGTTGTGTACATCATCATTGCATCCTTCATGGATCCTATAACGCTGCAGAACAAGGGTATAGTTTTTGATACAAGCAAATGGACACTTACAGCTTATGAGAGAGTTATGACAAACTCTCAGATCTGGACCGGATTCTTTAACGCAGTACTTTACTCGGTGCTCTTTGCAGCAATCTCGGTTTTCATCACACTGCTGTGTGCGTATCCCATGTCCAGGGATGATTTTAAAGGGAAAAAGATCTTTAACACCATTTTCATCATAACAATGTTTTTCGGTGGCGGTCTTATCCCTACATATCTTCTTATCAGTAACATGGGACTTTTGGACAGCATGTGGGCTGTAATTCTTCCCGGTTCCTTCAGTGTATGGAACATGATAATCGCAAGAACTTATTACAAAGGAATCCCTACTGAGCTCAGAGAAGCGGCTGATGTAGACGGCGCCAATGAGCTGGTATTTTTCTTCAGAATTCTGCTTCCGGTGTGTACACCCCTTATCGCAGTACTCACACTTTGGCAGTTTGTAGGAATGTGGAACAGCTATTTTGACGCAATGATCTATTTGAACTCTGCAAATAAGCAGCCGCTTCAGTTGGTGCTCAGGGCGATTCTTATTCAGAACGAGCCTGATCCGGGAATGATCGCGGATATGCAGAGTACAGCTCAGAGAGCACAACTTGCAGAGCTTCTCAAATATGCAACGATCATCATTTCCAGTCTTCCGCTGGTTGTGATGTATCCGTTCTTCCAGAAGTACTTCGATTCAGGAATTATGGTGGGATCGGTAAAAGGGTAGCTGAGAACACCTGACGAGGTACTTTCGAGTCTGGTGTGAACGTGTTCTGGCGAGCGCAAAGCGCGAGAGCAGAACTTCCGCTTAATCAGAGTCTCCTTGTTATTCAAGGATGATCTTATAAAAAAGAAGGTATAAAGGAGAGGAAAATGAAAAAGAAAACATCAAGGTTACTTAGTGCAGCCCTGGTAGCAGCTATGTCAGTAAGCATGCTCGCAGGCTGTGGAAAAGGGGCAACATCAAGCAGCGCAGCTGAAGTATCAGCAGATGATATCAGCTTCCCGCTGGCAGATCAGGTTACCATAACAGGTACCATCAGTTATCCGTCAGGGACAGAGTCAGATCCCAACAAGAGAACAATCTTCAAGAGACTTGAAGAGGCAACAAACGTACATGTTGAGTGGACAGCAATTTCA
>JAEEGF011421115.1_pt1 | contig 11906 bp, 7 predicted proteins | sample 9134171 | NCBI WGS metagenome assembly JAEEGF01 (sample SAMN16246542, study PRJNA631951) | gut metagenome | biome: gut microbiome; feature: rumen; material: AP-attached | host: Bos | place: Iran: Karaj | collected 2018-10 | reverse complement strand
AGATTCGAGAAGAAGGTATATGATCTCGACCTGACAAGAACAGTATCCCAGCAGATGGCTCCGCAGATCAGGATGATCCAGAACAACGACACCCTGATGGTAGAGAAGATCCAGACAGCTCTGGTCAACACCATTCCTCTCTGGAAGAGCCAGATGGTTCTGGCCCTTGGACTTGCCAATTCCGGTGAGGCCCTGAAGGCACAGAGAGCAGTTTCCGAGACCACCAACGAGCTTCTCAAGAAGAACGCTGAGATCCTCCACGACACCACAGTGGGAGTTGCTCAGGAATCCGAGAGAGGCATCGTTGACATCGAGACCCTTCAGGAGACCAACGCAAAACTCATCACCACCATCGATGAAGTGATGCAGATCCAGAAGGAAGGCCACGAGAAGAGGATCGAGGCAGAGATCGAGCTCAAGAGACTTGAAGGCGAACTGAGAGATAAGGTACTGGAGACTATTTCATAAGTGAATAAACGTTCATTGACTTTAAATTTAGAATATGCCGGTGACTTTGCGGCGTATTGGATCTATTACGGAATGGTAGGCAGCTTTTGTTCTGCCTACCTTCTTGATATCGGCTTCAGCAACTCGGAGATCGGGCTGATAATAGCCCTCGCCAGCGTGGTATCGGTGTTCCTGCAGCCCGCTCTGGCGGATCTGTCGGACAGGTCCAGGAAACTGGATCAGATAGGCGTGGCCGGCCTTGGCACCGTGGTGATGATGGTGCTCACCGTGGGACTCCTGATCTTCAGGAGGAAGTCCATGGCCCTGTGGGTGATCTACATCCTGACCCTGGCCTGGGAACTGGCCCTTCAGCCCGTGTTCAACTCGTTTTCCAGAAGGCTTTCCGAAAGCGGACACAAGATCAACTTCGGCATGTGCCGGTCCGGTGGAAGTCTGGGATATGCGGTGTTCATGGTAATTATGGGAAGCCTCACCGAGAAGTTCGGCACACACATCCTTCCGGGCAGCGGAATGGTGGCCCTGGCGGTCCTCCTCGGCCTGGTGCTTCTTACGAAGAAGACCCTGGATAAGGCAATCAGAGAGAGGAATTCCAACCCGGATATGCTGTCCGCTGAAGGCATGGAAGAGACCGGAGAGGAGATAAACCTGATCAGCTTCGTGAAGAGGAACAAACTTTTCATGATCCTGAGCCTTTTCATACTGGTTCTCTTCTTCCAGAACGCCATCCTGAACAACTTCATGTTCCAGGTGGTGGACGGAGTAGGCGGAGGCGCAGAGGATCTGGGAAGGATCATGGGAGTGATGGCCTTCCTTGAGATACCGGCGCTGTTCTTCTTCGACAAGCTGAACTCAAGGTTCAGCTGCAGCACCCTGCTCAAGGTGGCGTCAGCCTGCTTCGTGGGCAAACTTCTTTTGCTCTACCTGGCCAACAGTGTAACGATGATCTATGTGGCTCACGTACTTCATCTGGTGTCATTCCCGCTTTTCCTTCCGGCCATAGTGCAGTTCATCAACGAGATCATGGAGCGGGGAGAGGCTGTAAAGGGTCAGGCACTGTACACCACGGCCATAACAGTATCCTCCATTTTTGCCAGCATTCTTGGCGGAGTGATCCTGGATGCATCCGGACCGAAGCTCATGCTTCTGGTGTCTGTGGCCCTCACAGTCATAGGCGCAGCCGGTGTGATCGTACTGGTGGACAAGGTCGCAAAAAGGCCGAAGACCCTTGAAAAATAAAGGCTCAGCACAGTTTTTGTGTTGACAGGCATAGTAGATTATGCTATTATCATTACGATTTAATCTTAGATTTTCTTAGGAGGAGAATTTACACAATGAACAAGACAGAACTCATCGCTAAAGTAGCGGAAAATACCGGTCTTACAAAGAAGGACGCAACTGCAGCAGTAGCAGCTACATTCGCAGCCATCGAGGGCGCACTCGTTAAGGGAGATAAGGTTCAGCTTATTGGATTCGGAACATTCGAGACCAGAAAGCAGGGAGCCAGAATGGGCAAGAACCCCCAGACAGGCAAGGCAGTTAAGATCAAGGCTTGCACAAAGCCCGCATTCAAGGCCGGCAAGGCTCTTAAGGACGCTGTAAACAAATAATAGAACGTTCATGAGAATGAAAGCGGCAGATCGCTCTGCCGCTTTTTGCTTGCAAAATACCCTTGAAGAACGTATGCTTTTAAACTACAATTGAATCATGGCAAACAATGATCCAGGCAAGAGAAGGACGGAGATAACCGCTGCCCTCAGGGCCAAGTTCAGGAACTTCAGTTTCAAGGATTTCCTGGTGACCTTCGGAGTGTATGTGGCGGCCACCCTTATCGGGTTTTTCTTTAACAGGACAGCCTCCGACCCGACTCTCAACATCGCAATGCTTTATACCGTAGGAGCCTTCGTTGCCGCAAGGTACACGGACGGGTATTTCTATGGTATTTTATATGCTTTCATCGCGGTGGTATCCGTGAACTACTTCTTCACCTATCCATACGGCAACATAGATTTCAGCCTTCAGGGATATCAGGTGACCTTCCTGGGGATGCTGATCATAAGCATAATAACCTCCATCTCAAGCACCGTGCTCAAGACCCAGCAGGAGCTTCTGGCGAAGCAGGACAAGGAGCTGATGGAGGCGGAAAAGGAGAAGATGAGGGCCAACCTTTTGAGGGCGGTCTCCCACGACATCAGGACGCCCCTCACGGGAATAATAGGGAACAGCGAGTCCATAATCGAGAATCCGTCGGCCATGGACGAGGCCGAGAAGGTCCGGCTGGTGACCAACATCGACAGGGATGCCAGGTGGCTCCTGGACATGGTGGAAAATCTGCTGTCGGTGACCAGGATCGATGAGAAGAGCTCCAAGGTGAAGAAGACACCTGAGATAGTGGACGAGGTGGTATCCACCGCGGTCTCTCAGTTCAGGAAGAGCTTCCCGGATGCGAAGGTCACCGTCAAGGTGCCCGACGATCCGGTGATGGCTGAGATGGACCCCATGCTGATACAGCAGGTCATGATCAACATACTGAACAATGCCCAGATCCACTCGGGAACGGAGAACCCCATCGAAGTCGAAGTCGGGGTGGCGGACGGTAATGTTTTGTTCTCGGTAAGGGATTACGGAAGGCGAATACCCGAGGAGAGGCTGGAGAGCATCTTCGACGGAGGAAGCTTCGGGACTGAAGAGGAGAGCCCGGATTCCACCAGAGGCATGGGGATAGGTCTTTCCATCTGCAAGACGATCATAGGCGCTCACGACGGGAGCATCAAGGCTGTCGACCACGAGGACGGGGTGGAATTCGTTTTCACTCTGCCGGAGTATATGGAGGAAATAGACGATGCAGAAGATATCGATACTTTTGATAGAGGATGAAAAGAGCATATCGGATTTCATAGTCAGGACGCTGGAGCTCAACGGCTACTCTGTCATGGCTGAGAAGACCGGCCGCGACGGGCTGGCCAGGATAACTTCGGCCATGCCGGACCTGGTGCTGCTGGATCTGGGCCTTCCTGACATGGACGGCATCGATGTCATAAGGGAGACCCGGAAGTGGTCTGCCATGCCCATAATCGTGATCTCCGCCAGAACTCTGGAGAAGGAGAAGGTGGAGGCTCTGGACGCGGGGGCGGACGACTACGTCACGAAGCCCTTCGGCACCAGCGAGCTCCTGGCAAGGATCAGGACCTCGCTCAGGCATGTGGACAAAATAGCTTCAGAGGCAGGCGGCCTGCGCAAAACATACAGCGCACGGGGGCTTCTGATCGATTTCGAAAAACGGCTGGTGACACTGAACGATGAGCCGGTGCACCTCACCAGGATGGAGTACAACATAGTTTCCATCCTTGCCAAAAATTCCGGCAAGGTCATAACATATGACTCTCTGATAAACGCCCTCTGGGGGCCCTACGCAGGGGACAACAACAGGATACTCAGGGTAAACATGGCAAACATCAGAAGGAAGATAGAGAAAAATCCCGGAGAGCCGGAGTACATTTTCACGGAGCTCGGGGTGGGATACAGAATGACAGAGGACGAAGGAGACCGTTAAGATGGAACGGGTGAAGATAAGGACCAGGGACCGCTACGAGGTCCTCATAGGCAGGAACATAACGGACGAAGCTGTGAAAATGCTTCTTCCCAACGGGAAGCACATAGTGCTGATCTGGGATGAGGCCGTACCGTCGCAGTATGTGGCTGAGCTGGGCAACGCTCTGGAAGAGGCAGGCAAGGAGGTAATGGCCTGCGCCGTGCAGGGAGGGGAAGATGCCAAGAGCATAGAGTCTTTCCAGAACATCTGCGGGCTTCTTTCGGACTTCAGCATGGCCAGGACCGATACCATAATCGGCATCGGCGGAGGCACCGTCACAGATCTGGCGGGCTTCATAGCGTCCACCTACAAGAGGGGACTGGATCTCTGCGAGATCCCCACGACCCTCATCGGAGCGGCGGATGCGGCCATAGGCGGCAAGAACGCCCTGAACCTGGGAGGAAGGAAAAACATAATCGGTACCTTCTACCAGCCGTCTCTGGTACTGGTGGACACCAAGTATCTGGATACTCTGCCGGATGAGACTTTTGCGGAGGGTTGCTCCGAGGTGATCAAATACGGATTCCTGGGAGACCCGGACTTGATCATGATGCTGGAGGCGAGGCCGCTGACTGAGAACCGCAGAGACAGCGCATATCTGGAGGAGATCCTCAAGCGCTGCATCAAGCTCAAGGCGTATTTCGTGGTAGAGGATGAGAGAGACAACGGAATAAGGAACATCCTTAACTTCGGCCACACTCTGGGACATGCCATTGAGACCCAGTCATCCTACAGGATCCACCACGGAGAGGCAGTGGCCATGGGCATGGCGCTGATCACCAGGGCTGCGGAAAACAGGGGATTGGCAGAGAGAGGCACCTACACCAGGCTCATAAATCTCCTGGAGAAGCACGACCTGGAGTGGAGATGCCCATATAACCTGAATGTTTTGCTGTCCCATGTGGCAGAGGACAAAAAGATCAGAGACGGATACATCAATCTGGTGATCCCCCGCAGGGCGGGCGAGTGCACCCTCAAGGGGATGACAGACGAAGAACTCAGAACTTTTTTGGATGTGAGGAAGTAGATGGCCAGCACATACGGAAGAAAGATAAAGATAACAGTGGACGGCACGTCCCACGGGCCGGCGGTGACCACCACCATCCGCGGGATACCTCAGGGGACCGTCATAGATTACAGAGAGCTTGACGCCTTCATGGCAAGGAGATCCGCCGCACATGACGGCGGGTCATATTTTGTGACTGCAAGGCGGGAACCTGACGACGTGCTCTGGAAGGAGGGCGTCACCAACTTCGGCGGTCAGTTCGGCATAGTCACCGGACCGGTGATCAGGGCAGAGGTCAGGAACACCGACGTGAGAAGCCAGGACTACGATGACCTGAAGTACAAGCCCAGACCCGGTCATGCGGACTTCGGTCTGATGATGAAGGACGGTCTGGAAGCGGAGACGGCCGGAGGCGGCAGGTCCAGCGCCAGACTCACCGTGGGACTGGTCATAGCCGGCGGCATCATCAAGCAGCTCCTTGAAAAGGAAGGCATCCGCGTCATGGCTGAGATCACTGAGATCGGCGGAGAGACCGATCCCATGGGTTTCGAAGACGTGATCCAGGCTGCGGCCGCCAAGGGAGATTCCGTGGGAGGAGTCATCGAGTGCGGCATCATGGGCGTGAAGCCCGGTTCCTGCGGAGACGTGTATTTCGACGGTCTGGAGGGAAGGATCGCGGAAGCGGTCTTCGCCATACCTGCGGTGAAGGGCATAGAGTTCGGTTCCGGATTTCAGGGCGCAAAGATGAGAGGATCGTATAACAACGATCCGTTCGATTTCGACCCGGACGGCAATGTGGTGACCGTCACCAACAACCACGGCGGGATCCTGGGCGGGATCGCCAGCGGCATGCCCATAGTTTTCAGGGCTGCCTTCAAGCCAACCCCCTCAGTTTCAATGAAGCAGAAAACTGTGGACCTCAAGGAGATGAGGGCTGCGGTCATAGAGATAAAGGGCAGGCACGACCCATGCGTGGTGCTGAGGGCAGTGCCTGTGGTGGAAGCCGCGGCGGCCATGGCAGTATACGACGCTCTCCTCTGGGAGAGAGGGGGTGCCGAGAGCACTGAAGAGCCAGCGCAGACCGGGGCTGCGGAGACAGTCAGGGAATACCCTGAAACTCTGGAAGGCCTCAGAAAAAGAATAGATGACGAGGATAAGGTGATCCTGGAAGCGCTGGAGAGAAGGATGGATGTTGCCCGTAAGATCGGCAGACTCAAGGCTGAACAGGGTCTTCCCGTAAGGGACGAGAAGCGTGAGCAGGAGATCCTCAGCGGGCTCAGACCCCATGAACAGGAGGTCATGACCAAGATCATGGAGATCAGCAGGGCGGAGCAGACCATGCCCTTCGGCCTCCTTGGAAGAGGGCTGAGCCACAGCTTCAGTCCGGCGCTCCACGAGATGATCTCCCGTGAGACGGGCAAAGCCTACGAGTATGTTTTGTTCGACAAGGAGCCGGAGGAACTGGAGGACTTCCTGAGAAACGGCAAGTGGGCGGGGCTCAACGTGACCATGCCTTACAAGACGGAGGTCATGAAGTATCTGGACGAGCTTTCCCCTGAGGCCAAAGCCATCGGCGCGGTGAACACCGTGGTCAGGAGGAACGGCAGGCTCAAGGGCTTCAACACCGACTATTTCGGCCTGAAGAAGATGCTGGAGAAGCACGGCGTGGAGGTGACCGGCAGGAAGTGCCTGGTGCTGGGAAACGGCGGCGCGTCCAAGGCCGCGGTGCAGGTGCTTTTCGACAAGGGCGCGTCGGCAGTGAACGTGCTGACCCATGAAGCCATCACGGAAGGCAGGGCCGTAAAAGAAAACCTGGACGCGCAGATCGTGGTGAACGCCACTCCCGTTGGCATGTACCCGGAGGTCGTCCCGTCACCTGTGAACCCGGGCGCCTTCCCCAGACTGGAATGGGCAGTGGACCTGGTGTACAACCCCCTGAGGACCAGCTTCGTCTGCCAGGCCGGAAAGAGCCTGATCGATGGCGTAGCCGGCCTGGACATGTTCGTCTACCAGGGCATATATTCCGCCATGCTCTTCACTACCCTTAAGTTCGAGGACAAAGACGGCATGGAGGAGAGAGTGGCTCAAAAGATCCGCCGCTGGAGGGAGAACATCGTCCTCATCGGCATGCCGGGAGCGGGAAAGACCATGATCGGTCAGAAGATCGCAGAGAAGCTGGGAAGAGAATTCCTGGACACCGACGAGATGATCGAGCTGAGAAACGGCAAGCCCATACCGGAACTCATCGGAGAGTATGGAGAGGACTACTTCAGGGAGCTGGAGATGATGGCCTGCGATGAAGCAGGCAGGGAGACCGGAGTGGTCATATCCACCGGAGGCGGAGTGGTGAACCGCGAGGAGAACTACTATGAACTCGCCCGGAACGGCAGACTGGTATTCCTGGAAAAAGACCTTAAGGATCTGGCTGTGGGCGGCAGGCCGCTGAGCCTCAGCACGGGAGTGGACCGGCTCTACGAGATGAGGCTTCCGATGTACGAGTCGTGGGCCGACGAAAGGGTCAAGGTCGAAAGTGATGACCCGGATGAGAACGCGGATATGGTGATAGAGAAACTTAATATTTAGAGATTGATGGGCCGCCCGGCATGGGCGGCCCTGTTTGTATTGGTTTGTGGCCGTGTCACTAGGCTACAACCCCTCATTTTCGAGGGATGTAGCCTACAGAGAAGCAGAAATGATAGGCCACAACCCCTCATTTCCGGGGAATGTAGCCTATGGCGAAGTGGGACCGATAGGCCACAAACCCCTTTTTTGCGGGATGTAGCCTACAGATGATATGGTTTGATAGGCCACAACCCCTCATTTTCGGGGGATGTAGCCTACGGAGAAGCCTAATCAATAGGCTACAAACTCTCATTTTCGGGGAATGTAGCCTACGGAGAAGCAGAAATGATAGGCTACAAACCCCTGTTTAAGGGGAATGTAGCCTATAGAGTGGCTGACTGGTTAGGCTGTAGCCACAGTTTCACTGGATCGCCACCGTGCATAGCCATGTTTTCCTGACACATCGCATCGAAACCTCCGCCAAAGTGCACGCAAAAAAAGCCGCCCACGCCGGGCGGCCTTTGGTTTATCTGATTGAGTTTTTTGCTCAGCCTGCCAAGGAGAATCTCAGGTGGACAGGATTGTGATCCGAGTAGGCGAACTGGGTGTCGATGACCTCGCAGGTCTCCACCTTAACGTTGTCGGAGATGATGAAACCGTCGATGGTCAGCTGGAAGTTGGTCTCGGGATCCCATGGGGAGTCAGCGTTCCTGCATGATGGAACGGGAGCCGCTGTATCCAGGGGAGCGTAGAGCTTCAGCCCGCCGGGGATCAGTTGCTCCGGGAAGGGCTGAGCCCAGCTGTAATCTTCGCCGGACACACCGAAGATCTCGGGAGAATTACCCAGGAGATCCATGTTGAAGTCTCCGCCTGCAATGACGTAGTTGCCCTTGGCGTACTCCTCCTGCATGGTGTCCATGAGCATCTGGACCTGCCTGGTGACGATGGTGTCATCAGTGGTGTAGGCCGAAAGATGGAGATTGATGAGGATCAACTCCCTGCCGTCCGAGACCGGGATGCGGCTCACGGTGTAGCATCTGTCAAGGTCCAGGAACTTCGCAAGGCTGGTCTGGACGGGAAGACTGCGTCTTACCGATAACTCTATGTCAGCAGAAGACAGGGTCAGTATGCCTGCCCGGGAGATGCCTGTGGGACTTGTGAACGGATAGAAAAGATAGGGCGAGTCGTAGTTCACTCCAAACACGGAGTCGAATCCGGACTGGAACCTGTCGTTCAGAAGCTTCAGCTGGTCAACATGGTAGGATCTGGTGGAGTCGTAGTCCACTTCCTGGATCAGGTAGAAGTCCGAATCGAAGGACTGGAGCTCATCCATGATGTCGTCCATGTTGGTCAGGACCGCCTCCTCGGAGAAGGCTCTGGAATACAGGCCTCCGTCCATGAAGAAACTGAACTGGTCGGTATAGGCTGCGAAGCCTATGTTCCAGTTGGTGAGGTCATATTCCGCGGTCGGGCCGGCGTCCACAGAGGAGAGGCCGGCGCTGCCGCCCACCTCCAGTACCTGGTTGTCATCGATCCTGTGGTAGGAAAGGAGCACGTAACCCACGTAGCCGCCGATCACCAGAACAAGGATCAGTATCAATATCAGTATTATTCTTAAGATCATCCTTACAGGGCTGATCCGCTTTGAGTTTGACATTTTTTGCGCCTCCTGTGTATTGGGCTTTATTTCTGCATAATTCTATCACAGCGAAAGGGATTTGTAAAAAGAAACCTTGTGGATATCTTGCCCAACATCTCTCTTTTTATTGCAATGTTTCTGTGGTAAAATACTGCCATGGGATTCACACATTTGCATTTACATACTGAATACAGTCTTCTGGACGGCGCGGCCCGCATCAAGGACGTGGTGAAGCGCGGCAAGGAGCTTGGCATGACCTCCATGGCCATCACCGACCACGGCGCCATGTTCGGCGTGGTGGACTTCTACAAGGAGTGCAAGGCCCAGGGCATCAAACCCATCATTGGATGCGAGGTGTACACGGCCTCTCGCAGTCACCTGGACAAGGACGCAGACCTGGACAAGCGCCAGGGCCACCTGATCCTTTTGGCCGAGAACGAGACGGGTTACAGGAACCTGATCAAGATCGTCTCCATAGGTTACACGGAGGGCTTCTACTACAAGCCCAGGATCGACAAGGACGTGCTCAGGGCCCATTCTGAGGGCCTTATCTGCCTTTCTGCCTGCCTTTCAGGCGACGTTCAGAAGAAGTTGCTTCTCAGAGACTACGAGGGCGCAAAAAACGAATCCATCGCCTTCCGTGACATCTTCGGTGAGGGCAACTTCTACCTGGAACTTCAGGACCACGGACTGGACGGAGAAAAGGCCATAAGGGCGGACATGCTGAGACTTTCCAGGGAACTGGGGATCCCCCTGGTGGCCACCAACGACTGCCATTACGTGAACCGCTCGGACGCGGAGGCGCACGACGTGCTCCTGTGCATCCAGACCGGCACTACCCTGGACGAGCCCGAAAGGATGAGATATCCCACGGACCAGTTCTACCTGAAGAGCGAAGAGGAGATGCGTGAACTCTTCGGCGACATACCCGGCGCCATAGAGAACACGGAGATCATAGCCGACAGGTGCAATTTCGACTTCAAGTTCGGAGAGTACCATCTGCCGGAGTTTGTTGCGCCCGGAGGCAAGACGAACGAAGAATATTTCAGGGAACTCTGCATAAGCGGCCTCCGCGACAGATACGGGGACAGAGCCGACAGCCCGGAGCTTCAGGAAAGGATGAACTACGAGATAGACACTATCGTGAAGATGGGCTATGTGGAGTACTTCCTGATCGTCTGGGATTTCATAAACTATGCCAAGCAAAACGGCATCATGGTAGGCCCGGGCAGGGGATCTGCCGCAGGATCCATCGTGGCCTACTCGCTGAGGATAACCGACATAGATCCCATCAGGTACAGCCTGATCTTCGAGAGATTCCTTAATCCCGAGAGGGTCAGCATGCCCGATATCGACGTGGACTTCTGCTACGAGAGGCGGGGCGAGGTCATCGACTACGTCACCCGCAAGTACGGAAAGGACAGGGTCTCCCAGATCATCACCTTCGGCACCATGAAGGCCAAGATGGCGGTGAGGGACGTGGCCAGGGTGCTGGGCGCCACCTACGCCAAGGCTGACCAGATAGCCAAGGCCATCCCCTTCGAACTGGACATGACCTTAAGGAAGGCTCTGGACATGCCGGGCTCTGAACTGAAGCCGCTTTATGAGAATGATGAAGAGGCCAGGCGCATAGTTGACATGGCCATGGCTCTGGAAGGCATGCCCAGACACGCATCCACCCACGCCGCAGGCGTGGTGATATCCAGGCTTCCCATTGACGAATACGTGCCGCTTTATCTTTCCGACAAGGGACCGGCCACCCAGTTCACCATGACCACCATTGAGGAGCTGGGACTTCTCAAGATGGACTTCCTGGGACTGAGGAACCTGACGGTGATCAGGGACGCCCTGGAACTCATCAAAAAAGACCACGGCATAGACATAGATTTTGCGAAGATGGGTTACGACGACCCGGAAGTTTACGAGATGATCGCCCAGGGCAACACCTCAGGCGTTTTCCAGCTGGAATCCAGCGGCATGACTCAGTTCATGAAAAACCTGAGGCCCACCTGCTTCGAGGACATCGTGGCAGGCATCTCCCTCTACAGACCGGGTCCCATGGACTCCATCCCCAAATACATCGAGAACAAAAAACACCCGGAGAAGATCAGGTACGTCACCGACAAGCTGGCGCCCATCCTGGACGTGACCTACGGCTGCCTGGTGTACCAGGAGCAGGTCATGCAGATAGTCCGCGACCTGGGAGGCTACAGTTACGGAAGATCCGACCTGGTGAGGCGTGCCATGTCCAAGAAGAAGCATGACGTGATGCTGAAGGAGAAGGAATACTTCATAAACGGCAAGCTGGCCGATGACGGAACGGTGGAGATCGCGGGGTGTATCAGAAACGGCATTCCCAGGGAAGCGGCCGAAGTGATATTCGAAGACATGGTGACCTTCGCGTCCTACGCCTTCAACAAGTCTCACGCAGCAGCCTATGCTGTGCTGGCTTACGAGACAGGATATCTGAAGCGCTACTATCCCACCGAATTCATGGCAGCCCTCATGACCTCGGTCATGGGAGATTTCAACCAGACTGCCAGATACATCCGTAACTGCCACGACATGGGCATCAAGGTGCTTCCGCCCGACGTCAACAAGTCCCACGCCAAGTTCACTGTAACCGACGGATCCATAAGATT
>JAEEGF011347788.1_pt1 | contig 11906 bp, 9 predicted proteins | sample 9134171 | NCBI WGS metagenome assembly JAEEGF01 (sample SAMN16246542, study PRJNA631951) | gut metagenome | biome: gut microbiome; feature: rumen; material: AP-attached | host: Bos | place: Iran: Karaj | collected 2018-10 | reverse complement strand
GACAATTCCCGCCACTCCGACCGTCTTGCAGAACTCGATATCCGCAATCATCTGGTCAATCTCGGCTTTATCATAAACGAAATCCGCCGCCGAAAACCCAGATGCCCGGTCGGGGCCGGGCATGACCCCATTCGTCATCCCCGGCTTGACCGGGGATCTTTTACCCGAAGAGCGGATCAGGACGTTGACCGGGATCGAGAGGGCTCCGACGACTTCGCGGATGAGGTCGCGGGGCGGCGTCACGCCGCCGACCGAAAGATCGACGCAGAGTTCGATGCGACCCGCGCCGCGGGATTCGGCCGAGCGGGCCTGTTCGAGGGTAGTGCAGCAGGTCTCGATGAAGAGAGATGCCCGGTCAGGCCGGGCATGACGGTCGTCGGGGATCGACGACGGGGTGCCGCCGGAGCCAGATTCCAGGTCAAGCCGGGAATGACGCTCATCGGGGGCTGCCGACGGGTTATTTTCGTCATCTTTGGGATAGCGCTGGGCGAAGCCGGGGACGAGGGAGAAGGTCATAGCTGGGGGATGACGCGTTTGAGGTCTTCGGCCAGGGAGGTGTTGTAGCCTTGGGAGAAGTAGACGATGCGGCCGAAGCTGTCGCAGATCGTGACGACCGGCAGTTGGCGGGATTCGCTTTTACAGCCGGCGCAGAGCATCTCCAGGATCGAGCCGTCTGGGTCATCGATCGGGATGAGTTTCGACAGGCGACCCAAAGATGCGTCGGTCGAAGAGGCCATCGACCGGCCGACGGCGGGCCCGGCCATCAGCAGCGGCCTGCCCCATTCTTCCAGTTGGGGAATGATGGAACCCAGTTGGCGGACGCAGTGGTTGGTCGGCTCGTCGCGGTCGCCCAGGACGGCCAGCAGGTAGTAGCCGCGGCCCGTCTGGGGCAGGAAGCGGTCGGCATCCATCGTGCCCAGTACCGTGATCTTGTCGTCGGCAACACGCATTATCAGCGGCACTTCCGTGTCGGCATCGGCCGCCACCGGGAAGAATTCCGCGTGCGAGAGCACGCTGCCGTCGGCCAGACGGGTTCCGGAGGTCAGCATATAATAGCCGGTATCGACCTTCAGCGGGAAGACCTGTTTCCAGGAGTTATGGTCGGAATCTTCGTCGACGGTCAGCAATTTCGCCGTTCCGTCTTCCACCTTGGCCAAGGTGAAATGATGGTAGTACTCCGGATCGCCGCGGCCGTCGCGCGCCACGGAGACGGTACCCTGCGCCCGGGGCGCCAACTGCGCGCCGCCGGTCAGGGCGTCGAGTTCCGCCTCCAGGCCCATGGCCCGGCAGAGTGCGACATAGAAGATGTCGCGGTTGTGGGCATCGGCCTTCCGGCTGGTCCACACGTCGATGGGGGCCATCCGGAGTTCCTGGGGATTGCGTTCCGTGTCGAGTTCGATATGCTTTTCCACCCAGTCGGCCACTTCCTCGCGGGAAGTGAGCGACAGGCCAGCGCCCAGCTCGGCGAAATAAGGTTTGAGCGGCTCGAGCTCGACCCGCGGGCAATCGCGCAGCGGATTGAACGCGCCGTCGATGTGGGCGTAGGCGTCTTCCAGCACGTCGGCGGTCACGTCACCCATATCTTTGGCCGTGAGCGAACGCAGCAGGGCGTGGGCATTGGCGTCGTCGTGCGCCGCCAGGAAAGCGTCGATTACCGCCTGGTTCCCTTTCGGACGGGTCTCGCGGATGATGTCTTCCTGTTTGAAGCGCTCCGCATTGCGGGCCACTTCCTCGGGTGACGCGCCGGACGGAAGCGGATTCTCGGCGGGCGGCACGATATTCAGGTCGAGCGAGAAGCGCTCGCCCACCTGATGGTCGAGCGCCACGGACACCACTTCGCCGTCGATCACGGCCAGGCCGAAGCGGTCGCCCTTCGAGGCCCAGGCCACCATATCGCCACAGCCCATATCGAGGGCCGCCTGGCCCTTGCGGTCGGTCTGATAGGTAGCCACCGTATAGTATTCGCCGTAGTTATAGATCTTGAACTCCACCCGGGCGTCCGCCACCGGCTTGCCGGCCGCATCCACGACCGTCACGACGCTCCGCCGCGCCGGCACGTAACCCCGGATGACATTGATTTCCGTATAGCAGGGCGTCCGTTCGATGACATCCTCGTCGCCGTGATAGTCGCCGAAAACCTTCGTATGGAGGATCAGCGCCCGCGACACCGGCGCCGTAAACCAGGCCATGTTGAGCCGGGGCTCGGGCTCACAGGCGCCCATAAACTGCCACTTGCCGTCGACGAAGACCTCCACCCAGGCGTGGTTGTCGTCGGTATGGGCCCAGCGCGGCGTGTAGACCTGCCGGGCGGGAATGCCCGCGGCGCGCAGCGCGGCCACGGCCAGCGTGGACTCCTCGCCGCAGCGCCCCACGCCGCGTTGAATCGTCTGCAGCGGCGACGACGTACGGCCGTCGGAAGGCTGGTAGGTGGCCATCTCGTGACACCAGTGGTTGATCTCCAGGGCCGCCTGCTCCAGCGTCAAGCCCGCCACGCGGGCGCAGAGCGAATCGGCATACAGCGTCCGGAAATCGTCGAGCGGTTCATTGTTCACCCGCAGCGGCAGCACGAAGTGCCGGAACTCCCGTTCGGGAACGTCCCAGCCCATCCGCTCGCGCACTTCGAGCGTCTTTTCGACATTGGCCTGCCAGTAGGCCAGCGGCTGCGCCGCAAAATCAGGATGCGGCATATTGGCATACAGGAAATTCACATAGGCGTCCGCCTCGCTCCGCGGCTCGCTGCCGCAGGCCGACAACGTCAGCATCAGCGCCAGGAAAAAAGCCTGGAATGTAAGCTTCAGAAAATGATTATCAGGTGTGTACATTGCAGCGCAAAATTACAAGACTGTGACTTCGTCGACAAACAGATGGGCTTCGCCGCCGGCGCCCTGATGCCAGTCGGGCAGGACGCCGAAATTTTTGGCCACCACCCGCACGTAGCGGGCGTCGGCGCGGAGGTCGAGGGGGAACTCGAAGATCTGGACCTTCGGGTCCTTCGGATCGACTGCGTGCTTCATCTGGCCTTGCTTCACGAATTTCTTGCCGTCGGTCGACGTGTAGTATTCCACCCACTGCGGCATCAGGATCCAGGCGCGGCTGTCCTGCAGGAAGCCGGCCGCGATGCGGGTGATGCGCCGGGTCTTGCCCAGGTCGATCGTCGCGTCGAAATCGCAGCCCTGATAGCCCTGCCAGCCGCCCAGGCGGAAGTTGGTGTTGCCGCGCACGCCGTCGACGATGGCATTGTCGCCGCCGGCGTTGTAGGTCGGCTCATATTTATTGGCCAGTTTGACCTTGAAAGTATTGTCAAATTTCCGGAGCGTGGTGGTCGTGATGAAGCTGTGGGTGGCGCCGGTTTCGTCGGTGCAGTAGGCCTCGATGGTCGAGGTACGGCTGATTGTGAACGGGCGCTGGTAGCGGATCCAGTCGGGCTGGGCACCGCCCTTCTCGGACAGCACGCGGTACCAGATGCGGTAGCGCTTGTCCGCCGCCCCGAGGGCGACAGTCGTCGAGCCGGAGAAAGTCTGCGACGGCACGTCGAACCAGGGGTTCTCGACGATGGTGTGCGGCACGGCGGCCACGGGCCGGTCGTCCGGCTTGCTGCCGAAGCGCGGGTTGGGCTTGCCGTCCATACCCAGGATGAAGGTATGGCCCTGTTCGATGTCGGAGAAGCGGAGGTACGACTTGCTGTACGGCACGCCGTCGCGCATCACGTGGTTGATGTAGGGATTCTTCTGGCCGGTGCGCGGGGCGCGGACGGTGAAGTCCTTGCCGTTCTCGAGGTGGATCACGGCGTTGCGGAACATCGGCGTGCCGAAGACCAGCACGTCGGAACCGGGCGTCACGGGATAGAAGCCGAGGGCGCTCATCACGTACCAGGCCGACATCTGCCCGCAGTCCTCATTGCCGCAGAGGCCGTCGGGCCGGGAAGTGAAGAGGTCGTCCATAATGCCGCGCAGCACGCGCTGCGCCTTCCAGGGAGCGCCGGCATAGGCGTAGAGATAGGCGATGTGGTGGCTGGGCTCGTTGCCCTGGGCGTACTGCCCCACCATACCCGTCATATCGGCCACCTTCCAGGCACCGCCGGTGTCGCTCGACGAGGTGAACAGCTCATCGAGCCAGTCGATCATCGAGTCGTCGCCACCGCTGACGTCGATCAGGCCGTTCACGTCGTGCTGCACGTGGAAGGAGTACTGCCAGGAGTTGGCCTCGGTGTAGTGGACGTTGACGTCGGTCGGATTGAAGGGCGAGAGCCAGATGCCATTGATGCGCGGGCGCATGAAGCCCGTGGTGGGATCGTACACATTGCGCCAGTACTGGGCGCGTTTCTGGTACTGGGCTTCGGTCTGGCGGTCGCCGGCGAAATGGGCCACCTGGGAGATGCACCAGTCGTCGAGGGCGTATTCCAGGGTCTTCGACACGGATTCGTGCTCGCGCTCGGCGAGCACCAGGCCGTTGTCGCGATACACGTCGATGCCGAATTCAGCCCGGTTCGAAGTGGCTACCAGCGCCTTGAGGGCCTTCTTCACATCGAAGTCGTCGATGCCCTTGGCCAGGGCGTCGGCGATCATCGGGGCGGAACTGTAGCCGATCATGCAGTTGGTCTCATAGCCGCAGAGCTCCCAGACGGGGAGCTTGCCGCCCTCGTCGTAGATCGAGAGCATCGACTTGATGAAATCGACGGTCCGCTTCCGCTCGATGATGTTGAACAGCGGATGCAGGGTGCGGTAGGTGTCCCAGAGGGAGAAGATGTGATAGCGGTCGAATCCCACGGCCTTGTGGACGCGCCGGTCCATACCCAGGTACATCCCGTCGCTGTCGGAGTAGAGGCTCGGCGCGATGGCCGCGTGGTAGAGCGCCGTGTAGAAGACCTTCATCGCTTCGGCGTCGCCCTCCACCTCGATTTTCGAGAGGAAATCGTTCCAGGCGACGCGGGTGGACTGGCGCAGCAGGTCGAACGAGAACAGGCCGTTCTGCTTCCAGCCGTCCTCCGATTTGAGGTTGGCCTTGGCGCCTTCTTCGGAGACCGATGAGATGGCAGCCTTGACCACCAGCTCGCGGGCGCGCGACTGGCCGGCCGAACGGTCGAAGCTCAGCAGGGCCGTGGCGCCGTGCGGCGACTGGGCGATGGTGATGCCCGTGATCGGGCGGGAGAATTCCATATAGAAGTAGCACATCTGGCCGTCTGCCCAGGAGCGGGACGACCGGAAGCCCTGGATGGCGTTTTCACCGGCCAGTTCGATCTTGGAATCCAGCACGCGGTCGCGCGGGCCCAGGTCGACGACCAGCTGCGGGGTCGCATCCTTGGGATAGGTATAGCGGTGGGCGCCGATGCGGCGGCCGACCGTCAGCTCCGCCTCCACGTCCCAGCGGTCGAGATGCACGCTGTAGTAGCCGGCCGAGGCGTGCTCGTTGCGGTGCGAGAAGGGCGACTGGTAGTTCTCTTCCTTTACCAGGCCTTCGTAGCCCACCACCGGCATGATGCGGATGTCGCACAGATCGGCGCAGCCGGTGCCGCTCAAGTGGGTGTGCGAGAAACCCTTGATCAGGGAGTCGCTGTAATGGTAACCCGAGCAGCCGTCCCAATTGTCCTCGCGGGTATCGGGGCTGAGCTGGATCATACCGAAGGGATAGGTCGCGCCGGGGAACGTATGCCCGTGGAAGTCGGTTCCCACCATCGGATTGACCATATCGGCATATTTTGTGCGGAGTACGCCCGCGTCGAGCAGGCCGGGGATGCCCGCCAGCAAGACAAAGAGGATCAGAAGCTTTTTCATAATTGTAAAAATAGGCATTTTTTATTATTTTTACCGAATAATTGTTTGGAATCATGAAAAGAACCCTGCTTGCCCTGCTCGTGCTCGCGTGCTGTTTCCCGACCCTCGCCAGCGCCCAGTCCGGCGCCGTGGTCTACAGCCTGCCCCAGACCGTTCTCTCGTTGAAAGTCAAGGTGCAGCGCGAAGCCTTCACGGCGGGGCCGTACGCCGCTTACGCCCAGAAATACCTCGGCGTGGCCGCCAAGGCCGAAAACGGCGTGACCGTCACCCCGCTCGAAATCACCGTCACCCCGTATGTCGAGGCCGATCCCAAGGCCCGCTTCGCCGTGACGATTCCCGAGAAATCCTCCGCGGGCTTCCTGCAGCTCTGCGCGCAGGGGCTGGTCGTGATGGCCGACAATTATACCGGCAAACCCGCCCCCTGGCGTTTCCAGAGCCAGGCCGGAACCGCCAGCTTCGAAGGCGTCGACCCGCTGGGCAACCTGGGCTCTGAAACCACGACCCTCTACAAAGCCGTCCGCACCGACGACGGCTACGAACGCGTCCCCGTGACCCAGGACAACGTCGTCGAGAAATCGCCCGACCGCAAGGCTGCCGACGCGGCCGCCGTGATCTTCAGCCTGCGCGAGAAGCGCCAGCAGATCGCCACCGGCGACACCGACGCCACCTTCAGCGGCGAGGCCCTCCAGGCCGCCATCGAAGAGATCACCCGCCTCGAAGAGCGCTACCTGAGCCTCTTCTACGGCGTCCGCGACGTCTCCATCGAAGAGAAGACCTTCGACATCGTACCCGATCCCGCCAACACCACGGGCCGCTACAACGCTTTCCGCGTCGGCGACACCCTCCTGCCCGGCTCCGCCAAGGAAGGCCGCGCCTTCACGCTGGAACTCCAGAAAGAAGAGCTCTCCGCCCCCGATGCGGTCGGCGACACGCGCGCCCGCGAGGCCGCCGCGGTCCGCTACCGCATCCCCGCCATCACCCGCTGCCGCGTTCTCGACGGCTCGAAGCTGCTGCTCGAAACCCGCGTGCCCGTGTACCAGCTCGGCGAGGAAGCCGCCTTCCCCCTCAATGCGCTACTGACGAAATAAAACCATAATCATCCATCTGTTATGCCTATCCGCAAATTAGAACCCAAGAGCGTCTGGAACAACTTCTATTCGCTCACCCAGATTCCCCGTCCCTCGGGACATACCCAGAAAGTAGCCAAGTTCCTCGTCCAATGGGCGAAAGACCTCGGCATGGAAGCCTTCCAGGATGAATGCGGCAACGTCATCATCCGCAAGCCCGCCACCCCGGGTATGGAAGACCGCAAAGGCATCGTGCTCCAGGCCCATATGGACATGGTCCCGCAGAAGAACAACGACAAGAAACACGATTTCACCAAAGATCCGATCGAAACCCGCATCGTCCATCAGGATGACGGCGACTGGGTGTATGCCAACGGCACGACCCTCGGCGCCGACGACGGCCTCGGCGTGGCCGCCGCAATGTCGGTCCTCGAATCCAAGACCCTGAAGCACGGTCCGCTCGAAGCCCTCTTCACCGTCGATGAAGAAACCCGCATGGTCGGCGCCAAGGCCCTGAAGCCCGGCGTCCTCAAGGGCGACATCCTGCTCAACCTCGACTCCGAGACGGAAGGCGAACTCTACGTGGGCTGCGCCGGCGGTCTCGACGCCAACGTCACCTTCAAATACAAAGAAGCCCCGATGCCGAAAGGCTACAAGGCTTTCCAGGTGATCGTCACCGGTCTCCGCGGCGGCCACTCCGGCATGGAAATCAACGAAGGCCGCGGCAACGCCAACAAGGTGATGGCCCGCGTGCTGCTCCCGATGGTCCGCCATCTCAAGGGCAAACTCGTGAGCTTCAACGGCGGCAATATGCGCAACGCCATCCCGCGTGAAGCCGAAGCCATCATCGCTCTCCCGGCCGAAGCCGAGAACGCCGCTACCAAGCTGGTCGGCTCCACCCTGGCCACCGTCAAGTCGGAACTCGCCGCCATCGACCCGAACGTCTCGATCACCATCGCGCCCGCCAAGGCTTCGAAGATCATCGCCGGCAACACCGGCCTCAAGCTCCTGAAAGCCCTCTACGCCTGCCCGAACGCCGTCGACCGCATGAGCCTCGAGGTGAAGGATCTCGTGGAGACCTCCAACAACCTGGCCATCGTCCACACCGGCAAGGGCGAGATCACCGTCAACACGCTGCTGCGCGGCTCCACCGACTCCCTGAAGGAAGACCTCGCCGAATCCGTCCGCTGCGCCTTCGAACTGGCCGGCGCCAAGGTATTCTTCGACGGCGGTTACTCCGGCTGGGTGCCCAACATGAAGTCGCCCATCCTCAAGACCATGAAGGAGCAGTACAAGAAGCTCTTCGGCAAGGAGCCGGCCGTGATGGCCATCCACGCCGGCCTCGAGTGCGGCATCCTCGCGGGCGCCTATCCCGAATGGGATATGATCTCCTGCGGCCCGACCCTCAAGTCGCCCCACTCCCCGGACGAGCGCTGCTTCATCCCCTCGGTCGAGAAATGGTGGACCTTCATCAAGGCCGTCATCGAGGACGCTCCGAAGAAATAATTTTGTGGATTGAAAAATAATCCATACATTTGCAGCCCTTTGGGAAAATCCCGAAGGGCTTTATTAATTCATTTATCCACTGAAATGTTAAAACAGTACGAAACCGTTTTCATTGCAACTCCCGTTTTGTCTGATGTCCAGATGAAGGAAGCGGTTGCCAAGTACACCGGTCTGATCACCGAAAACGGTGGCAAGATCGTGTGCCAGGAGGACTGGGGTCTGAAGAAACTGGCTTACCCCATCCAGAAGAAAACTACCGGCTTCTACACCCTGATCGAATTTCAGGCTGAACCGGAGTTCATTGCCAGATTTGAAACGCAGTTCAAGCGGGACGAGCGCATCCTCCGCTTCCAGACTGTATCTATGGACAAGCACGCCATCGCCTACGCCGAGCGCCGTCGCGCCAAGATGAATGGCACTGCACCGGCCGCCGAGGAACCCGCCGAGGCCCCCGTCAACGAATAAGGAGATACCATTATGGCACAGAACGATGACATCCGCTATCTGAACCCCGTCAATGTCGAGGTCAAGAAGAAGAAGTACTGCCGCTTCAAGAAGGCAGGCATCAAATATGTGGACTACAAGGACGCCGAGTTCCTGAAGAAGTTCCTCAACGAACAGGGCAAGATCCTTCCCCGCCGCATCACCGGCACTTCGCTGAAATTCCAGAAGAAGGTCTCCCAAGCTGTCAAGCGGGCCCGCCACCTGGCGCTTCTCCCGTATGTAACCGACCTGATGAAATAAGGAGGAAACACCATGGAAGTCATTCTCAAACAAGACATTCAGAACCTTGGCAACAAAGACGACATCGTGACCGTCCGCAACGGTTACGGCGCCAACTGGCTGATCCCTCAGGGCCTGGCCATCATGGCCACCCCCACCGCCAAGAAGATCCACGCTGAGAACATGCGCCAGCGCGCTCACAAAGAGCAGGCTCTGCGCGACGCCGCCGAGAAACTCGCCGCCCGTCTCGCCGAGACGACCGTGAAGGTCCCCGCCAAGGTGAGCGAAACCGGCAAGGTGTTCGGTTCCGTGAGCAACATCCAGGTCGCCGAGGCCCTCGTGGCCGCCGGTTTCGACGTGGACCGCAAGAACATCGCCCTCGTGGGTGAGCCCCTGGTCAAACAGGTCGGCACCTACGAAGCCGCTGTCAAGTGCTACAAGGACATCAAAGCCACCGTCAAATTCGAGGTGGTTCCCGAAGAAGCCTAAACCGCACGGTTCGCTGATCAGCGCCCTCGGCGCCGCCGCTCGACGGCCCAGCTGGAGACTAACCAACTGATTAGCAATACTTTTCGCGAAATCGCCCTCCCCCTGCAAGGGGAGGGCGATTTCTCGTTATCGATTGATAGTCTGGAAGTTAGCCTCCACCGGTCAATGGGTCGCGTTGACCGAACGGGCTACCGGGAAGGCTTGAGACGGAGATATTTCTCCAACTGACGACGGCTGGCTCCGGTGCGGAGGCCCAGGGGCTCCAGCAGCTCGCGGCGCTCGGCTTCCGACATACGGATAAGGTCGTCGGTGCTTTGAATCCGATGGGATTGCAGCAGGAACATCGTCATCTGGCTATAGATGAGGTCGGATCGGCCGACGAATTCTTCCCGAATCGCATATTCGCTTCCCGTTGTGGTGTTGATGGCCGTCACCAGATCGGCATAATTTCCGAAACGGTAGAACAAGTCCTGATAGTCAACGCAGTTGTAGATGCTGATGATCAAATCATAAAGCTGCTTTCTCTCCTGCGGGGTCAATGGAGCGGTTATCCGTTTAAGTTTCGCATAGTTGAGCGGAAGTTCCTCCTTCCGGGAACTCTTGACTTCTTCGACGGCCCGGCGCATCGGCGCCCGGGCCTTGTCGAGCCTGACCGGCGATGAAAAAGGGAAACGGATGTCGGCATACGCCAGGATATTCCAGGGATACTGTTCTGCCCGCTTGCAGATGAGACGCTCGACGGGATTGTTGTAGAGATAGGCAATGGCGCTGCGCTGCTTTTTGTCGTCGACTTTCGACGCCACGCCGTATTTCGCTGTAAAGAGGGGTCCGCGCAAGCCATACCATTTGTTGTAAGTGTTCGCAAACCAACTGGTATAGAGACTTACGAACTGATCCATTTCCTCTTTGCTCCTGACCTCGACCAGGACGTGAATATGGTCGACCATCAGGCAGATGCCGAGAATCCGGATGTTGTAACGCCGGGCGGCCGTGGCAATGAATGTAAAGAAGACCACGCAGTCCCGCACTGAGTAAAAAATCAGGAAACCATTTACGGTTTTTTGACAGATGTGCTGAATGGCACCGTCGGAAAAAAACAATCGTCCCTTCATACCTCGCTGCATTTGGTTACGTACAAAGATACGATCGGGAACCGCCGTTTTCCCAATTTTTTTTGTATGCCGACGATATCCGCGCAACATTTTCCCGCGATTCTGCATCTATAGAACAGATTGCTCCCGTTGACCTATGAAAAGAACCTGTTATCTTCAAGCTTTTCTCCTGCTGGCCATTTCCTTCGCGGCCGTATCCTGCGATTGGCTGGCTCCTACGCCCGATCCGGAACCGGAAATGAAAATCGACCTCGCTTCACCCCTGAATGTCAGTGCGGAAGGCGGAAAGGTTTCCGCACAAATCGAATCGAATTGTCCCTGGCAGGCTCAGGCCTTTCCTGGCAATGGCTTCTATTTCATCACGATGGTCACCACCAAGGGAGAATCGGGCACGTCCACCCTTGATTTTGTGGTCAAACCGAACCTGCTGACAATACAGAAGATCGGTTCGGTCCAGGTGACAGCTTCGAATGAGATAGGGCAGAGGACGTTCGAAATCGTGGTTACGCAATCCGGCGCCGAGCCTTTTGCGGAACTCCTCGACTGGCAGGATCCTCTTGTGCCCTCCGAAGGCGGAACGGTTTCCTTGAGAATCCTGAGCAACACGGCGGCTTACCTTAACTGCCGCGATCAGGGCATTAGGATAACGATTGAAGATGCCCCGGGCGGTTTCAGCGGCGAGCAGCCCGTAACCAGCAAGGTAACCATCACTGTCCCCGCCAATCCGAAACCGGAAGCCCGTTCCTTTAATCTTGAGCTGGTTTACTTTACCAAGCCCAAAATGGTCACTATGGGCACCTTCGTCCTCCGTCAGGCCGCTGGAGCTTAAGTCGCTGATCCATAGCCAATAACGCAAAATCGCTCTCCCCCTGATAGGGGAGGGCGATTCTACGGAAAGTGCTGATAATCAATGCTTTAAACTCCAGCCGCTAATCAGGGCGGCCGGAGAGCAGCCGCCGGACGGGAGCGGACGGGAGCGGCCGAGCTGGACGGGAGGGGCCGAGCCGGGCGGGAGTGGCCGGGCCGGACGGGAGCGAAAGCCTGTTAGAGATGCGTGCGGATGATCGCGGCGCCCATGGCGGCGGCGCGTTCTTCGTATTCGCGGACGACGGCGTCGCAGGTGGCGGGGGTCAGGAGGCGGGGGCGCCAGATGAAGCGCTTGCGGGAGACGCCGACCAGGATGGGGCGGCGGAACGATTTGAGTTCGTCGAGGCGGTCGAAGAGCGTCTGGTTGTCCC